>Ga0208937_1000051_pt1 | contig 117694 bp, 103 predicted proteins | sample June2015DPH_11_5_FD_184705 | JGI IMG/M metagenome (GOLD analysis project Ga0208937, IMG submission 184705) | Peatland microbial communities from SPRUCE experiment site at the Marcell Experimental Forest, Minnesota, USA - June2015DPH_11_40... | ecosystem: Environmental > Terrestrial > Soil >... | reverse complement strand
CCCGTCCTCGCTTCAGTCCTTGCGAGCGGCTCTTCACCCATTCTTGCCGCTTCGCCTTCACACCAGCATTTCGGAATCCACTCCCCATCTCCCCTGAAACAGAACGGTCCGATATTTTCACAGCTTCCAACCGATGTCTGCGCCACCCGCGCACGCGCTTTCGCACGAGGCCGACATCGCCAAAGTCCAGGAGTGGCTCGGCCACGCCAACGTCTCCACTGCCCGTCTATACGACCAGCGCAAGAGCAAGCCCGAGGATAGCCCGAGATTTAAAGTGAAGTTTTGAAACATCTGGGCAAGGGTCCCCGTTACTCATCAAGTTCGATATCGCGGAAGCGGAGTGAATCCCTGGCCCCCCGTAGAACCTGAACCTTCACCGTTTTGTTCACCATTGGCCCAATTACATCGTCCATTGCATCGCCAAGTCCGACGATATGCAAAGCCTGGCTATCAACGATGACATTCAGAAAATCTTTCTCTAGGTCAACCGCTCGCAGAGTGCCGATGACTTCTTCTTCAACGGCCTCTGAATCTTCGGCATGAATAGGACGGTTCTTCTTTATCGTGTGATTGATTACCTTTCTAGCCTCAGGTGTAAGTGCAACCGGGGTGTCGGCAGTGGCCGCTCGCAATTCTATGGATTCGAAGGTCTTCCCGGTCGGGGCAAGATTGCGGGATAATCTCAAGAAGACATTGCGGTACTCGGCCTTAGGAACAACAGTCTCAAGCTGCACTAGATCCTCGCTCGCGGTCGCTTTCAGTATTTCGAGAAACTGATGTGCTACCAGATCGGGACGTGTATCTTCTTTGAAGAAATCGAGCTGCTTGGCCTCTTGAATCGCCACGGAGAATTGATAACTGCCTGCTGCAGCTTGGAAGAGCCATGGGCGGCACGATTCCTGAATCTCGCGTAGTGGCCCCCCGCGAAGACGCAGCGGCATATCCTTTATGAACTCGACCGTTCGATAGAACATGGCCTGAATCGTCTGCACCTTCCCAACGATCAAATCCAACGGCGCCCCCCCCGTAATGACCTCGCCGCCCTTAACCGATACGAACACCTGTCCCGGAAGGAAGCTCACGTTAGCGGCTCTTTTTGAGCTTTCGGTCCAGATCGCTTGGACAAGGTTTCGCAAGTCCACTCTGGCGAACTGTGGGATGGCAGGATCGGCCAGCATCGAATACGCCAACTGCTCGGCGCGCTCATAGGCAACTGCCTTATACCACAGCGACACAGCGCTGACGGCTGTAATCCCTCTGGTGCGTATCTTCGTGGGATCGACAGTGCCAAGCGCCTGCTGTTCGAGCTCGGCGGCCTTGGCATATAAGAGCGCCGCTTGCGAAGCGTCTCCTTTGCGGAATGCCTCCTCCGCTTCAATAGCTGCCGCTTCACTGGCTCTATGAAGGTCAGCCCAAGTCATCCTTGTGCCCCCAGGGGGGAGATAGCGACTTCAAGCGCCTTAAAACCAACGACTGCGGCAATCGCAGGCAGATTGCTCTCCCCGCGTGCCGCCTGCGTGAGCTTTTCCCGAAGTAGGCGATTTATATAGGCGCTGGCGCCAGCACTGGTACCAGACACCTCCAGCCGAATGCACCTTTCCAAATCGTCGAGCTCTGCGCCGTTCGGTGCGACGTACCAGTCGGCACCGGTCAGCGTTTCCGCCCTGCCCACTGCCACTAGGCCGGCAACATCCTCCACCGCTGCAAGCGACACGCCATATGCTCCCATTTCCGTTGCGTCGATCTCGTTTGCGTGCGCCTTGCGAACTCGCGCATCGGGAACGGCAAAGTCGATTAGCCGGAACTCGTCGTTGCCGTCGTGTCTCAACAACACAATTATCGGCGGCTGGTGATGACGCGACCAACAGACGCAGGCGGCCTCGGCGTACGATTCACCTAGAGCCTCTGTCAGTCCAGGATGACGCTCGTGGAGCCCGTCTATTCTCAAGTGCGGCAGGTCGTTCATAGCTCATGGCCCTCTGTATCAGCACCTTACCTTGTTCCCGTGCGCGAATGCTTGAACAATGAGCCTTGGCTCTCTTTCATCACCTGGGCGTCCCCTGGGTGATCCTCGATGGCCGAAAACCCACGAGAATTGATCTTCAAACACTGTCCGGTTTCCAGCACCTTCATGGCCTCGATGATGTCTGATTCCGCGCAAGACTCCATGAAGCGCAGCGCTGACAATACGGCATACTGTCGATCTAGCTCAATGCTTAGCCACTTCCTGCCGAGCAGCTCCGCGACGCAGCCGGTAGTATTCGAGCCTGAGAAAATATCGACAACAGAGTCGCCTGGATCGGTGAGAAACTCGATAAAAAACTTCGGTAGTGCTGAGGGAAACCTAGCCGGATGGCTGTCCTTTCCGAGAAGCTTGCACGTCCGCAGGTAGTGAGAGTTGCTGTCCGTGTTCGGTATCTGGAGGAGATTGGAAGGAATGGCACCGCCATTCTCCTTGCCGAACGCTGCCGCAATATCGTGGCCGGAAGGTCGCTCCTTGGGTTTATAGAACTTTTCCGGGTTCTTAAGCAGCGTTTTCATCCGTTCCGAATAGGGCGCGAGCACCTTCGTAACGTCGGCCTTCGGATAATCCCCTTTTGAAAACCACCAGACCGTGTTGACGGCATCCTTCACGCGGATTTTGCGTTTATTCACCCATTCGATAGGCGAAGGGAGCTTCGCAGGGTTGTACCAGAAAAATTCTTCGGCAAGGTTGTATTTAAGCCGGTCACAGAAATCCAAAAGCACGCGGAAGTTATAAAGCGACCTGACGGGCTTGCCACGTTCGTAGGCACCTCCGAGATCGAGAACGAAGCTTCCTGTCTGCTTCAAAACCCGTTGCGCCGCCGCGCCAAATTCGGATAACCACGCGACATAGGCAGCCTGGTCTTCATTGCCGTAGCTCTTCTGCCTTAACAGAGCAAAAGGCGGACTGGTGACGATCAGATCGACGGATTCATCCGGCAACAGCCTCAGCATCTCCCTGCTGTCGCCGGAAACCTGGAGGCCGTGGTCAGTCTCGTAGACTTTCTTACCCGAAGGCAGCTCAAACCTCATGGGCATCATCCCCCGAACTTGGAAAGTCGGCGTTAGGGTGAAGCTCCCAGCGCCGCGCGATCCAGCTTTCCGTGAACGCCCACAGAAGGCTCAAGGCGTAATGCAGCGCGGGTGCCGAGTCCTGAACGTCCGCGATTGTATTCAATACCTGTTCTCGCGGCAATTGTCCGAGCAGCCAAGCAGCCCAAGACGGAGATTGCAGTTCCTTGGCATGGCTGGTCAATTGCGCGATCACTTCCTCCGGTAAGGTTTTCTGCTGCTGGCGCAGTGCTTCCGCACAACCGGCGGCAATGTTAGGATTAACTTCGCGGAGCCCTTCAAGCAACAAGCGAATCCCGAGGCCACCTATTGAGACGATGCCTTCCAGGGCCTCTTCCCGGATGTTGTGATCGATGTCCGCAAAAGCCTTCACCAATCGTTTGGCTGCATCGATGTGCCCTACCCTGCTGAGGCACCAGGCTGCTGCGCTTCGGACGAAATACGGCTGGTTCGAGTCGTCAAGAATCTCAGACAGCAGCTCAATGGCACCCGTGTTCGCGGCCTCTCCTAACGCAATAACTGACTCCAGCTGAGTCTGCGGGTCAATACTTTGCAGGTACGGCGTGAAAAGCTCCCGCGCGGACGCGTTACACACCGCCGTGAGATAGGAGAGTCCTTCCAGGCGGATATAAACGTCCTCCTCCTGGTCGGTTGACAGTTCCGTCACGGGATCACCAAACTGCGGCTCATTGCGAAGCCTTGCGAGCTTTACTCCCGTGAATCGTTGCGTGCGTTCCCTGGACTCCAGCAATTGCGCGATGTGCCCGGAAGGCAAATGGCCGGGGCAAGCCAGTTCGCCTTTCGTTAGCGGCCTGATAAGCCCCGCTATCACTTGGTTCAACTCTACGGTGTCTCCCTGTTTCACGAAAAGCTCATAGGTTGGCGGAATCGTCCTTGTGTTGCGGTGTCCATCAGGGGTTCGCTTGATGGTCATCTTGTGGCCGTCGAGCTTCTCTACCGCACCGTCGCGAGAGGCAAAGACCGCATTCCATGACACGCTGGTCTCAGAACCTTCCGTCACGCCTTTGGTACTTACCTTCGTGTGTGGGCTTCCCCGGAAGGTTGCCACGCGAAAGTAGTTGATTTTCCCCTTGAGCTGCCAGCGTACCCAATTGCGCTCGTGCCAATAGGAGGCTTCGGACTGAAGCCGCCCTGCACTCCAATACTTCTCATCGATGGCTTCACACACCGGAAACCCGATATAGTCGCCTTCCACCATTCCGAAATCCCAGGCGCGGTCCTGGTCGGTGAGGCTATGCGACATGGACAGCTCAGCCTTCGTCTTCGCTCTGCTTTCTGCTCGCTGACCGCAATGTGTGCACACAAGATCAGGAATCCGAACCCGCTTGCGCTTTACCTCTTTCCAAAGTTTGGTCTCGGTGGAGCCGCGCTCCAGCTCAACCATGTCGTGGCCATGGGTGGACAGATCGGCGCAAATTGCCCGACTGCCAACAGCGCCAATCGCGATCTTTCGAAAAAAGCTAGAGTCGGGTTTTAATGCGAGTCTCGGCATTCGTATGTAAGTTTATGCTCCTATCGCTCTTGGCGCAACCGCAGCGATAAACAACAGCTCGTGCCATCATTTCGACACCGAAGTCCGGCGAATTCGCGGGCTGGCGCAGACCCATGTACTTTGGGGTCTGCGATTTCCTGAAGGGACTTGGGGGAGCTGGCGGCTTACCGCAGTCGGCTTGTAGAATTGAAGGCTGCCGGAGAATATGCCCGCACCAAAGTCTTGCCGGAAGAGAGCCCCCTTCGGGAGATCGCAGACGCCAAAAAGCGACCGTCTGCGCCAGCCCGCCGAAGGCTACGCTGTGGACCCTGCTCCGGCGTTCCCTTTTCAGTCTGTTCTCGGGGTCGAGCTACGATGCGGAGAGTAAAGGCCAACTGCGGAGATTCTTCGCCCCGACAAGTCGGGGCTCAGAATGACAGGCGTTTGGAGAGAGCGTCCTTCATCCTTTCCGGTGTCATGGGCAGTTGCAATAGCCGGGCGCCGGTGGCATCAAACACCGCATTAGCGATCAATGCCCCCATACAGATTATGGGGGGTTCTCCGCCGCCTTGAGAGGGTGAGTCTTTCGCATCCACTATTACCGTTTCGATTCGCGGCAACCAGGAGAAACGTGGAATCGTGTAGGTGTCAAAATTGGAGTGCAGAATCTCGCCGCCCTTGAATCGAACCTCCTCGCTCAATGCATATCCCAGGCCCATCGTGATGCCGCCCTCCATTTGCAGCCTGGCGCCCTCCGGATTGACGCACAATCCCATCTCTTGAGCACAGACGACCCGCTTGACCCGGACGCTCCCTGTATTCTTGTCCACGGCAACTTCGGCCATATGAGCGACGTAGGAACCGGCATCGATCCCGCAAGCTACCCCATAGCCGCGCTTGCTCGGAGCCTTCGCGGGTGACCAGCCGAATTTCTTGGCAGCGGCCTGCAAGACGCGTCGCATTCTCTCATCTTTCAAGTTCTTCAGTCGGAATTCGACGGGGTCCATTCCGGCCTTTACCGCCAACATGTCGATGTGGGATTCTCTGGCAAAGCTATTGGTATTGCTGGCGGGAGCGCGCCAAGGTCCCGTGGCAAACGGATGTGACCCTGGGGCCGCAGTCCACCCGGAACCATAGATGACCGTGCGATGATGTGGGATGTTGTAGAACTGCGCCGCGCCTCTTTCGCCGGCAAAATACACACCGTAGTCCCAAAACGAAATCAGCCCTGATTCTGTGACTCCGGCCTGTATCTTGACGATGGCGGCAGGACGGAAGGTGTCATAGAAGAACTCCTCAGCCCGAGTCCAGGCTACCTGGACAGGTTTTCCGGTCAGCTTGGCCAGCCTGACCGCCTCGAGGGCTTGCTGATTGTTGCTCCTCCCTCCGAAGCCTCCGCCGACATAGGGCGTGATGACCCGCACATTCTGCGCAGGCAGGCCGAGAAGAGAAGCCGCCGCGTCCTTCAGGGCGAAGGGGGTTTGCGTGGAGGCCCAGAGGGTCACGTTGTTTCCTTCGATCTTCGCCAAAGCGGTGTGCGTTTCGATGGGGGCGTGAGAGACGTAGCTGTTCAAGTACGTTTGCTCGAGCACATCGTGAGCTGCATTTCTCCCCTCGGCAAGATTTCCCCCTTCCGCCACCGTCTGTCCTTGAGGCGCGACTTTGAGCAGGTGGTCAAAGATCGTCTTGTCATCCACAGTGGGCGCCGGCCGATCATATTCCGACTTGATTTTCGCCAAGGCTCTTTCCGCCAGGTCGGGATACGGATGAAGGACGGCAATCAGATCTCCGTCCTCCATGATCTGGACGCCTTCGATTTCTCGCGCGCCCGAGGTGTCGGCATGAATGAGTTTGGCGCCGTGAACCGGAGGCCTCAAGATGCGGGCGTGCAGCAGGCCCGGCTCCCGTACGTCCCCGGCATATTTGGCTTGGCCGGTGACCTTCTCTCGAGCATCTCTTCTTAAGACGGGTTTCCCTATCAGGGCGAAGTCGGCGGGGGTCTTGGGTGCCGCGCCTTTCACGTGGCGCAGTATCTTCTTTCCCTTGGCAAGCTCGGCGTAGCTTACTTTCTTTTGCCCTGCCTCCTCATAAACGACGCCCGCCTTGGTTTTCAGCCGCTCTTCCGTTACCTGCAATTGTTCGGCGGCCAGCTCGATGAGGACGGCCCTGGCTTCCGCGGCGGCGGCTCTGAAAGGCGGGCCGAAAAAGCGGGTAGTCATGGAACCGAACGTACCTCGGTCCCAGGGGCAAAGATCCGTATCGCCCATCACCATGTCCACGGATTCCAGGGGGACGTCGAGCTCCTCAGCCAACATTTGGGCCAATGAGGTTATGACTCCCTGGCCGTACTCGACCTTTCCACTAAAACCGGTCACCCGGCCGTCTTCTCCGATCCTGAGAAAGGCATTGAAATCCTCAGGCAGCTCCTGGCCCATACCACGGCGTCTCTCGCCCTCTTGGAGTGCCAGCGAATCGGGGATGGAAAAACAGACGACGATGCCTCCGCCCACAAGTTGCAGGAACTGTCTGCGGTCAAAGCGTAGGGGCGAGCGGCGCTCGCCCCAGGGCCGAACGCTGTTCGGCCCTACCTCGTCAAGTTCCAGGTGTTCTTCGTAGACGCTTCGTTGTCCTTTGTTTTCGCGTTTCATCTTGGCCCTCCTCTCATCTCTTTCGCAGCCGTCTGTATAGCCTCGACGATCCGTTGATGAGCTCCACAGCGGCACAGGTTGCCGTCCATATGTTCGATAATCTGACTCCGCGAAGGTTGAGGAGTATTCAACAGCAAGCTGTAAGCATTCATGATCATTCCAGGAGTGCAGTACCCGCACTGAAGGGCATCGTGCTCGACGAAGGCCTTCTGCAAGGGGTGAAGCTCGCCGTTTTTGGCCAAACCTTCAATGGTGGTGACTGCCTTGCCCGCCACGGCTTTAACCTCGAGCAGACACGAGCGCTCGGCTTTCCCATCCACAATCACCGTGCAGGCCCCGCAAAGCCCCTCTCCACAACCGTACTTTGTACCTGTCAGACCCAGGTCATACCGCAGAACCCATAGAAGTATGCGACTGGGATCGACTTCAAAACTCACCGGCTTTCCGTTGAGGCTGAATCCGATGGTCTCTTTCATGCCTACACCTCCTTGAAGCGCCTCGAGTGTGCCGCGAGGTTCTCTCGGCCATGAGACCCTCAATATGAAGCGTGCTTTACCGCGCTCCATTATAGTCCCACCTAACGCCCGGGCAAACGAGCTGTTTCACACCCCAACCTTTGGTACACCAAAAGCCCACCAGGGCTTGCATCTGGCGAAAACCGCTGGTTGCTCTCAGGGCGGCCTCAGGGTAGAATCCCTGTCTGGCAATTATCCTCATTAATGGCGGTTGTCCATGGCAGAGTGGAGTGGTCCTCTCAAAATAAGACCCGCGCGGGTTGAAGACGCAAAGGAAATCGCGCGGATTTACAACCAGGGTGTGCAAGACCGTACCGCAACTTTTGAAAACACTTACGTCACGCCTGAAGAGCGTTACCTCTGGTTGGCAGCGCGGCCGGACAAGTTTCCGGTGCTGCTGGCGGAGGTCAAACACACGCTGATGGGTTGGTCTTCGCTCAATCCTTACAGCCCGCGGCACTGTTATGATGGAATCGCGGAGCTGGCAATCTACATTGAGCGCAGCCTGCGCGGCCACGGCGTGGCACAGGAATTGATGAAGGCCATGCAGGACATCGCCCGCGAGAAGGGCTTCTATAAGCTCATCGGGCGCATCCTGGCCGCGAACCAGCCCGCGCGAAAGCTCTGTCAGGTGACCGGCTGGAAGGAAGTGGGAATCCACGAGAAGCACGGCAAGCTGGGGAGCGAGTGGCACGACCTGGTGTTGGTCGAGTACCTGATTCCGGAGAACTTGAAGTAACCCGGGGAGGCCGTCTTGCTTCCCTGTGAACACTGTCATTCCGAGCGAAGCGCGGAATCTCGCTCTGGAAAGAATGGACCTGCGAGATTCCTCTCCCAGTTTACCCTGAACGGGCAGGGCGAGATTCCTCGCTTCGCTCGGAATGACAGTGAAGGGATCGGAATGACAGGCGAGAGGTTTTTTCTGCATTCGGCTTGGTGGCCCCCGTCATGACCCGCAGCTACCGCAACGCGATACTGGGCGCGATTACCATTGCGGGACTCTGCGTATTCGGTCCATCGACTCCCTCTTTTCCCAGCTTACCGAGGCCTTCGCGTCCGAACTCTTCCTTGGATCACCTCGCGGCAATCGCCCCACGGCAACACACATTGATCTTCGTGGGCGACGTTATGCTTTCGCGGGGAGTGGGCGGGAAAATGGACGCCAAAGGCGATTGGGGTTACCCCTTCCGGCGAATCTCTGGAGTGTTGCACGGCGCTGATCTGGCTTACTGCAACTTGGAGTGTCCGATTTCCGACCGGGGGCGCAACCTCCATCACCTTTATTCCTTCCGCGCCGATCCGCGGGCCCTGGAAGGTCTGAAGGCGGCCGGTTTCACAATCGTTTCCGAAGCCAACAATCATGCCTACGACTGGGGACCGGCGGCGCTGGTGGACACGCTCGGGCGGCTTCATTCCGTGGGCATCCACACGGTAGGCGCAGGTGAAAACACACTGGAAGCTCACCACCCTACGGTGGTGGATTTGGGCGGACTCCGGGTGGCGTTTCTGGCTTACGTGAACATCGATCCGCAGGACGCGGCGGCCGGAGTCGATCATCCGGGCGTGGCGTGGCTAGACGTTGAGCAGGTTACGGCAGATATTCGCTTCGCCCGGAACCTCGCCGATTTGGTGGTGGTCTGCCCGCACTGGGGCGTGGAGTACGCCACCGCTCCCACGCGCCAGCAGGAAGAGCTGGCCCGGAAGATCATTGACGCCGGGGCCGACCTTATCGTGGGCAGCCATCCGCATGTCGTTCAGCCACTCGAGCAGTATCGCGGACGCTGGATGGCTTACAGCCTCGGCAATTTTATCTTCGACCAGAAGGACTCAGCCACACATCGAGGCCTCATGCTGAAAGTAACGGTCCGCGATAAAAAGATTGCCGAAGTGACCAAGGTCCCCATTGAGATCAATGCGGATTGCCAGGCCCTGCTCGCCACTCCGAAAGCGCAAGTTTCCCAGCTTCTTCTTGCCACTCGCCTCCCGCATCCTTGACCCTGCGGTCAAGCGTTGAACCCGAACCCGGAAATTGGAGTTGCGCAGACGCTGCGCATATCCACGGCGTGTCATCCTGAGGAGTCCCGATCTCATCGGGACGACGAAGGATCTCCGCAGTTCGCGGGCCACGTTCGCTGGCTGGCCCTTCAAACAAACTGCAGGGATTCTTCGTCCCGACAGGTCGGGACTCAGAATGACACGGGGTCGGCTTTTTTGTCGAGATGCGGGTTGCTTGACACTGGCGGAGGGTTCGGATAGCTTTTCGGACGAGGAATCCGACGAGATTTCTTCCGATATGAGAAAAGGGTACCGACGATGGTTGTGGCTGGGTATCGGAGCCATCATCATCGCACTCATTTTTTACAACCTGAGTCGAAGTCCCGAGTGGGGAAACTTCCGGTGGACGCGCCTGTGGGCTTTGCTCACCGGAGCTAGCCCGGGTCCGTTGCTGCTGGCGCTGATCGCTGTCTTTTGCACCTACTTCGTCCGAGCCTTGCGGTGGAGATTGTTCCTCAGCCCAATTAAGAAGGCCTCGCTCTGGGTCTTGTTTGTGGGCCAGATCCTGGGTTTCAGCTCCATCTATCTTATCGGCCGGCCAGGAGAATTCGTTCGGCCTGCTTACATTGCCAAGAAGGAAAGTGTTTCCATGAGCACCATGCTGGCGGTGTGGGTACTGGAGCGAATCTTCGATACGGTGTTCGTTGTGTTGCTCTTTGCCGCGGCGCTGGATTTCGCGTCGGTGGAGCCTGAAACCGCGCGCGGGACGAAGGTCCTCGCCACCCTGCATCGTGGCGGGGACGCCATGCTTGTTCTCGCCGCCTTGCTGGTCGTGGGGTTGCTGCTCTTCTGGTTACGCTCCAGACAGTTTGCCGCCTGGATGTTGCGGTTGTTCCGCTTCCTGCCCGTAGCGGCGCTCAGGCGATTCGAGCGCTTCCTGCGGTCATTTGCCGAGGGGTTGAGCGTCATCCGTAGCTGGAAGGTCCTGTTGGGAAGTCTGGCCTTGACCGCCGTGGTGTGGTTTCTCAATACCTCGGTATTCTGGCTGGTTTTCCAAAGCCTGCATGGGGAGGTGGCGGACCTGCCTTGGCCGGCGGCTGCTGTGGCTCTGTTTTGCGCCGCGCTGGGACTTGCCGTGCAGATCCCGGGGGTCGGTGGCGGCTACCAGGTGGCCATTATCCTTGCGCTGAACGCGCTTTTCAACGTGCCGGCCGAGGCGGCCACGGGCGCGGCGATACTGGTGTGGATTGTCATGTCGGTCCCATGCTTGGCCTCGGGGTTGGTGCTGCTGGTGCACGAAGGGCTGACGTTCAGAAAGTTGGAGGCCCTCGCCGAAGAGGAAAGGGAGCTCGCGGAGAATAATTAGCACGGTGTTGAAAGCAGGTTAATCCCGGCAGGCACAAGCTGTGTCCGCCTGCTGCCTTTGAAGAGCCGCAGGTTTCCCGCTCTGCGGGACGGGACCTGCGCTACACTTGCTGCCTAGTGCTTACCGCCTACTGGTGACTAACTATGAGGTGTCCATTCTGCGGTCACATAGAAGACAAGGTTGTGGATTCACGCGAGGCAAAGATCGGCGACACCATTCGCCGTCGGCGCGAATGCGCGAAGTGTGGTCGCCGTTTTACCACCTATGAGCGGATCGACGAAATCCCCTATATGGTGGTGAAGAAGGATGGCCGGCGGGAGAAGTTTGACCGTCAGAAGATTCTGGCTGGCTTGCTGAAAGCCTGTGAGAAACGGCCCGTCCCGATGTCCAAGTTGGAGGAGATTGTTAATGAGGCAGAGGCCCTTGTGGCCGAGTCGGCAGAAAGGGAGCGTCCGGCCGGGGAGTTGGGTGAACTGGTTATGGGCCGCCTGAAGAAGCTCGACAAAGTCGCCTATGTGCGATTTGCCTCGGTTTATCTCGACTTCAAAGACATTCGGGAATTCATGGATGAGTTGAAGGACCTCTTGAAAGCCAAGGGCAAATGAAGCGATCAGCTATCAGCCATCAGCTTTCAGCAATTGAAAAATCCTGAATGGTGAATAGTGAATTGTAATTTGTGGGTTGAAGAAGCAGAACGGCCAGAGGCCTTGGGCGAGGCGTGCAAAGCAAATTCCGCCTCCGCAATTCACCATTTACTATTCACTATTTACTATTCATATTACTATTGATAATTCCGCCGCCCCTGAATCCCGAATCCTGAATCCTGTCTTTTCAGGGGCGGTTGAAGACGAAGGCGCCGAAGGTGCGGAAGGTTTTGAAGCCGAGGCGCTCATAGAGGCGAAAAGCGCCCGAGTTGGCGTCGGTGACGGTCAGGGAAACCCGCTGGTAGCCTGCCCTGGCAAGGTCGTTGAACGCAGATTCCAACAATGCTGTCCCCAGGCCGATTCCTTGCAGCGTCCTCGCGATGGCAATCTGCGGTATGTGGGCTGTATCGGAACGGACGGCGGTCACGGTCAGGACCCCGACGAGTTTGCGTGTCAGGCGATGAATGGCGACCTTGGAGACTTGCTCAAGAAACTCTCCGCAACCATGGTAATGGACGATGTTATCGAGCAGGCGTGTTGCTCCTGCCAGTGAGCCGTATTGGTCATTGATCGCCGCATCGACGTGGTTGTGATAGGCGCCAAAGAGGAGTTCCGCGGCCTCGCGGGCATATTTCTTATCGCATGGCGTGATCCGGAACTCATCCAGGCTGGCAGTGGCGCGCCGTGTGGGATCAGAAGGGCCGGGCCCGGACGAGGCATGGGGTTGCCACTCGGGAAGGAACAAGGCCATGAAGCGGCGCGGGTAGCCGCTGTACTTCCAGGAAGTGAAGTGGCTCTCAAGATCCTCGAAGGTGTAGTGCGGAAGCTGCGCTTCAACGCGCCGCAGGCCGGGAGTTGCGAGGAGCGTTTCGTTTGCGTGCTCCAGTAGTTTCAGGGCCTGATCCAAACCCGCTGGCGCCAGGCTGACAAACAAATCTCCCATAAGGCCCTTTTCGCCGTCGCAGAAAAAGAAGCAGTAGCCACGAACGACGCCATCCAGAACCAGCGCATACCCTGCGAGACGCTTTTCTTCCAGGCAGGTGGAAATCACGCGAGCCGAGGAAGTGAAATCCCAGTAAAGCTTTTCGTTCCAGGCCCGCGATTCTGCCTCCAGCAACTCCGAGAACGCCGACAACTCGAAGTGGCGAATATCGATGATTTCAGACCCCACGACACTTTCCTCTTGGACGGCCGGAGTGAAACCTGCCCTCGCGCAAGCCATCCCGGGAGGCCAACAGTCCAAAAACGGCAAAGCCTCTTGGCGCTCGCAAAACGATGCAAGTATAACCCAAAACCTGAAGCTCGCAGACACAAGGACAGGATTCAAATGATACGAAAGGGCTAAGAAAGAAAAGTTCTTGTAGGCGGGAAAATGGGTTGTGGTAACATTTTGAGTCTGCGAGTCAAGTGCTCAGTTTCTTCTTGGAGAAGCTTTCTCTCAAGGCTGACTGAGATACGCGGGCTTCGACGGCGGAGGGTGAACCGACGCCGGCTGTAGAAGTTCCGCGTCCTCAGAGGGAGTGTGGGGTATGGACCCAACCATGGTCACCAATTCCGCTACCCCGCCACCGCGTCTGAACCTCGCCCAACCATCGCCGCGTACTTCCTTACGACATCGGATGGAATACTATGCTGCCCTCATCTTGCTGAAGTTGCTTGGGGCGTTGCCGCACGGTTTGACGCGGGCGCTCTGCGCAATTCTGGCGTTTCTGAGTTACTGGTTCTGGCCCCGCCTGCGCACAGTGGGTCTGTTCAACTTGAAGCTGGCTTTCCCTGATTGGCCCGAGAGCCAGCGCCGGAAAGTGCTTTCCGGCTTGTTTCGTAACTTTGGCAGGATGCTGGCAGATTTTGCGCATTTTCGACGTTGGAACCGCGGCAACATTGAGAACCTGATAATCTATGATGGGTTTGAGAATTACGCCCAAGCCCAGAGTCAGGGGCGCGGCGTGCTCTTTCTCACCGGCCATTTCGGGAACTGGGAACTTAGCTCTTTCGCTCACGGGGTGTACGGCTATCCCTGCGACTTCGTGGTGCGCGCCCTTGACAATCCCCTGATGGATGAACTCATCAATCGCTATCGGTGCCTGGGTGGCGGCAAGGCCATCGAAAAAGGTGATTTTGCGCGCGGCCTTCTGCGCGCTTTCAGCCAAGGTGACGCGGTGGGAGTGCTCATTGACCAGAACATGTTGCTAGGCGAGGGGGTCTTTGTGGATTTTTTCGGCCTCCCGGCGTGTACCACCACCGGCCCCGCGCGTGTGGCGAAGAAGACCGGTGTGCCCATCGTGCTGGGGCTGGTCATCTGGGATTCTAAACTCAAGAAATATCGACTGCGATTCGACCCCGTCGAATGGATCAATTGCCAGGATCCGGAAGAGGAAATCCAGGTCAATACTGCGAATTTCACCCGCCTGATTGAAGATTACATTCGCCGCTTCCCGGATCACTGGCTCTGGGTTCACCGCCGCTGGAAAACACGCCCGCCGGGTGAACCGCCGCTTTATCCGGAGTAGGGAACAGGAGTAGGGAATAGGAAACAGGAGCTATCAGCTATCAGCCGTCAGCTTTCAGCTCTCGAAAAGATGAAGCGAGATACGGCGGGCTAGAGCAATTCTGAACTTAAGACTCCATACTGCCTTCTGCCTGCCATCCCTATTCCCTGTTCCAGAGCTGAAAGCTGACGGCTGATAGCTGATAGCTGACGGCTGAGGGCTGAGAACTGACTACTGACGACTCTTCCCGCGAGGCAAATTATGAAGACTTCGGAGCTTGCCAAGTTGTTGGGGGGAATACTGCACGGGGAGGAGGCTCGGGAAGTTCTCCAGGTCGCGGCTCTGGCAACTGCCGGACCGGATGAGCTGACCTATGCCGAAGGCACCAAGTTTCTTGACTTGGCAGCCGGTTCCCAGGCGGGGTGTATCCTCGTGCCAGAGGGCTGCCTTCTGACAGGCCGGACGACTATCGGAGTCGCGAACCCTAAACTGGCTTTCGTTCGCGCCGCCGAGGTCCTTTGTCCCCCCCGCAAGGTCAAGCCGGGAGTCCATCCCACGGCTGTTATTGCTCCGGACGCCCGCTTGGCCGAGGACGTGACCATTCGTCCCTACGTGGTAATTGAGTCAGGTGTAGATGTGGGGCCGGGGACGTATCTAGGAGCGGGAGTTTGCTTGGGCGAGGGGGCTCAGATAGGTTCGCATTGTGTCTTGCATCCACGGGTGAGCGTTTATCCGGGGGCAAGGATTGGCAACCGGGTCATCCTTCACTCCGGCGTGGTGGTTGGATCCGACGGGTTCGGTTACGTTTTCGCCGCGGGCCATTATGAGAAATTCCCCCAACAGGGTGGGGTGGTCATTGAAGATGACGTCGAAATAGGCAGCAACAGTACGGTGGACCGTGGCTCGCTAGGGGTCACGGTGATTGGTCAGGGGAGCAAGATTGACAACCTGGTTCAAATTGCGCACAACGTGAGGGTGGGGCGCCACTGCGTGATCGCTGCTCAGACGGGCATTTCAGGCAGCGCAGAAATTGGGGACTACGTGGTCATGGGCGGCCAGGTCGGTGTTGCGGACCACGTTCGAATCGAAGCGGGGGCAATGATCGGTGGACAGGCGGGAGTCTTCAGGGTTATTCGCAAGGGAACTAAGGTCTGGGGGACCCCCGCCCGCCCCTTGGATGAGTTCAAGAAGATGTACGCCCAGCTTGCCAACCTGCCGAGCCTCGCCAGGAAAGTGAAGGAAATCTCACGGCAACTTTCCGAACGCGATTCGTATAAGAACCCCAAATAAAAGAGCCGACAAGTCCACCTTCCGAACCACACCCTTGCTTCTTCAGCAGGGTAGAATCACGGAGTTTTTGCGCAGCACGGGTGGCAAGAATCCCCAGCAGCGGCGTGCATCGGGGGTGTTTTCACCCAGCACCAAGGTGCGACCCCATCATCCCTGGTCACTGGAAGTCTGTCGGGAGTAAGGCTTGTTCCACGCAGAATCAACAGCGTACAGACGTAACCAATTTGCTAAGTTGTTGATTCTACGTGCGGCAAAATCTGTCTCCCATAGGCTCCTAGCCGCACTTGCGGTCAGAGTGTCATCTCGCTGGCAACTGTGAGTCCGGGTGCTTTGTTGCAAAACACCACAGAGAAAACTCAGGCGGGCGCCAAAGTATCCCTTTTACGGGCCTCAACACGCTCGATGGATGGTTCGATTGGCTGGTTGGGCGCTGCACACTTTCGGAAATGAAATAAGGCAACTGCTTAGGAGACTCGTAGGTGGAAAAACCCGGCTTTGGCTGGCACCTTGCTGGAATCAACCTCTGATCTATAGTTAGCGTGGCCAAACAATGAAGTAGGTTTATATTAAACTTGGTTGAGTAGTTCTTGCTGGGCGCCATCAGAGGTCTGGGGGCAGGCCGTGCCAGATAGCAACACGCCCGAAATGATCAGCGAATTGCTGGGGAGTGTGCAGGTCTTTTCCTCGGCCGTGCGAGACGTGCTGGAGGAAAAGCTGCTGCGCGAGACAGCACGTGGACGGCTCACCTTCTCCGGCCTAAAACTCCTCAAACTAGTAGCCTTCACCGACTCCAACACCATTGGCGACGTAGCCGCGTTCCTGGGCGTGAGTAACACCGCCGCTAGCAAGGCGGCGGACAAACTCGTGCGTCGCCGGCTTCTTCGTCGAGCGGAGGGACACGCTGACCGGCGCGCCAGCGAGCTTTCGCTCACCGGGGAGGGCCGCCGCCTGTTGAGCGCTTACGAGGCTGCCAGGGACCAGAAGCTTACGGAGATCTTCGGCGCGTGTGTGCCGGAGCAACTGTGTGAGATGGCGGCGACACTGGACCGCCTTTCCGCCAACATTGTGGACCATACTGCCAATCCGCAGGAGCTATGCTTCCAGTGCGGCATGTATTTCCGCGAAAAGTGCCTGTTACGCGAATTGGTCCGGCGCACCTGCTTCTATCAGAAACACAAGGTGCGCAAGGCTGCGGAGTCCGCTGTCGAGCGGGTCGGCGGGACGGAGACTCACATCCAACCGCCGGCGCCTGAGACGGCGACATAAAAGAGGAGGGACGATGGCGAGTGCGAGAGTGGACGTAATTCCGACCAAATATCACGCGCCAGTTCCAGGGAGTCTGCCCGCACCGGAGCGGGAACTGCGCCGGAGGTTCCTCGAGGAAGCTCAGGTCGTGCCAGGGGGCGACCGGATTTCCCAGTGCCTGCAATGCGGAACCTGTACTGGGAGTTGCCCGGTAAGTTACGCGATGGACATATCCCCCAGGATGGTCATCGCGCTATTCCGGGCCGGGCAAATCGAGGAGATTCTTCGAAGCCGGACGATCTGGATTTGCGCTTCCTGTTACATGTGCACGACGCGCTGTCCGCAATCCATCAAAATCACCGATCTGCTCTATGCCTTAAAACGCACCGCGATCGACGCCGGACTCTATCCCGAGCGATTCCCGGTGTACCTGCTGTCGAAGAATTTCGTTCGCGTCGTCAACCGGTACGGTCGCAATCAAGAGATGCTCTTGCTCCTGCTCTATTACCTGAGGCGAAATCCCCTGGGACTTTTGCGGATGCTGCCTCTTGGGATAGCGATGCTGCGAAGAGGGAGAATTTCGCTGTTCCCAAGAAAGATCAAAGGGGTAGGGGCGATACGCACGATTTTGCGGGCCTCCAAGCACTTCGAATTGCCCCGCGAAAAGGAAGCTGTCCCGTACACTGAAGGAATGGTTGGATACCGGGCAGTGGGTAAAGACCAGCCCGAAAGAACCAGTTGAGAGGCACCCATGGAGTATCTTTATTACCCCGGCTGTAGCCTTGAGTCTTCAGGGAAACCTTACGACGAGAGTTTAACGGCGGTATTTCGCGCCTTAGGCATCGGGCTCCGCGAACTGGAGGACTGGAACTGCTGTGGAGCGACCATGTACATGAGCGTGGATGAGGCCCTCTCGCTGGCGATCAGCGCAAGAAACCTGGCGCTCGCGGAGCAGGCCGGGTTCCGAGACCTTATCGCGCCTTGCAGCGCTTGCTACACCGTGCTGCTCAAGACCAACCGCTTCCTGCGGGAGAGTCCGGAGTTGAGGGCCAAGGTTGATCAACTGCTGGGGCAGGTGGGCCTGAAATACAGTCTGGGCGTCAAGGTGCGCCATCCCCTCGACGTTCTGGTCAACGAGGTGGGCGTTGAGGCGATTGCTTCGGCCGCCAAGCGAAGCCTGGAGGGCATCGCTTTCGCCCCCTATTACGGGTGTCAAATCGTGCGTCCCGAGCGCGGCTTTGACGATGCCGAGTTCCCCTTAACCATGGACACGCTCTTCCAGCGGCTGGGCGCCAGGGCCGCATACTTCCCTTTGAAGACGCGCTGCTGTGGCGGAATGCTGATGACCACCTTCCCGGACGTGTGTCTGCAACTTGTGAAGGATCTGGTGGAATGCGCTGCGGAGAACGGGGCCCAGTGTATCGTCACCACCTGTCCCCTGTGTCAGGTCAACCTGGAGGCGTACCAGAAGCGCGTAAACAAGATGTTCGGAACGTCGTATCAAGTCCCCGTGATGTACTTCACTCAACTGCTGGGGGTCGCATTGGGCTGCTCCGAGAAAGAGCTCGGATTCCACAGGAATCTCATCCCGTGGAGAGCCCCGATCTCAGTACTAGCCGCTTAGAAGGAGGAGACAGATGGACCAGAATGGGCACCCGCGCATTGGGGTTTATATTTGTCATTGCGGGCTCAACATCGCCGGAACCGTGAACGTGAATGAAGTCCGCGAATTCATCTCCCGCGCGCCTAGCGTCGTGATCGCAAGAGATTACAAGTTCATGTGTTCGGACCCTGGACAGGCGCTCATACAGGACGACATTCAACGACTCGGCGTCAACCGGGTGGTCGTTGCCGCCTGCTCTCCGCTGATGCACGAGCTCACCTTCAGGAATGCGGCCAAGAAGGCGGGGCTCAACCGCTATCTGGTCCAGATCGCCAATATCCGCGAGCACTGCTCCTGGATTCACGACGACGTGCGCATGGCAACGGAGAAAGCCAAGGCGCTGGTCGCGGGAGCGGTCAGACGCGTGGCCCTGCACCAGCCCCTGGAGCCGATGCGCGCCGAAATCAACCCCAACGTGCTGGTTGTGGGTGGCGGGATAACGGGCATTCAAGCGGCCCTCGAGATTGCTGAATCAGGTACCACGGTGTATCTGGTCGAGCGTGATGCAACCATCGGCGGGCGGATGGGCCAGTTTGATAAGACGTTTCCCACCCTGGACTGTGCTGCTTGTATCTTGACGCCTAAGATGGTCTCGGTCGGGCACCGTGAGAATATCAAACTGCTGAGTTACAGCGAAGTGGTTGGATTTTCAGGATACATCGGAAACTTCAAGGTGAAGGTGAGGAGGAAAGCGAGGTTCGTGGACGAATCCAAGTGCACCGGTTGCGGTTTGTGCTGGAACACCTGCCCCGCCACACGGGTCCCGGCAAAAAGGACCATCAAGCTCGGCGATCAGATCGTGAAGCAGGTGGCCTGATGAAACTGGAAGCGGTTCGAAGGATTCTCGACTGCCAGGTGATCACCGGCGGTGACAAGCTGGAGGAGGAAGTAGGGGTGGGCTGCGGCGCGGACCTGATGAGTGACGTCCTGGCCTTCATCAAGCCCAATGCCCTGTTGTTGACTGGTTTGACTAACGTGCAATCGGTACGCACTGCCGAGATCGCTGAGGTCAGAGCCATCGTGTACGTCCGCGGGAAGCTGCCGGAAAAGGACGCGATCGACCTGGCGAAAGAAAAGGGCATCGTTATGCTGTGCACGAATCTTCCCATGTACGAATCGTGTGGGAGACTCCACCAGCACGGTCTGCCCGGGGGCAGCGAACTCGAGGGAGGCCTGCGGGATGCCGAGCGAGCCCCTCTTCTGTCAACGCTTTGAAATTCACGGGAGGGATTTCGTTGACGCAGGAAAGGCCTCCATCACAATCAAGGGGATTCTAAGAGAGATCGGGATTCACCCGGCCTTGATCAGGCGGGCGGCGATTGCTTCCTATGAAGCGGAGATGAACGTTGTGTTGTATGCCTGCAAAGGAACGATGGAGTTGAGAGTGACCCCAAAGGATATCCGAGTCACCGTGGAAGACGAAGGCCCTGGCATCCCGGACATCGAACTGGCAATGCAAGAAGGGTATTCCACGGCGTCCGACGAAATTCGGGAGATGGGGTTCGGGGCAGGCATGGGCCTGTCCAACATCAAGAAGAATGCCGATGCCTTTTCCATTCATTCTGTGGTGGGTAAAGGCACGACTTTGGAAATAACGTTTCGGCCTTAGCATGGGGGATTACTTTCATTCCGTTCGGGTTGTGCCGGAGCGATGCATCGGTCGAATGGCCTGCCTTAAGGTCTGTCCTACGGAGGCGATCCGGGTGCGGCAGGGCAAGGCGGAGATACTCGAAGACCGCTGCATCGACTGTGGCGAGTGCGCTCGGGCGTGCCGCCACAACGCGATCGTCCCCCAAACGAGCTCCTTCACCGATTTCTCGAAGTTCAGGCACACCGTTGCGCTTATCTCACCCGTGCTCTACGGGCAGTTCCGCAAGGACGTTCTTCCCAGCACAATCCTGGCTGGGGTGAGAAAAATCGGCTTCGATGATGCCTGTGACGTAGCTTGCGCCAGCGAGTCCGTCAGCGCGGCTATCGACGAGTATCTGGCCAGTTATCGCGGGCCGCTGCCGCTGCTCTCCCCTTTTTGTCCCACCATCGTGCGCCTGATTCAGGCGCGATACCCCAGCCTCATTGATCTCCTGATTCCCATTGATTCTCCGATGGAGATAGCGGCGCGAGAGGTGCGGAACAAGAAGATGAAGGAACTGGGCTTGCGGCGGGACGAGATTGGGGTCATCTACCTGACGCCCTGCCCCGCCAAAATGGTGGCCATCAAGTATCCTCTCAGGAAAAGAGCTTCACACATCGATGGCGCAATCGCCATATCCGACATTTACCGCCCCCTCCTTTCAGCACTCAGCGAGATGAATAACAGTGCGCACGAAATCGAAGAGTCAGTGAGGGGCATGGGCCTGGGCTGGCCAGTCCTCGGCGGGCAAGTTTCCTCCTTGCGGGCCGAAAGCAGTCTGGCGGTGGGCGGTCTTGGGGATGTGGAGAGGATTCTGGACGAAATTGAGCGCGGAAGACTCGGTGATATCCAATTCGTTGAGTGCCACGCATGCGCGCAGGGATGTTGCGGCGGTTCACTTACCGTGGGTGGTCCTTATGTTACTCGGGGCACGATTCTGAGCTTGGTAGCCCGGTTCGGAAATGCCCCCTGCCAGGACCGGGCAAAGATACGAGAGTTGTATCAAAGACGCTATTTCTCGCTGCCCGGCAAGATCTCTTCGAGGCCTTTCGCCCCACTGGATAAGGACATATCGAAGGCAATCGAGAAAAGGAAGCGCATTCAGGAAGCACATGAAGGGCTGCCGCAGATCAATTGCGGGGCCTGCGGCGCGCCCACCTGTCTAAGCTTTGCCGAAGACGTGGTCCTGGGGCGCGCTCAGTTTGAGGACTGCGTGGTCCTCACCGCGAAGCAGGCTCGGACCTCGGCCGGTCCCTCTTCCGGGCTAGCCAGCAAGCCGGAGGTGCTCACTCTATGACGATCCGGGAGGTTGTCGACAGCACGCAGCTCGAGATTCTGGCGCAACACGATGGCCTCGACGTGGAGATAACAGGAGGCTATGCCAGTGACCTCCTAAGTGACGTTATTGCCTACAGCAAGGCAGGCAACCTTTGGGTCACTTTGCAAACGCATCGCAACATCATCGCGGTGGCCACGTTGAAGGAGCTGGCCGCGGTCGTTCTGGTGAACGGGCGAGCCCCTGATCCTGAAACGCTGGAGAAAGCCCGGGAGGAGAAAATCATTTTATTGGGCAGCCGGCTTCCGGCGTTCGAGCTGGTGGGAAGACTGTACCAGATGGGCATCCGGGGGATTCTATGATGCCGCGAATCTTTAAAGCGGATTTGCACATTCATACATGCCTCTCCCCCTGCGCCGACTTGAACATGGGTCCCAAAACGATCGTAGACCAAGCCCTCCAGCAGGGTTTGGACGTGATTGGCATTTCCGATCACAACTCCTCGGAGAACGTGCCCGCGGTCGTGAGGGCGGCGCAAGATAGAAACCTCACGGTGCTGCCGGGGATGGAAGTGACCTCGAAGGAAGAGGTTCACATCCTGGCGGTTTTTGACACCGTCGATAAGGCGCTCCGGCTACAGGAGATCGTGTACGAGCATTTGCACGGAGAAAACAATACGGAAGCTTTCGGACTTCAGGTTGTCGTGAATGAAGATCATGACGTACTCGGGTTCAACAACCGGCTGCTGGCCGGCGCGACCGAACTCTCTGTCGAGCAGGTAGTGGATAGCATTTGTGGCTTGGAGGGCCTGGCGATCGCGGCTCACGTCGATCGCGAGACGTTCGGGATTCTCGGGCAGTTGGGGTTTGTCCCTGAAGAATTGCACCTGGATGCTTTAGAACTGTCTCGAAACACCAGCCTCGAGGAAGCAAGGCGGCGCTTTCCGGAATACGCTGGCTATGCTTTCGTTCGTTCGTCCGACGCACATTCGGCAATGGATATCGGCAAGGTCTGGACCTCGCTGCTGCTCTATGAGCCCAGCACGCGGGAAATCAAGAAGGCCCTGCGCGGGGAGGGCGGCAGACGGGTGTTGCCAGAGGAGGCCGGTGTTGGCGCTCCTCGGCGAGAAGAACGGGCGTTGGGATAGGTTTCACATGGAGGATCTTTCTCTGCACGTACTGGACATCGCGGAGAATTCCATCGCAGCGGGAGCCAAGCACGTGGAAATCCGGGTGCGGGAGAGCCGCCGAGAGGACCGGCTCTCCATCGAGATTATCGACAACGGACGTGGAATGAGCGAGGACATGCTTCAGAAGGCGACGGACCCCTTTTTCACCACTCGAACGACCCGCCGGGTGGGGTTGGGCCTGTCCCTTTTTGAGCAGGCAGCAAAAAGGGCCGGGGGCGAATTCAAGATCGCGTCCTGTCCTGGAGCGGGAACAAAGGTCACGGGCGTGTTTCAATACAGTCATGTTGACCGGCAACCCCTGGGGGATATGGACCAGACAATTCTTGCCCTGGTGGTCGGAAACCCTCAAGTCGAGTTGACATACTTGCATCAAGCCGGCGATTCGGAAATTTCGTTCAGCACAAGAGAAATCAAGGCTCAACTGGGAGACATCCCGATTAATTCTCCCAGAGGAATATCGGCCGTCAGGAGAAGTCTGGAAAAGGTGAGGGAGCAGGTCAACAGTAGCGCCTTCCTTTAGAAGGCTGCTGAAAAAGTGTTCCGGCGCGTTCCGGAAGGGCGGGGCTTTAGCCCCGCCGCCAAGCGCGTCCCAACATTTTGAATGATTTATGTTTACGGTTTCGATACGGCGGGGCTAAAGCCCCGCCCTTCCGGGACCGGCGCTACAAAGGGAGGTAGGTGCATATGCAGTTGGAAACGGCTGAAAAGATCATTCAACAACATAACGCACAGAAAAACGCGCTCATCGCCATGCTACAGGACGTGCAGAACGAATTCAGCTATTTGCCTCAGGATGTTCTCACGTATATATCCCGCACTATGCACGTACCCCTCAGTCGCACCTACAGCCTGGCCACCTTTTACCGGGCCTTCAGCTTGAAGCCCAAAGGGAGGCACCCGGTAGCGGTTTGCCTGGGGACGGCCTGCCATGTTAGGGCTGCCATAAAGATCCTCGAGAAGTTCGAACGGCAACTCGGTATCAAGTGCGGGCAGACCACGCCAGATCTCAATTTCGGTCTGGAGGCGGTCCGCTGCCTCGGATGCTGCGGGCTTGCCCCCGTGGTCACCGTGGGTCCAGAACTGTACGGCAAGGTTTCTCTCCCCAAAGTAGACCAGATCATCAAGCAATTCTCAAAAGAAGGAGCCCGAGATGCCAAAACTTAAGTTGGAAGACTTAGCGGAGGTCCGAGAGAAAGCCAGGAAGTCCATGTCCCTCCGCGAGGGCGCCGCCCGCGTCAAGATGACGGTTCACATGGGCACTTGCGGCATTGCGGCGGGCTCGCGCAAGATCCTTGAAGCTGCCTTGCGGGAAGTAGAGGGGAGGGATCTCAGGGACGTGATGGTGACCACCTCCGGTTGTGCAGGCCTGTGCAGCCGTGAACCGATGGCTACGGTGGAGGTGGTTGGCGAAGCTCCTGTGAAGTATGTGGACCTGACGGAGGGAAAGATCAAGGAAATTTTCACGGAGCACGTTCTGGGAGGAAATATCGCGCAACAGTATGCACTCGCCATAGGGAGCGAACGGACCTATTAACGATTAAGAGCGGAGAATCCTGGAGGAGATCCAAATGGCGTATCGAATGCACTTAATGGTTTGTGCGGGGACGGGCTGCGTCTCCAATCGTTCGCTTGAGTTCAGGGACGCCTTGCAGAAGGAGATCGAAAAGCGCGGGCTGGACAATGAGATTCAGGTAGTGACCACGGGTTGTAATGGTTTTTGCGGCGTCGGTCCTCTCATGGTCGTTCAACCGGATGGGATTTTTTATCAGCAACTCAGCCCCAAAGACGTTCCGCATCTCGTGGAAGAGCACTTTCTGAAGGGCCGACCTGTCAATAAGCTCATGTACGTTCCACCGGAGACACGCGCGCCGATTCCCAGGATGATGGACATTCCTTTCTTTGCCCGTCAAATGCTCATCGCGCTGAGGAACCGAGGTCTGATCGACCCAGAAAGCATCGATGAATACATCGCCCGAGACGGTTATGCGGCGTTAGCAAAGGCGCTTACCCAAATGACCCCGGAGGAGATCCTTAATGAAGTCAAGATCTCCGGGCTGCGAGGCAGGGGAGGCGCAGGGTTCCCGGCGGCGAGGAAGTGGGAGGCCGTTCGGGACGCGGAGGGAGAGCCGAAATATGTGATTTGTAACGGCGACGAAGGGGACCCGGGCGCCTTTATGGATCGCAGCATAGTCGAATCGGATCCTCACTCCGTTATTGAAGGAATGCTGATCGGGGCCAGAGCCATCGGGGCCCGCTGGGGCGTGGTTTATATCAGAAATGAGTACCCCTTGGCCGTCCAGCGAATCCACATTGCCATCGATCAGGCTCGAGAGTACGGCCTTTTAGGGGAAAACATCTTGGACACCGGGTTCGATTTTGACATCTCGGTCTCAAAAGGAGCCGGCGCATTTGTTTGCGGAGAGGCAACAGCGCTGGTGGCGGCCGTGGAAGGCAGACTCGGAGAACCGAGAGCTCGGCCCCCTCGGCTGGCGGAAAAGGGACTCTGGGGGAAACCCACCTGCCTCAACAACGTCGAAACGTGGGCGAACGTCCCTCCCATCATCAACCGGGGTGGCAATTGGTTTGCCCAGATCGGAACCGAAAAGAGCAAAGGCACGAAAGTCTTTTCGCTCGTCGGGAAGATCAAGAGCACCGGGTTGGTCGAAGTCCCCATGGGCATTAGTCTGCGCGAGATCATTTACGACATCGGAGGGGGGATTCCCGGCGGCAAGAAATTGAAGGCAGTGCAGACCGGGGGACCTTCCGGCGGGTGTATCCCCAACGAACTGATCGACTTGCCGGTTGACTTCGAGACCCTCACCGAGGCTGGCTCCATGATGGGCTCGGGCGGCATGGTGGTGATGGATGAAGACACGTGCATGGTGGATGTGGCCCGGTACTTCCTGGGCTTTACTCAGGACGAGTCTTGCGGCAAATGCACTCCCTGTCGCGAGGGGACCAAGTTGATGCTCGATATCCTGACCAAGATCACCGAAGGCCACGGGACAATGGAGGATCTGGAATCCTTGGAGGAAGTCGCCAAGATCGTCGCAGAAACGTCGCTCTGCGGATTGGGAACGTCGGCCCCCAACCCGGTCCTGACAACCCTACGCTATTTCCGCGATGAGTATCTTGCGCACATTGAGGCGCACAAATGTCCCGCCCATGTCTGCCGACAATTGAACACCTACCGGATCGACCCGGAGGTCTGCGTTCAGCGCGGACACGGTTGCGGTGTGTGCCGGCGCGAGTGTCCGGAAAAAGCGATTTTCGGCGAGAAGAACCAGCCGCACAGGATCGACGCCACTTTGTGCAGCAAGTGTGGGACATGCGTGGACATGTGCCACTTCAATGCGGTGATTGTGGAATGAGAGGTGGAGCGTGATAAGCCTGACCATTGACGGAAAAACAACCGAGGTGCCGAAGGGGACGACCATCCTGCAAGCGGCGAAGTTCCTGGACATCAAGATTCCAACTCTCTGCTACCACCCGCTGATTAAGCCCTTTGCGGCCTGCCGCTTGTGTGTGGTGGAGACGAAGACCAAGTGGGGAGACGAGTTGGTTCCCTCCTGCCAAGTGGCCTGCCGGGATGGCATGGTGGTCAATACCAACAACCAGCACGTCCTCAAGGCCCGGCGGTTCATCCTGGAAATGATGCTGGCGCGATGGCCCAATGTGCCCATTCTCCGAAAGTACGCCGAGGAGGCCGGGCTCAAAGCCACGCGGTTCACTAGCGCACTCAAGGATGAGCGCCAGGACGCGTGCATTCTGTGCGGTTTGTGCGTGCGGGCCTGTGACGAGGTGGTCGGCGCGAGCGCCATCAGTTTCGCCGACCGAGGAATTCAGCGCCGCGTGGCCACCCCGTTCAACCTGGAATCGGAGGCGTGCATTGCGTGCGGCGCCTGCGCGCTGGTATGTCCCACCTCGCACATTAAATTCGAAGTTGAGGATTACAAGGGCAGGACTCCTGAGTTCCTTCTGGGGCCGAACACCGCGATCTACGTACCCACGCTTCAATCGGTGCCCAGAGTGCCCGTGATCGATGCCGAGAGCTGCATTCATTTCAAGACCGAGGGCTGTCAAAAGTGCGTTGAGGTCTGTGAACCGTGTGCCGTCAATCACAAGATGGTGGATGAAGAAATCGAGCTCAATGTCGGGCAAGTGCTGATCGCGACGGGCTTCGATGCATTCGACCCAACCCCCATGGCTCAGTACGGTTACGGGAGACTCGACAACATTTACACGGGCCTGGATGTGGAACGAATGCTGAATGCCACAGGGCCTACGGGAGGGCGAATTCTTCTCAAGAACGGACAAGCCCCGCGCGCCGTGGGGATCCTGCACTGCATTGGTTCCCGGGATGAGAACCACCATCGTTATTGCTCGCGGGTCTGTTGCATGTTCGCCCTGAAGTTCTCCCATCTGATTAAGGAGCGCACTCAGGGAGAGGTTTACAACTTTTACATTGATATTCGGGCCTTCGGGAAGGGGTACGAGGAGTTCTACTCACGCGTTCTGCACGAAGGCGCCAACGTCATTCGTGGGAAGGTTGCTGAGGTCGTCCAGGCGGGCTGGTCGAAGCGTGACGAAGGTACACTGCTGATCCGGTGCGAGGACACGCTGATCGGCCGGTTCCGCGAGATCCCGGTCGATATGGTGGTGCTCTGCAACGCCATTGAGCCGCGCCGGGACGCTGAGCAGGTCGGGCGTCTTTTCGGCCTCAGCCGCAGCCCGGATGGTTTCTTCCTGGAGCGTCATCCGAAGCTGGATCCGGTGGCCACCACCACGGACGGCCTCTTCGTGGCCGGGTGTGCACAGGGACCAAAGGATATTCCCGACTCGGTGGCCCAGGCCAGCGCGGCGGCGGCCCGCATGCTGGCCACCATCGCCAAAGGGGCGGTCGAAATCGATCCGGTGCGGGCCGAGATCGACGAGCTGTATTGCAGCGGCTGCCGCATCTGCAATGCGCTGTGCCCCTACAAGGCGATTGATTATCTCGAGGAAAAGAACGTTTCGCGGGTCAACATGCCACTGTGCAAAGGCTGTGGCACCTGCGTGGCCGCCTGCCCGGCGGGCGCCATCACCGGCAGCGGCTTCACCGACAAGCAGGTCTATGCGGAACTGGAGGGCGTCCTCAGCGTGTAGACGAAGGGAGGCAGCGAAATTGAAGACGAACAGCAAAAACTTTGAGCCCCGAATCGTCGGATTCTTGTGTAACTGGTGCTCGTACACGGGGGCCGACCTGGCTGGAACCAGCCGGATGAAATCGGCGCCCAACTTGCGCATCATCCGCCTCATGTGCTCGGGGAGGGTAGATCCCTCCTTCATCCTGCGCGCCTTTCAGTTGGGCGCCGATGGAATCCTGGTGTTAGGCTGTCATCCGGGCGATTGCCACTACCAGGAAGGCAACTTCAAGGCGCTTCGGCGGGTCCTCCTGCTGAAGCGCATCCTGCGGGAATTCGGCGTTGACGAACGTCGCCTGCGGCTGGAATGGGTCTCGGCTGCGGAGGGCGAAAAGTTTGCCAAGGTCTCTACCGAGTTCACCGAGGAATTACGGGCATTGGGGCCGTTGCGCCTGGAGACCAGCGTGCTCCCGCAATCTCTAGGAGGGGAACTGGAAACCCAGGAGGTGGCCGCATGAGCAAACCGAAGCTGGCTTTGTATTGGGCGGCGAGTTGCGGCGGCTGCGAGGTCGCCGTGCTGGACGTGGCAGAGAAGATCCTGGATGTGGCGGGGTTTTTCGACATCGTATTCTGGCCTTGCGCCATGGACTTCAAGTATAAAGACGTGGAAGCCATGGCGGACGGCGACATCGACCTCTGCCTCTTCAACGGCGCCATCCGGAACAGCGAAAACGAATCGATGGCGCACTTGCTGCGCCGGAAAGCGAAGGTCCTGGTAGCGTTCGGCTCCTGCGCCATGGACGGATGCATTCCCGGCTTGGCCAACCTGACGACGCGCGAGGCGATTCTCGAGTCGTCGTATCAACAAACTCCCTCCACGCTGAATCCGGAAGGAACCCGGCCTTTACCGCTAGTTGCGGCGCCCGAGGGGGAGTTGGATATTCCCAAGTTTTACGAATCGGTGCGGACTCTGGCGCAGGTGGTTCCGGTGGACTACTTCATTCCGGGCTGTCCGCCCCAGCCTCCCCAGATCCTCACGGTGATGTCCGCGATCATGCAGGGAGCGGTACTGCCGCCCGCGGGGTCTGTGATCGGGGCCGGAGAAAAGACCTGCTGCGAGGAATGCGGCCGTCCCCGGAAAGAAAAACATCTCAAACGCTTCTACCGGGTCTGGGAGATTGAAACGAAACCGGAGGAGTGCCTGCTTGATCAAGGGGTCATTTGCATGGGACCGGCCACGCGCAGCGGCTGTGGTGCCCTGTGCGTAAAGGCGAACATGCCCTGCCGGGGATGTTACGGAGCGGCGCCCAACGTCATCGACCAGGGGGTGAAAATGGTCAGTGCCATCAGCAGCGTGATTGACTCCCAGGATGCGGCTGAAATTGACTCGATCCTAGATCAGATCGCCGACCCGGTCGGAACCTTCTACCGGTTTAGCGTGCCCAATTCGATACTGCATCGCAAGCAGCCAAGTGCCTAGAGTGGAGGGAGAGATGCGAAAGATCCTGATAGATCCTGTGACGCGGCTGGAAGGCCACGGGAAGATTGCTATCTTCCTCGATGACGACGGCGAGGTCGCGAACACCTATTTTCAGGTGCCGGAGCTGAGGGGCTTCGAGCAGTTCTGTGTGGGGCGCCCGGTCGAGGAAATGCCGCGCATCACGACTCGGATCTGCGGCGTATGCCCGGAGGCGCACCACATGGCCAGCGTCAAAGCTTGCGACGCCGTTTTCCACGTGGAGCCTCCGCCCGCCGCCAAGAAGCTTCGCGAACTCCTTTATTCGGCCTTCTTTGTGGGCGATCATACATTGCACTTCTACGCCCTGGGCGGACCGGATTTCGTCGTGGGTCCCGACGCGCCCCCGGCCGAGCGAAATATCCTGGGCGTAGTGAAAAAAGTAGGTCTCGAGGCCGGACAAAAGGTGATCGAGCTGCGCAAGAGAGCCCAGCGCGTCGTCTCCCTGATTGGCGGGAAAGCCATTCATCCGGTTACGGGCGTCCCCGGCGGCGTGGCCAAGCGGCTCACCGCTGAAGAGCGCGACGAGATTGTGGGACACACGGCTTATTTCCTCGAGTTCGCAAAGTTCACGATCGGCGTTTTCGATCAGGTGGTGCTAGGCAATCAAGCCTATGTGGACATGATCTTGAGCGACACTTACACCCACCGCCTCTACTCCATGGGGACCGTGGACGAGAACAACAAGGGGAACTTCTACGACGGGAAAATCCGCGTGGTGGACCCCGACGGGAGGGAATTCGTGAAATTTCCTCCCCGCGATTATCTCCAGGTCCTGGCAGAGCACGTCGAGCCTTGGACGTACCTGAAGTTCCCTTTCTTGAAGCAGGTCGGCTGGAAGGGTTTTGTGGAAGGCAAGGACTCCGGCGTATACCGTGCCACGCCTCTTTCCCGGCTCAACGCCGCCGATGGCATGGCTACCCCCCTCGCGCAGGAACAGTACGAGCGGATGTACCAGACGCTAGGGGGCAAACCGGTACACCAGACGCTGGCCACACACTGGGCTCGGGTCATCGAGTTGCTCTACGCCGCCGAGCGGGCCGCCGAGCTGGCGCGGGACGACGAGATCCTCAGCGACAAAATACGCACCATCCCCACGGCCACTCCCTCGGAAGGCGTCGGTTGCGTGGAAGCTCCGCGCGGCACCCTTTACCACCATTACGTCACGGACGAGCGGGGCATCCTGCGAAAAGTCAATTTGATCGTGGGCACGACGAACAACCATGCGCCGATTGCTATGTCGATCCGCAAGGCCGCTCATGGCGTGATTCGGCGCGGAGTGGAGATCACGGATGGGGTGCTCAACCGGATCGAGATGGCTTTCCGCGCGTATGACCCCTGCTTCGGCTGCGCCACGCACTCTCTGCCAGGGAAGATGCCGCTGGAAGTACAGGTTTTTGACTCGCATGGAAACTTGCTTACCTCGCGCCGACGCGAGTCCGTATAAGTCTGGAAAAACTGCCATCGTGGGTCTGGGCAACCCATCGCACGGGGATGATGGGATCGGACCTGTGGTGGCCCGGCACGTGTGCGATCTCCTTCGCGGCAAGGCGAACGTCGATCTCCTCGAACATGCTGCTTCCGCTTTTAGTCTGGTTGAACGGCTGGTTGGCTATCAGCGAGCGGTGATCATTGACGCCCTCACCGGCGTGCAGGCAGAGGTGGGGACGGTTAATCAGGTGGAAATCCAGGAACCCTCCAGTTGTTCTTTTTTGAGCTTCCACACAGCGGGCTTCCACGATATCCTAACCCTGGCACGGATGGTAGGTCTTGAAGTTCCAAGTACCGTTGTGATGTACGGCATAGCGATCAAGGAACCCGAGACCTTTTCTGAGAATCTTAGTGCCGAACTGACTGCCAGGCTGCCGCAAATCGTGAAGGCCGTTGCGGCGGAGGAATTGCTAGAGCACTGCAAGCCGGCGGGGGGCACGTGAATGTGGGGTTGGATTTCCAATTCCGAGAATCCAAGACCTGTGCACCACGGGGGGAACTAAACACCTCCAGGGAGGCTGCACGGGGGAGGGACAACAATGGAAACACTAGAAAGGGTTTTGAGTGAGCATCCGTTTTTGAATGACTTTCCAGACCGCCACCTCGAACTCGTAGTCGGATGTGCCTCCAACGTCCGCCTTGAGGCTGGGCAGATCATTTTCCATGAGGGTGAAGAGGCCAACACCTTCTATCTCATCCGCCAGGGGAAGGTGGCGCTGCAGATATTCTCCGAACGCCGTGGCCCCCTCACCATCCTGACCCTTGGAGAAGGCGAGATTCTGGGATGGTCGTGGTTGTTCCCACCTTACCGATGGAAGTTTTCGGCACGAACCCTCGAGCCCACGCGTGTTTTTGCTATCGACGGGCAGTGCCTGCGCGCCAAAGCTGAACAAGACCACGAACTCGGTTACGAACTCCTGAAGCGATTCGCCTATGTTGTCGAAGATCGCCTCGAGGCGATGCGGTTGCAACTCATCAACGTTTACCAGGACCGATAAGTCGGGTGTGCTGCGGAATCCTGTCCTCCTAATTCGCGGCACGGGCAGGGGTGGTGTCATGGAGATTCACAAACAAGATGCTTTGAATTATCACAGCCAAGGTCGCAAGGGGAAGATTGAAGTCACGCCGACCAAGCCTTGCTCAACCCAGTGGGATTTGAGCCTCGCCTATACACCGGGGGTGGCCGAGCCCTGCCTGGAAATCCAAAAGAACCCCGCGCTCGCATTCGATTACACGGCCAAAGGAAACCTCGTCGCCGTGGTGTCGAACGGCACGGCGGTCCTGGGCCTCGGGAATATCGGCGCGCTGGCGGGAAAGCCCGTCATGGAAGGCAAGGGCGTGCTGTTCAAGCGCTTTGCAGACATCGACGTCTTTGACCTTGAGGTGGGTTCGGAGGACCCTGAAGAGGTCATCAAGGTGTGCCAACTGCTCGAGCCCACGTTCGGGGGCATCAACCTCGAAGACATCAAGGCCCCAGAGTGCTTCTACGTGGAAGAAACGCTGCGCCGGACAATGGCTATTCCGGTCTTCCACGACGACCAGCACGGAACAGCCATAATCTCCGGCGCTGCCCTGTTGAACGCCCTCGAGATCGTGGGGAAGGACATCGAGAAGATCAAGGTGGTTATCAATGGCGCCGGGGCGGCAGGACTTACCTGCGCACAGTACTATATTCGGTTGGGCGTGAAGCGAGAAAACCTCATCATCTGCGACATCATGGGCGTCATCTACGAAGGGCTCACCGAGGGCATGAACCCTTACCGGGCCCGCCTCGCCTCCAAGACCACGGCGAGAACCCTGGCGGAGGCCATGAAGGGCGCGGACGTCTTCGCAGGACTCTCCGGCCCCAATTGTGTGACGCCGGATATGATACGCTCGATGGCTGACCGGCCCATTGTTTTTGCCCTGGCCAATCCGGTGCCGGAGATCAGTTATGAGGCCGCGAAGGCGGCCAGGCCGGACGCCATCATGGCGACTGGGCGGTCCGACTGTCCCAATCAGGTCAATAATGTTCTTGGTTTCCCCTTTATATTCCGGGGCGCCCTGGATGTTCGAGCCCGTGCCATCAACGAGGAAATGAAAATTGCGGCGACGCGTGCCCTGGCAGCTCTAGCGAAGGAAGATGTCCTCGACATGGTGCTGCGCGCCTACGGACTTGGCCGGCTGCACTTTGGTCCGGACTACATCATTCCCAAGCCTTTCGACCCGCGCGTGCTCCTTTCTGAGGCCTCCGCGGTTGCCCAGGCGGCCATGGAGAGTGGAGTGGCGCAGGTGAAAGTTGATATCGAAGAGTACCGCGACCAACTCTCGCGCCGGCTGGGGCGCACCCAAGAAGTCATGTGTGACGTACGTCACAGGGCGAAGGCTGCGCCCAAGCGGATCGTCTTTTCCGAAGGCGAGCACGAGAAGATCATCCGGGCCTGCTACCAGCTTGCCAACCTGAAAATCGCGCATCCGGTGCTGCTGGGACGGCCGATGGTCATCGAGGACAAGTTGCACGAATTGGAGCTCGGGAAGCTGTGCTTCGACATCATCGACCCGGATCGCTCGCCCAGGCTCGACGCCTACGCCGAGGAATTCTACCGGCTTCGCCAGCGCCGCGGCGTCACGCGCAGCGAGGCGCGCGAGCTGATGGCCAATAACAACTACTTTGGCGCCATGATGGTCCACATGGGCGATGCGGACGGCTTCGTCGCGGGCGTCTCCCAACATTACCCCGACACCATCCGGCCAGCACTGCAGATCATCGCGACTCGCCCCGACGTCCACAAAGTCTCCGGCCTCTACGTTATCGTAACCAAGAGAGACGTGTTTCTCTTTGCCGACACCACCGTCAACATTGAGCCCACCGCCGAGGATTTGGCGGAGGTCGCCCTGCTTTCGGCGGAAGTGGCCGAAAGCTTCGGCATCGAGCCGCGCGTGGCGATGCTCTCGTTCTCGAACTTCGGCAGCACGCGCCATCCCTTGACCGAAAAGGTCCGCCGTGCAACCGAACTCGTCAAGGAGCGGAATCCCGAGCTTATGGTGGACGGTGAGATGATGGCGGATACCGCGGTGGTCCCCGAACTTTTGGCGGAGTACCCCTTCTCGACACTCCGGCAGAGGGCCAATATCCTCGTCTTCCCAAGCCTCGAAGCCGGCAACATCGCCTACAAGCTGATGCTGCGCGTCGGCGGTGCGGAATCTCTCGGGCCGATCCTGATGGGGCTCTCGAAGCCGGTCCATGTGCTGCAACGCGGCTCGACCGTGGAAGAAATCATCGATGTGGCCGCCATAGCCGTGGTTGACGCTCAGAGGAACATTAAGCAGCTAAGCGTGCAACATTCCAAGGCCTCCGCAGCGTGACTTTGGGGAGCTTCGCGATTCGGACAGGAAAGCAGCAGATTCCGCTCTCTCTTTGCGCGGCAGCGAATCAAGAACAGCCTAACGAAGCCCCTTCAAGAACCTTTCCACGATCTCCGAGAATGCCTGTGGCTGCTCATCATACATGAAATGTCCCGCTCCCTTGACCACTTCAAAAGAGGAGTTCGGGAAGCATTCAGCATAGAGCCGGTAGGCTTTTTCCGGCTGCAAGTCATTATCGCCGTGCACTACCAGCACGGGAGCCTTCACGCTCTTGAGGGCTTGGCGATAATCATGCCGCTTTCCCATGCTCATGTACATGGCGTAGACCATCCACCCGCCGTTCTCGGTTATCCCGCTCCCGGCAGGCGGGGTGAGATTCCTGGCGTGCAGAGCAGCTCCGTAATACTTGGGGAATTCGCTGTTGAGTGCCACCAGGTCTGCCTCGCTTTTTGCGAAGATATGGCTGAAGTCGAAGTACCGCTTTCGGAAATCCGCATAGTCATTCTTCAGGTTGGCCGGCAGCAGATTGCCGACCTGCTCGAACAGGTCGCCGTCCTCGGACGGCATCACCACCAAGTTGGCCGGCGCCACCAGAACCAGGGCGTTTACCCTTTCAGGAAATTCTGCTGCATAAAGAGAGGCCAAAAAGCCACCGAATGAATGCCCGATCAGCACGAGCTTTTCTTCTCCGAGGATCTGGCGGATGCGCTCGATATCCGCGATCTGTGCACCCAGGCCGAGCGTCTTGTCCAGCGTCTTCATGTTCGCGTAGAAGTTGGGAGAGGTGAGCCTGTCAATGGGCCTTGTCGACTTCCCGCATCCGCGCTGGTCGTAGTAATTGAACTTGTAGTTGCCTGCCAATGGCTTCAGCCCCGCCCAAGGATGGCGGATTGGGTACCCCGGGCCGCCGTGAACGATCAACACATTCTTCCCAGTTCCCTCTGAGAAATGATAAAGGTTGATGTCCTTCTCAACGTTCCAGAGGCTGTCCACGCCCGACTGCGCCGGCGGCACTATGGAACTACGGAGCCCTTCCCCGCGCCGAACCATTCCGGGTTCGTACAGGGGCTTCCCGGTAAAGTAAAAGAAGAGTAGTACCGCTGCCACGATGAAGAAGAGCACGATTGCTAGGATGACTAGAACCATTTTCATCGGCTGGCTCCTTAAATGCGCCTACTCCGGAAATTCCAACTGGATTTCCAGGTTTGTAATACACGACAGATCATTTGGCCGGGATTTTCGTTTTGGAATCCCGGCAGGCTGGGATTGTGCACCTTGCGGCCTCGTCATGCATCGCTTCAACTCAGCTCCTCATCAATGTGGTCCCTATTACGAAAACGATTTGGTTGTGGTAGGCTTGCGGCATCGGCGTCGATATAAGTTTTGGGATCGAGCGTTCTTGGGTGTTTGTTCAGACGCATCCCTCGAGGTTCACATGCCTGCGCCGGAAGAAATGTTCAAAATGCGGATTGTTTACGCCGTCCCGGGGATGGAGGCGGTTACGGTGCATCGTGATCTTGTTTACAGGGCTGCCGGCCAGACGGAACTCAAGATGGATGTTTACTGTCCCGCCGACATGCGGGAAGGTTCGCGAGCGCCTGTAGTGATGCTGGTCCACGGGGGACCCATTGGCATGCCAATGAGCCCCAAGGATTGGGGGGTTTTCGTATCTTACGGGGAGTTGCTCTCGGCCTCGGGACTTGTCGCCGTCACCTTCAACCATCGTTTCTATAGCCCCTCCCATCTTCATGAGGCAGCCAGCGATGTCGCCCACGCGATCGACTACGTGCGCGACAATGCTGACTCGCTGCATGTGGACAAAGATCGCGTAGGTGTGTGGGTGTTCTCTGGTGGAGGTGTTTTCCTCAGTCTGCCCATGCGCGACCTGCCCGAGTTCGTCCGGTGTTTAGTGTCCTACTACGCCATCTTGGACATTCAGTTGCCACCTCCAGGCAAGGAAAGCGAGATCAGTGAAGAAACCCGAAAGGAATTCTCTCCTTTGTTTCACCTCGCGGTGAACCCGCTCAAGATCCCCCCGATTTTCATTGCGCGGGCTGGGCTGGACAACCCGTGGTTAAACGCCACGGTGGACCGATTCATACATGAGGCAATCGCCAGGAATGCGGCACTTGAAATCATCACGCATCCTGGCGGACACCATGGCTTCGACATACTGGATGATGACGCGAGGTCCCGCGCCATCATCCGGAGGACGCTCTTCTTTCTCAAGACCCACCTCGAGGAACGGTAGCCGTCGGTGGTTTCCACAGGGGGGAAGACGTCCCCCACGAAGAATACGACAGATGAACGATTGTGAGCGGAACAAGAACTCCAAAAAAGTCAATTCCCAGGACGTGCCCCAACCGTTGTGAGGCCGCTCCCGGAACCAGCGGCTCAAGGACAGCTACAGCAGCGGCACCCATGAGCACCCATCGCGTAAACCGTGGAGCCTTCTGGTCCGTCAACACAATTCCCGCGTACAGGATCGGCCAGAGCAAGGTCACGAACATGGCCCGCCCCACATTGGGCTGGATGATCAGGAGCGAGCAAAAAAAGATCGAGTATGCGGCGCCGTCACTTGCACATCGGTAGATCCAAACCAACGCCAATAGCCCCAAGACTATCGCGAGCATGAGCCAGAATTGCCGGACTTCCCAAGAGGGCAACGAAACGAGGTTCACTTGCCGGTAGTTTTGGTCAGGAAGCCCGGAGTAGTCCATCCGGGTGAAATACCTGAGCATGACGCCGCGCAGGGATTGGCTGACGTACCACCGGTCGCCGAGAAGGGCGTTGATTTGCCGTTCCTGGACGAACCACTGCTTCAGCAAGTGAAACAGGTTGTTCCAACCGAGCCAGACGCCCGGCAAAACGGTAAAGAATCCCGCTGCCGCTAACGATTGCACGCCGATACGCCAGCGTCCACGTCCACGCACCGCCAGGAAAGGAAGGATAAACCCCGGCCAGACTTTGATGGCCGTCGCGAGGCCGAGCAAGAGGCTGGCGACGAAGGGATGCTCATCACAAAGTAATAGGGCAAGGCACACCATTTCCACGAGAAACAACTGTACGTTCCCCACCTGTAGTTCGTAGAGTAGGTACGGCAGCAGCAAAAGGGCGGAAATCCCCAGAGCAGGGCCCAAACGTGTGGGTGAATATCGGTGATACCAGACCCGAAGCAACGGCCCCAGGACCAGGGTCTCCAGCGCGGCCCATATTCCCGCGGCAACACTCAGCGGAAGAGACGCGAAGGGCCGGAAGAGGCACAGAAACAGGGGTGGGTAACGGTATATCATCGGCCATCCGAATTCCTGGTTGGGACCGTACATGGGGCCTGACAGAAGAAAGTAACTTCTGGCGGCCGCGTGATAAGCGTGCAGATCCATCGCCTTCTGGGGCCGCAGCGCACAAACCGCGCCAGCAGCGAGAGCGAACAGGAGCGACAGGGTGATTGTCCGACGCATCGGAGACCTCTCCAATCCCTACCTGAACGTCATGCCGAAGCGGAAGGCTACGTAATGGGTAAATTGACTGTGAAAGTAATTGATGCCGTCCTGGTTCCGAACCTCCAAACGCAACGCAGCGTGTTTGAACACCCAGATGTTCACGCCGCCCCCGAGGTTGAACCCAGTCTGCGTCGCTGTGCGGTCCCCGAAGTAAAGGCTGTAGCCCCCGGTCGCAAAAGGCTCGACCCTCCTGCGGTTCTTCTTGCCGAAGAAGTGGTAGGACGCATCGATTGAAAGCACTCCTACCGTGTCACCCCAGTCAAAACTCCAATCGGGACCTCCATATCCAAGTTCAACGCCCAGCCCCAGCCCTTTGTCGATCCCTTTGTTGATTAACACTTCTCCGCCAAAACCCGTGTTGTTCCCACCCACCGCAGTGAGCTGATAATTCGCCGGCAGAGGCTCACCGGGGGTGAACACCACTCCGTAGTAAGCCGGATTGACGTTGTATCTGGTATTCGACACGATCGGGGCAGTGAAGAAATAGAACTGTCCCTGAACCGAATTGCCGTCAGCGTTCCCTGCCCAGATAAATGGCGGTACCGTAAGTAATAAAGCCACTGTAGCAATAAGTATTTTCATGTTTCACCTCTGATTTGTGACTGTCGTGGTAGCGTGGACCTCCACTTTTGAGGTCCGCGGTTTTTGTCTGTTGATCGCCACGCAGCCAAGCCCACGTGCGAATATTCCGAGCGCGTAGCGCAGAGTCTCGGCTTTCAGAGACTCTGCGGCTTTTCATCGAACCTGCGGACCCGGGTGGTCATGTAGCGCATCGCACCTCAAAACCGAAGGTCCGCGCTACCTGAGCGCCAAGCCGACACGAAGCCCCCAGTATTGATCTGTGACTCCGACGAGGAAGTGGTAGGACGGGTCGATGGAGAACACGCCCACCCCTCCGCCGGGCCTACCCATGGCCCCGAGTTCCCCGCCCACGCCGAGCCCCCTAGAAAGCAGAACTTCCCCGCCGCCGCCCACGTGCTCAAAGGAGGGCAGATCCGTCCCGCTACCCACACCAAGGAACAAATAACCTTCGCCTCGAGGCTGAGGGTCCGCGTTCTGTGCTGACACCGTGGCCGACACCATGATCAAGAGAGCTGGCGTCGCGATGAGCTTTTTCATGATCTGCCCCTGGCTTTCTCGGACCGTCGCCTGCTTTCAATTAGGCACATAGAGCTGGATGTTCGTCATGCTGGTCAGGGTGGTGGAGCCAGACGTCGCTATGCCCGTCAACGCCACTGTGTAATAGGTTCCGGTTGTATGGATAACAGGAGGGTCGATACCGCTTCCGCCACCTGCGCCGCAGCCGGCAAGCCCTAGTGCCAGCAGCAGCCCCGCCGCGAGCAACACCAGGGACGTCCGTCGCCCAGAAGCTCCGGCCTGCTTCCATCCCCGCACTTTCCAAGCGACAGTCGCCAAGAGCGCAGTAAGGATCAACACGGCTTTGGGCTCGGGGAGGGGGGGTTGCGGGGGCGGAAGAGTTCTTGGCACACTCGCCGAAGCCGCGGGTATTGTGACTGTGACCGTGACATTGGTCGGCGTTGTGGTGGGAGTGATGACGGTGGGGCTAAGGGTGCAAGTTGCGGCCGAGGGAACTGTGGTGTCGCCCTGCGTGGCGACTAGGCTGCAGCTAAAGTTTACGGAGTCATTGAAACCCCCGAGGGCAGTCACGGCCCACGTGTAGTTTCCGGATTGCCCGGGCGAGAGGTCGCGCGATGAGGGGGATGCGGAAACAAAAGTTATGCCGAAGTCCTGGTAGGCGCCATTAAGACTCACGCTTTGGGTGCTGTTCGGACCCCCGTTGCTGTTGTCGGTGATAAATAAGGTGCCGGATGCCGGCCCGATGTATACAGGCCCGAAGGTGACGTTGATCGTGCAAGAACCGGAGGCTGCAACACTGTTGCCGCAATTGTTCGCCTGGCTGAACATTGGGGGCATCGCGATGCTGGTGATGGTGAGCGGAGCGTTGCCGGTGTTGCTGAGTGTGACGGGCTGCGGGGCGCTTGAGGTGCCCACCCACTGAGGGTTAAAGGTCAGGGTGGGTGGTGAAACAACGGCCTGCGGTCCTGAACCGACGCCCGTGCCTGTCAAGCTCACGCTCTGCGGGCTGTCGCCGGCGTTGTCCTCGATGATGATGGAGCCAGTGCGCGCGCCCGTTTCCGTGGGCGTAAAGGTGACAGCGATCGTGCAGTCGGTTCCGGAAGCTACAGTGCCACCGCTATAAGGGCAGGAAGAGCCTATGGGAGCAAGGGCAAAGTCGCCGCTGATGCTGATGTTTGTCATGGTCAGCGGATCCGCACCAACGCTCCTCAAGATCACACTTCCGACAGAGCTCGCTGTGCCGACCGGATCGTTCAAGAACGGGAGAAGGTGAGTCGAGAGAGTTACTCCCGGCCCGGACGCAGGAAAACCCGCGATTTTCACAACAAACGCTGTGGTGATTCCTTCCGGGTTTGGTTGGATCGGCGGACCACCGGGAAAGTCGGTCGCCTCGTTTTCGCCCGTCACGTAAGTCTTGCCGGAGGAATCGACGGCGACGCCCAAGCCATTGTCGAAGAAGCTGCCGCCTAGATAGGTGGAATAAACCAGGGCAGAACCCGTGGGACTTAATTCCGCGACGAACGCATTGCCGCTGCCGACGCTACAAGCAGGGCAAGTGGACTGGACCGGGTTCACGGAGGGGAAATCGGTGGCGTCGGTCTCACCCGTCACGTAGGCATTGCCGGAGGAGTCCGCAGCGATGCTGGTGGCAGCAGTCGAGATGCCGGTGTTGGGGTCAGCCCCCGTAATGCCGCCGAGGTACGTGGAGTAGACCAAGGCAGAGCCGGCGGCATTCAGCTTTGTTACGAACGCGTAGCAGGCGTTGCTGAGGCTCGTCTGAAGTGGATTCACCGTGGGGAAGTCGGTCGAACAAGTGGAGCCCGTTACGTAGGCATTGCCGGAGGAGTCGACGGCGATACCAGCGCCATTGTCAGTGAGGCTACCGCCCAGGTAGGTGGAATACAGCAGGGCTGAGCCCGCGGGATTGAACTTCGACACAAACGCGGTCCCCCCCGGGGCGTGGTTAGCTGCCTGAACCGGATTCACAGTGGGAAAATCGGTCGAGCGTGTCCCACCCGTCACATAGGCGTTGCCGGAGGAATCGACGGCGATGCTGCCTGCACCACTACCGAAGTCGGTGTACGGGTAAAAAACGCTCACACTGCCGCCCAGGAAGGTGGAATAGACCAGGGCCGTGCCCGCCGGATCGAACTTCGTCACAAACGCATCGCCTCCACCCGTACAGCCATTGCAGGTGGCTAGGAACGGGTGGGCAGTGGGGAAGTCGGTCGAGAGAGTCCAGCCGGTTATGTAAGCGCTGCCGGAGGAGTCGACGGCGATGCCGCCCGGAAGGTCTTGATAGCTGCCGCCCAGGTAGGTGGAATAGACCAGGGCCGAACCGGTCGAGTTCAGTTTGGCTACAAATGCAGTCTCCTCTCCCGAGATTGTTGCCGCAGCTTTATTGATCGCCTGAAACGGGTTCACGGTGGGGAAGTCTTCCGAGCCGGTCACGCCCGTCACGTAGGCGTTGCCGGAGGAATCAACGGCAATGCCCAGGCAACTGTCTCCTTTGCTGCCGCCCAGATAGGTAGAGTAGACCAGGGCCGACCCTTCGGCATTCAACTTTGCAACAAAACAGTCGGCCATGCCGCCGAGATACGCTTGAAGCGCGTTCGTCGAGATGGGAAAGTCGGTCGAATCGGTTCCACCCGTCACGTAAGCGCTGCCCGAGGAGTCGACAGCGATGCCAGTGCCACTAGCTCCAGAACTGCCGGCCAGGTTGGTAGAATAAAACAGCACGGGATCGATGACCAGGGGCCGCGTGCGGTCGTAGGGACCCAGGGCGAAGTGGACGCGATTCTGGGCGTCGAGGATGAAGCGGCCCTCGCGCAATTGTCGATTGTCGATTGACGATTGTCGATTGACGGCTGTGGAACTTCGAATTCCCTGCCTTGCTCCTGATTCCTCTTCTTGGTAGACGACTGGCTTGTGGAATCGGACCTCATCATTACCATTCATATGCACCACGAGGTCGCCATTCGAATCGATTCTCGATTGGCCACTGCTTACTGCCTTCTGCTTACTGCCTACTCGTCCGGCACCATCGATGGCGAGCAAAATGGAACTGGGGTCCGCCCTTGGCGCCACCACAAAGTCATACTCCAGTTGTCCGCCCTGGTTGCCGTAATAAACCAAGTCGACGCCGGGATAAAGACCCTGGTATTTCACCCGCCCGTAGGTCGGGACGTTGGTGCGCCATTGCTTGGGGTCGTTACCAATGAAGTAGTTGGCCTTGCCGGGCAACTCTGCTTCTCCGGCTACGGCAGCGCTGGGATTCGCTCCGACCAATTGCAAGCGAACCACAGAGTCCGGCATCCGTGGCCCATTGTCCGTGACCCTTGATCTCTGGTCTGGGGTCGTGAAACCGAAGTTTGGGGTCCGCGGCAACAGGCCGTGAATTCCGCGTCGCGGGGACCACGAACCACGGACAACGGACCACGAACTTCTGAGGGTCAACACCGCCTCATCGCCGGTCAGGAACAAACCATAGCCCCGCCCGTGCGAAATGAACTTCACCCTGTTATCCGTCTGGCCTTGGTTGGCTTCAAAACTCAAAGGCAATTTGGCATAAGACACCGCAGGCTTTGCGGTTGGCGCCGCGGTGGCGTCAGCTTGCCGTGGTTGTTGGCTAGCTTGCCCGCGATGGAGGATATATCCCGCCCAGAGGCAAAGGATGAGAACGCATGATTGCCAGACAACTCTTCGATGCTTCATGGGTCTTCACCTTCTTTCTTTGGTTCTTGGTCTTCATCTTCAGCTTCGCCACGCGAAAGTAGGCCGTTTTTTGCACACACCTCCCCGTGGTCGCCACAGCCCCCCTCCTGGCGAACGCCAGGCGAAGGCCATGGCACAACTCGAAAACTATGTCGTTGCGTAGTGCGTAATAAGTCGGCGCGTGCCGACCCAAAGATCGGCGGTACTACGGCGAGTGAGCATGCGGACGGCCCAGGAAGTGGCGCAGAAGAATGAGGGCCAGACCGATTACACCAAGCAGGGTCACGCCCGTCCAGAAATAGAACGGAAAGTTCACCAACAGGAAAGAGTCGGATGCATAGCCCGGTAGCACATGGGCGGCCATAAGAAATTCACGGAGGTCGCGGGCATGGCTCCTGTCACCGTTCAGAATTGTGCTTTGGAGAATATACCAATAGGGTCGATAGGTTAGATAGATCGTGGCGGAGGACACCAGGAGGCCCACTGCCCCAGCCAGAGCAACCATCGTTGCCACGGGCTTGTAACGCTGAGTTGCAGGGCGTGCGCCGCGGCGACTGGCCAAAATCAGGACCAATGCGGCCAACACTATGATCCCGGAAAAGATGATCATCATCAGGCTCGAAATTTGCAGAACAGCAGCGTTCCGCAAGACAATATCCCGGTCAAACATCCACTCCTCCAACCCTGCCCGCTCTACCCTGACAGGGTCGAACTTCTCTGCGAGATAGCTGAAGAGTGCGGCCTCGCCGGCATTTCCTTCCTTCGCGGAGAGCGCTTGTAATTCCTTGTAGGCCATGGCTTGAAGGCCCACCCATCCTTCATTATCAGTGTGCGCCTGAGAATCCATCATCTGGCCAAATCGCGCTACCGCCCAGTATTTCTCCACCGCCCCCCTTCGGTCACCTTGGACTTCGAGTTCCTGCCCCGATTGAAGAAGGGATTTCGCGAACCGCTGGGAATCGTTGAAGGCATAGCTCGGCAGGTCAGCCTGATTACCGGAAAGCAGTTCATCCGGGTCGCCGAAACGGTACTGCCGCACCACCTTTCGGTCAATTTGCTTCAGGCGATCCAGATAATCATCGAACTTCGGAGAAGCGAATGCCGCCGCCATCGCGCTCTGCCAGGCTGGGTCCTCTACCCATTCCTTTCGCTCTTCGTCCGGCGAGAGCTTAGTGGCTTTGCTTACGAGATCGATGTCAATCGACTCCGCCGTGATCAAGGGGAAGAGCGCATTCTTAGGGTCCCACTGTTCGAGTGTCGACACCCACTGGCTGATCTGCGGGAGGTCAGGATGACGCACCGCCACAACTGCGTAAACCCAAATCAGGGCCGGGTCAAGCCGGACGGCTTCCTGCGCCAAACGCGCGCTCTCGCGGGAATTCTGGAGCCGGACGGCGCAGAAGGCCAGCCCCTCGGGGTCATGCCGCGCCTCCGCCCGTTTGGCGAGAGCTGCGAGCCCCGGCTGGCCATGCGACGGCGTCACACGGAATACGTTTTGCCACCCCGCCAGGGAAACTCGGATTCCCTGCCGGAACGGCGGGGCAGCGAAGAATAGCAATGCTGCCAGAATGCATCCCGCGCCGGTGACCAGCACCGCCTTGCGAACGGAAACATCCTTGGCGAAAAGCCCTGCGTCGGGAGGGATGCCCTGCCCGCGGCGGCCCGGGATAAAGAGGGAGGCGAGGGCGCGTTTGGCGAGAACACTCGCGCCGCCAAGCGCCCACATCACCGCTGCCCAAGGGCCTTCCACGTGGATGAGCTCGCCGCGCATCGCCTGGCCCCAGTCGCGCGTGTCCGGCGGCGCGATGCGAATCGCGGACTCCAGGAGCACTGTCGCAACTTGACGGAGATGCGTTTCCAGCATCATTCTCACCCACTGCAGAAGGCGGGTTGCTGCACCATCGAGCGCTGGCGCGCTTCGGTCAACTGGGTCCTGGCCAATTCCAATCCATTCGGCGTCAACCGGTACGTGTGCCGGGGCGGCACGCCGTCTTCCGTCGTCACCCAGCGAGCTTCCAGCAACGAGTGCTTTTCGAGACGCATGAGAATGGGGTAAAGCGTCCCGGACTTCAACCCAGTTACACGGCTCAGCTCGTAACCGTAGCGCCAGTCGGTTGGACGCTCCACGAACCTCTCCAGCACCAGGAGAGTTTCGGATGATATGCGTGGAATCTTCATGGCTCGAAGTCTATATATGTAGATTTAGTTTGTCAAGCCTTTTTTCCAACCTGGGCCGGTTTGATATAAACGAACTCCTTGGGCCTCTGCACCACATCCGCCGGGTGTATACTTGCTGCCGCCCGAGATGCGCAAATTGGAAATCCCGGCTTTCTGGAAGCTGTATCGTTCCTATAGCAGGCTTTCCGGCGTATTTGCCTTGGGTGGATTTCTTACACATTTATCGATAAGGATGCAATCAAATGGCAGAGATCCGTGCAGCAGGAGAAGTTATGAACAAACGGCCAATAGCCGCGGAACAGATTGTAGGGCCGACGCTTGCGTCGGCCAGGCCGGGGCAAGCCCCGGCCCTACGAGCGCCATTCAGGCCATTTTCATGGAGAGTGGCGAGCCCAAGGCTCATGCAATCTTCGCTCGGAATAACAGCGTTTACGAATGTCTTCCAGCATCCTGCTAGGAGCAGAGTGTCTCGAACGTGGGCTTTGATGGTTGCCTTATGCGGCTTGCTGTTTTGCCCTCCGCCTGCCCAGGCTCAGGAGGGCCAAGGGAAGAACCCTTATCACAGCGAACTGTCGCAGCTACATGCTATGTTCGCGCAGACGCTTCCCGATTGGAAGGCGCACCAGGACAACCTTGCCCATGGCGAAGACTCGAGCTTAAACGATGCTGATTGGTCGCCCTTCCGTATCTCTGAAGCGTGGCAAAACGGCCCTGTGTGGTTCCGGCGCTGGGTCGAGATTCCACAGTCGATGGGAGGGTACAACATTCGGGGCCTACGTGTTCGGCTCGATCTGCGCGTGAGTGCGGAGGGCTCCTCGCAGGTGCGTGTCTTCTTCAATGGCGCACTCGCGGAGATGGCGGATGAGGATACCCAGCAACCCATTCTGCTCACCGAGAAGGCCGAGCCCGGCAAGAAGGTCCTGGTGGCCATCAATGTTCCCGCTGCTACAGGTCCGGCGCGCCTCGAGAACGCCGAGCTCCTGGTTGACTATCCCCCTGGCCGGCCCGATCCAGCCCTCATGTTCGATGAGATCCGGTCCGCGCAGGCAATGATCGCAGGGCTCTCTGCTGGCCAACCGGAGAGAGCAAAACAGCTCGACGACGCCGCAAAAACCCTCGACTTCGCTTCGCTCCAGCGTGGGGACCAGCAGGCTTTTGAGAATTCACTGAAGGCGGCGCAGGAAAAACTGCGGCCCCTCGGTGACTGGGCAAAGCAGTTTTCGGTGCGCGCGGTGGCCAACTCGCACATTGACATGGCGTGGCTCTGGCCCTGGACCGAGACTGTCGAGGTGGTACGGAACACCTTCGGAACGGTACTGCAATTGATGCGTCAATATCCGGGCTTCATCTATGCGCAGTCAGCGGCGCAGGACTATGTCTGGATGGAGGAGAAGTATCCCGACCTATTCAAGGAGATTCAGCAACGGGTGAAGGAGGGCCGGTGGGAGATTGTGGGAGGCATGTGGGTCGAGCCTGACCTCAACATGCCAAGCGGAGAGTCCTTGGTGCGGCAAATCCTGGTCGGCAAGCGTTACTTCCAGCAAAAGTTTGGAGTTGAGGTGAGAATCGGCTGGAATCCCGATTCGTTTGGCTACAATTGGCAACTCCCGCAAATCTACAAGCGATCAGGTCTTGATTACTTCGTTACGCAGAAGATGGCCTGGAACGACACCACAAAGTTCCCGTACAAGCTCTTCTGGTGGCAATCCCCGGATGGCAGCCGGATCCTTACCTATTTCCCGCACGACTACGTGAATGAAATTCAGCCGGTGCGGATCTCAGAAGATGTGGCTGAGTACGTTCCCAAGACGGGCTTGCCTGAGCTCATGCATCTTTATGGGATCGGCGACCACGGAGGGGGCCCGACCCGCACCATGCTTGACTCCGCCCGGCGCTGGCAGAACGGCCCCAACATTTTTCCCCAATTGACCTTCGGTACCGCACAATCCTTTTTCGATGATGTGGAGAAGAACGTCGCGCACCTCGAGATTCCGGTGTGGAACAACGAACTCTACTTCCAGTACCACCGCGGGGTTATGACGACTCAGTCTGAAACGAAGAAACGGATCCGCCAAAGCGAAGAACTCCTGCTGAATGCTGAAAAGTTTTCTTCTCTGGCCATGCTGGATGGGCAGCCTTATGCACAGGAAGAGTTGGAAAACGGCTGGAAGAAGGTTCTGTTCGACCAGTTCCACGACATCATGCCGGGTTCAGGAATTGCCATCAACTACGTTGACGCAGCCCGCGATCTGGGCGTGGTGGGATTATCCGGGAACAAGATCCTCCACAGTTCGCTGAAAACTCTCGCGGCGCGCGTCAATACCAACGGCGAGGGTGTTCCTGTGGTTCTCTTCAATCCACTCAGTTGGGCTCGCACGGACGTCACGGAAGCCGAGGCACAGTTCCCGTCGAAATTCGTCCCGCAGGGCGGGATCGAGGTGCGCGACTCGGCCGGGACGGTTCTTCCCTCATCCGTATTCTCCCGGGACGACACAACACATACCGTGAAGATCAGGTTCCTGGCCAAGTCCGTGCCTGCCATGGGCTATGCGGTTTTCCATGTTATATCTGACCGGTTTGTGCATCCAGCCGACACCCTGACCACCCTCAAAGCCAGCGCAGAGGGGATGGAAAATGAATTCGTGAGCCTCAAAGTGGACTCCAAAACGGGTTGCATCACCAGCTTGCTCAACAAGCACGACGGCCACGAAGCCCTGGCGCCAGGGGCCTGTGGCAACCTCCTCCAGACCTTCGTGGACAAGCCGAAGGAATACGATGCCTGGAACATCGATGCCAATTTCGAGGACCACATGTGGGATCTGAAGGATGCGGAGGACGTAAAACTGATTGAGAATACGCCGGTGCGCGCGGTGATTCGAGTGAAGAAGAAGTTCCAGAACTCGACGTTTGTCCAGGACATCTGCATGTACCCGGGGGTGCCCCGTGTAGACGTCAACATGCAGGCCGACTGGCATGAAAAGCATATCCTGCTGAAGGTCGCATTCCCGGTGAGCGTGCAAAGCAATTACGCCACCTATGAAATTCCTTACGGAAACATCCAGCGGCCGACCACCAGGAACACTCCCGAGGAAAAAGCCATGTTTGAAGTGCCGGCTCTTCGCTGGGGCGACCTCTCCGACACCAGCCACGGGCTCAGCTTGCTGAATGCGAGCAAGTATGGTTACGATGCCAAGGGAAACGTCATCCGCCTGTCCTTGTTGAGATCTCCCGCCTGGCCTGACGCGCACGCCGACGAGGGCTTCCACGAATTTACCTATGCCCTTTATCCGCACGCCGGCAACTGGAAAGCCGCGGAAACTGAGCGGCGCGGCTTCGAGCTCAACTTCCCACTGATTCCGGTCACCACCGAGGCCCGCCAGGGCGTGCTTCCCGCTTCATACTCCTTCACGCAGATCGAGCCTGGCAACGTGATTCTGACGGCCGTCAAGAAGGCTGAAGACAGTGCCGCGCTGGTATTCCGGTTCTTCGAGTTCGAAGGAAAAACCAGTCAGGTTCGTCTGCATTTCCCCGAAGCCGCCACCCAAGCCGCACAAGTGAACCTGATGGAAAAGCAGGATGCTCCGCTCTCACTCCAGGACGGCGGGAAGGAAACAACGGTAACTGTCCATCCTTACGAGATCGTGACCGTCAAAGCCTGGTTCGGCAAACCCAGCGGCCGCCAGGCTGGGGGAGGACGATAAACCTGAAATCGCAAGTTCGAGTTCGGGTGTGTCGTAGGAACAATGCGCGTACCCCGTGCTTGTCATCCTGAGGGGCCCGCCGTTCTTATTGGCGGACGACGAACCCGCCGCGGCGGGCGCTACCTGCTTAATAACGAGACTTATGGCGCGATTGACAATGACCCGAGAGGACGGTATCGTAAATTCAGGTGTATGAAGCTGAAAGCGAAGGTCATGGAAGCGGAAAAGAACGTAAGGCTGTCCAAGGGGCTGCTCGCGAAAGTCGCGAATGCCGCGCGGGCGGAGAACAGGACACCAGACGAGCTGCTGGAGGATGCCGCAGAGTTGTACCTTAAGAACCGGCGCTGGCAGGAGCTGCTGGAGTTCGGCGAGAAGAACGCCCGTAACCTGGGCCTGACAGGGGAAGACGTACCCCGCCTCATTGCAGAAGCGCGCCGCGAGCAAGAAGAGCGTGGCCGGTAAGTGCATTTCGTTACTGCAGACACCAACATCTACATTTCGGGGCTGAATTTCAGCGGGCCTCCCCGGCGCTTTCTGAATCTGGCGCGGGCAGGAGGCATACGCCTTGCCATCTCCGAAGCCGTGATGGAAGAAACTCTGAGGGTGCTCAGAGAGAAGTTCCACTGGCCGGAAGACGCTCCGCGCGAGGCGGAAGCGAGTATCAGCGAGTTCACGGAGCGGGTGAAGCCCGCACAGGTGGTCGACGTGATCAAGGAGGACCCGGCCGATAACCGGATCCTAGAATGTGCCGCCGCGGCGAAGTCGGACTTCATCGTCACGGGAGATCAACATTTGTTGCGGCTGGGGCGCTACGGCAACATCCGAATCACTAAGGTGGCAGACTTTCTGGACTTGGTCGCCACGGCTGATTAGTTTTTTGGATCAGCCGTGGGTTTGTCCCCGCCAAAAACCCTCGTTCAAGAACCGCTGACCGGCATGGCAATCCGGCGCCTGCATGCATTCCAGAAGAATTCGAGGAGGGACCTCGCCACGTCCAAGCGGGATATGGACTTCATCCGCCAGCGCTTGGCTGGGGCCGAACGTCTCCACCGAGAAAGGCAAAACTGACATGTCCACCCGAACGAAAAAGCCGGTCACGTCCGAAAGGAGCAGTGGGAACGTCTTCGCCGACCTCGGGCTTCCTCATCCGGAACAGGAACTCCTGAAAGCGCGGCTCACGCTCCAGATTTACCGTCTCATCAAGGAGCGCGGCCTCACCCAAGCGCAAGCCGGGGAGATCCTCGGCATTCAGCAGCCCCGCGTGTCCGCCTTGATGCGCAACCGCGCCGGCGCCTTCTCCGTCGAGCGACTTATGGATTTTCTCACCGCCCTTGGGCAAGACGTGGAGATTACGGTCCGACCCACGCGCAAGGAACACGGCGAGGTGTGCGTGATCGTGTGACCCGCAACACCGACCCCATCCCCTTCAGGAACGGGGCGCATACCCGAGAACACTGTATGCGCCACCCGTGCGCCGCACCATATTGGGCAGGGCGAGCGCCGCCGGCGTTTCGGAAACCGGGACGAGCGCCTGAGAGGGATTGGAGCTGGCGAGTTAACTGGGCGTGGTCAGGGCGTCTCCGTGACTGGCGCGTCAGGGGCCTTCAGCCATTCGAGCATGGCCGCGGGCGTCACGATGCGCGTGGCGCCGTGCCGTTTCAGGGCAAGCAGACCCTTGTCTCCGGTGACGAGAAACGCGGCCTTGCTGGCGGCGGCGAGCGCCAGCAGGAAGCTGTCCTTGGCGTCCCGCGCTGCGCCGGAAGGCGGCGGCTTGGGGTAGCAGAGGGCTAGGTCGTGAAGGGTCGCGGCAAAAAGCTCTGCATCGCTTCTGCGCAATCTTGCCCGGAAGAAAGGTCGCTCGAGGACTTCGCGGAGTTCCGCGAGGAGCTCATCGGAGATGACCAGCGTGAACCGTTTCTGCTCCCAGGCGGCGAGCAGCTTGGCCGGCGCCCCACGGGGCAAGAGCTGGGCGGAGAGCAGGACGTTGGTGTCGAGGATGAGGCGCATCAGGTCCGCGTGGCGCGGCGGCGGTATCGTTCTGCGCGGACGGCCTCGACCGCGTCGTCAATTTCCTTCTGGAGTTGGTCTTCGGGGACGTCGGCGAAACGCTCGCGCGCGGCGCTGACGGTCTGGTGAAAGACGCGCCAGCGGACGGCCTCCTCGATGAACTTGGAGAGAGCGCCCTTTTTCAGGCCCCGAGAGCCGAGGAAAGAGCGCAGCGTGAGATCGGTTTCCTTGGACCAGGTGATAGTCACCCGGGTCGTTTCTTGGGACTCGGACATCGGGGCTCCTCAGCACATAAGCATGTATCCACTTGTCAGTCTATACGACTAAGCGCCGTCCGTCCAGCGCATAATAACGTCCTTTTTCAATCGCTTCGGACGAAAGACAGGGAAAGGGCTCTTCTGCCACACCTCGGCGCCCTGTGCGGGCTGCCCGTTGAGCCGTTGGGTTTGACCATCACCCAGGCTGACGCCAGCGCTGGAGTTATGCCCCCATCATGGTCGATTCGTCCGCACACAAGAAGGCACACAAACTGGGAACATGCCCCGCTACTCTACCTGCTCTCTAGTCAGCGGGTGCGGGTGCCGTCCCGGGCAGACCGAAACAGACTTCATGTCTCTTGACAAGCGAAACAAGATAGGCTACAACAGTGAGCTGAGGGTGTGCCGGAGGACATGGCCACCTGGGAACACTTTGTTACCGTGCGGCCCGGATGCCCTAAGCTGCTCTGGAGGACATGCCAAGTGCGACGAAAAGGCCGGAAGGATTCCTGCTCCGCCACGGACAATAAGTCTGAGCCTAGAAGGGAAAGGAAAAAGGAATTCTTAAAAATGAACGACCGACGCGGGAATGTCTATGAAAACAAAGGACCGCTTTGGAAGACTGGGTGGCAAAGCTGGAATGTTATAGAAAACAAAGGCACTTACGAGTTTAAAGCGCGAATGTTGTTGAAAAGACAGGTAGTTAGTAGGTCGCAGGTCGTAGGTGGGGGAAGAACCGCGGCCAACCTTCGACTGTTGACCGTTGACTGTTGACTGTCTTGGTAGGTGCCAGGTGGGCGAAGAACAGGATTCAGGTCTCGGGATTCAGGAACCAGGATCAGAAGACGGAAGGCGGAGTCTGCACGACAGCAGGACGCACGTGGCGCTCAATTTCGACCGCCGCGCCCGAGCGTCTTTCCATTTCGAGGTCGAAGAAATTCTGCAGGTTCAGCCAGAACTCCGGGTTGGTCTTGAAGTAACGCGCCAGCCGCAATGCGGTGTCGGCAGTAATGCGGCGGCGCTCGTGCACAATTTCACCGATCCGGGTCGCCGGCACGTGAAGGTCGAGCGCCAGCCTGTTGCTGGTAAGACCGAGCGGCTTCATGAAATCCTCGCGGAGGATCTCGCCGGGATGGACAGGAGGCATGAGGGTTTCCGGCTTGCTCATGATTACTTCTCCTCAGTGGTAATCCACAATCTCCACTTCGTAGGCATAACCCTCACGCCAAACGAAGCAGATCCGCCACTGGTCGTTGATTCGAATGGAATGCTGTCCGTTCTGGTTGCCCCCCAAGGCCTCCAAATGATTCCCGGGCGGAGAAGCCAGAACCTCTAACTCCGTGGCGGCGTGAAGCTGGAGCAATTTGCGCAACGCGACCCGCTCAAAGGCGCGGAACCGCTGGCTGTGATGGTAATGAAAAAGCTCTTCCGTCTCCCGCGAGCGAAAGCTCCTGATCACCCCTGAAAGATACTACGTGCCACGTAATACGTCAACCGGTAGCGCGTTCGAGATACTTTCCCTCTGAAGTGTCCACGGTGATGACTTCGCCTTCGTCGATAAATGGCGGGACCTGTACCGTGAGGCCGGTTTCGAGCTTGGCGGCTTTCGTGACGTTGGTGGCAGAAGCTCCCTTTTTGCCAGGTTCAGTCTCCACGACTTTCAGGTCCACGGTTGCCGGCAGCTCGATATCCACCGGCCTTCCCTCGAACAACTGCACCTTAATGACCACATCCGGAACGAGGTAGGAGGCGCGGTCCTCGATAACGGACTTGTGCAGGCCGATCTGTTCGTAGTTCTGCGTGTTCATGAAGAAAAAAGAATCGCCGTCGGAATAAAGGTACTGCATTTCGACTTCATCGAGATTGGCTCTCTCGACCGTGTCCTCAGATCGGAAGCGGTGATCGATGAGCGCGCCGGTGCGCAGGTTGCGCATGCGGGCCTGAACGAAAGCACGTAGGTTCCCCGGCGTGCGGTGCTCAGCCTTGTGAATGGTGAAGAGTTCGCCGTTGTGTTGGATGACCATACCTGGCCGCATATCATTGGCATTCATGATAGAGATCCTTCGAGTGGAATGGGATGGGGCTTAAACGAGGGGGGAAACCCAAGCAGTCCGGTCCCGCAGCACCCCAAAAGATCATTGTTGCATCTTCTTCCTACGGCGTCAATCCGGCGTCGCAATCTTGTTGCTGATTGATACATTCCATTCGTCATCCAAGGAAAACCCCTACTATGAACTCCTACCACTGGAATTCCACGCGCGTGCGGCGTGCGGAAAACTCCTCGTATGGCCCCACGCGCAACGTCCGGACGTGTCCCGGCCGATCCGAATAGGCCAAGACGAACGTCAGGATGTTTCTTCCGGCAGGAGCGAAGTACGGGTATGGGAGATAGAACTCCTTTTGTGGTCCAACGGTCACGTAGCGCCCAACAAACTTGCCATTGAGATAGAGCAGAGCGTCGCGGTCAGCCTCGAAGGTCAGTTTCCAGGGCGCTGTCCAGCCCGGTTCCACCCCAGGCAAGGCAAATCCCGTTTGGTACCACGTGAATGCCGGAACCAGTTCGAGCGCTGGACCTGATGCCTGGTAAGACGCCGGACTCCAGGCAGCGGCTGCAAAATCCGGGTCTACGTCCCGTCCTCGCATAGGCGCCGAAAAGCGCTGGATTTGCCAGGAAGCAATGGCTACGCCGCTTCGGGCGTCGCTCCCCATGCGCACAAATTCGATGCCCTTCAAATCGCTCATCTCTTCGCCGCCATTGTACGCCCCAAAGGCCTCATAAGCGATTTCAAGCGCGTTTGTCCCTGGCTTGGCGTATTTTGCCAGTTCGAATTCGATAGCTTTCGCCGGCTTCAACGCTTCTTCGACCGGCTTCCCGTTGATAAAGACCTTTATCACATCATCCGCGAAAGTCGAAATGAACATCTTCGGTTCGTTGTTGTAATTGAACTGAGCCTTATACTTTACGTAACCATAGGGGACAGGACCGGTGTCTTCCAGGGCGCCAGGCGCGTTGCTCTGCCAATGGCCGGAGCTAGTGTCAAATCTCTCCACCCAGGCCTGCCCGTTGCTCAAATCGAACGGCTTATAGGGCAGGGCCGGCGTTGTGATACGAAGACGCGCAATTCGCCGCTCGCGTTCGTAGGCAAACTCCGTCAGCGCGCCATCAACCCAACACTTGCCAGGCTTGGCAGGAAGCAATAGGGTCAGTTCGTGCTCGCCGGGCTGGAAATCCAAATCGGCCCAAATCCGACTCGCATGTGAACCGCTACCTGCAAACATGTAGCTGTGCGCCATGAAGGGAACAGCGAAGGGCTTGGTCTCCTCCGACCCGGGAACACCCTTGGAAGGGAACTCACTGACCCACGTCCGCAGGGCACGGTCGCGGGGTAACAGGATAACCAGAAGGTGGTCATTCACCAGGAGGAGCTTCTCGGTCTTCTCGAATCGAACGCCAAAGACCACCGATTCATATTCCGGGTCCCAGTACTGGTAAATCGTTTCGCCTTCCACATGGGGTTCGTCTCTGGTCGCCAGGGAGATCTCCGCCACACGCCCCGGCATGTCGTAGAGGATGAGGAAATGGCGGTCGAGGTTCAGGCCGTGAGCCAGCACCTCCGCCGTCGAGTAACGGAGCTGACTGCCGGGGATGGGCACCTGCACGGCCAGCATTTTCATTTCGCGGGGACCGATGACCAGTTCGCCCTCGCGCGGCACACTAATCCTGCGTTTCGTGGGACTGTTAGGATCAACGAAGGTCATCTTATAGCGTTGCTCGGCGTTGGCGTTTTCGCGCACGAAGACCACCGCGCTCTGGCCGTTTAGCCTCTCCGTGGCGCTGAGGTTGGGGTTCGTAGACTCGGCGCCGCCTTCGAGCGCTTGAGCCCGTGCCAGCACATCCCCATGCAGGCGGAGGAACTGGCAGATCCCACGGGCCGCGTAATACTTGTCCCACAAGCCACCCGGCTCGCCAATCGGTGCAGCGTAATCGTAAGTGGTGGTGAGGGTCTTGGCGGCCCAATCGAAATTCGTTCCTCCATAACCCATGTAGTAGTTGAAGAAGGTTACTCCCTGCTCGAGTACTGTCTTGGTGAGCGTGTCGATCTGCTCAGCGTTCACCCCTTCCTGGTCTACGGATAGTTTCCCGCCAAACTGGCTGAACCAGCCTCCTTGCAATTCGGTGATGCCAAGCGGGGAGAAAGGCTCTTCCTTGCGCAGTTCAGAGAGCTTTGGAACAACCTGTTCCACGATTTTCCAGCGCGGGTAGAAATTGCACGTATCCATGATCTTGGCCATGTCGGGGTCCGAGTTCTCCCGCGCCTGCTTGGTCCAACAGGTGATGACCGGCACGTCGATGCCTGCTGCCCAGACCATGTTGGCCAGGGCCCGGACGTACTCGCGCTTGTCCGCGTCGGGCATGGGAGGACTGAAGTCGTATTCGTTCTCTACCTGCACCATGATGATGGGGCCGCCAACGGTAATCTGGTGCCGCTCAATCACCGGCAAAACCTGGTCGTACCAGTACTGCGATGTCTTGATGCTCTCCGCATGGTTGGTGCGAAGAGGGAACCGCATCGTGGCCACCCAGTCGGGAAATCCGCCGCGCTCCCACTCCGCGCAGACATAGGGACCGGGCCGGGCGATCATGTAAAAGCCCATGTCGTGGACAAGCTTGATGAAGTCCTCAAACTCCGTCAGGTTCGACTTGCCTTTCTCCGGCTCGTGATAGTTCCAGAAGGCGTAGGTCTCAATGGTGTTGAAGCCCGCTGCCTTGAACTTTGTCAGACGGTCATGCCACAGCGCCTTGGGGCAACGCGGGTAATGAAACGCCCCGCTGAAGATGACCGTGTCTTTACGATTGATCGTGAAACAGCTCGAGTCGTAGCGGATGATGTGCGGGTTGTCGAACTCCATCTGGGCCGGCAACGCTAAGAGGGTCTCCAGGTGCGCGCCGCCAGAGCGGCCCACGCCCAGGCGGGCAATCAGCGGCGCTGCCAAAGTGGATTGCAGAAAATTTCGTCGGGATGATTTCATGAGGTTTACTCCGGGTCTCCAGCCGACAACTTGTTTGGGGATGGTGAAATATATTGCCATCTCGAGCCTGGCGCCGGCGCCTGCCCCGGTCCCGCGAGGCGGGATGGGTCTTGGCGCAGCGAAGAGTGCCGCCCGGACAGCGGCGCTACTTGATGAACTGGCGCATGTGCCAGTTGGCTTCCCACATGTTGAAGAAGCCCTCCTTCATGGGGTGCTCCTTAATGAGGTCTTCGTTCAGCGAGACGCCCAAGCCGGGTCCTTCTGGCGGATAGAAGTAGCCATCTTTCGGACGCGGTGTTCCCGGCACGGCATCCACCACCCAGGTCTCCGAAAAGTCGTCGAAGCACTCCTGGATTTTGAGGTTGGTGGTGCAGAAATCGAAATGGACGCTGGCCGCCGTGCATACGGGGCCGTTGGAGTTGTGCGGCGCCATCACCATCGACCGCACATCTGCCATGGCCGCGATCTTTTTCATCTCCATGATTCCGCCCGTGTGGATGACGTCTACCTGAAGGATGTCCGGCTGCCCATTCTCAATCACTTCGCGGCATCCGTAACGCGTGAGACAGCGTTCGCCGGTGGCCACGGGAACGTTGACGTGGTCCACAACTTTTCTCAGCGAGGGCACGTCCTCCGGCGGGCAGGGTTCTTCAATCCAGCCAGGGTTGTAAGGTTCCAGCATGCGAGCCAGCTCGATGGCCGTAGCGGCGCTGAAGCGTCCGTGCATTTCAACGAAGATCTCAATGTCCGGGCCTACCGCTTCGCGTATGGCCGCTACCAGTTCCACAGACCGGGCTTTCTCTTGGCGCGTCAATTCCAGCGAGCCTGGACCAAAGGGATCGACTTTGAGGGCTTTGTACCCTTTTTCGAGCACCACCTGCACGCGCTTCGCGAACTCCTCCGGCTTGCGCTCCACGGTGTACCAGGCGTTGGCGTAAGCTTTGACTTTTTCGTGGCAGCGCCCGCCCAGCAGTTTCCACACGGGTTGCCCCACGGCTTTGCCAACGATGTCCCAGCAGGCAAGCTCAATCCCGCTCATTACGGTGGTGGCGATCACGCCCCCGCGCCAGAATTCGTTGCGGTACATCCTCAGCCAAAGATCTTCGATGTTAAAAGGGTCCGAGCCAATGACGTGTCGGCGTGTGGCCCCCTGAACGTATCCGAGCACACCTTCCTCGCGGTTCTGAAGCGTGCATTCGCCTATTCCAACCAGCCCCTCGTCGGTCTTGACTCTCAGAAAAATGAGGTTTCGCCAGCTCGTTCCCAGGACCAGCGGCTCGACAGCAGTGATTTTCACGGGACCATCCTCCTGACGGGAGCCTGTTTTTCCGAACCGATGCCACGGCGCTCAGCGCGCCTACGGAAAATCAGACGCTCTAATTTAGCTCAAATGAAGGAAGGCGGCAACGGCAGGTTGCTTCCGCTGCGCTCTTGGGGAACGAAGGCGCCGCAAAACAAAGTCAATCGCAGAAGCGCAAACAACTCGCCCTGGACCGCATTACGCGGCGTCCCGGCAGGTGAGGGTTGCTTATCGACGGCGCCCTGGGTCAGCGGCCTTGATCTACTGATAATACTGCGCGTTCAACTCGGCGTAGTTCTTTGCGTTGTCAGGGAGCTCGTCCAGCGCGTAAATCGCCGAAGCTTCGCAAACCGGCACGCATGCTCCACAGTCAATGCACTCGACCGGGCTAACAAAAAGCTGCGTCGCTTCAGCAAACTTGGATTCATCCTTACGCGGGTGAATGCAGTCCACCGGACAAACCTCCACACACTTCTCATCTTTCGTGCAGTCCCCTGTTATTACATAAGCCATATCACCAGACCCCTTCGACCAATTAAGATATGCGGAGTCAAGCCACGCGGCAAATGAATGGCTTATCACCGCCTCCGCTCGTTGCCCGTGTTTTGTAACACGGGCATTATTGCTGAGCAACTTTGGCTCCAAAGCACGCGTCGTCACCCTTTGATTCTAAGCAGCTTAGCAACAAGGCAAGGCAGTGGTGAGTTAAAGGCCACAGGGCTCGGAGTAACTATGCGTGAGAAATTGAGTGAGAAAACGGGTAAAAGGCAGGTCGGCGACAGACTAATTGCCTGATTAGGACTCTATGGTAATCTTGTCTTGAGGAGGACCAGCTGTGAGGATCTTAGTTTTGCAACACATCTCGTGCGAGCCCCCCGGTATCTATGAAGACATCCTGGTCGAGAAAGGCGCTTCGATCCACCGGGTTGAAATCGACGAAGGGCAGCAACTCCCCGATTGGCGAGGCTTCGACGCCATCATCGCGATGGGCGGCCCGATGAGCGTGAACGACAACGCCACACTTCCCTGGTTGACTGCCGAAAAACGCTGGGTCAGGGAGGCGGTGCTCGCCGGGCAGCCCTACTGGGGCGTTTGCCTTGGAGTTCAACTCCTCGCCGCCAGCCTGGGGGCGCGTGTCTACGCGGGGCCGAAGCCTGAAGTCGGAATCATGCCGGTCTATTTGACGAGCGCAGCCCATGACGACGCCGTCTTTTCCGCACTTCCTCGTGAGCTTCTCACCTTTCAGTGGCATGGGGAAACGTTTGACTTGCCCGATGGCGCGGTCCTTCTAGCAACTTCGCCCGCCTATCCAAACCAGGCCTTTCGGTGGAAAAAGAAGGCTTATGGGATCCAGTTCCATGTGGAGATCTCGGCTGACTTGGCGAAGCAATGGTCCCAAGTGCCGGCCTACAGGGCGGCGCTCGAACGAGTGCTGGGCGTGGGTGCGGCAACGAAGGTGGTCGGTGATGTCAGCCGAGAAGAAAAGGCTTCGCACTCTTATGCCCGGGGTATGTTTGAAAACTGGCTGCACGCCTGCGGGTTCACTTAATGTCCTGAGCGGGGGGAACAGTGACCGCAGAATCCCTGGACAAAGGCTTCTGGCTGGGGGCGCCGTTTCCGATGAGAGCGATTTCCCGATGGCCCTCAACACCTTATGGAGACCGACCGACTGGTCAGAAGGTTGAACGCAAGTACTTGACCTTCCGAGCTTTCTTGACAACCCTGAGCGTCTGGCTATAATTAGACTTTTCGGTTTTTGGAGGCCGCGGTGCGGATTCGAGTGGAAGAGTTGGAACTTCACCCCATTGTGGTCTCCAAGACGTACGCTTCCGGGGCACTCGACTACCATGGAACCGACTTCCGGCAGGCTGCTCCTTTGAAGGTCGATGCGGTCGCAGAACTAGTGGGGTCGGAAATCCGCATTCGTGGGCGCCTGGGAACGCGCTTGGAGGCTTGTTGTGACCGCTGCCTGGGTTCTGTGGCCATTCCGGTCGAGCAGGAGTTCGACCTTTTCTATCGGCCCGTATGGACCATTGCCCGCGAGGAAGAAGTCGAACTTCCCGAGGATGAGCTTGGGGTCGGCTTCTTTTCCGGAGACGGAATCGAACTGGCCGATGTCGTGACAGAGCAAGTGATCCTCGCCGTACCCATGAAGGTCGTTTGCCAAACGGATTGCCGTGGTCTTTGCCCTGTTTGTGGGGCAAACTTGAACTTTGAAAAATGCGGCTGCCTGTCCGCCAAGGAGAACTCACCCTTTTCTTCCCTGAAGGAGGCCTAGGCGGGTGAGAACCTCAGTTGGGCATCTGCCGCCAGGCGGGGTCAGTGCGGAATTCATGGTCAAGCAGTGAGAGGTGTCAGGCGGTTTTCATTCTCCCGCTAAAGGACTTTTCTGAAGAGAGTTGAGATTCTATGCCAAATCCCAAACGACGACATTCCAAGGCACGGCGGGACCGCCGGCGAGCTCATGACTTCCTGGATGTGCACTCGCTCAGTGAGTGCCCCCACTGCCACGAGCAGAAAATGCCTCACCAGGCCTGCCCACACTGCGGTTATTACCACGGAAGGGAAGTCATTCTGGTGAAGGAATCTGCCTGAGTTGCGGCGCGACAATCCTCGGGGCACACGAACGGCGCGCATTTCTTATCCAGCACCGGCAATCCACGGAGTGAGTTGAGTTTCATGCGACGCATCGCCATTGACGCCATGGGTACAGACTCCGCGCCCGGGCCGGAGGTTGAGGGAGCAGTGCAGGCGGCGCGTGAGGGGTTCGCGGAGGTTTTGCTCGTCGGACCTCAGGATGTGCTGAAGCGCGAACTGGGCCGCCGGGATGCCCGCAACCTTCCCATCGAGCTGGTCCATGCCAGCGAGGCCGTAACCATGGAGGATGCCGCCGCCAAGGCGTTCCGCCGTAAGCGGGACTCCTCCATCCGAGTGGCGGCCCGCCTGGTTCGCGAACATAAGGCGGATGGATTGATCAGTGCTGGTAACACCGGAGCGGTGATGGCCACCGCAAAGATCGTGCTGGGAACCCTCGCAGGCGTGGACCGGCCGGCCCTGGCCGCCGTCTTTCCCACCTCACAGGGGAGGGCTGCGGTGTTGCTGGACGTAGGCGCAAACGTGGACTGCAAGGCCCATCACCTGGAGCAATTCGCCGTGATGGGAGAGGTCTACTATCGCGTGATCTTTGGTATGGAGAGGCCCCGCATAGGACTGCTCTCGATTGGGGAGGAAGAACATAAAGGGAACGATCTGACCCGCGAAGCCTTTGCGCTGCTCAAGCAGCTTCCCCTGAACTTTGTCGGCAACGTGGAGGGGCGGGACCTTTACAACGGGCGCGTGGAAGTTATCGTCTGCGATGGCTTCATCGGCAACGTGGCGTTGAAGATCAGTGAGGGCTTGGTTGAGACAGTTTCGAGCCTCTTGAAAGAGGCGCTTTCAAGTACCATGTCCGCCAAGGTAGGTGCCGTCCTGTCCCGAAGGGCCTTCAAGAACTTTAAGAAGCGGGTGGACTATTCAGAGTACGGCGGGGCCACTCTGCTGGGGGTCCGCGGCGTGTGCATCATTTGCCATGGCGGCTCCAACGCGAACGCCATCAAGAACGCCATTCGCGTCGCGGCCGAGTTTGCGGAGGGCCAAGTGAACGAGAAGATTGAGGGTCACCTGGCGGCAACCGCCATCGGACATGTACAAAGCGAGCGCGGTGTTGGAGCACAAGGAACGTAACCTGCCCGCACACAGTGGGGAAACGGCTAAGGTTGGTTTGGGAGTTTCTATGGAGCCCGCGGTTGGAATATTAGGAACCGGCTCTGAGCTGCCGGAAAGAGTGCTCACCAATTTCGATCTCGAGAAGATGGTCGATACCTCGGACCGGTGGATTACGGAACGAACCGGCATCAAAGAACGCCGGCAGGCTGCTCCCCATGAGACCACTTCGACGCTTTCGGTAATGGCATCAAGAAAAGCGCTGGAGATGGCGGGAATAACCCCGCAGGACCTGGACCTGGTCATTTGCTCGACCATTTCTCCGGATATGCCCCTTCCCTCTACCGCGGCGTTAATCCAGCGCGACCTCGGTGCCCGTGCGTGCTGTGCCTTCGATCTCGCGGCGGCTTGCTCAGGCTTCCTGTTTGGCATGACGGTGGCCGAACAATTCATCCGTAATGGCAAATACAAACATGTTCTGGTCATCGGCGCAGAGTTGCTTTCGCGATACGTGGACTACAAAGACCGCGAGACCTGCGTGATTTTCGGTGATGGCGTGGCGGCAGCCGTGCTCGGGCCGGTCACCCCTCCCTCAGGTATTCTGGCCTCCGACCTGCATACTGAAGGCCTGTATGCGGACCACTTGTACATTCCCGCCGGAGGTACCGCGTCTCCGGCTTCGTACGAGACTGTGGCGAGGGGCGGCCATTACATCAAGATGCGAGGGAATGAGTTATTCAAGGTGGCGGTTCGGAACATGGAAGAGGTGTCCCGGCGGGTCCTGGAGAAGGCGCAGGTTTGCCCAAACCAGATCGACCTCTTTATCCCCCACCAGGCAAACCAACGCATCACAGAGGCAGTCCGGGAGCGGCTGGGGGTGGCCCCTGAAAAGGTTTACTCGAACATCAACCGCATCGGCAACACTTCGTCGGCCTCTATCCCGATTTGCATCGACGAGTGTGTGCGTTCTGGACGGCTTAAGAAAGGCGACTTGATCCTGATGGCTGCCTTCGGAGCCGGCGTCACTTGGGGCGCTGTTTTGATGCGCTGGTGACGCGTAGACTGAGTACGAATGGTGCCGAAAATCGCTTTCCTATTCCCCGGTCAAGGTTCCCAGTATTCCGGCATGGGCCGCGAGCTGGCTGAGAAGTTTCCCAGCGCGCGGCGCGCCTTCGAGGCGGCCGACCAAGCGCTGGGTTTTTCCCTTTCCAAGCTCTGCTTCGAAGGGTCCGCAGAAGATTTGCAGCATACCGCGAACGCACAGCCCGCGATTCTGGCTATGTCCGTGGCGGCGGCGGAGGTCTTACGCGAGAAAGGCATTCGAGCGGATTTTGTGGCGGGTCACAGCCTGGGAGAATATTCTGCCCTGGTGGCTGCCGGCAGTCTCTCGATCGAAGAGGCAGTGCGTTTGGTGCGCAAGCGTGGCCAGTACATGCAAGAGGCTGTGCCGGTGGGCCAGGGAACTATGGCTGCCCTGCTGGGGCTCGGGGCCACCGCAGTTGAGGAAGTCTGCCACGAGGCTGCGCAGGGGGAGGTGGTTTCTCCTGCCAATTTTAATTCCCCCGGACAAGTCGTGATCGCCGGCCATACGGGGGCCGTGGCGAGGGCCGTTGCATTGGCCCGAGCGCGTGGAGCCAAGGCCGTCATGTTGAACGTCAGCGCGCCGTTTCATTGTGCCCTGATGAAACCCGCTGGGGAGCGGCTTGAAAAGGATCTTGACCTCGTGCAAATCCGCGACGCGCAGATTCCTCTTGCCAACAATGTGGACGCGGAGTTGGTCCGGTCGGCGGCTCAAGTCCGCGAGGGACTGAAACGGCAGGTCACCGCGCCTGTCCGGTGGGACCAGGCGATGCGGGTTTTGCGGGGGGAAAAAGTTGATTGGTTCATCGAGGTAGGACCGGGGAAAGTACTTTCGGGTTTACTCCGGCAAATCGATCGCCAAGCTGAATGCCTGCGAGTGGAGGACGTAGCCACGTTAAACGAAGTGCTGGCGCGGCTTGACGCTGGGTAGTGTCCCAATTCGAACGTAGGGCCGCCCCTCGGGGCGGCCCAGGCCGGAACAAGCCCCGGGCCCTACATCCCGTATTAGGGGGAGTTATGTTTAGTCTGGAGGGAAGAGTGGCGATTGTGACGGGTGGCGCACAAGGTATTGGAAGGGCCATTGCGCTTAACCTCGCGGAAGGCGGAGCCAGTATCGCCCTGACGGATACACGCGCCTCCAAGCTCGATGAGGTCGTCAAGGAGATCGAGGACAAGGGCGGGAAGGCGATGAGATTCTGTGTGGACGTTACTGACCTCGAGGCCGTGCAGAAGATGGTGGACCAGATCCTGGAAGCCTGGGGAAAGGTTGATATCCTGGTGAACAATGCCGGCATCACCAGAGATAGCCTTGTCATGCGCATGAAGATCGACGATTGGCAAGCGGTCTTGAAAACCAATTTGGACGGATCCTTCTACTGTATCCGGGCGGTTTTGCCCAGCATGGTCCGCCAGCGTTACGGGCGCATCCTCAACATTGCTTCCGTTGTCGCTCAGGCGGGAAACGTTGGACAGGCAAACTACATTTCATCCAAGGCAGGAATTATCGGCTTGACCAAAGCTGTGGCGGCGGAGGTGGCGCGCCGGAACATCACGGTCAACGCGGTGGCGCCGGGCTTTATTGCCACTTCCATGACGGAGAATCTGCCGCCCGAGGTCAAGGAGAAGATGTTGAGCCTTATCCCCATGGGACGCATGGGAACGGACTCTGAGATAGCCGCCGGGGTGCGGTTCCTGGTCTCGGAGGAGGCTCGGTATATTACCGGGCACGTCCTCAATGTTAACGGCGGGATGTTTATGGCGTGAAGAGGGTAGGCAGTAGATCCCAACCTACCACCTGCCTTCTGGCAGAGGCTGGTGTTTGTCACTTGTCACTCGCCACTTGTCACTGTTAGAATGACCGCCCGCAAGTAATCGGAGGAGGAGAGAGCGATGGCATCGCCCGAAGAGAAGGTTAAACAAATCATAGTCGAACAACTTGGTGTGGATGAATCTGAGGTTACCCCCACGGCACATTTCGTGGATGACCTGGGAGCGGATTCCCTCGACATCGTGGAACTGGTGATGGCTTTTGAAGAGGCGTTCGAGATCGAGATTCCGGATGAGGACGCTGAGAAGATTCAAACGGTGAAAGACGCGGTTGAATACATACAGGCTCACATCAAGCCCTCGAAGAACTGACCCACCCAGGGCGAGCCTCCGCAGAAGGAGTAAAGCTTGACGCGTCGAGTTGTCGTTACGGGTGTGGGATTGGTGAGCGCGGTTGGAGTCGGCACGGAGGAGACTTGGCAAAACCTCCTGGCCGGCAAGAGCGGCGTTGCGCCCATCACGCATTTTGATACGACGGGTTTCTCCGCGACCATTGCGGCGGAGGTCAAGGGCTTCGATCCACTTCAGTATGTGGAGAAGAAGGATCTGAAGAAGATGGGCCTGTTCATTCAGTTCGCCTTGGCGGCGTCCCAATTCGCCATGGAACAGGCCCAACTCGAACTCACTCCGCAGCTCGCGGACCGCACGGGTGTGTACATAGGGTCAGGCATCGGAGGGTTCGACGTGATCGAGCGGGAACACACGGCGCTGATGCAAGGAGGACCTCGGAAGATTTCTCCCTTCTTCATTCCCGCAGCCATCGTCAACCTGGCCGCTGGGTTTGTATCTATCCGGTGGGGAGCCAAGGGCCCCAATTCCGCCACCTGCACGGCTTGCTCATCAAGTACCCACGCCGTGGGAGATTCCTTCAAGCTGATTCAGCGCTGCGCCGCGGACGCGATGATCTGCGGAGGCACGGAAGCTGCTATCACGCCCATGGGGGTGGGCGGGTTTGCGGCCATGCGGGCGCTCTCGACCCGCAACCACGAGCCTGCAAAAGCCAGCCGGCCCTTCGACCGCGACCGGGACGGATTCGTCATCGGTGAAGGTGCGGGCATACTCATACTGGAAGAGTTGGGCTATGCCTTGAAGCGGGGCGCGCCGATTTTGGCGGAAGTGGTGGGGTATGGCATGTCCGGCGATGCCTTCCACATCACGCAGCCGGCGGAAGATGCCGGTGGCGCCGTGCGTGTCATGGAGAGCACTCTGGCAGATGCCAACGTTCGACCGGAACAGGTGGAATACATCAACGCGCACGGTACATCCACACTTTACAACGACCGGCTGGAAACCGTGGCCATCAAGAAGGTGTTCGGTACCCACGCCGCCAAACTGCCTGTCAGCTCGACCAAGTCGATGACCGGTCACCTGTTGGGTGGCGCAGGAGGACTGGAAGCAGGCATCACGGTGCTTGCACTTCGCGATCAAATCCTGCCTCCTACCATTAATCTCGAGAAGCCCGATCCGGAGTGCGATTTGGATTACGTCCCAAACCAATCTCGCAGAGTGCGCCTCGAGTACGCCATGTCGAACTCCTTTGGATTTGGCGGGACGAACGCTGCCTTGCTCTTCAAACGCTACCAGGGTTAGACTGTGCCTCAAACTCTCGCAGGAGTTAATCAGCGCCCGTGAAAATCGTCGTTTGCCTCAAGCAGGTTCCTGCACGTGATTCCATCCTCCGCCTGAACCAGGCGGCAACCTGGATTCAGGAAACCGATCTCAGCTTTGAAATCAACGAGCCGGACATCTATGCACTCGAGGAAGGGCTGCGCCTGAAGGAGAAGCAGGGTGGAGAAGTGGTGCTCTGTTGCCTGGGTCCCGCGCGCGCGCAAAAGGCCATCAAAGAAGCGCTCGCCAAAGGAGCTGACAGGGCCCTCCATCTGGATGACGCTGCCTTTGAGGGCCTCGATGCCTATGGCGTCGGACTCGCCTTGTCACGGGCCATTCAAGAGGAAAAGCCGGATCTCGTTTTAACCGGCCTACAGTCGGACGATTTCGGCTTCGCTCAAACCGGAGTCATACTCGCGGAGTTGCTGGGTCTGCCGCACTCCACCATCCTTATGGAAATCCAGGTGAACGGTGCGACGCTCAAGGTGAAGCGGGAGCTTGAAGGCGGCTGGTTTCAGTGGATTGAAATGCCCCTCCCTGCGTTATTGACGATCCAGTCAGGCATTAATAAGCCGCGTTACGCCACGCTCAAGGGAATCATGGCGGCAAAGACGAAGCCCATCCGGAAGTTGGCTGCAGCCGACTTGGGTTTGAGCCCGGGGGAGCTTGCCCCTCGACAGCGGGTTTTGAAGGTGTACGTGCCGGCCAAGTCGACCCAAACAGAGTTCTTGCAAGGTAGTCCCAAGGAAATTGCCGCACGCTTGGTCGATAAACTAAGGAATGAGTCTCGGGTGATTTAACGTAGCGGCGAGTTTACCTCGCCCAGTGGCGGCGTAAAGCCGCCTCTACAGGAGGCTTACAATGTTTGTCCACATGTGGAGAATGCGCGCACGAAAAAAGCGAACCAAAGATTACGAGAGCTTCGGACGGCAAGTGACGCTGGCAGCCCTCAAGAAGATCGATGGCTGCCAGGAGGCTTACTTTATCAAGGTCTTCGAGGCCCGCAAGCCTGAATACCTCTGGGTGGTCTTCTGGCGAGACCAAAAAGCCCTCGAAGCGGCTCGAGCCAACCCTGTCTGGCGTGAACAGAAAAGGAAATTTGAGGCGGGCAAATTCTACAAGACGATTCCACTCGAGCTGGTGTGCGAGTGCTTGGGCTCATTCAGCGGCTCACCCGCCCGAAAGCCCAAGAGGATTGCCAGGCCATCGAAGCCGAAAATGCAGCAAGAACAACCCACAGAGCCTGAGACTCCTGACGCGGGCCTTGCGGATTCGACCCCTCAAGGCGAGTAAACATGGCTGAATCTGTTCTGGTTTTCGCAGAGCAGCAAGCGGACAAGTTAAGCCGACCCACATGGGAGGCCATGGCGGCCGGGCAGCGGCTTGCTCAGGACCTCGGTGGTTCAGTTTCTGCTGTCCTTTTGGGTCACAATGTTGCGCCCCTCGCCTCAGAACTTGCCGCCCTCGAGCTCCAGGAAGTACTGTGCGTCGATTCCCCCTTGCTCGCCGACTACACGGCGGACGGTTACGCGCACGCGTTCCGGGAGGTTGTCCAGCAACAGAAGCCTCGTTTCGTGGTTTTTAGCCACACCTACCTGGTGCGCGATTTCGCTCCAAAGCTGGCGACATCGCTGCATCAGGCGTTGGTGAGTGACTGCCTGGGCTACCGTTGTGAAGGCGAGGGGCTGATCTTCGTGCGGCAGGTTTTCCAGGGGAAATTTGCTGCCGATGTGGAGTTTGTCGGGGCGCCGCCGCATTTCGTCTCTTTCCAGGCCGCAGCCTTCCGAGAGGACTCTGTGCGACGCGGGACTGTTTCCGCCAAAATCATATCGGCCCCAACCACTCTTTCAGCAGACACGATTCGGACCAAGCCCGGTGAGCGTTTTCGTGAGGCCAAGCAGGCAGTGGATCTGTCGCAGTCGGAGATCATCGTTGCGGTAGGGCGCGGCATCAAGGCTCCTGAAAACCTTGAACTGGCCAAGAAGCTGGCGGAAGCACTGGGCGCCGAAATCGGCGCCTCCCGTCCGATCTGTGATAGCGGGTGGCTGCCGATGGACCGTCAAGTCGGCAGTTCGGGGCAGACCGTGGCCCCCAAACTGTACCTGGCGCTGGGAATCTCAGGCGCCATCCAGCACATGGTGGGGATGAAGGGCTCGCACACGGTTGTAGCCATCAACAAGGACAAGGAAGCGCCGATTTTTGAGGTCGCAACTTACGGCATTGTGGGAGATCTTTTCGAAATCGTCCCGGCTTTGACGCAGGAAATCAAGAAGCTCAAGGCCAGTTAGCACAATTCAGCCCAAATTCCGTCTATAACGGCGTCGGCTTTGTCTCAGGCGCCGGAACGCTAAAAAGCGAATTCCGGTTAAGGGATGGGCCGTGTCAAGCATGGAACAGGAGCCAGCCCGAAGGGGGCAAGAATCGGCCGCTTCTCAGCCCTACTGTGCTGGCGCTTTCCCCATGTCGTACACGCGCCGGATGCTGACCGACACGTTGCCCGAGGAAGCCTCGAACCGAGTAATTACGTGGAGTTGTTTGCCGTCCTCGCTCATGCGGAACGTTTGCGTGAGTTTTTCCGAGTGGGGCAGCTTGGTCTCAGCGATGAAGGCGCCGCCTTCCCACGAGGCCTTGGTCGAGATCTTGTTGCCGTCCGCATCTTTATCGTTATGCTTTTTGCCGTCAGGGTAAAAAGTTTGGGCGCGGTCGGAGTCGTCGATGACCACAAACTGGTCGGAACGCTGGTCGATCCGCAAGAACTTAGGATTCTCAGCGAGGCGACCCCACTCCTGGCTGCTGACGCCGCCACCAGGATTCCCCATTCCCCCCCGACCGCGACCCATGCCCCCGCCCATTCCTCCCATGCCGCCCATTCCGCCACGTCCCATGCCGCCGCCCCCGCCGGGGTACCCGCCACCGCCACCTGGATAGCCACCGCCGCGCGGGCTGTTTTGCTGCGCGTCGTGAACCTTCTGCTGCGCATCATCGCTCTGGTCCTGGTTGAAATTCCAGTGGCCGGTCAGTTGCACGTTGTCTTGGGCGCGCGCCACTACCACCAGCAATGCCGCCAGAAAACATGCTGCAATTGGAACTGCTGCCTTTGCTGTAAAGCTGAAAACTTTCGCCATCGTCTCCCACCTTCCTGATCGGATAAGCTTGTCTGCTGGTTCTTCGATTCCGCGAGCGGGTGGCTGGTTGTCCCTGCCAAAGACTCGATCGACCATTATATCGCGAATACTACGGCTTTATGCGGGCTCAGGATGAAAGACGACTCCAGCTTCGGAACCCGGGTGGGTGGCGGCGCAGGATGCAGCGCAGTCCGTCTTCAGGCGTGCGCTTCGGTGTCGCCGGTGGGACTGTGTGCATACTCCCAGCCGAAGCGTCCTTTGATGCAGAGGTTTCCCCTTGTGATGTCTTGGTCCAGTGGCAAGGTGGCCTTGACGATCCTGTTATCTTGAACGTGAAGTCTAATGGTGCACCCGACCCCGCAGTAAGGGCAGATGGTATCGGTGCGCGTCTGCCTCGATTCATCCCATGTTCCGGCCTGCCGCATTTCATATTCACTCGAAAACATGAGCGCCCCCGTGGGGCACACTCCGATGCAGTTGCCGCAGTATACACAGGCGGACTCCGGTAACGGCACAGCATATTCAGTTCAAATGCGCGCGTCGAAGCCCCTGCCGGCGACGGCAATGGCAAAGGTGTTCTGAGCTTGCGTGCCACAGGCCTGTACGCACTTATAGCAAAGGATGCACTTGCTGTAGTCGCGCACGTAGAGCTCGTTGTCGATCTTGACCGGCTGCGCCTGGCGGCCCCACGCCGGTGTTAGTTCGGAGTGATCGCTCACCGGGACCGCCCCTTCGAGCCTGGGTTTCCCAATCAAACCTCGCACTGTTTTAGTGGATTACGAGAAGAATACGAGGTCTCCCCACAGTGGAGGTTCTAGGGTAGTCGGCAGGGTTGCGGACGACGTGTTCGCGGATCCAGAGCGTGTTGGTCTTCTTCTCTCCGCCGCGTTCTTGTAGGTTTCCTTCAACGCCAAAGAGAAGTTCGTCACCGGCATGCCGCCCAGAGTGACCTCCCTCTCGCTAAAATTCTCGACTGCGCAAGTTGGGCTAGCCTCCGGCAACAGAAACGGCGAGTGCGGCGGTAACCGAGCGTCAGGTCTCGTGGAGGCGTGTTGAAGACAGTGGTGTCCGCAGAGGCTCGTGCATCCAAGAGCCCCGCTTCGATTTAATAGAGTAGCTTGAGGGAGACCTGGATCTGGCGCGAGGGCGCGGCGGTTTGGCTGATGATGCCGAAGCCCGAGCCGACCACGACGTTGGAGGGAAGTCCAAAGTTAACGAGGTTAAAAACATTGAAAAACTCGGCGCGAAACTGCAGCGTGATGGGTTCGGCACCACGGCGGGGCGCAAGCTCCGTATCCTTGGTCAGCGCCGCGTCGAAATTGTGCAAACCGGGCCCCCGAAAGGTATCGCGACCAAGCATCCCGAACCTTCCTTGGTTGGGGCCTGTCCCTCCCGGCAGATGGATGGGGATGGAAAAGAACGACGGGTTCGCCTCGCCGAGGCCGAAATAGTCTTCGCGGATTTTGCGGCCGGTGGAGAAAACCGGGCGCCCCACTTGGTCAGGTCGGTCGGCGCTGTTCACGCCAATGCCGGTTTGTTGCACCCCCGAGTAAACCGAGAAGGGCAGGCCGCTGGCCAGCGCTGTGATGTTCAGGAATTGCCAGCCGGAAGTCACCTTCCGCCCCAGTGGCCGCAAAAAGCTAACGCGGTCGAAGGGTAGTTCCTGGATGAGGCTGAAAGAGACCGCGTGCGTGATATCGAAGATGGAGGGGCCTTTTTCCGCACCAGGATTGCGCGGATCCTGCGGCGGCGTCTGGAGGATGGCGTTGGAGCCCGAGGCAAAGAATCCTGGCGATGGGGTGCTTGAATCGTCGAGCGATCTCGACCAGGTGTAGTTCGCCTGGAAACCCAGCCCCGCGCGGGGAGAAGTCTTCGCCAACCCAGCCTGGAAGGAATGGAAGGTGGAATGAGAGCGCGTGCTCATGAGGGTGACGGGACCAACCCCGCCCACCGCTTGCCCTGTCGCGTCGAAACGCGTAAAGGGCGCAAAGCCGGCGATGGCGCCACCGTAGCCATTGACATTAACCAGGTCGGCAAGCTTCACCCCGGCGGTCCCCACGTAGGCGGCGCTGAACTTCAGACCTCCGAATTCGTGCTCCAGACCCGCCGTGTAGGTCTGGATGTAACCGTTGCGGAAATCCTGGGCCATGCCAAACAGCGGGTAGGGACGAAACGGCTGTCCGGGGGCTTCCGCAGCCAAATCCTCGGCCAATCGCACCACATCAAGTTCGGTATTGGGAGCCAAGTTATCGGTGGGCTGGCCGGGCGTAAATACGGGCTGCCCCTCGGGAGTGAGCATCACCGGGAGTTTCAGGGTAGTTACCTTGTTCTCGAAGGGGACCGGCGTCCCGGGCATGACAATGACTAGCGGCGTGACCACAAACGGTGTGCCGCCCGTCATGAAGTTGTCCATCCAGAGATTCATCAGCACCGTGGTGATGGCCCCTCCGGCGTGAAGAACGGTCTTATCGGTAGCATTCCAATCGAGTGACAGTCGCGGTCCCCAGCCGTGCCAATCGAAGCTGTAGGGCGGTTGTGGGTTTACCAAGAACTTGAGTTGTGCATCGGAATCCCAGGAACGCGCGGAACTCCCGTCAGGCCCGACAAAGATCGACCCCTCGGTAAGTTTGTGGCCGGCATGAAGGCGAGTCGTCACTTCGTAGCGCAGGCCGTAGTTGAACATCAGGCGAGGAGAAATCTTCCAGGCGTCCTGAAAGTAGAAATTATAGGCCTCACGCCGTACCGCCACTTCTCCGATATGGCTCCCTTGGGCAAACATGGGTGGAGCAACGGAGGTCGTGTAAGAGTGCGGGGCGCCGGTCAGGAAGCTGGTCAGCGTATCCGGCAGTTGGTCTCCGATATGAATATCGTGGGCGCCGCTCAAGGAAGGTATGTCCTCGAGCGCGTAGGCAGGCCCACCCCCGAACGTATAGGCGCCATTCGGGCTCATCCCGAAAAGCGTTGTGTCGCGGTTGAAGCGCGCCTCGGCGCCCCACTTGAAAGTGTGCTTGCCATGCCCGTAAGTAAAGTCCTGGCGGGCCTGGAAGAGGTTCGTGAAAGCCGCCATGACGGCCCCTGCCGCGGAGTTGAACGATTCGTACAAACCGTCGGCAAAGTTCAATCCGGGCTGGGTCTGATTGAGCGTGGGGTATTCGGGAGTGGTGCGAATGAACCCGAAGGACGACTCGGAGGTCATCTTCTGCGATACCGAGCGGGTGTAACGCAGCCCGAGGTTGCGCTGGTGGTTGAAGAAGGTCACCCCAAAGCTGGGGTCGAGTGCCGTCTGAGCCGGATTGGTTGTAGGCCCGGTGAGGTTGTCGAAATTGAAGCGGGCAAAGAATTGCGCCTGGTCCGAAATGCGGTGGTCAATGCGGATTGAGAACTGGTCGCTGTTGGTCACGACTCTGGAAGAAATGGCATAGGTGCGCGCGCCGTAGGCTCCCTGGGGATCGTCCGGCAAGGGGTAACGCGCCAGCACTTGCGCAACCTGAGGATTGACCGGAACCAGCAGCGTGTCGCCGGGGTAAGCGCTGCTGTCGAAACCCTGGCGTTCGGCGAGCGTGGGGACCGGAAAGACCTGGGTGGTTCCCAACACTTGACGGAAACCCTGGTACTGGCCGAAATAAAAGGTTCGACCGCGGCCGTCGTAAAGACCCGGCAATACTACCGGCCCTCCATTGGTGAAACCGAACTCATTGCGGGCAAAGGGTGGAATGCGCCCAGGCTGAGCCAGCGAGCGCCGGTCAAAGAAGTTGCGCGCGTCAAAGGCGGCGTTGCGCACGAATGAGAAGACTGCCCCGTGGACCGCCGAAGTGCCTGACTTGGTGATAACATCAGTGTAGGACGCTGCCCCTGCGCCGATCTCCGCCGGCATCACCCCCGAGTTGGAACGAATCTCCTGGATTGCTTCCACATTAAAGTTCGGGAAGGTCGCGCCGCCCATTTCGGGGTCGCTGATGAAGATGCCATCCATGGCGAAGACGGCGGTGGTTCCCCGCTGGCCGTTGACGGCAAACTGCTGAGTAAAGTTCGAGGAACCGTTGGTGTCGGTTTGGGTGCCGCCCGCGAGCAGAAGCAGTTGGCTGAAGTCGCGCTGGTTGAGCGGCAGGCTCGAGACTTCTTTGCTCGATAACCTCTCCCCACCGCTTCCATGCGGGCCAGCGGCAGCAGCCTCGTTGAGCCCCGTCCCTCCTGCCGCGGGGCTCGAACCTGAATGCCCCTTGGCGCGCAAGAGCAGCCGCCGGCCATCCGGCGAGATGTCGAGCCACACCGCAACATTCTCGCCTGCGCGGATTTCCAGGAGCGGCTCGCTTCTTAAAGCTTCTCGCTGCCAATGCACAGAGACGTGATAACTGCCGGCTGTTATGGCGTCAAAAGCGAAGGCGCCGTTCGAGTCGGCGGTGGCGTAAACAACACGCTCGCTCTCGACGGCTCGCAGTTCGACCTGCGCCCCTGGCAACGCGTCCCCCTGGGCGTTGCGGATTGTTCCGTGCCAGGAGGCCGTTTGCGGCGCGGCATAAACCGTCCCGAGAAACATAGCCAGCAGCAAACTGGCCGCATACCTCCGCAAGCGTGTAATTGTTTTGGTCGCTCGCGCCTTCAAAGAAATAACTTCCACTTCTTCGGGTGGGTCCACATCAAGGGATCGGCACTCGACAAGCGTGGGGGATTACTTTACGTAAACGCAATCCTATCACGCCTTGTGGCCAAACCATGGGCGAAATCTTCAACTTAAGAGTCAACGCTCGCCCGCCATGCTGTCATTCTGAGTCCTTCGCTGTCATCCTGAGTGGACATGGGCCTTCGGCCCGCCCAAAGAGATGAAAATCATCGTCGTCGTCCTCACCCCCGCGTAAAGCTTGCCCTGAGCTTGCCGAAGGGCGAGGGTCGAGCTGAAGAACTTCATGCTGACCGACTCATCATGAAACGCCTGTCATTCTGAGCTCGTCGGTCCATGAGCTGACGGAGACGAAGAATCTCCGCAGTCGTCTTTTGCGCTTGGCTAGTGGAGGCTAGATATGTAGCGTAGTATTAGGCGGGCGAGCCGCCAAGTGTATCAAAATGACACACCTATACGCTTTCCCATATATATCCCAGCATTCTTATAGCCCCTTGAAAACACACGGGAACATGATGTCGCTGGCGCAGAATACTTCAAAAAAGCGAGACGCACGGGAAAAATGGAAATCCCGCCCACATCAGATCAGAAAGAGTTGGATTCCCGCTTTTGCGGCGGCGCAGGATGCAGCGGTCCGTCTTCAGGCGTGCGCGTCGGCGTCGCCGGTGGGACTGTGCACATACTCCCAGCCGAAGCGTCCTTTGATACAGAGGTTTCCCCTTGTGATGTCGTGGTCCAAGGGCGAAGTGGCTTTGACGATCCTGTTATCTTGAACGTGAAGTCTAATCGTGCACCCCACCCCGCAGTAAGGGCAGATGGTATCGGTGCTGGTCTGCTTCGATTCATCCCATGTTCCGCCTTGCCGCATTTCATATTCTCTGGAAAACATGAGCGCCCCCGTGGGGCACACTGCGATGCAGTTGCCGCAGTATACACAGGCGGACTCCGGTAACGGCACAGCATATTCAGTCGAAATGCGCGCGTCGAAGCCCCTGCCGGCGACGGCAATGGCAAACGTGTTCTGAGCTTGCGTGCCACAGGCCTGTACGCACTTATAGCAAAGAATGCACTTGCTGTAGTCGCGCATGTAGAGCTCGTTGTCGATCTTGACCGGCTGCGCCACTGTAGCGGCATGCGATCCATCGGTCGGGGTGTGGCACCCCGGGAGCGCCGCATCCCGATCGGCCCGTGGCGCAGCGCAAGGACCGAATCTCTCCGGATGAGCGCCGTACTGGACCATATACGCCTGGATCTGCGGCGCCGTCGAGATGTCGATGGACGAGCCCAGGAACTCCAGGACCAGCCGTCGACTGAGCCGCACCCGCTCCGTGTCCGTTCTCACCACCATCCCCGGCTCCACTTTGCGCGAACAGGCAGGGACAAGCGGACGCGAGCCCTCGACCTCGACCACGCAGATTCGGCACACATTGACCGGGGTGAGAGTCTCGAGAAAGCAGAGAGTCGGCATGTCGATCCCAAGCTGTCGAGTCGCTTCGAGAAGGGTCGTTCCTTCAGGAACCGAAACTTTGCGGCCGTCGATGGTAAGGTCCACCCTTTTCCGCCGCGGAGCAAGTGGGATCACCGGTAGCGGACCGGGCGGCATTGGTATGATCCCCGGCATAGGATGAGGTGGAAGGGCGGACGGCGTCGTGTCCTGCCTTTGTTGGTCGCTCATGGGGTTTGCTCCTCGAATCCTTTGAAAGCGCTAAGGGGTCGGCTGCTGGAACAATTGCCAGCGGCGCAAAGCTGACTCGACAGCGCTGGAAGCCGTTTGCCCTAACCCGCAAATCGAGCTGTCCCGCATCACCTGCCCTATCTCGCTCAAGCGCAAGAGCTCTTCATCCGCCGAGCCGAGCGGATGCCCGCTGATCAGGCGCTCGAGCGCCTCCTCCTGCCTCACCGCGCCGATGCGGCAAGGAACGCACTGGCCGCAAGATTCATCGCGGAAGAATGCTGCGATGCGCAGCAGGATCTTCCGCAGGTCGATGCTATCATCAAATAGCATAATTACGCCGGAGCCGAGCGCGGCGCCGATGGCCCGTGTGCCCTCAAAGGTGAGCGGCGTGTCGAGTTCTTGCGGCGACACTACAGTGCCCGCCGCACCACCCAGCAGCACGGCCTGAAGACGCCCGCTCCCACCGACTCCCCCGGCGAGTTCGATGATTTCCCTCAGAGTTGTCCCGAAGGGGGCCTCATACACACCTGGTCGGACTACGTGGCCCGAGACGCAAAAGAGCTTGGAGCCCGTCGACCCGAGTGTGCCCACCGCCGCGAACCCTTCACTACCTTCCCGCACGATCTCGAGTACATTGATCAGCGTCTCGACGTTGTTCACCACGGTGGGTTTTCCGAACAGTCCTGCCTGGGTCGGGAAGGGCGGTTTGCTGCGGGGTTCCCCCCTGTAACCCTCGATGGAATTAAAAAGCGCGGTCTCTTCTCCGCAGATGTAGGCTCCAGCGCCCATGTACATCTGAATGTTGAAACGAAGGCCCTGGCCGAGAATATTGCTGCCCAGGAAGCCTCGGCGGTGGGCAATCTCGATGGCCTGTGACAGCCGCTCGGAGGCCAGGGGATATTCGCCTCGGACATAGAGGAAGCTTTGCTCGCAGCCGGTCGCGAACCCTGCGATGGTCATCGCCTCGATGAGCGCGAAAGGATCGCCCTCCATCACGATACGGTCTTTAAAGGTACCCGGCTCGGACTCATCTGCATTGCACACCAGGTAGCGCGGACGATTCGCCGGGTCCCATTTTCTCCCGGCCGGAAACGCCGCACCACCGCGGCCGACGAGCTTGGAGGCAACCACTTCGCGCACCACCCAATCCCATCCCATTGCCAACGCCGCGCGCAGCGCCTCGTAACCACCATGCGCCCGATAATCGTCCAGGCTTCCGGGATCGCTGCGGCCGATACGGCGCAATAGCCTGAGCCCTGGCTGCCCGGCCTGCGGCACCGAAATCTCCGCGCGAAAGGAGTCCGGCGTTGTCTCGACGGGTTCCTGTCTCTCACCGCACATAACGTCGATGAGGGCCGCCGGTTCCGCCGGGGCAATTACCTTTTCCCATGGCCGCTCTCCAGCAACTGACAATAAAGCAGCCGGCGCTCGCTCGCACAACCCCAGACAGGAGGTGCGCAACCAAGTTGTTTTCCCATCCGGGCCGGGCGACCCAGCAGGCCCCAGGGCCCGCTCCAAATTCTCGCAGAGACATTGGGCGCCTCGAGTCTGGCAGGCGATGTCATCGCAAACATGGAGGACCCGGGGCGGGCGTGGCGTGGTCGAGAACAAGCCGTAAAAACTTGCGACGCCGAACGCCTCAGCAGGCGGGATGTCGAGCCGCGCGCTGACATAGTTCAGCGCGCCGGGACTGATCCAGCCCACCCGCCTCTGGATGACATGCAGAACCGGAAGCAACAGGTGACGACGCGCGCGGTCAGCATGCCCTCCAAACGCGAATCGCCCCTCCAGTTCTATATGACGCTGGCCGCCACTCCATCCGGACTCGGCCTTCCCCAAGACCGAATCGACGGCCTCACGCTCTTCGCGCGTCGGCTGCTCTGCGGTCACGTGAATATCCACTTTGGTCTCCTATCTTGGACGAAGCTTCCAGTGGCACGGGCGTCCCGCCTCTGACCACAGCCAGGATGGCCGTGCCACGGCCGTGCTACCGTGACCCCACCTCCAATGCCGGAAGTTTATCAATACGGATGGCCGCAGCCTTGTATTCAGAGGTGCCCGACTTCGGATCTACCGCATCAATAGTCAGGAAATTAGTCGGCACCTCGTCCGGGTGGTTGTAAGAGAGGAAAGCAAGGCCAGGCCGCAGCGATGTGTCATATCGAACACAGGCCTCCACTGCCCCCCGGCGTGAGCTAATGCGGACGCGTTCTCCATCGGCTACGGCGTACTTTGCCCCGTCCTCGGGGGAAAGCCCCAGCGCCTCCTGCCGGCGCAGGGGCGAACGGTAACTCGCTGTCTGAACTCCGGTGTTGTAGCTATCCAGACGCCGTCCGGTGGTCAGCCGGATCGGGTAGTTCTCATCAAGAACGTCAACCGGTGGCTCAAATTCAACCACGCTGAACTGTGCCCTCGGCCCTTCAAGCGGCTCCTGCCAGAGGCGGCTGTGGAGGAACATCTCGCCCGGATGGGACTCGTCATAACAAGGCCACTGGATTCCGCCTAGGGCTTCCAGACGGTCATAGCTCATCCCTGCATGCATCGGGCTGAGCTTCCGGAGTTCATTCCAGACGTCTTCCGCACTGGGACGACCCCAATCGTGACCCAGGCGCCTGGCAAGCTCGCAAACGATTTCCATATCGTCACGCGCGCCCGGCGGCGGCTCGACGGCCTTGCGGACTCGCTGAACCCGCCGCTCGCTGTTAGTGACTGTCCCCTCCGATTCACACCAGCCTGCGGCGGCCGGCAACACCACATGTGCCAGCTCTGCGGTCGCCGTCAGGAAGATGTCTTGCACCACCAGGAAGTCCAATCCGCCCAGCAAGCGCTCGCAACGGTGCTGATCGGCCTCCGAATGAACGGGATTCTCGCCGAGGCAATACACTGTTTTCAGCTCGCCGCGCTCCATGGCCTGGAACATCCCGCTCAGATTAAGCCCTCGTTTTGGAGGTATCTTCACGTTCCAGGCGCGTTCGAACTTCTGGCGTAGCTCGTCGTTCTCGACGTGTTGGAATCCGGGTAATCGGTCGGGCAGGGCGCCCATGTCACCCCCGCCCTGCACATTGTTCTGGCCCCGAAGAGGATTAATGCCAGAACCGTACCTGCCGACGTGCCCCGTGAGCAAGGCCAGATTGATCAGGGAGAGCACATTATCAACTGCGTTATGGTGTTCTGTGATGCCCAGCGTCCAGCACAACTGCGCCCGATGGGCGCGTGCGTAGGCATGAGCAAGATCACGAATCAGAGTCGCCGGCACGCCGGTCACGTGCTCCGCGTACTCGAGAGTGAAGCGTTCGACATGGGCGCGATAGGCGTCGAGCCCGGCGGTGGCCCGCTTGATAAAGGTCCGATTCTCCAATCCCGAAGCGATGATTTCCCGACCGACGGCGTTGGCCAAGACGATGTCCGAGCCCACGTCGGGCCCAAGCCACACATCCGCCCAACGCGCCGAATCGCTCCGGCGCGGATCGACGACCCAGAGCCGGGCGCCCTTGCGAATTCCCTTCAACACGTGGTGAAAGAAGAGAGGATGGGCCTCACGAGCGTTCGACCCCCAAAGCACGATCAGGTCCGTATCTTCGATCTCGAGATAGGAACTGGTGCCGCCACCCCAACCAAAAACCGCCGTCAGACCGACGACGCTAGGGGCGTGTCAAGTGCGGTTGCAACTGTCGACGTTGTTCGTGCCCATGACCACCCTGGCAAATTTCTGGGCCAGAAAATTCAGCTCGTTGGTGGTCTTCGAGCAACTGAACATGCCGAAAGCCTGCGGGCCGTATTTCTCCACCGAGCCGCGAAAGCCAGCGGCAGTGCGGTCAAGGGCTTCTTCCCAGCTTGTGGGCCGCAATCGGCCATTGTCACGAACTAGTGGGGTAGTAAGTCTGGGTTTGCCGGAACCTGCCATCGATTGCCACCTCCCCTTCTTGCGTTGTACGCGCGCTACTGAAGGCGCTAATGTCCCCTGGCCTTGCTGATCTTTACCCACATCTTAGGCCGGACACAAGAGCCGGAAGTCGGAATCCCAGCCCTCTCCCTGGGGAGAGGGCAAAAACTCTTCGGACCTCCGGGGCTTAGCCGTGATGTTTGCGACAACCGCAACGCGTCACGATACGGATCTCGCCTCGATGGCATCCAGGATGCTGTCGACCGCCGCGAGGAGATCGGGATCTTGCACCGCCATCCCACGGCGGGAGGCCCGGCGCAGGGCAAGACTCTCCGGAAGACAAGCCAGGACTTTCAGATCGCTCATGCCCTGTTCGATCAGCTCTCGCTCTTCGGGATCTCGAACCTTGTTGCCCACGACGAACAGGCGAGAGAGGCCGATGTCCGCGGCCAAGTGCTGAATTCGATGGGCTGTTTCCAGGGAAGATTGGCTGGGTTCGACCACTATCAAAAGAGCGTCTGCGCCTCTTGCCGTCGCTCGCCCCAGATGTTCCAGCCCAGCCTCGCAATCCATGAATACCCATTCTGAGCGCTCCAGCATGACGTGCTGGAGCAAGTTCCGAAGGAAAGCGCTTTGCGGGCACGCACAGCCTCCGCCCCCCTGGCTGATACTGCCCATCACCAGGAGCCGAACGCCATGGTCCTCAAAAGAGAACCGCTCCGGAATATCGTCCACGCGAGGATTGAGCCGGAAGAATCCCTCCAGCGATCCGAGACGCTCCTCAATCAAATCCTTCATCCCGACTAAGGCTGGCGGGGCAGAGGGAAAACCGAGGGCCAGATGGAGGTTAGGATTTGGATCGGCGTCGATGACCAAAACCGGATGTCCCCGTGCGGCCGCCTGCCGGGCCATCAAGGCCGTCAATGTGGTTTTGCCAACTCCGCCTTTGCCGCTGAGCGCAATTTTCATGACATTAATCTCATAACGCACGGGAGCCGCAACTAAAAGCAGATTCTTCGCTACGCTGCGCTTCGCTCAGAATGACATCCTTCCTTGTGATGTCCTTCAATGCTTCTCACGTGCCAGGACCAGCCGTTCGCACAACATGCCGCCGAGATGCGCCAGCATCTCCAGGTGGTGGTAATGGCCGGCGGACTTGTCAAACAGGACCTGCGCCGAGTCAGGGAACTCTCCTCCTCCTGACCAGTAAACCACGGCCAGGGGTATTCGGGGCAGCGCCCAGAAGCGAAACGCAGCGTCCCCCATCTCGAGAGGTTCTCCTCCCAGTCTTTTTGCGATAGCACGGAAATCTTCCGGGTTTTCGCGAAAGCTCCTCACCAGCAGGTTTCCGCTGTAGGACTGAAAGGCCTGCTCATAGAAGGAGCCATGAGGCAAGTTGCGCAACGAGACCCACGCATTTTCTAAAGGCGCGCCATCCGCCAGGAGGAGGTACTGAAGAATTAAGCCCTGGAACGGCCCGGGGCAAGGCTGGCCTTCCTTCTCGCGAACCGCCAAGTCCGGCCATGCTATCAGGTAGGAACGATCCCAGAAGCGGACCTCGAGGCAAGTCTTCCCCGCTACGGCTTCACACGTTGTGCCCGACCACAAGGCCACTTCCGCAGGGTCGCGTCCCCGGAGCGCCTCTTGCGTCTCCTGCAACTGCTTTTCAAGGCTGGCAGCCCAAGTGGGATTCACTCGCATCGGTTCGCCGTAACGTCGCTGGCTGTCAGCTATCAGCTCTCAGCTTTCAGCGAACTCCTAGCCAATGGCGGTTTGCTAATAGCTGTAAGGTCGACTCGCGGGGTTCATGTGTGGCGCAGATATGAAAGACAATGCCTGCACCGCCCGTGAGTCCGTTACAACCGACCCCTCACCCGTCCCGCGCCGGCTGGTGAAAGCGCCGGTCGCGGGACACCCTCTCCCCAGGGGAGAGGGCTTCTACTTCCTACATTCTCCTCTCTCCCGACGAGAACGCAACGACCCAATTCCGGCGGGTGGCGCCGACATCGATTTTTATGTCGGCGCCCCTGAACAATCCAGGCTAAACGTGGGTGGCGCAGACATAAAAGGCAATGTCTGCGCCACCCCGAAGTCGGAAATACAGCCCTCTCCCTTGGGGAGAGGGTGGCGAGCGGAGCGAGCCGGGTGAGGGGTTACTTCGTCATCTTCGCCCATCTGATCCCTCCTCAGCGTGCAACTGACCCCTCACCCGTCCCGCTCCGGCTGATGAAAGCGCCGGTAGCGGGACACCCTCTCCCCAAGGGAGAGGGCAAAGACCCAATTCCCCGCCATTCTCGTCGGGAAATGGGCAGATCGGTCGATTAAGCGCCTACCGATACACCCTGCCAAGTCTTGTTGGCGGTGTACATAGGAGGCGCAAGCTTGAGTTCCGCACGCTTTCGATCCAGATGCTCGATGATCTGGGCAGCAGCCTTGACTGGGTCGGCTTCGAAGAAGAATTTCCCGCCCAGCATCTCTTCCACATCGTCGGTGAGGAACTTGTGCACGGCACGGCTGCCCAACACGGGGTGGGGGGTGCCGAAGTGAGTCATCACGCCGGAGGCCACAAAGTAGAACCCAATAGCCACTGCCTTTTCCGACATCCATTCGGGCGCCGAGCCAGCTACCGGCAGTTGGGAAAAATCCTCTCCCAGACCCCCCTCACCCACGATCTCAATAAGCGTGGTCAGGATGCGGGAATTGTCCACACAAGCCCCAACGTGCAAGACGGGAGGGATCCCCACGGTTTCACAGATCTCTCTCAATCCGGGCCCAGCGCTCTCATAGGCAGCTTCGGGACGAAGCAACCCGCACTTGGCATCCGCGATGGCGGCGCAGCCTGTGCTGACAATCAACACGTCGTTCTTGAGCAGTTCCCGAGTGAGGGTGAGGTGTGCCCAGTCATGGAGCGTGTTCGGGTTGTTGCATCCCACGATCCCGACCGCGCCTCGCAGTCGCCCGTCGATCACGGCGTCGTTCAGGGGACGGAAGGTGCCACGGTAGCGGCCTCCCAGGAAGCGAAAGACCGATTCCGTGGTAAAGCCGGCGATCAAGTCCGAGCGGTGCTCGGGGATTGTCACCTTGCGCGGGTCACGCCGGGAATAATTCTCCACGGCCCGCCCCACGATCTCCTTCGCAACTTCCAACGCCCGCATTTCATCGAAGTCAATCTGTTCAACCCCGGGCATTTTAGCTTTGGGGGAGGTTGAGACCAGTTTCGTATGGAAGCAACCGGTCAGGCTGGCCAGGGACGGCATGACGCACTGCACATCGACCACCATGAGGTCAACCGCACCCGTAATGATGGCCAGCTCCTGCTGTAGGAAATTCCCTGCCACCGGTATACCGTGGCGCATCAAGATTTCGTTGGCGGTGCAGCAAATCCCGGCGATGTTGATTCCCTTGGCGCCTTGCATCTCGGCCATCTTCAGAAGTTCCGGATCGCGACTGGCGGCCACGATCATCTCCGAGAGGACGGGCTCATGGCCATGCACCACGATATTGACGGCGTCCTTCCTCAGGACACCCAGGTTGACCGCGGCGCGCAGGGGTTGGGGAGAGCGAAAGAGGACGTCCTGCAGATCGGTAGCGATCATGGAACCTCCCCAGCCGTCCGCCAGCGAAGCGCGGAATCCCTGCATGAGGATGTTCCGATAGTCCGTGTCAACTCCCATGGTGCTGCGGTGCATGATCTCGACGATCTCTCGGTCGATTCCGCGCGGGCTGATCCCAAACTTCCGCCAGAGCTCCTGGCGCCGGGCAGGGGCCCGCGAAAGCAGGGTGAGCTCACCCTCCTGCTGACCAAACATGTGGAGCGCATGCTCTGCCACGGCTTTGGCTATCTCCGCATCACTGTGCCCATCGGGGGCAATGCCGAATTCGGCTGCGATCTTGCGCAGCTTAATAGGATCCTTGAGGGCATAGCCGCCTTTTCCCTCCGCTGCCAGAAGAAGCGTATGGGCTACATCGCGGCCGTGATCGGAATGGGCAGCCGCTCCACCTGCAACCATGCGCACCAGGTTGCGGGCCACAATCGTATCGGCATCCGCTCCACAAGTACCTCGACGCGGCTCGCCGCCGAAGGGATCGATGCGGCAGGGTCCCATATTACAGATTCGACAACAAACCCCGAGCTGACCAAAGCCGCATTGCGGCTGCTGCTCATCCCAACGGTCCCAAGCCGTCTCGAGTCTCTGGTCGTGGGCATGCTCGAGCATTTCCTGTGTAGCACGATCAACGCTCTTTTGATTCATTGCAGCCTCGCTTTTTCTCGCTCATCCCTTCGTTGTCCGACAATCCTGAGCCGAAGGTGAAGTAGCGCCGACCTTTAGGTCGGCAGGTGCCGGCCTGAAGGCCGGCGCTACAGGTCAAGTGCCCCTAAACCGTGGCGACTTATGCCGCCGCGGCAGTGCCAGAGCCTGCCCTCTGGCGATAAGCTTTTAAGTAAGCATCGCTGTAAATCTCCATGCCGAGCAGGAGTTCAGCCGTGGCCACCGCCGCCCGTAGTTCCTCGTCGCAGACATCCAGGATCGCCGCATCCACTCCCATAGCCATTGCCATGACCATGAAGGTGCGATTGATGAGTTTGCGCTCTTCCGCTTTGGAGGAAACGTTGCTCAGGCCGATGGAAATGTGGCATGGCGGATCGGAAAGCATGGTCATCTGCTGAATGGCATTGAGCACATTCTTGGGCTGGTCCTGCATGAATTTCACCGGCATGACGATCGGGTCGAGATAGATCTGCGTAGTGGGGATACCGGCTTCCACCGCCGCCGCGAAGATCTTGCCGCCCAACTCCAGCCGTCGGTCCACGTCCTGGGGGCTTCCTCTCTCATCCATCACCACGCCGATGATCCCCGCTTTGAATTCGGACGCCAGCTCGAGAAGCGGGACGAGCTTGCTATCCTCAGCGGTAGTACTGTTGAGAATCACCGCCCGCTCCCCAACCGTGTCTCGATAGGCTTTCAGCCCTACGCGGAACATGTCGGCGCGGGGGCAGTCAAGCGAGAGCGGCAGGGCTGTGGATTCCGCCGTCGCTTGAACCAGCCAGGCATAATCTTCCAGCTTGCGCGACGCTGCCCCCATGTTTACATCCAGGTAATCAGCGCCGCCTGCCTCCTGCCTGGCCACGCGATCCCGGATCACGGTTTTGTCATGTTCCTGAATTGCCCGGCCTACGTCCTTGAAGGAACCGTTGATACGCTCACCGATCAATATGATGCTCATAGATTTTCCTCCTGGAGATTAGGTCTCCGCCCTCTCCCCAGAGGAGAGGGTGTCCCGTGACCGGCGCCTTCGCCAGCCGGCGCGGGACGGGTGAGGGGTCACTTGCACAGGGAGAACCAACACAAAACTAACCCCTCACCCGTCTCGCTACGCTCGCCACCCTCTCCCCAAGGGAGAGGGCTGTCCTCCCTGTGCGGAGGGGCAGCCTTTTAAGCCGCCGCGCTAACCGACGCTCCGGTCAGTTCGGCGATGGTTTTCTTGACAGCATAAACTGCCTCGGGATGACGCAGAATGAGAAGATCGCCTCCCGCCACCAGGCAAGCAACGGCGGTTCCGGCCTCCCAGAGTGGCGCCCGCTGGCGCAGCGGACCCCAATCGGGAACCTCCTCCTCTGAAACCCGAGCCTCTTTGACGCCCCAAGCCTCGATCCCGATATCACAGAGGATCGGTTGCGACAGCATCCTATCCCCCTTCAAACCAGCCAGCCGGCCCCGCTCCATTACCGAATAGATGTACTCCAAACCATATCCGAGGGCTGCACAGGTGGGGTAAATCACAATGTTTTCCACCGGGAAGCCCATGTCCTGGGCGAGGATGTTCACCTGCTTGGCCATGTTGATGTCGCACGGGGATTCCGCAATGAGCTTGTGTTTGTACGCGGTGCACACGGCAGTCAGAGTCTTGTAATTGTCCTCGGTGATGCTTCCGAGCAGGCAGTTTTCTCCGGCTGCTGCCTCCGCCACTGCCGGGAATACCTCGTTATCCTTGTCTGCATTCCCCGTACCCCAGATGATCAGGGGAGCCGGGATTCCCTGTAGAACCGCCTTTACCGTTTGGGCGGCTTCGGCGGGAGAGCGGTTGCCGTGCTCAGGGCTACAGCCATCCAGGCGCAGGCAAATCAAGTCGGCCCCCAATTCGAGGCACTTCCGTGCCCAGCGCACTGGATCTCCCAAAGCATCGCCAAATGGCTCCTTTAACAGGTCCGGCCACTCTTCCGGGTAGATGTCGCAAATCTCCATGGCAACGGCGGGCATGCCGCACGGTCCCTCAAAATCCAAAAAAGGGAGTGTCGCTGATCCTCCGATGGTGACAGTAAAAGCTCGAGTTCCCCCAGCGGCTTGAGTTGCCCCGATGGTCACTGAATTGACTCGCCCACCCCAGGTTTTTTTCGCGTCTGGAACCATTTGCTCTCCTCCTCAAATACTGAACAGGGTAGGGCAAGCCCTACCCCTACAACTTGTAGGGGGACGGCTTGCCGTCCCCTTCAGCAACCTCCTGAAGCGCGGCAGCCGTGGGTGACAGAGCCGCCTCCAAGATTTCTCGCACGGCTCTTCGGGCTGCTGAATCCGCCGCCAATTGGGTCAACGGTTCTCCCTCCCGGCTGAGCTGGCGCAAGCGGCTGTCCGAGGGGACCACACCCACCAACTTCAGGCCCGTTTGTTGCGCTTTTGCCTTGATCCGACCCTCGTCGGAAAGATCGACGTCGTTGAGAACCAGATATTGCTCTCCGATTCGCAACGCCAACTTCTCAGTCAGTTCGTGAACTCTGAAAGCCGCCTGAAGGGAAACCGGCAGGCCGTTGCTGACAATCAGAAGCACATCGACGTCCTGGGTTGTGCATCTGGATAAATGCTCCAGGCCCGCCTCGTTATCCATCACCACGTACCGATACGCACCACGGAGGCGGTCAATGCATCGCCGCAAAACGTTGTTGACCGCACAATAGCAGCGCGGTCCCTCGCCTGCACCCATCACCAGCAGATCGACTCCGCGCCCCTCCCACAGGCATTCTTGAATCCCCATCTCCAGATAGTCATTCTTGGTTACTCCGGGGGGAAGTTTGCGGATTTGGTCCAGTAGCTCATCGCGCAGTTCGCTGATGGTCTTTTCCACCTGACACCCCAGCACATAACCCAGATTGGGGTTGGGATCGGCATCCACGGCCAAGACAGGCCCTTCCCCGCGTTCGATCAGGGTTTGAATTAACAATGCCGCCAGGGTGGTCTTGCCGGTACCGCCTTTGCCGGCCACGGCCAAGGTGAATGCCATCTAGATATAAGCCTCCACTTCTTGCGAATGCTTCACGGACTTAAACCTACTCAGATCAGTGTGCGGAATGAACCGCGCCGCCAGAAACTCGTCGTAATAATTTGGGTAATTGATAAGATCGTAGTACGTAACCGCCTCAGCAATTGCGTGCAGTTCTTGCCATGCATCCTCGGACAGCAGGCCCAGGTCAGCGCCCAGAATCGATGTATTCCCGGCAAACCGAATCTTCTCCAACGGCAAGTCCGGTATCATCCCAATGGCGAGCGCCTTCTCCCGGTCCAGGTAATTTCCAAATCCGCCCGCGATGTAGACTCGCTCGACCTCACGAAAGTCGAGCCCAATGGCCCGCGCCAGGACCTCGGTGCCGGCGTAAATAGCCGCCTTGGCGCTCAGCAGGTTGGAAAGGTCGGCCTGGGTTATCACGATATCCTGGCCGGTCCCCGAACGGGAGGCGGGTACCAGCACGAACTCCAACATGCCGTCCCGCTCGCGCACGCGCTCGGTTTTGCGGGGCGCCAGATGCCCTGAGCGGTCAATGAACCCCACCTTGTACAAGTCGGCGATCAGGTCAATCAGCCCGGACCCACAGATACCGCGCGGACGGCCGTTGCCAACTGTCCGGTAATGAACCGCTCCCTCGGGACTGATCTCCACCCGTTCGATGGCCCCGTGCATGGCCTTCATCCCATGTTTCACACCCGAACCTTCAAAGGCGGGACCCGCCGAGGCGGAACAAGCAATGGTCCATTCACTATTCCCTACCGCGATCTCACCGTTGGTGCCGACATCGATCAACATCTGCACCTTTTTTGAACGTCGCAACCCCACCGCGAATATGCCCGCCGTCACATCGCCCCCAACCCATCCTCCAATGCTTGGGATCGTGTACAGCAGCCCCCGGGGATTGATATGGATACCGACTTCTACGGCTCGAACGGGTGGTGTGGCGGCGGATGCGGGTATATAGGGCGTTTTGTGAATCGCGGTCGGATCCAAGCCCAGTAACAGGTGCGTCATGGTGGTGTTGCCGGCACAGTTAATGGCCGCTATGTCGATCAGGGCAATGTTATTGCGTTGCGCCAGGACCGAAATCAACCCGTTGATGTCACCTACCACCGCCTTTTGCAGTTCATCTAATCCCCCCGGGGTGCCGGCATGGATGATGCGTCGCGTCACCTCGTCACCCCAGGCGCGCTGGGAGTTGTACACCGCCTCGGCATCTATTCTCTCGGTCGTATCCAGATCGAGCAGGTGGGCCACGACTGTCGATGTTCCGACATCCACAGCAATGCCCAGATTTCGGCGCGCGGCGTCACCGGGCTCCACCTGGAGCACTTCCAAAGTACCTCCACGCCAGCCTAGCGTGACGGTCACTTTCCAGTCCGCCTCGCGCAGCAGTTTGGGCAAAGTTCTCAGCACTTTGAGCCCCAGTTGCATGATGGGCGCGGGGCGCCGGCGGCGAATCCCCCGAAACAGCCTGGACTGATCGGAGATGCTGTCGTCCAGGCTGGGACTTGGCAGTTCGAGGTAGAGCTTGCGCGTCAGGGGGGCAGGACGGACCTCGATTTCCCCTCCTACCGGGTGCAGGGCGCGGAACCGCTGGGCGTCAACATCGATGAGGATCTGGGCAGCCTCGGCACGGGATTCGGGAGGTATTTCCAACTCCACGTCGCCGGCCACCTTGGTTTGGCAAGCCAGCACGTAGCCGCGCCGGATCTCCTCCCGGCTGAGCAGGCTGGTGGGCTGGGCGGTCACGTTCCCCTGCCTGACGACCACCCGGCATTTTCCGCACAGCCCGTCGCCCCCGCAGGAGCTCGCCAGATCTACACCGGCAGTTTTGGCCGCGTCCAGGAGGGTCGTCTCCAGAGGCACACGTACGCGCTCACCTTCGGGCCAGAAGGTGACCTGTACTTTCCCCTCCTTTTGGATCGCGCCTGATCCTGTACTCATCCGCCCACCTGCGATCTCCACTCGGTCTTCAGGAAGTTAGGAATTCCCGCCGCCTCTTCTGGGCCGACGACCACCTCGCAGCCCACCTCATCCTCGAGTTCACCTTTCAGCACCGCCACCAGCCCCGGGATAATCAACTTATTGTGCCGCACCTGAGTCAGTATCCCCGAAGCCTTGACCGCCTTGGCGATCGTCTCACCCGTCAGCTTGTCATCGGCGTAGGAATTCAGAACTCCCAGTCCGCCGGTTTCCACGGCGGTGATGTAGGCAGGTATCTTGCTATTCTCCACCTCGCCTTCCACAGTGAAGTACGTGAGTGCGAAGTTGGTCGTGACCAGCACCGGGGAATCCGGAGTAGGCTCACCCACCTTGTACACCTTTGCCTCGACGGCATTGGGCACCTGCGGATCCGTGAAGATGTTGTACCGGGCCGTAAGCACGGGAAGGAGCTGCCAGGCTTGCTTGCCGCGCATGACCACGATGGAAGCGTACTTGCACTCATAAATAATGGCCTGCAGGGCTTCTTGGACCGCGTCCTGCGCTGTGGTAAGGACCATCACGGGGTAACCGAGCGGCCGGAAGGTCTTTTCCAGAGCCAGACGCCGCAATTGGGTCAGGCAGGCCAGACCTTCGCCCACGCGTCCAACGGCGGGCGCCAAGACCAGGTCTCCCACACCGGCTTGTTTGACCTTAGTGGTCAGGTCCGCCAGTTCCTCCAGGGTTTCCCCCTTGACAGCCAGCGGTACGTGGTACCTGGCGCTGAGCCGCGCCAGTTGCTGGTAGTTGCTCTTATCCGCTGCATAGACGAGCGGTCGTCGGTCGGCCAGGACTTCCAGGGCGTCAGCCATTGCCGGGAGATCGCTGCTCATCAGGATCGCCGGCAGTTCCGTAGACTCGCGGATCAGTTTCGCCGCAGCCTGGAAAGACTTGCCATCACCCGCCTGCTCGAGGGCGATCAGATCGACATTGACGGGCTTTCCGCTACGTATAAATTTCAAATGGTGGATTGAGTTGATTTCTGCCGCAACGTCGTCCGTGTCCCGGATCCGAATAGCCAGGGCGGTAGGATGGTGGAACTTTTCTTCGTGGCGGAACAGCACCGTCTCGCCTCCCATCTGAACCGCCTGGGGACCTGCGCCGAGCGTCACCGTGCGCATAGGAGGCGCAGCCGATTCGGCCAGTTCCCGCTTAGCATCCTCGGACACGTACGGGCATGCCTCCAAGGCTACCTTCTTAGCCGCAACCTGCATGGCGAAGGCCATGCAGGTGGGAAAATTGCACTCTCCACAGTTCGTCTTAGGCAACAGTTTGTAAACGCCGATTCCTGTGAGCTTCGCCATGCTTGCCGCTCCTCCCTTATCAGCTCTGCGTAGAGGCGCCCTTCAGCGCGGCGCCTCGCCATTGCGCGAGAGGCAAGAGGTGCCCGGCTAAAGCCGGCCCCTACGCATTTCAGCCCAGGACAGATGCCATCGCCAGGGCCGGGTGCTCCACTTTTTGCAGAAACTCCACCAATTCGTCGACCGAGACAGCGTCCTTCTCGGTAGCAATCTTATCCAGCAGGTCGGGTTGCCCCATTTCCTCGAGCCGCTTTTCCAGGCGCTCCAGCATTTCATCCTTGAGTTCTTGGGGCATCCAAACCACTCGTTGCAGTCCACCCTCAGCGGAGATGAATTTCTCGCTGACCAGATACATCCTGCCCACGCCCAAGAAGCCGGGGGTCTGCACTCCACCACCCACCTCGCCGGCCATGGTCGAGAAGGTCATGCCAATGGGGGTCATCCCCTGGAATTCACGGTTGACCACCATCACCCCGTTGGTCTCCGGCAAGACAGCGACCAGGCACTCGAAACACCCGCAACTGGTCTGCGGATCTTCCATGATCGAGTACATCGTGACCCTCTGAAGATGCCCATTGGAAGCCTTGGCCACGTATTGGTTGACTCCTGCCCAAACTCCCAGCGCCGGTTCCAGGCAGCTTCCTTTCGCAATCGGCTGGTTGGGACCGTGCGAATCCATCTCGAATGCCGCCCGGCAGTCCAACCAGGTATAGGCCCCGCACAAACCGAGGCGCTGAGGTGTGACGACGCAAACATGGTTGGGCGCATAACTCTGGCACAGAATGCAACTGTAGAAACGGTCCACATCTTCGTCTTTCATCCCGGCCATTCGCTCGTCGCGCTTGCCATAGGCCTGTCGAGCCTCCCGCAGCGGTTCCTGCATTCGTTCCTCATCGGTAAAGATCGTGACCTGCACTTTGTCCACAATGCCAGAGAACTCATCCTTGTATTTGTGAACCAGCAACTCGCCCAGATGTTTCAACCGGAAACCCTTCTGGTAGGCTTCCTTGCTGACACGGACCCAAGGGATGTCGCGCTGGCCGATGTGCATGATGCCGCTAGCGCAACTGACGAACTTGTGGATGCGCCGCTCCAGCACGCTCTCGAAATCCTCGTGGAAGCTGCGACCCGCTACTTCCACAACGGTCCCCAAGGGCATGGCCTTGCCGGGCTCCGCCTGATCGATGTCAGGACCGATCAACACCACTTTCCCGTCTTCGACTTGATCCATGGGTCTTTTGCGCAAGTATTCAAAGGCCGTGGAGTATTTACCTCCGAATTCCACCTGGAGGTTCTCCTTGCGCACTCGCTCACCCTCAAACGCGGCTCCATAGGCAATGGGGATGGGGATCTTGGAGATCTTGAGCTTGAGTCCTCGCACCTCGACTGCTTTGGGCACGATGCGCTCCAGCGGTACGCCCGAGACCACATGCTCGTAAGTGCAAATGCCGCGCGGCAGGATTTGCGGGATGGCAGAGTCGGCAATCACCGGGAAGCCAAAGTTGATAGCGCCCGCAGCCGTGGCGTATTTCTGATCCGTGAGCAACTGCTCCGCTGGAGCCTCCGGGTCGGTGCCCAGCGCCAGCACAAAGGCAAAGACGCGCTCCTTGTTGTAGAGAAGGATCTGGCGCGCCCCCTCAATATCGCCCGGCTTGACCCCGCCGAAAGTCATGGCGGCACGCGAGGCAAAATTAAGGGCATACACGGCAGCACTCATCTCCTTGCCGTAAGGGACGAGGTAAGTGTCCCAGCCCATCTCGACGCCCTCTTCCGCCAACTGCTCCGCCATCGATCTGCCGTTGCTGCTTCCGGCCATGAAAACCAGGATGCTCTTCTCCTGGAGTTCACGTGCCAGGGCCACGGCTTGCTGATTGGTGGGCAAGGCCCCCACACAGGCGGCAAATCCCGGCATACGACCGTCCACCAGCTTGATGCCTTGAGTACGCAATATGGAGTCGTCCGTAAACCCGATGAACGGGGGCGTTGGACGGTATTGAGGATCGAGATACTTGAGCGCCTCGATGATCTCTTCGGCGACCAACGTGGCAATTCCCGCATCAAGGGCCGATCCCAGGTAAGGAAGCCAGAGGCTTTCGCTCGGCACTTCGGGGAGCAGGATCTGCATCTCCTCCAGTGCCTCCTGGCAGTCTTTCAACCTTTCGACCTTCTTCCCCAGCATGGCCAGGATCAGCGGCAGAAAGTAGCCCGTATTGGGATACGCGACGCGTGCTTCCGGGCCGTGCTGTTCAATGGCCCCACTCAATCGCTGCTGTGCCAGTGTCATGTAGTAGTGCGCGCCCCGAATGGCGGCTGTGGCAATAATCTTGGACATGGTTCACACCCCCACCGTTTCAACCAACTCTTGCATTTCGGGCTCCTCGAACCGCTCACGGTTTTCTGCAATAAAGGGAAGAAGGAGACCGAGATCGAGTCGGGGTCCGAGCAGATCATCCCGGATGGCGGAAACGTTCACGCGCTTCTCCATCAGGATTTTGAGCAGCCCCGCTCGCTCGATGTCCCCCATCACTACAAATCCCACAATGGTGTCGTCTTTGAGGAAGACCTTCCAGTAGACAGTCGGGGAAGGCCGATCTTCAATGGTTGAATCATGTTCTCCGGATCGACCGCCCAGTGGACCTGGGGTAAGGACCGCCAAGCCTGCGGAAATCACGGGCAGGCGGAAGAACTGAACCGAATTCATGCGCGTGGAACCTCGATAGGGAACCCTCTCACCCAGCATGTTCAAGGCGGCGAGGCGGCCCTGTTCCACCGCGCAGGGCCACAACGCATTGATCCACAGCTCCCCGCGTACGACATCCATGGCCTGCACGACATCGCCGGCAGCATAGACATTCTCGACACTGGTCGCGAGGTATTTGTCGACCACCACTCCGTACTCCACCCGGATGGACGTGCCCTCGGTCAGTTCGAGGTTGGGATCGACTCCTTTGCCCACCATCACCAGTTGGCAGGGGAAGACCTCGCCGGAAGCAGTTTCCACACCTTCAACTCGATCCTTTCCGAGAATGGCGGCGGGCTTGACTCCGGTGATGGTTGGCACCCCATGCTGCTCGAACAGGTCCTGGAAGACCTGCGCCGAACTCGCGTCCAGCATCTGCGAAAGCACGTGGCGGGAGCTGACCAACATTGTCACGTCCACTCCTCGCTCCCGCAGGCCGGCAGCAGCCTTCAGACCAACAAGTCCCGCACCAAGTACCACCGCCTTCTTGACCTCCGCTAGCTTCGGAAGAATTCCTTCCACATCAGAAAGATGGCGGAGACCGAAAACGCCGTCCTTTTTCATCCCTTCGGCCCTCGGAAAACGCGCCGAAGCGCCGGTTGCCAGGAGTAGCTTGTCGTAAGGGACGGGCGGACCGTGCTCCACCTCAACCTGGCACTTCTCGAGATCGAGCGCCAAGGCCCTGTCAAACACCAGCGAAATATTCATCCGTTCGAAGAAATCCCGAGGACGATAAAGAAGACCCTCCTCGGTCAGGTGACCGGCCAGGTAATAGGACAGCAGGGGGCGGGAGTATACAAGTCTCTCGTCGGAGATCACCACGATTTCCGCGGCGGGGTCGCGCTGTCGGATGGTCTCAGCGGCGCTTACCCCGGCTGCTGACGCGCCAACAATAACGTATCGCATTGCACCTCCTTGCCTGGTTCCGCAGAAAATTGACTCTTCGCCAGGGCTGCCCACCTTACCAGAAGAAGCCCGGCGCTGCCGGCAGCCCTTCATGCCTGGAAGCGTCATTCACTTGGCACATACGCGCGATGGCCAAACCAGGCAGTGTCTCAGCTTCACCCTGCCTCACACTACCCGAGGGTTACTGTCTCCTGCGCGAAGGGCCGCTCCACCGGCTGAGTCAATACCAGCCGGAATTCCTCAAACGTCCCCACCACCAGCGCTGCGGTCGGACAAGCCTCCACGCAGGCATAACGGGCTCGTCCTTGACGGTCGGCTCGATCGGGACAGAGATCGCACTTGAGGGCCGTCTCCAGGGGCGTGATGGCCCCATAGGGGCAGGCCATCACACACATCCAACACCCCACGCATCGAGAAACCGTGCAGATGGTCTCGCCACTCTCCTTGTGCATCGCTCCGCTGATACAGGCATCAACGCAGGGGGCCGGATTACAGTGGTGGCACCCGAGCGAGACGGCCCGCCCAGCTAAGCTTGCACGGAACGGCTCCCTTCCAACCAAGTGCACGGCGCGTCGCGGGCGGACGGACTCCCCGTTCAAGATCACCGACCAAAGCTGTTTCGAATGGGAATGTTCGATAGCGCAAGCTAACTCGCAGGCATGGCAACCTACACACTTTCGCGGGTCACAAAACAGACGTTCCATCGCGCCTCCCCGGGTGAACTTAGTAACACCAACCGCACGCTACCTGCCCCTGCTAAGGACTCAGCCAACCGTTCTGGGGTCCGGCTCACCTCATCCTCCTAGCAAAACTCACACACCTTGCAGTCGCCCTCAATGACGCCCAAGAAAACTCCGCTGACGGAAGGTCGCTCATGATCTGCTTGGCACGAAGTCGCGTGAGGGAACTGAGAAGGTGGGAGAGCAGCTCGCGGAACATGAGGGAACTGCTTCCGGTACACACCCTCGGGGATGCCCTTCGAGCGCAATTCCTCTTTGGCAAGCAGCTCACTTTCCTGTCGTAACCGACGCTGGCGGAGCCCGCCGGCATAGTCCGCAAAGACTTCCGCGGCGTTCGATTCGGTTCGGATGCCGATGGCACCAGCTTGCACCGCGATCCGGTCGTGAAGAGCCATTTTCGCTCTCCTGGTCAGAGGCTCCGAACAAACGCGTCTTGCCCAGAAGCCAGCCGAGCCGCACACTGTATGCCTTAACAAGCGGCTCGGTCAAGCTGCTTTTGCACGGGAGCGCGCGCCCTGGAAGTGAGGTCCTGCATAGCTTTGCCCCTTAGGGCCCCGCGCCTTGCTGTACATGCTCCCCCGCAGCCTCTTCTAGAGCATGCATGATGCCAACCCAACCCCGACCTGCGCCGCTGCTGACTCAGCGGACATTTTGGGAATGATTGCAGGCTCCTAGCGCCCAACCCGCACTTTGATGTCGAGTGGCCGTCAAGGATGTGCCTGCTCATGGGGGCCGCGCAGAAAGGAAAATGCCCCACAAGTGGTGGATTTTTCGCCGTGTTATTGGCTTTGATGGGGGGTTTTTGCCCTGAAAAGGCAGTTCGTTTTGAGCGCCTTAAAAAGCTAACTGCTTTATTTTCAACAGAGTCTTCGGTTCGTTCCGTCTAAATAGTATCTTTTTTGCATTTCGTGCCCATTTTCCGCCCCCGGCGTCGCGATTTCGAAGCTCCATCACGCGCTCTGTGGCGGGGTTCCTCATAGGTCAACTATACTAGGCTATCACAATTGCAGGCTCATGTCAAAAGCAAAAGGGCAGGATTCAGGAGTCAGGATTCGGGATTCAGGGAAGGTTGGTGGTTGGCTTGGTTGTTCTTTCCCTGAATCCTGACCTCGGGGCTTCATGATCCAAAGATTGCCGACAGCGCCACACTGAAGCCGGGCAACAGTTCTGCGTTGTCCAGCGACTGGCTCTCGTCGCGTACCTCGATGCGTTCACCCCGCCTGTAAAGATACGCAAGCCGGGCCTCAGGATACAAGACCCAAACCGCGTGTGCCCCTGCGGCAAGATACTGCTGAGCCTTGCGTGCGAGGTCATCAGGCTTGTCCGAAGGTGAGGCGATTTCGATGGCAAGATCGGGCGCACCTTGCGGTCGCTTATGCGGGTCCAACCCCTGAAGTCGCTCGGCGCGGATAAAGGATAGGTCGGGGATTCGTACCGTGGCTTCTGATAACTGGAAGTCAGTCTCCCAAGAGACCAACCCCAGCTTACGCTCTTCGGCAAAGGCATAGAGCTTCATGCCCAGCCGGTCGCGAATCATGTTGTGGAAAAGGCTAGGTGAGGCCAACACGGTGATCAGTACCCCCGCATCGAGTTCGTATTTCACTCCCTCCTTGCCAGGAAGCGAATCGTACTGTTCGATGGTCATTGTCCCTGTCCTCCCCCCAGCCCCCAGTCCCTAGCACTTTGCCCCTGTTCTTCCCGCCATCCCCGGCGTGGCCGTCATGATGGGTTCACCTCTCCGTCCCAGGCGTTGGAGGCGTGCCGTGTCGGCAAGAGCCTGGCCGCTTATACAGGTCGAGGTCAGATGTATCTTATCTGATCCTCGATTTCATCCGCTGTAAGAGAGTTGAGAAGAATGAGAACCCGACGGCACAGTTCCTTGGGATGCCGGCGAACGGCGATGATGATCCCGGAGTGAGTCCTCTTATCCTCAAAGTACCTACGCGCCAAAGCCTCAAAGTCCACCCGGTTGTGCGTCAGAATGGTTTTCCCCTGGCCGGCGGCGAAGGCTAACTGTTCTGCATCACTCTTTCCAATCTGCCCCGCATCTTGCGTTGTCGTCACGCGAAAGCCCCTGGCGCGGACCAGATCAGACACGACCACATTAACGTCTTCGTCCAGGTAAAGATCAATGAAGAGCCGGTTCAACGACATGCCACCAGGGGGTCAATACGGTCGTCGGGGATGCGGTTTCGCTCGATGTGGGCGTTGATTTCATCCTGGTGGTCGCTGTAGTAACTCAGGGCATCAAAGACCTGCGCCAGGGTCAGATGAGGCAGGCAATTGGGAATCTCTTCTGCGGCCACGCCCAGCCGCCAAGTCTCGACGACGGCCCGGACTGGTGTACGAGTCCCACGGATGATCGGCTCGCCACCCAGGATCTGATCGTCATTCACGACGTACGCGTGCCCCGTTGCGGTCGTCATTTCGCACCTCATTGAAGTATAACCTAGCTGCCCCTTACGCAAAAACCGCTTTTTGATGTGCGCGATCTGCAAAGCAGCTTGTTCCTTTTTCTTCTAAGCCCCCGCCCCATGATGCGCTTCATTCGCCCGAATCCTGAATCCTTGACATGCAGTCCGCATGGCTGATCCCGCACTGCGGGACATCGCAAACCCGGGCATATCTGCAACGCCCGCCATCGGAGACGCGTAACGCGACCGCCTACACCAAGCCGCGTCACTCACCGTGCTACCTGACTTCGAGTTACACCGGCAAGTCACACCGATGCGCAACAGGACTCTGTCAAGAAGGCGAGCTGGCAGAGGGAAGCGGAGGCTGGATTCGGAGGTCACACTTTTGGGTCAAGCCTCCTCTGTCGCATCCCGGCTTGACAAGCAGACCAGAGCCCGTCGCCACCACTGAAAGCGGTACGGGGACAGAAGTCGGGATGCGCTTACTGCACCCGGCGAGCCTGATCACCCGTAGGCGGCGGAGGTGGCGCAACCATCAAGCCCAGACCCTGAAGCAACATGACCGTACGTTGCGCCGCTGCACGCCAGACGAGTTGGCAACCCTCGCCCTGGCAGTTCTGTACGTAGACGTCGCCGCCGGAGTACTCCAGGCTGCAATTCTTGAAGGTGCAGTTGACGAAGACCCCGTCGTCAAGGACCAGGTGCTGGTTTTCGAAGAGCTGGTTTTCGTGTCGAGTCATCCGAGAACGAGGCTACCACTACCTTGGAGTTGCCGCAAGCTCACGATTAACCTTATACGGCGCCATCTCAGGTCAGTACGCCAGAGAAGCGCTGAACCTGCTGAGAAGAGGTTCCATTCCTGCCCACGTTCTTTCGTAGCGCGGCCATCTTGGCCGTGCTGCGACGCAGCTCGAGCCAAGCCGTTCCCTTTCTCCCCCCGTTCACCCATGACCCGTTGGCAGCGTCAGGCGGCGAGGTCAGCCGGACTCGCAACAGCCAACGTCACACGTTTCGGCGGATAGAGAGAGGCCTGCACGCTCGCCTTGAGCCGTTGCAGGGCTTCCGCGTGAAGTTGTGAAACACGCGATTCATCCACTTCGAGCCGGGCGGCAATCTGTTTCATAGTAAGATCCTGCTGATAGTAGAGGGTCACAATCAGCCTTTCACGTTCGGGGAGATGGGCCAGGGCACAGTTCAGGAGATCGCGCTGCTCGCGGCGATAACAGAGCTCGAAGGGATCTTGTGGTGGCGCCGCCATCCTACCCTCTTCTCCCACAGACAGCTTACTTGTCATTGCCGCTGTCTCGCGGCGCTGCCATCCGTCAAAGCCCAGGGCGTGGATTTCTCGTGCCCAGCGGTGCCATACCTGGAGGCTAATGCGTAATGCTTGCGCAATTTCTTCATCTTTCACCGGGCGACCCAAAATTGCTTCCAACTCGCGATATGTCCTCTCCACTTTTCTCGCCCGCCTCCGCATGTCGCGGCTGGCAGGGTCGAGAGTTCGCAGGGCGTCCAGGATACCCCCACGAATCCGGTGGCGGGCGTAACTTTCAATCTTCACCTTCCTTGAAGGATCGAATTTCCGCAGCGCATCAACCAGTCCTAAGGTCCCCGCCCCCACAAGATCATCCATCTCCACATGAGCGGGCAAGTGTTGCCGCACCTCGAACGCCACTCGCTTGACCAGCGGCGCCATCGCCAGTAACAAGTTATGACCTTCCGGTTCCTGTTTTCCGCAGGTTTCTCCACTTTGCACACCCGGCGGGTGTGGGCGTATCCGTGAGGTGCGCAGGGCACTCCCTGGCGAGATTTGAACTCTGTGTTGGCGTTGCAGCCGATTGGCGCTTTCGACCACTCCCACTTGCGTTGCCATGTGAGACCCCTTTCGCTCCGCCTCGCGCCACGGGAGGACTGCCTTGGCCTGGGTTGCGTCTTGCGGCGGATTCCCAAGGCAGCTTTTGGTCTTGACCGACACCCCACCACAGGCGTAGAGCCCTAGGCCCTTCGCAACCCTCACGCTTTCTTTGTTCGTGAGTTCGTGGCGCTGCGATTAGAAATTGCAAATCTAGTGCCAGCCCTTTGCGGCCAGAGATAAATCCGCCTGGCGAATTCTGCTCTCGAGCGTGGCGGAGCAAGATGGGGTCAGCGAGCCTACAGTGGTAGGCTTACAAGTGGCCTAGCGTCATCACCGGTTTCGGATCGGCGACCTTTATTAACCGACTGCGTTTCAATGGGATGACCGGCTAGGAGGAGTCGACGAAGGGAAGGAAGGAGTGGGCCTGGACCTACCCTGGCACGCTATGACGCCGTACCAGGGGGCAGCAGTTTGACGCCCCAACTCCCTTTCCGAGGCGCCGTAGAAATTCGCGCCAGGCTGGCCTTCAGTCCCAAATTGGAAGGGTATTGGATTAGGCAAATGCAACCTCGGCTTAGCAGATGGTTTGCTCCGGAATTAGGCGAGGAACCTCGCACTTGGGCAAGTGGCACCGCCTTCTCTCAAGCCCTCGCGGGACCCTGCCGATAGTAGTCAGTGGGCGGGGCTGGCAGGGAGCGAGCACCCGAAGCCACGCTGGCAGCACGCATTCACGAGAATCTGCGCGACTTCGGTGCTGTGACTCGGAACAGCAAAATCCGCAGGGAGGATGTCAACCTGGTGTTCAGGCTGGAACTCCCACAAGACCAAGCGGGGACATCCAGGGGACTTTCGCCGGGAGCCTTTTCGGACTTCTTGTATGGACCTCGAAGGCCGATGCGGCTGGTTCCAGAATGGGAAGCGAGTCCCGATTTGGAAAAGCCGGGGTGGTTTCCCTCTCTACCCAGGTTCTTTTCTGCTTCCGGATCTTTGCCCCAGCCCATCGAAAGCTCCTGTTGTCCGCTTCCCGTCAAAAGTCCTGCCCAACTCGGCAAGCTCCGGCGTATCAGCATGCCGAAGAACGCCAATGGGAACTCCCTGCCCAAAGAAAACCATCGGGAAGGGTCGGGACGGGTCAGGAGCGGTCTGCCCGGCACCCTTTCGCAGCGGCGGGCTTAAACTGGGCACAAACTCTTCGCCGACACCCCCACGGGGCCGGGACCGCTACGAAGAGCGGCAGACGGGTCTTCTAAATCCGACCAATGGGGAGCCATGAGACCGTTCGCAGTGGCTGCCGCAAGGGCGATTAGCATGCGGGACCGAGAGAGAGCAAAATTCAGCAGAAACAAGGGAGAGAACGTCGAAAAACGACGTTCGCAGACCCAAGCAGGGACAATCTCACCTCCCACAGAACTCTGTCGTGTGGATGAATTATCTATTTCGGCAATGGCCCCTGGAGATATATTTCTAGTTGAGGAACTGGAGGCCGCTGACCTGAATTCCGAACCGGCCTTTTACGCTATCCTTGCTTGCCCCCTGTGTGGGAATCAAGCGTTAATCTCTGCCGCTCAATACTTCGGTTACGCGCCGGTAATCTGCGCAGCCAGAGCCTGCCCAGGCTTCTTCAGAATCATCGATGAGGGCCGTCTCGTTTACCTGCCCGTTAATTGACCCGCTTCTTTTAAGCGGGCATAGCCATCCATTGAAAGGGCCCTCGCCGCAGATTCGATTGCCGCGAGTGTGCGGGAGCAACAACCGTGGTAGAATCCCTGTGACTGATTGGTTCTGTGCTGCAGGCCCGTAGCTCAGCCTGGTTAGAGCGCTACCTTGACACGGTAGAGGTCTGGGGTTCGAGTCCCCACGGGCCTACCAGCATCCTCCTCAGGTAAATACCCCTGCCTCATCCGTCCCACTGCCGCGTCTTTAATGTAACCGTCCTGTAACAATGGCTTCACCTTAGGTTAACCTGCCTGCCAGATACTATTCTGAATCTACGATGCCTTCGGACGGCGCCTGCCTCTTGATTGGGTGGGAGTCCACGAGACAATCGCTGAGTTTTACCTTAGCAGCGATCGATTCGGAGCGTCGGGACATTGACCGGCCGGCTTGTCGAGTCACCCCCAGCCTCGGACGACGCTCTTTTTTTGGCAAGATACTGAAAAGCTGTTCAGCGCTCTTTGCAGTGGCCCCGGCTCGCCACCTGTGCCGATGCCTTCGATGGGAATCTGTCCCAACGTTCTTGGTGGCGAACGGAACTCAAATACGGGTTCTTCAGCATGCTGTTGGGGGGGTGCAATTTGGGGTGAGGGAGCATGGAGAACACTCCGGACTAAAGACTGCCGAACCCAATTGTTAACTTCCGCTTAATGTTCCTGTAAAGCAGCCGGATAAGAGTGAACGTGGAGGACAAACAATTATGAAAAAACTTTCGAATCCAGCAATCATGCTTCTGAGTGCCGCCCTTGTCTTGACAAGCCTTGTGGCGTTCCACTCCTCAGCCTCGAATGCCGCACCTGTTCCAACCCCGGATGCAGTCATGCTCAACGGCGCCGGGGCTACTTTCCCATACCCGATTTACTCGAAGTGGTTCTCAGATTACAACAAGATCCACTCCAACATTCAGATCAACTATCAGTCCATTGGTTCCGGAGGAGGAATTCGCCAGCTCTTGTCCGGAACGGTGGATTTCGGCGCTTCAGACCCTCCCATGAATGACGAACAGCTTGCACAGGCCAAAATCAAGATTCTTCACTTTCCAACGGTATTGGGCGCCGTCATTCCCACCTACAATATTCCCGGTGTATCGCAGGAGCTTAATTTTACGCCCGATGCTCTGGTGGGCATCTATCTAGGCAAAATCACCAAGTGGAATGACCCTGAGATTGCCAGGTACAATAAGGGAGTAAACCTCCCTGCTCTAGACATCGTCGTTGTGCACCGCTCGGATGGCAGCGGAACTTCGTACGTCTGGACCGACTACCTCTCGAAAATCTCTCCGGAGTGGCAAAGCAAGGTCGGGCGGAACACTTCCGTAAACTGGCCGGTAGGCCTGGGCGGAAAGGGGAACGAAGGCGTAACCGGGCTGGTTAAACAGACGCCCGGGGCAATAGGTTACGTTGAACTCATCTACGCCATCCAGAACCAGATTCCCTACGGTCAGGTTCGAAACGCTGCCGGCGTCTTCGTCAAGGCGGACCTTGCAGGCGTGACCGCCGCAGCGGCAGGCTATGCGAAGACCATGCCCGAAGATTTCCGCATTTCCATTACGAACGCTCCTGGCAAAGCTGCTTATCCGATTGCCAGCTTCACCTACCTCCTGATTCCGACGAAAATTGAGGACGCGAATAAGAAAGATATCATCAAGGGTTTTCTCACCTGGATGCTGAACGACGGTCAAAAGGCAGTTGAAGCTCTGTCCTACGCGCGGCTTCCAAAGGAAGTGGTTGCGAAAGAGTTGAAGCAGATTTCGCAGATCCAATAAATCGCTATGGCAGGCATTCCAGTTCCAAAAGGGCGCGCGGCTGCAAATCGTCGCGCGCCTGCTCTTATCCAAGGCCTTCGAAGCGGCGATACGTTTGCCCACCTCTTCACGCTTCTCTGCGCGGCGAGCATCCTGCTGGTGACGGTAGCTCTCGTTCAACAGCTTTATGTCAATTCTACAAGCGCGATACACAAGTTTGGGTTTCGATTCTTGACCGGCCGCACTTGGGATCCGGTTAGCGGAGACTTCGGCGCTTTGCCCTTCGTTTATGGCACGCTTGTCACCTCCGCGCTTGCCTTGCTTGTGGCAGTTCCGCTAGGGGTTGGGGCGGCAATCTTCCTTTCTGAGCTGGCGCCTCCGCGCATCTCGAATGCGATGACTTTTGTTATCGAGCTGCTCGCGGCAGTTCCTAGCGTAATTTACGGATTGCTGGGCATATTTATCATGGTGCCGTTTCTTCGTCAATACGGCGAGCCATTCCTAAAGCGCACTTTAGGGTTCCTACCGCTTTTTCAGGGGCCGATGTACGGCGTGGGGATGTTGGCGGGCGGTTTGATACTGGCCATCATGGTCGTACCATTTATCATTTCGATCTCACGCGAGGTCCTGTTGGCTGTCCCGGTAGAACAACGTGAGGCGGCCTTGGGGCTCGGCGCTACAAAGTGGGAGTCCACCTGGCAGGTCGTGGTCCCTTACGCCCGCATTGGAATCATGGCCTCCATCTTCCTCGCCTTGGCGAGAGCTTTAGGTGAGACGATGGCGGTTACCATGGTCATCGGCAACGATCCCAGAATCAGTTCTTCCTTATTTGCGCCGGGCTATTCCATCGCGGCAGTAATTGCCAACGAATTTACCGAAGCCACCGGCGATCTCTACCTACAGGCGCTGGTAGAGCTGGGCTTGGTGTTGTTTGCGCTGACCATTGTGATAAACGGCTTGGCGCGAATTGCAATTATCTTCACAACTCAGAAGGGCTCGGGGCACTAATGCTCTGGCGTAATACTCGGCGCAAGTTCGTCAACTATTTCATGTTCAGCATGACGGGGCTTTGTGCCTTGGTTACGGTGGGCGTCTTATTTTTCATCCTGGGGTACCTGGTGTGGAATGGCGGAAGCTCCCTCAGTTGGGCCTTCCTGACGCACTTGCCGACCCCCGTTGGCGAGCGCGGGGGAGGAATGGCCAACGCCATTGTGGGGAGCGCGAAGCTGCTTCTACTGGCGTCTGCCTTCGGAATCCCTATTGGTTTCCTGGGCGGCGTCTATTTGGCTGAATTCGGGGGCCGGGCGTTTCCCTTCGTGGTTCGGTACACGGCTGATCTCTTGAACGGTGTGCCCTCGATTGTCATGGGGATTTTTGCTTACACGATCGTGGTCTTGCCGATGAAGCATTTTTCAACTTTCGCCGGAGGTTTGGCGCTGGGCGTGATGATGATCCCCATCGCAGTGCGCACCACGGAAGAAGCCCTGCGCACGGTCCCGCTGGTGTTGCGGGAAGGCGCCCTGGCGTTGGGGGCGAGCAAATGGAAAACTATCGCCACCGTGGTCGTGCCCGCGGCCCGCAAGGGGATTGTCACGGGGATCATCCTGGATATTGCTCGCGTCGCCGGTGAAACGGCGCCGCTGTTGTTCACCGCCTTTAGCAATCGGTTCTGGAGCCCGGGGTGGAATCAGCCTACGGCCTCGCTGCCGGTCATGGTCTATACTTACGCGATTTCGCCCTATGATGATTGGCACAAGCAGGCCTGGGCTGCCGGATTGGTTCTCTTGACTCTAGTGCTGGTGGCGAACGTTGCCGCCAAATTATTCGTTTCCGGGCGAACTGCCCATTAGGTGGTAACTGCCATGACGACTTCGGAGGCCGGTGGTGCGGCGCTGGTCAATCAGGAAGGCCGCCCCGCTCAATCTTTAGGAGGGACAGTGGCCGCAGACGACGTTAAAATGCGGGTTTCCGGATTGGACTTCTACTACGGTCCCAAGCAAACCCTTTTTGGCGTCAACCTTCAGGTCCTCACCAACCGCATCACAGCCCTCATTGGTCCTTCGGGTTGTGGCAAGTCGACTTTCTTGCGCACTTTGAACCGGATGTACGAGACGGTGCCGCACGCCAGGGCCGAGGGCGAGATCTTGTTCGACAATGAAGATCTTCTTGCCATGGACCCGGTCGCTCTGCGTCGTCGCGTGGGGATGGTTTTTCAGAGGCCGAATCCCTTTCCCAAATCCATTTTTGACAACATTGCCTACGGGCTCCGCGTGAATGGGAGCCACGGGGGGGCCGCCCTGAAGGAAAAAGTGGAGAAGAGTCTGCGACGCGCGGCACTGTGGGATGAGGTGAAAGATCAACTCCACAAATCGGCCTACGCTCTTTCCGGGGGTCAGCAGCAGCGATTGTGCATTGCCAGAGCTTTGGCTGTAGACCCGGAGGTGCTGCTCCTCGACGAGCCCTGCTCTGCCCTTGACCCCATCGCCACGGCGAAAATAGAGGAGTTGCTCTATTCCCTCCAGGACCAGTGCACGCTGATTATTGTCACCCACAACATGCAGCAGGCCGCGCGGGTGGCGGATTTCACGGGCTTTTTCCTTTTGGGAAAACTGATCGAATATAACAAGACGGAAATCATCTTCAAGACACCTGCCAAGAAGGAAACCGAAGACTACATCACCGGCCGGTTCGGATAGAGGTGGTGAGCAAAAGGTGGTAGGTTGTTTGTAGCGGGGACCCGCCCGACGGGAGGAGAGAGCCCCGGAAGAGAATTAAGGCACGCGCCACCCGGAAGTTAGGAGTAAGCTTTTTGGGCCAAACTTGATGAGGAGGAAATTGGCAGGCAAGAGTTGGAATTGGCAGCGGGGAAGTTTTCCCTGCCCTCCGCCTACGACCTGCTTCTTACCCGATGATGCGCCACTTTGAAGAGGAACTTGAAAACCTCAGAAACCGCCTGCTGGAAATGAGCGGGCTGGTGGAGGACTCCGTCTACCGCAGCATCCAGTCGCTCATTGAAAAGGATGAGGCGGCGGCGCAGCAGGTCCTGCAGAACGAAGCCAGAATCAACCGCATGGAGATCCAGATCGACGAGTTGGCCACCAGCCTTTTGGCCCGGGTTCAGCCCATGGCGACCGACCTGAGGTTCATTACCGCCGCCATCAAGATCAACAACGACCTGGAGCGCATGGGGGATATCTCGGTCAACATCGTCCGCAGGACTTTGGCCTTGATGCGTGAACCTGTCCCGAAAGAGTTCGTCGATATTCCTCATATGGCGACCATCGCCCAGTCGATGATTAGAAAAAGCCTGGATGCATTCGTGAGGAAGGATGCCGAACTCGCGCGGAGCATCCTTACCTCCGATGATGTTATCGACCAACTCCGTGACTCCGTGTATGAAGAATTGATTGGCCTGATGGAGCGAGATCCCACCACGGTCCGGCAAAGCATCAACCTGATGTTCATAGCCCGCGCCCTAGAGCGCCTCGCTGACCACGCCACCAACATTGCCGAAGATGTTCTGTTTCTGGTGGAGGGAGTGGAAGTGCGCCACCACGCGGAGGTGCACGAGTAGGCGGGCAACGATTGCCGATTGCTGATTGCTCCGCCGCGGCGCGTCGATTGAAAAAGTGATGTGGCAACTTCCTCTCCTGTCCATCGGTCCGTCAACCTATGTGTTCTTGGTGCCAGCCCTCTCCCTTCCTGTCCATCGGTCCGTCAGCCGATGTGTTCTTGGTGCCAGCCCTCTCCCTTGGGGAGAGGGTGGCCCGCTGTCCCGATGCACTTCATCGGGAAGCGGGCCGGGTGAGGGGTTACTTCGGAGGGACTCGAAGCCCAAAGCGAAGTAATTCTCAGGCGCACTCGTCTGTTCCTGCGCCGGTTTGGCCGAAGCGACTTCAATCTAACGTGTTGGAACGGACCAGGGCCCCTCAATCTGCGAATTCGGGTTCATCCAACCTGGGGTGAAAAGCTGCATCAAAGCCTTAGAGGAAGCGTGAGGATTTTGCGCCCATTTTCCCTTTGACTGGACCGGACGTTTAGTGGTGAAATAAGCAGGTTGTGGCACTTGGACATCTCGAGGAAGGGTGAAGCGTTCGTGATCGGGAGTCAGGTAATGAAGCGAAGATCTCTTGGGCTGCTGGCAGCAGGATGTGCGTTCGCGTTGCTGGCGCTGCCGCTCTGGGCTCAGCAAGAGGGTGAAAACGCAAACGAGACCGCGAATGAGAATGAGATTACGATTCCTGAAGGGACGGAGTTCAAACTCCAGTTGCACTCCACGGTAAGCTCAAAGACCTCCAAACCAGGTGACAGGATTCTCACCACGTTGCTTGATCCCGTGGCGGTCGAGGACCGGGATGTTTTAGGAAAGGGTGTGCGGATTGATGGGCATATTGCTGAGGTGAAGGCCGCCGGACGCCGCGGAAAAGGTGGGAACCTGTCTTTCGTATTTGACACCGTTGAACTCCCCAACGGGCAGAAGCTAGCTATCCTGGGATCACTGACCGAAGTTTTTTCAAGTGAGGGCGGAGGTGATCCCAATGTCGGACCCGAAGGTGATTTGAAGGGAGGCGGGCCCTCGCGAAAGAAGCAAGCCGCCATTATCGCAAGCACGACAGCGGTAGGTGCGGCGGCGGGAGGGTTATACGCGGGCATCGGGGCAGCCGGGGCGGGTGTGGCCTTGGCGATCCTTCTCCCTCACGGCAAGCAAGCCGCCTTGGCGGCAGGCTCATTGATCGGTATGCGACTCGACCGGGACGTCACGTTCAGCCTTCCATCGAACGAAAAATAAGCTCCCCAAGTTACCTCAGCTCAGCCTCTATCCCCCCTGCGGGGGCGAACTTTGACCTTTGCCATTTGCCATTTGAAATCCTGAGTTTCAATCCACACCCCCGCGCGGGGGGAACGAGGCGGCGCGCCCTTATGAGACCACCCAAAACGGTCGTACTCGAAGCACTTGGTAATGCCCATTCGATCGGCAGTGCATTCCTGCGATGCTGCAATAACTCGTTACATGCTCCTACATCCGCTAAAGCGCCCCCGACGAAACCCCGCAGCCGGCCCGGTGCGAAAGTTCCCAGACCACCCGGTAACCTGCAGCGTAGTTAATGGATTTTTTGAAGATGATTCTTGCAATCAAACGCCGACTTGGCCATACTTGCCCCGATGTCGACGAGCATTTTTGAGGACATTAGGCGTTCTCTCCGTCAGCTCTATCTGGAAGACGAACGCCCTTGGCTGGTGGGCTTCAGCGGCGGCAAGGACAGCACCATGCTGGCGTCGGTGATTTTTGATGTCATCCTGTCCATCCCCGCCGAGCAAAGAAAAAAGGCCGTGTCGGTTGTTTGCACTGACACGCGCGTCGAGATTCCCGCCATCGTGGAAACGGTTGAAGGCACGCTGGACCGCATGCGGAAGTGCTCCCAGCAGAACGGCCTCAATATCGAAGCCAACTTGCTCAAGCCAACAATCGAAGAATCCTTCTGGGTCAACATCATCGGTCGTGGCTACCCGCCGCCCAACCGTACCTTCCGCTGGTGCACGTAGCGGATGAAGATTGATCCGGTCAACGTTTTTGTGCAGCAGCGTCTCGGTCACTGGGGAGAGGCCATCCTCCACCTCGGTGCGCGCCGCGCCGAAAGCTCCACCCGCGCTCAGACGATGGCGGGTCGTGAAGTGCGCAATGGGTTGCACCGGCATCCCGACTTGCCCCGCGTGTGGGTGTCCAATCCCATTGAATTCCTCACCACGGAGGACGTTTGGGCCTACCTGCTCCAGAAACCCAACCCGTGGGGCGGTGACAACCGGCCCCCTCTACAAGCTCTATGCCAGCGCCTCGAACGGCGAGTGTCCCATCCAAATCGACACCAGCACGCCGAGTTGCGGCAATAGCCGCTTCGGATGCTGGACATGCACGGTGGTTGACCGCGACAGGGCCAGTGAAGGACTGCTCGCCAGCGGCGACGAGCGCATGGAAAAACTGATCGAATTTCGGGAGAAGCTCCTGTTCTTCCGCGATCCCGCCAACGGCAAACGCGACACCCGCCGCATGAACGGTAACCAGGGCCCCGGCCCGCTCCTGATCTCCGCCCGTCGCGAACTCCTGGCCAATTTGCTTGCCTTACAGGAAGAGGTTCAATTACAGCTCATCAGTCCCGAGGAGCTCCTACTAATTCAGCAAATGTGGAAGGCCGCCCGCGACCCCGACGACGGGCGCGGCGTGGCGCGCATCGTGAGCAGACAGCGAGGTGTGATCATGACCGCTGACCTGAACGAACTCAACCGCCTGCGCGAAATGGAGGACGAAGTCGCCCGCGAAAAAGGCATCGATGCCGAGACCCTGCGCCGCATGGTCGCGAAAGTGGAGGAATACAGCGAAAGCCACCGTGCTATGGGGCTGCCGGACGACTTGCTCAACATCCTCAAGGATGACCTCGAACGCTCGGCGGCCTTGAGGAACTGAGACAACCCATGCCCACGTTTGTCATTCTGAGCGCAGCGAAGAATCCCGCTCTGGACTCTCGATGCAAATTCGGCCCAGCCGCCCACTGTCATTCTGAGCGTAGCGGAGCGAAGCGAAGAATCTCGCTCTGGGTCCCTGAGGCAACCGCGCCGTGCTCGGAGAAGTCGGCGCCCGAGCACTTGGCTTGACACGCCAGCATGCGGAGTGTTTGGATGGTGCGTGCGCCCATGAAGACCTACTACGTCTACGTCATGGCCAGCAAGTCTCGCACCCTCTACACGGGCGTAACGAACAACCTGGAACGGCGGGTTATTGAACACCGGCGCAAACTCGTCCCCGGATTCACCGTACGCTACAACATCAACCGCTTGGAGTATTACGAAGTTTGCGGTGACGTCCTGGCCGCAATCAGCCGGGAAAAGCAGATCAAGGGCTGGACACGATTGAAGAAAATCGCGCTCATCGAGTCGCTCAACCGCGACTGGAAGGACTTGAGCGACGGATGGCCCAGCAACGCCGCGGCAGAGACTTACAGAGACAAGCGGACAGAGCGGGATTCTTCGGCCGCTGCTGCGCCCTCAGAATGACATTTTGGGTGGGTCTGTCCTGGCGGGGCGAGTTAGCTCGCCGCACGTCGCGCCTCAACGCGCCGGGATTGTCATGCTGAGCGGAGCGGAGCATCGCGCACTGTTGTTCCGCCCCAGTCTCAGGACGAGATTCTTCGCGGAGTTTACCCTGCGCGGCGGAGCGAGATCCTTCGCTACGCTCAGGATGACAGCGAAGGGCTCAGAATGACAGCTCCGACATTCGGCGCCGACTTATGGCCGCCGTGTCCTGCAGGACTGTACTGTGGTCATGACCAGACCTGACTACTGGCTTACCAAATTCTCGAAATTGAGGGTTGACCGCGCCCGAGGTGATCCCGCGCCCCACAAGCCACTTTTACTCCTCGTGCTGTGCGACCTAGTGGAGAAGGCAAGTCTTCCCCACAATGTTCTAGCGCTGTCGCCGGAGCATCGCCGGGGCGGGTGTGGCCTTGGCGATCCTTCTCCCTCACGGCAAGCAAGCCGCCTTGGCGGCAGGCTCATTGATCGGTATGCGACTCGACCGGGACGTCACGTTCAGCCTTCCATCGAACGAAAAATAAGCTCCCCAACTTACCTCAGTTCAGCCTCTATCTCCCGCGCGGGGGCGAACTTTGACCTTTGCCCTTTGCCATTTGCCATTTGAAATTCTGAGTTTCAATCCACGCCCCCGCGCGGGGGCGAACCAAATCTCCAATCTCTAATCCAACCGCACCCAAGGTTTCAATCCACGCCCCCGTGCGGGGCCGAACGCGCGGTGACCGCCTCGGGATTCTCCGGCACGCGGGCACGGGCCGTTAGACCTATACCTCCCCGCCTTGCCCTGTATCGCTTTCGTCCTCCGGTGTCGCCGGAAGCGCTGGCGCCTCTAGGGCAGCCTCGACTAGTTCAGCGGGTAAAGTCTTCAAAGGCTTAACCCCTAGCTCTCTGAGCTTTTCAGCCTGACGGATCAAATTGCCCTTGCCGGTGTGTAACTTTGAGTGAGCGCTGTCGTAGCTGTCTTTTGCTTGAGCTAAGGCTTGGCCCAGCGTCTCGAGGTCTTCAACAAACCCCACAAGCTTGTCGTACAGTAGTGCGCCGCGCTTCACGATCTCCTGGACACTTCGCTTTTGTAGCTCCTGCCTCCACAGGTTCGCGACAATGCGAACCACAAATAGCAGGCTGCTTGGACTAACCAGGAGCACGTTTTTCTGCCAAGCTTCCTGCCAAAGCCTGCTGTCCTTCGCGACAGCGAGTATGAACGCCGGCTCGATCGGGACAAACATCATGACGAAATCGAGCGATTTCAGTGCATCGATTGATTGATAATTGCTGGCCGAGAGCCCGTTTATGTGGCTACGAACGGACGCTACGTGTCGCTGGACTGCGACTGCCCGAGCGGCATCGTTGTCGGCACTAGTGTACTCTTCATACGCGACTAACGAGACCTTTGCATCTGCAACGAGATTTCTATTCTCGGGAAGATGAATGACTGCGTCGGGCTGGACCCTGGAACCATCTTCCTTGGTATACGTTGGCCTCATGAGGTAATCAAGGTCTTTGCGGAGGCCGAAGTCCTCTAACACTCGCTCAAGAACCATTTCGCCCCAATTCCCCTGGGTCTTGCTTTGGCCTTTGAGGGCCAGAGTGAGGTTATTGGCCTCCTGCGAGAGTTGTTGGTTGAGCCCCATGAGCTGTTTCACCTGCTCGGCGAGGGCGCTGCGGTCCTTCCCTTCTTGCACATAGACCTCTTCCACCTTCGCTTGAAAGTCATGGATTTTGGTCCTTAGCGGTTCGAGAATCTGGCCGATATTGGCCTTATTCTGTTCGGTAAACCGTTGCGCCTTTTCTTCGAGGATCTTATTAGCAAGGGACTCAAAGCTTGCGGAGAACTTCTGCTCCGCTTCGTTGAGAAGGGCCAGTTTTTCGGCACTCTGCTTGCGCTCAGCATCCAGTGTGGTCGTCAGCTCTGCCAGATGGGTCCTGAGGCGCTGCTGCTCTGCTAGCAATTGGTCACACTTCGTCGCAAGCTGGGACGATTCGCTTTCCAGGCTCGTAATTTGCCCCTGCTGCCCCGCTAAAGTGGACTCTGAGCTCCCAAGTTGCTGGCGTAAGTCGGCGACTTGTTGGTTGAGCTGCTGTTTCTCCGCTGTGGCTGCATTGAGCGCCTTCTCCACCTCCGGCAAACGCGCGCTTTGCTCAGCCAGTGTTGCCGACCGATTTGTTTCTTCTTGCAGCCGGGACCGGAGTGTTTCCAACGCGTCAAGATCGGCCTTGTGTTCAGCCTCTAATGCAGTCAGTCGTCCTTCCAGGGATTCAAGAGCAAGGGTGCGCTCCGCTAACTGGGTTGCGATGCGGGTGTTCTCCTCCTGACGAGAATTCAGTTGAGACACATACTCAGCGAGCTGGGCTTCGAGTGTGGGCACTCTAGTCGCCCGTTCTTGGAGTCGGGTGCGCTCGTCACGCATGACGTCAAGCTGGCCACGCAGTTCCGTGGCCTTGGTTTCGGACTCGGTTTGCCTCGTCCGGTGCTGGCTCAGATCTTCGGTGACGGAGAAAACTCGTTCGTTGAGCCGGGCAATTTCAGTCTGACTCTCGCTCTTCGCCTGACTGCGGGCCATCTCGGCGAGCTTCCGCAGAAGCAGCCACACGACGGCAGCACCGAGCAGGGCACCAAACAGTACGCTAATGGCCAGGGAAATTAACTGCGTGGGTTGTTGTCCCATTTCTCCTCCTTGTTCCTCGGCCCGCTACTACTCCAGCACCCATTCCTCCGGCCTCTCGGGCATACTCTTCTCGGCCCACCCAGTAACCCGTGCACACAAATCGGCCATCGAGGTGTATTTGCCAGGGTGGGTTCCTTGCAGTATGCCGTCGACCATGGACCGGAGGCGTTCGAACGAGGCCTCCCTATCGAAATCCGGTCGCGAGAGTACCCTCAAGGCGTGGAAGGGCTTGTCCGACGCCAGACTTCGCCCGAAGTAGTACTGCTCGAAGTCGGGGACATGCACTATAGCGCTCGAGGTTGGGTGTTGCGGGTTTCTCGCTGCTAAGGCTTCTAGGATTCTTTCGTTGATAGTCCACATGGGGTTCCGCTGCCACTTCCCTCCACGTAGGGCCCGCGGTGCATCGGAGTCATGCACAACAGTGTAGGGCGTTCCGAACTGATTGAGAATCTTTTGGAATAAAGGCAGGTTCGCTTTGCCCAAGCAATTGACCACGCACGTCCGTCCAGCGGCCGCGTCCGACCTTCGGCTGAGGAGCACGTTTATGACGGCGTGCTCCGTTTCGCCTTCCACCAGCATCACACGGTCAGCAAAGAAGAACTCTGAGACGGTCGGATGACAGGACCGAATCATCTTGAGGTTCTCACGTTCCTCGTCGCTGAAGGCGGCTTTATCGGTCGAGAATAACCGGGTTCGTTGCTCGCCCTCCCGAGCGACCCGAACGATCGTCGTGTGGGGCTTCGAAACATCGACGAAGACCGGCGAGTGCGTAGTAGCGAGGACTTGCCACTCGGGCACTTGCGCAAGCGCGTAGAGTGCCTCTCGTGCGGCGCGCACCATCGGCGGGTGCAAAAAGGATTCCGGTTCTTCGATCAGGAGAACCCTCTGACGATCCGGTGTGATCATGGTCTTGCCGTGCTTCACGCGACCGATGTCTGCGAGCGTTCCCAAGGCGGACCACAAGAACGTCCGGCGCAACCCCGCCCCCTGCTGGGCCAGAGGAAGCCAACCCTCCCCGGGGCCTCTTACACGTATGTAACTACCGGCTCCGACTGCCTTCTCCGGCTCGAACTTTCCAATCATGGGGGTAAAATCCACCGCGTAGCCGGGGAATATAGAGCCTATGCGGCTTGCTATCCGATTAGTCGCTTCAGATAGCTGCGCCCCGACTTCCTTTGCAAGCTCTTCCGTGAGTTTCTTCAGAGCACCGACAACCTCAGCGGTGCGACCCTCATCAGCCTTAATAGCGGTCTTCGCGGCAGACGTCAGGATTTCCACGATCTGGGTTTCTGTGGTAGCCGCATCGTCCGTCGGGCGGACGCGAAGAGGCAGCGGTATTCGACTGGCGATCAGGGTATCCCAGCCGCCCATTCCGCCGGCCACCCAGGCCCGCTTGTCAGGATCCCAGGAAAACTTTGCCCCTTTCTGATCCGGTGCGGACCACTCCCATTTCACTCGGACGCAGTCTCCGTACTTTGGGTCACTATGCTTCCACTTTGCACCGACCGTCTCGATGTCTTCACTGCCGAGATCACCAAAGACCGCGATAATGGCGACGGAATTCGCGGGGTCCTCATTTCGAAAGTTTTTGAGGGTTAGTGGTGCCCCGACGCTCGCAAAGGCCTCGTAAGCATCTAGGATCATTGACTTGCCGACGTTGTTGGGCCCTATAAGTACGACGATATCATCGACATCGAACTCGTACCCAGCATCGTCGATGCACCCGAAGTTAGTAATCTTCAGCGCTCTCAGTCTCATCCTCTCGCCTCCTCCCCTCGGCAGCTTGTCTCGGCTGGGTGGCGCAGGCGTGTGCCTCTCAACATGTCTGCGAACAGGGCAACTCCTGCTTGCAGGAGCTGGACCAGGCTCCGGGCGTTCTTATCGTTTCGTCGAGCGCTTGGGGCTGTGGCGACGCTGAGACAATGCTGAGGCGGCCACGCTACGGACTGCCTTGCTTCTTGCGTGCATCAGCCGAGATGCTTTCCGAACAACGCGTCGTGACGTTCTGTGGCAGATGGACATGAGTGGTCTCCTACCGATCAAAATTGTCGTACCGTAACCTCTTCGCGATCACTGCGTCGGATACTTGGAAGACGTCCTTCAGCGCTTCCGTCACATACTCTAGGAAGGCTTCGGGCTCGCCTTGCCGACTGAATCCTATGCGCTCGGCGGCATCGGCGGCCGATTGGAATTGAGCCCTCAGATGGGCCGTGGGCACCAACACCAGCCCGGCGAAGGCGTATGCTTGGTACTCAAGCCAGTTGTAATCGGTTTCGTCCACTTCCCTCTGGAATTGCTTCCACTCGTTCAGGCTGGCGAACTTGAGCTCGGTGTAAATATCCCTGTGCATGTAGAGGTGCCCGAGTTCATGTGCGAGTGTGAAGCGATAGCGGTTTAGTCGTCTCTCAAGGATGAACTGGTCGACAGTAATGCAGGACAAGTCGCTGGAGATGAAACCATCGATCTCAAGAAGGTCGCGCAATCCGGGCAAGGGGATGATGTCGAGGCCGCATTTGATTTCGGCGATCTCTTCGATCGGTGTTGGAATGGAGCCCTCCGCATGAAATTCGCGCAGGAACTGCTCGGATATTCTACGGATTTCGCTGTAAGAGAGGCGGCGGACGGGGATTCTAATCGGGTTGCTCCCTTCGGATCATTTCCACGAGTTGATCGACGTTTTCCGGCGTAACCTTTCGCCCCCTCAGGGTCCGGAACAATAGCGGCAAGCGACCGACCAGTTTCTCGTCGGCTTGGAGGTCAGCCGGGAGCTGCCCGCGCGCTGCGGCAGCTCTGTCAAAGAACTCGATCCATTCTTCGCTTCCCTCCTTGAGGGCCAGTGCCTTAGCGTACTCTCGCATCTTCTGCGGCGACTCGGGGGGAGGAAACACTCCTCGCTCAAGCCGGCTGACGTTTCCAGGGTCATAGCCGTTCGCCTCACAGAAGCGACGTAAGCTCCATCCCTTCCTCGTCCTCAGTTCTTTGAAGTAGGACCCAAATGTCGAAGCCACTTCGCACCTCCTCACACTCTGTTGTAGTCATAGTACAACGCTGACCGTGTGCCTGTCAAGCAATTTTTGATTTTTGGGGCCACTTCTCCGGAGGTCCTAACACCCAGCGCCGAGCCCCCTTCCTTCCGCCCGTCAACGGCAGGGAATTCAAATAGTTCACAGTCCACAGTTTACAGTTCACAGTAAGAATCCATAACGCCTTCTGCTTACTGCCGACTGCCTAGCCCTAACTGCCTGTCGCTTACTGCCTTCGGATTCCCACCCCCTGAATCTTCAGTTTCAGCGCTTGACACGCGGCCGGAAATATGGTAGCCTACGGTAGTTGGCATATGCTGAAGGCACCGCCATTCCGGTTGGAAGGGGCCCTAAATCGCCGTCGCGATTGGGGAAGATTGCAGCGATAGTCAAAAAAGATACTAAATAGAGGGAACGAACCTAAGCATTTATTGGAAACACAGCACTTAGCTGTTTCTGGAGCGAAAAACGAACTCAAAACGAACTCGATTTTGAGTGCAAAAAGCGCTTATCAAAGCGGAAAAGTAGGCTTCGGGCGCCAGGGGTTGGGGGCTGGGGCCTAGGGGCTAGGGGCTGGACTAGGATTCAGGAGTCAGGAGGCAGGAAAAACAGGTGTCAGGTGTCAGGTGTCAGGTTTCAGGTGTCAGGGGCCAGAAGTGCGGTTGCCTGGCAGTACTATGCGGCCCGCCTGCCGGCGGGTTACTGCCCGCCCGAACCCGCTCCCGAGAATGTATCAAGGGGGACGAAAAGCCCGCAACGGGGCAGGCTGCACAGCGAATCAAGCGGCAGCCTGGGACGTGGTTGTTACTTCTCGACCCTCGACTTTCGACTTCTCGACTTCGAGAAATTGAACGAGCAACGCGGGAATGTCTATGAAAACAAAGGACCGCTGTGGAAAACCTGTCGACGAAGCGGGAATGTCATAGAAAACAAAGATAGTTACTCGTCGATAGCGGGAATGTCGTTGAAAAGAAAGTATGTTAGCTGCAAGTCCTCCCAGCCCTCACTGACATGCTCGATACTTCCGAACCTCGCCCGCCCTTTGGTTCCAGAGCGAGATTCCTCGATTCGCTCGGAATGACAGTGAAGGGATCGGACAAAGCCGGCTCAGGGCACGGCGGTGCGATAGGGAGGTGGCTTGAGACGCGCGACTTCCGGAAGCCGCACGAGTCGCGAGGCGGGCGCCAATTGCACGTCATCGCTTTCGAGTTGGGGCAAAAACTTGGCCAGTGCGGCGATCGTGGTTGGGTAGGGGTGGCCGATGGCCAGGGCTGTGCCCTGCTCTTCCAATACGCGCCGGAACTGGCGAAGCTGCCCAAGCGTATAGCGCACGCTCTCGGTGTCGTCCAAAAATACCGAACGATAAAAGGCGGGAAGGCCCTGCTGGCGAGCCGCCTCGAGAGCCACGCTGGCTGCTGTGGTACGGCTATCCACGAAATAGAGGTGGCGCCCGGCAAGCGATCTCATTACCGCAGTCATCAAGCGGGGATCGGCGGTGGCACGTGACCCCATGTGGTTGTTTACGCCGACCGCATGGGGAACTGAAGCGAGGTCTGATTGCAGGATTTGTTCGACCTCGAAGCTGGTCATGCCGACACGGATTTCTCCCTTCCCGGGCGAGGCCTGGGAACCCGCTTCCGGCTCCATCGGAAGGTGAAGCATTACCTCGTGTCCGGCGCGGCAAGCTTCTTCAGCGGTTTCCACAGAGTCGGGAAGATGAGGTAGAACGGAGAATGTCAGGGAATACGGCAAAGCAAGCAGTTGGCGCGCAGCCTCGAGGTTTCCCCCGAGATCGTCAATAATGATGGCGGCGTGAAGGATGCGACGGACCTCATGGAGCTTCCATCGAGACACCTGCTTTCCAGAACGTAACAAGCGGATATCAGCGACTCGCCATCCCCCTTTGGTCCGGGATTCATTTATGGCACATTCCAGGTGGTTCTTCTCAGCCTCGTGTTGCAGGGCGGCCATGACCGTCGAATAAACCTCAGCGCCGACCCGCGCTTCAACGGGAGTTTCAGGCTTTCCGGAGGTGAGACCAACGGGTGACTTGATCCAGACTTGAGATCGTCCGGCAGCTTCGACGGCATTCTCGATCTTTCGCGCCAGTTCCCGCTGATCCTCTTGGCGCAAGGGCGCGAAGACAGGCCGTTTACAGCTTCCGGCACAAATGGCTAGAGCCAGAAGGAAAGCAAGCCGTAGCGTTGAGGCTTGAATACCGTGAGGAGTGGAAATCAAGGGTAGAAATACTCGCAGGATCGAGCGCAAGGTTGAGTGTTCAAGTATCCGTGGCAATGCCGGCGCAGGACTGATCAAGCAGCCTTAGCAGATGACGACGAATGCATCAGGATTTCAATTGCCTTGAGAAGCTGCAAATCATCCTTGCCACCGAAGTGTTCGGGGTTCTGTGTCTCCTCTTCGCCGTCGATATCAGCGGAGGTACTTCCCGCGCTTTGGACCACGCTGGGCGTAACGCCGTTATCGTTGATCGCCTTGCCATCAGCTCCGTAATATTTCGCCACGGAGAGCAGCAGCGCTGAGCCATCCCCAACCGGGATCGTTTTCTGAAGAACTCCCTCGCCAAAACTGCGCACCCCGACCACCTCACCGCGCTTGTTGCCCAGAACGGCGGAGGCGATGAGCTCCGCAGGCCCGGCGGTGGATTGGTTGATGAGCACCGCCAAGGGAAGATTGGATACGCCTTCAGTGGGATGGGCCGTGATGTCCTGCCTGGGATAACGTTGGCCGGAAAGGTAAGTAATCAGTCCCTTGTCCAGGAAAAGGCTGGTTGTATCAACGGCTTCCTGCACATCGCCGCCGGCGCAGTTTCTCAGATCCAGAATGATCTTATGAGCTCCGTTCGCCTCAAGCTCTTTGAGCTTGGCAGCAATCTGCTTCGCTTTCCCCCTCTCAAAGGTTGAAACGCGCAGATACCCGTCCCCGTCGTCCACTATCTTTGCCACCACCGGAGGATAATTCAGTAGCGTACGTGTCAAGGTGATGGGCTCCGGCTCGCCTCGTGCTTCCCGGACCACGTAGAGCTTTACCGTGGTCGCGGGCGCCCCAGCCAGCAGGCGCTGGATTTGCAACACGGAAAGCTCCCGTGTGGCCGAGCCCTCGACGCGATCGATTAAGTCACCAGCCCTCACGCCGGCTTTCTCAGCCGGACTCCCTGGAAGCACGGAAATCACGGTAGCATAACCCATCCTCTTGGATAGGAACATGCCTACGTCCGCTGGGCCCGGGTCAGGATGTTTCAGGTACTCTTGATACTCTTCAGGAGTGAAGTATGTGCTGTAAGGGTCCAGGGCCTCGAGAAGGCCCCGGATTGCTCCGTCCGTTACCTTCTTGAGGTTGGGTTCGGTCACATAATCCATGCGGATGCGGTTCAATACTTCGCTATAAACTCCCAAGTCGCGGTAGGTCTTCTCCGAGGTGGAGTCGCTCTTGCCGAGCAATCCTCCGAGGACGACATAAAATATCAGAAGACTGGAAACTGAGATCAACGTAACCCGTATGCGGTTGGTCATCACCGGGAAAGCTCCTTCAGCGCTGGGCCCACGAGGCCCTTACTGTCCAAAGTATAGCACGGCAATAGATTGGATGCACCTTGCCGGCCTAAAGTCACTGCGAACAATTCTGAATGTTGAATGAATTGCCTTCCTAACTTCCCTCATTGCCGGCTGCCCGCTGCTTATTGCGTACCGCCTATCTTCTGTCTACTGGGGACTGGGGAAGAAGAGCAGGCAGCCGGCAATTCATAATTCAGAACTCCCCCAGCCCCAAACCCCCAGCCCCTAGTACTACTACGTTAGGTTATTGACCTCCCCTGCGAGAGGTGCTAAGCTTCGGTCCATGACCGAGAGCGAAATCGAGAAATGTCGAAAGCGCTTGGAACAATTCTTGGCCGACCTGCTGGAGCCGCTGG
>Ga0208937_1000050_pt1 | contig 117742 bp, 101 predicted proteins | sample June2015DPH_11_5_FD_184705 | JGI IMG/M metagenome (GOLD analysis project Ga0208937, IMG submission 184705) | Peatland microbial communities from SPRUCE experiment site at the Marcell Experimental Forest, Minnesota, USA - June2015DPH_11_40... | ecosystem: Environmental > Terrestrial > Soil >... | reverse complement strand
TATTCTTTCTTTGATTTGCTGCCCATAATTCTGGCTTTCCTGCCGGTAAGCAGAATTATGAGTCAACGATTCCTTCCCCCCGCACCCCCCTTCCTTTCTTTGGTAATGTTTAACTTGAGTCAATTCGGCACCCAATCCCCAACCCCAAAGAGTTTGACATCTGCATCAATTTGCTCTATTGTTTCCACCCGGAAAGACTCCACTACTCATGAAAACTCTCCGCGTTTTCCACCGGTTTGTTTCGCTGACCCGCCGCGCCCTGATTGCAGGGGTTATCGCCTTAATTTTGGCCCGCCTCCCGGCATTCGCGACGACCTTTACCAATGACACAACAATCAATGCAAACGACACGAATTATGAAGGGGCGGACATCATCGTCACCAACTGCACGGTGACGGTGGACGGTCCGCACGCATTTTCCAGCCTGCTCGTGGCCGGAGGCGGCGTGCTCACCCACTCGTATTCCCCCAACGGCGTCATTTCAAATCTTCTCTCCGTGGTGGACGAATCCCAGGTGTTGAACGACACCAACCCGGTGACGTTGCTCAATTCCAACATCATAACCGCATCTGTCATGGTAACTGATTCCGGACAGGCGGTCGTTTACAGCAACGGAGTGGATTATCTGCTGACCAGCCCGGATGGCATTCTAACCCAGTTGCAGCGGACGACAAACTCCACCATCCCTGACGGCACCAATGTCCTGGTGAGTTATGACGTGCTGCTGGGCGTGCTGCCCGCCGGGTTTAATCTGTCGGTGACGGGCAACGTGGAGGTGGCTGTGGGAGGAGTCATCAACGCAAATGGAAAAGGCTACGGCGGCGGCGTCGGACCCGGTGCCGGCCTCAGCGCCGGATATCCGCAGGACGGCAGCGGTGCCGGTTACGGCGGCATTGGCGGGATGAGTTCCAGCAACGCAATGGGCGGCACAACCTACGGTTCCTTTGCCCAACCCACCGACTTGGGCAGCGGAGGCGGCGCCAGCTATGTCGGCACTGGGGGCGCCGGGGGCGGCGCGGTGCAAGTCAGCGCTGGCGGAACGTTCATCATCAACGGCACCATCTCGGCCGACGGCGCCAACGGCACCAACAGCCGTTCCGGCGGCGGGGCGGGCGGCAGCATCTGGATCACAGCGCAACTGGTGTCCGGTTCAGGCGCCATCAGTGCGCAAGGTGGTGCGGGCGAACCGACCCACGGCGGCGGCGGTGGTGGCGGCCGAATTGCGATTCAATGTGAGGCGAACACTTTTGCCGGGTCGGCGGCCGCCTATGGCGGGGCCGGGGCGAAGACCGGCGGTGCGGGCACCGTTTATACCGAACTGACCGGACAGAACGGGCTGCTGTTGTTTGACAACGGCGGGCGCACCGGAACGAACTCTTTGGTTGCCATTTCCAGCAGCGACATTGATGTGCTGATTCGGGGGAATGCGGCCGTGATTCCAAGCGGGGCGTGGACCATTGGAAATCTTACGATTGCTTCCAACGGCCTGCTCCTGGCCTCCTCCTCGTTATCACCCATCAACCTGACTGCCAGTGGCAACATCACGATTCAATCCGGTGGCAGCCTGCTCACCGACAGCGCAGGTTATGCCGCCGGGACGGGCAACGGCTACGGCGGTTCTTACAATGATGGCAGCTACCGTCCTTGCGGTGGCGGCGGGTATGGTGGCAGCGGTGCCAACGGTGCTTCGACGAACGCCGGCGGCGGCACAACCTATGGTCCTCAAACATCTCCCACCATGTATGGCAGCGGGGGCGGACAATTGATGCCGTATTCCTTCGGCGGGGCGGGCGGTGGCGCGATTCAACTCAATGTCAGCGGCATTTTGCAGGTGGACGGAAGCCTCTCGGCCAACGGCGGCAGCGGTTCCGGTTCGGGCGGTGGCGGCGGCTCCGGCGGCAGCCTCTGGTTGACGACGGGAATATTAATTGGCTCCGGTTCCATCACGGCCAACGGCGGAAATGGGGCCGGCTCGATTGGCGGCGGCGGCGGCGGCGGACGCATTGCCATCTATCCCGCGGCGAACCTGTTCGGCGGAACGATTTCCGCCTATGGCGGCGGCGGGGACAATTGGGGCGGAGCGGGAACCGTCTTCCTCCAGCCCACCGGACAGAATGGCCAGCTCATTCTGGACAACGGCGGAAACGTCGGAACCAACACGCTGGTGCAATCCGCGATTCCCGCAGATTTGATTTTACGCAACGGAGCGATTGGGTCGGCATCCAGTTCGGCGAGCTTTGCCAATTTGCTCATGAGTTCCAATGCATGGCTGACCGCCTACAGCTACTCCTTCAGCAAACCTGCCAACACCGTGAATTTCTCATTTTCGGGAAACGCCACCATTCAGGCTGGCAGCGGCATTTTCACGGACACTGCGGGCTACCCAGGGGGCCAGGGGTCCGGCGCGGGAAAATACTATTACTACAATTACACCTACGTGTGCGGCGGGGCGGGTCACGGAGGTTATGGTGCAAACAGCACCGGTAATTACGCTCTGGGGGGGAATACCTATGATTCCACGACATCACCCTCCAGCCCTGGCAGCGGCGGCGGAAATTATTCCCCTTATTCCTTTGGCGGCGGCGGCGGCGGCGTGATTCGGCTCACGGTAACTGGCACATTGCAAATGGACGGAACCATTTCCGCCAATGGCGGCAACGGTTCGAGCTACGGCGGCGGCGGCGGCTCAGGCGGGAGCATCTGGCTGACCGTGGGCACTCTGTCCGGCGCCGGCTCCATCACGGCGAATGGCGGCAGCGGAGCGAATTCCGTTGGCGGCGGCGGCGGCGGCGGGATCATTTACATTCCCTGCAACAACAATTTGTTTGCGGGAAATGCTTCGGCGTATGGCGGCGGCGGCGCCAATTGGGGCGGGGCGGGAACTGTTCTAATCCAATCCTACGGACAAAACGGCCAGCTCATTCTGGACAACGGCGGAAATGCCGGAACCGACACGCCGCTTCAATCCGTGAGTTCCACGGATTTGATTCTACACAACGGAGCAATTGGGTTGATATCCGGCCCGCTGACCTTTGGCAACCTGCTCGTGAGTTCAAACGCCTGGCTGCTGATAACCAACAATTATTCCTACACCGTGACTTTATCGAGTGCGACCATTCAAGCGGGGGGTGGCATTATCGCCGATGCTTTTGGTTACGCAGCGGGCCAGGGACCCGGCGCGGGACAATACTATTACAACAATTCCACTTACCCATGTGGTGGTGCAGGTCACGGAGGCTGCGGCGCAAACAGCACCGGTAATTATGCTGCGGGGGGGAATACCTATGATTCCACGACATCACCCTCCAGCCCTGGCAGCGGCGGCGGAAATTATTCCTCGATTTCTGTCGGTGGAGCGGGCGGTGGTTCGATTCGACTGAATGTGAGCGGCATTTTGGAGGCGGACGGACGCATCTCGGCCAATGGCGGCAACGGTTCCGGTTCGGGTGGCGGCGGCGGCTCCGGCGGCAGCATCTGGCTGACCGTGGGCACCCTGTCCGGTGCCGGCTCCATCACGGCCAACGGCGGTAATGGAGTGGATGGCATCGGCGGCGGTGGCGGCGGCGGACGCATTGCCATTACCTATAACAACAATTCATTCACAGGTCCAGTTTCCGCTTACGGCGGCGGGGCCAACTGGGGTGGGGCTGGAACAGTCTATCTCAAGACAAACTCGCAGAGCTATGGCCAGTTGATCCTGAACAACGGCGGGAATGCGGGAACCAACACCACGTTCAACGCCAGTTCCATCGACTTGTCAGTAACGGGCGGGGCCATCGGACAAGGCCCGCCCGGCGGTTGGAGTGTGCGAAACCTTCAAATCAGTACCAACAGCGTGCTGACGACCGTTGCCTCCACTTCGGCTCAAACTGTCAGCGTGACCGGCAACGCCACCATAAATTCCGGCGGTGCCATTTCGGTTGACGGCACCGGGAGTGGAGCCTCATCTGGAATCGGCGCGGGCGCCACCTCTTCCGGCAGCATCAAAGGTGGAGGCGGTCACGGCGGTTTTGGAGCGGCCAACCCTTCCGGATATGGCGGCGCTTACGACTCGATTCAATTACCGGGCATCGCGGGCAGCGGTGGCGGCAATGGCAGTGGCAGCAGCATTGCTCCGCGTGGCGGGGCAGGCGGCGGAGCGCTCCGGCTCACCGTCACCGGCACACTGGCCGTCAGTGGTAGAGTGTCGGCAAACGGCAAAAATGGAGACGTCAACAGTGGCGGCGGATCGGGCGGCAGCCTTTGGATTACCGCCGGCACCCTTGCCGGATCAGGAACCATTTCCGCAAACGGCGGCTCCGGCAACGGGCTCGGCGGTGGGGGTGGCGGCGGTCGCATTGCCTTGGGATACACGACCAGTGCTTTTACCGGACCTGTCTCGGCTTGTGGCGGCAGCGGTTACGCGAATGGTGGTGCCGGAACGATTTACACCAAGGCCAACAACCAGTCCGTGGGTCAATTGCTGGTGGACAATGGCGGCCTGTCGGGCACGAACACACCGTTGTCCAGCGCTTATGGCACGCCTGCCTCACCTTTTAACCTTACGGTTGGTGATGGCGCAGTGGTTTGTCCGCAATCATCCTTCCCAGTGTTGAGCAATCTGAACGTCACAGCCGGCGGCCTGTTTATCACCCTGTCCGGCCAGTCGAACCTGGACTTGGTGGTCCTGCAAAACGTGGACGTCGCGGCTGGCGGAGCCATTGCCGTGGATGCAAATGGCTTTGCTCAAGCCAGCGGGCCGGGCGCCGGGCAATCCGTCGGCGGATCCGGCAGCGGTGCGGGCTATGGTGGTCTGGGCGGGGCGTCCGCAACCGCTGCACCCGGCGGCACCAACTACGGTTCGGCCCAACAACCCGTGGACCAGGGCAGCGGCGGCGGATTTGGATCCGGACCACTTTACGGCGGTTCGGAAGGCGGCGGTGCAATCCGTTTGAACGTGGGCGGCGTTCTCACCGTGGACGGCCAGCTCAGCGCCAATGGGGATTGGGGCATTCAGGACAATTCCGGCGGCGGTTCCGGCGGCAGCATCTGGGTGACTGCTGGCACGCTGGTCGGGAACGGTCAAATCACCGCGGATGGCGGTGAGGGCGAATTATATGGCGGTGGCGGCGGCGCCGGTGGACGCATTGCCCTTTATTCGCATGCGAATGTCTTCTCCGGTCTGGTTTCCGTTTTCGGCGGCGAGGGTGATTTCCAAGGCGCCAACGGCTCGATTTTCTATTCCACAAATCCTCCCTTGCAGGTTCTCTCGTACACACCCTCTGGCATTGTCAGCAGCGGCGTAAGTTCGGTGAGCCTGGTCTTCAACGAGGCGCCGAATCCGGCTTCATTCTCCGGAACCGACGTGTCACTCACGACTCCCAACGGGCCTCTGTCCGCAGGTGCATTCACCGTTTCCATGCTGAGCTCCTCCAGCTATAGTGTTAGTTTCCCACTACAGACGGCCGTGGGTAATTACACGTTCACGGTTGGAACCAACATCAACGACCTGTACGGCCAGCCCATGTCGCAGGTTTACACGGGCACGTTCACCATTTCGCTGCCGGTCATTCAAGGCGCGATCACCGACACCAACGGACAACCGGTGCCCGGCGTCCTGATCCAGCCGGACGGCGGATTGTCCACCACCACCACCGACACCAACGGCAACTACGCGCTGGGAATCCTGCCCGGCTGGAGCGGCACGGTCGTGCCGTCGGGCGGCGGCTTCGTGTTTGCGCCTGGCTCGCGGGTTTATACCAACGTGACCATGTCCATCTCGAACCAGAACTATGTAGCGGTCATCACCATCGCACCCGCCGTGTCCGCCGGGCTGCAAACCACCAACCTGATGATGAACTGGTTTGGCATCTCTGGGGTAACCTACCAGATTTATTCCTCCACCAACTTGGTGGACTGGCTGCCTTATGGCGATGCGTTCCCGGGCACCAACGGGCCGGTGTTGCTGCCCATACCAATCAATGGCGAGCCGATGAGTTTCTTCCGCGTGCAAGCCAGTAACTGATAACCCGGCATTAATTGGCATCCGGAGCACGGCTGGGACGGATGGGTGAAAGCCGGCCGGAAACCGGCTTCGCTGTTGCCAACAGGGCCTCATGGTTGGGTTGACCGCGCAGCTTACGCAAACACCGGCCGTTTCAACCCCGAAGCCCGCGTTGACACCCGGCAACTCCGCTCCTACTTTCGCGTGGCATGTTCGAACTCGTTTCGCCATATAAACCCGCCGGTGACCAGCCGCAGGCGATTGCGAAGCTGACGGAGGGGCTGTTGTCCGGCGCGAAACATCAGGTGCTGCTCGGCGTCACCGGCTCCGGCAAGACGTACACCGTCGCCAATGTCATCCGCAACGTGGACAAACCGACGCTCGTCATCTCGCACAACAAGACGCTCGCTGCCCAGCTTTACGCCGAATTTAAAAGTTTTTTTCCGAAGAATGCCGTCGAATACTTCGTCAGCTATTTCGATTATTACCAGCCGGAAGCCTATATCCCGCGCACCGACACGTTCATCGAGAAGGATTCGAGCCGGAACGAGGAAATCGAGCGCCTGCGGCTTTCCGCGATGAGTTCGCTGTTCTCGCGCCGGGACGTGATTGTCGTCGCCAGCGTGTCGTGCATTTACGGCATCGGCAGCAAGGAGGATTATACGGCCATGGTCATTCCGGTTCGCACGGGAATGGAATTGTCGCGCGAACAATTCCTCACGCGCCTCGTGGAACTGCTCTACGACCGGAATGACATTGAATTCACCCGCGGCCAGTTTCGCGTGCGCGGCGACACGGTGGAACTGCGTCCGGCGGGACGCGAAGACGGGCTGCGCGTGGAATTTTTCGGCGAGGAAATCGAGCGCCTCACCCGCTTCGAGCCGTTGACCGGCAATAAAATTGAAACGCTCGACGCCGTCACCATTTTCCCGGCCAAACAATTCGTCACCACTGGCGACAAGATGAAACGCGCCATCCTCGCCATCCGCGAGGAGCTCGGCGAGCGCATCGCCTGGTTCGAGCAGCACGGCAAGCTGCTTGAAGCCCAGCGCATCAAGCAACGGACGGAATACGATCTGGAAATGATGGAGGAAATGGGCGTTTGCTCCGGCATTGAGAACTACTCGCGCCACATTGCCGGGCGCGCGCCCGGCTCGCAACCCTGCACGCTGTTTGATTTTTTCCCGCCGGATTATCTGCTCGTCATTGACGAATCGCACGCCACGGTGCCGCAAATCGGCGCGATGTTCGAGGGCGACCGCTCGCGCAAAACGGTCCTGGTGGACCATGGGTTCAGGCTGCCCAGCGCGTTGGACAACCGGCCCATGAATTTTCTGGAGTTTCAGTCCATGCAGGGCCAGACGATTTACGCCAGCGCCACGCCCGCCGCGCGGGAAATCGAGTGGGCACGGCAGAGTGCCGGAACGCCGGCCTCCGGCACGGCTCGGTCAGATGATTTTTCAAAACGTGCCGGGCCGGAGGCCGGCGCTCCCATGCCCGGCGTCACGGAACTCGTCGTGCGCCCCACCGGTCTCATTGATCCAAAGGTCACGCTCAAGCCGCTCAAAGGCCAGATTGATGACCTCATCGAGGAATGCCGCAAGCGCGCCGACGCGAAGGAACGCGTGCTCGTGACCACGCTCACCAAGCGCACCGCCGAGGAGTTGACCGATTACCTGCGCGACATCGGTGTCAACGTGCGCTACCTCCACAGCGAGATTGACGCCATCGAACGTGTCGAGATTTTGCGCGCGCTGCGCAAGGGCGAATTCGACGTGCTGGTCGGCATCAACCTTTTGCGCGAGGGATTGGATTTGCCGGAAGTTTCGCTCGTGGCGATTCTCGACGCAGACAAGGAAGGTTTTCTGCGCAGCGAAACCAGTTTGATTCAGACGGCGGGCCGCGCCGCACGGCATCTCAACGGCGAAGTGATCCTCTATGCCGACGTGATGACCAACAGCATCAAAAAGTTTCTGGCCGTCACCGAATACCGCCGCAAACGTCAGATCGAATATAACCGCGAGCACAACATCACGCCGCGCAGCGTCAGCCGCGCAGTCGAGGAAAGCCTCGCCACCTACGAATCAAAGCGCAAGGAAGCCGACGCCGTCTTGCGCGACGCAAAACTGGACGTTGACCTCACCGAAACCATCAGCGAACTGGAAGGCGAAATGTTCAAAGCCGCTGAGGATTTGCAATTTGAAAAGGCCGCGTTGCTCCGCGACCAAATCAAGGAACTCAAACGCATGATTGACGGCAGCAAACCTGAATCCAAACCGGCCAAACCCATCATCTATCGCAAATCGAGAAAAAGCCGCGTGTAGCCTACTGGGCCAGTTTCGGTATCACCCGCTCCGCCAGCACGTCCGCCGCATTTTCGAGGGCCGTCTTGGCGGCGGTCTGCTCGGCCACGTCCACGCCCACGCTGGTTTGACGGTCCACCACCAGAACGTTTCCAGTGGCGACGTCGCGAACCTTGATTTCGATGCGCGACTTGCAGGAAATCAGATTGCCCTTCTGCATGCCGTAGGCGCTGAAAGCATCACCCGAAATTTCAATGGCCGGTTTGTTGGTGGAATTGTTGTCCGCCAGCGTGAAACCGCACTGCTGCAAAATCAGCGACAGTTCCGTCTCCGCTGCGGGATCAATGATGCGCGGCCCGTAATGCCGTTCATTGATCTTCACCAAAACCACCGGCAGTGTCTTGCCGGCGAGCGCCTGCTTGACTTTGGCAATTCGTTCCTCGCGCGTTTCCACCTTGGCCACCAGCGTGTCGCTTTTCTCTGAAACCACACCGGCGATCTTTTTTGCAAGGTCAGACGAAAGGTCAACGATTGTCTTTGTCGGCGGCCCCTGCACCATTTCGCCATAAACCCGGCTGGTTTCGGTGCCGATGACCTTGGCGACGATGATGGTCTGGTCGTCCGCTTTGAACACCCGGCCGGTAACCAGCACCTTGGCGCCGGTCAGTTGGCCGATTTTGGCCGCGCTGTCCGGGCTGACCGTGCCGGACAGGCCGAGTTCCTGTTCGCTCAAAACTTTTTCAAGTTCGGCACGCTCCACCGTGATGATTTGCGGCTCGGCGGACAAATTGGCATTGACCAGCGTGGCCACCTGGGGCCCGAGACCCCGCACGGCTTCGTCCTTCGACTCGAAGTCAAAGACCGCGACGGTGAGAATGTTCTGCGGAACTGCGCGGGCAATCGCACCCGCGGCCAGCAGCAGAGCCAGTATGAATGGAATTCGTGTTTTCATGGCGTGTTTTGGTTTCGTGGTTGAGTGTTCAAATCGGGCAAAAGAAATAGTTCGGGATTCAGCGCCAGTTTGGAAAAGTAAATCAGGTTGAGTTGAGAGCGGGGATTTTCCGCCAAATTTGCAACCAAGTCCGACTGGACAACAACAACTGCACCTTTGCCCTCCGGCGCGAGGTAAAATGAAGGTTTGATTTTGTCCCTTGGCGCCCGTGGCGGTTGAATCCAGATCACCGCCGCACCTTTCCGGGCAATTTTCTGAATGGTCGGTGCCAAGCCTTCGCGCATTTGCGCCTTTGATTGAAACGGGCCGATGACGGCCAGCTTGCCTTGAAAATCGTCCAGAGAGGTTTCTCCCAAGTCAAAAAACTCCACGCCGTTTTGCTTGAGCCGGGGCTTGAGTTCGTTATTCGGATCCAAGACCCCAAAAACGTTTTCGCCCATCAGCATTTTTATTTCCGCCAGCAGGTTTGTCGGGTAAACCAGCACCTCGGTTTTTCCGACGACGTGGTTAGTGCCTTCCAGCCATTGAATCAGGAATTGCGTTTCCGCTTTCACCTCCGGGAAATCCATAGCGGCGGATTCGAGCACGGTTTGTCCCGGCAGAATTTCGATTTGTTTCCAAGGTTTTTCAGACAGCGGAACCGCCGTTGCGGAGCTGGTTTGATAAAGCTGCGTGCGGACGTCGGCGCCTGCGCTTTTGTCGCCGGCATTGTGCCATGTAACGGTGATCTTGCGCGCATCGCCGGCGAAGACGCATTGCGACTCCCGGTCCGGCAGGAGTTGCAACTGGGCGCAGGCCATGCTCGACCCGCAACCGGCAATTACCAGCAACAACCATGGGTTACATGCGCTCATTTCCAATCATTATAACCATTCGCGGCGGCGAATCCTTTGATGAAAACAGGGGTTGGGTTCATTGTTTGCCGGCGGCATCGATCTGATCAGCCTGGGTGCGGGCATCCTTTACCTGATCCGCAGTCATGGTGGTCTGCACTTTATCACGCTCTTCGGCAGCGTTCGGATATTTCTGTTCAGCAGCCAACTGCAACCATTTCCAGGCTTCCATGGGATTGGCCGGGACACCATCTCCTTTTGAATAACATAGACCGAGATTGTATTGCGCTTCGGCCAGGCCCTTCGCGGCAGCCTTGTGATACCATCTGGCGGCTTCTTTGGGATCCGGCGTACCATTCATCCCGGCGGCCCACATTTCACCGATGCGGTTAATGGCTTCAGGAGAGCCCTGCGTTGCGGCTTTATTGAACCAATCGGCAGCTTGGGCAATGTCCTTGGGAACCAATTTGCCCTGGTAATATATCTCGCCGAGATAAAACTCTGCATTTGCAGATGTTATTTCTGTTTTCCAGCCATTAATCAAGTCACTGGGTTGACGATAACCAAATTCAGTTTTGTCCTTGTCATCTGGAAATCCGCGACCTTGAGACCAAAGATGGAACAGACTTTCAATGGCTTCTGTTCCAGAACCGAGGTATTCAACAAATCCGTTTGGATATTTGTCAGGGAAGTTATAATTATGATTTTTACCTGCATAAAATTCCGCCGCTTCGCGATCATTTTGTGGCACGCCATTACCCGTTTCATACATTTGTCCCAAACTAAACATGGCGAGATTTCCGGCATACATGCAATTTTTAACTGCCGACAAAAAAAGATCATGAGCTTTTGTCAAATCTGGCTCCACCCCTTCTCCTTTCTCATACATTAACCCCAACTGGTATCGCGCGTCACTAACTACACTGCTTCGGCTCCCGTCTTGTTGAGCAGCCTTTTGCATCCATTTGAACGCTTCGGTTGGATTCTTGGAAACTCCGTCGCCTGTTTGATATTTTTCAGCCAACTGGAATTGGGCGTTTAAATTTCCGCTTTCGGCCGACTGCTGGAGCATATCAATGTTATTCACCTTGTTAAGCAGATCGCTGTTCGGATAATACTTGGGCAATTCACCTATTTCTGCCTGCGCTTCGACGTTGCCTTGAGCGGCGGCCTTGAGATACCATGGAATGCAGTTGGAGCGCTGGTCGTCACCTAGCTTTCCGTAGTTGTATAGTTCGGCCAACGCGAACATGGCCTTGACGTGGCCCTGATCGGCCGCCTTCCGATACCACTCGGCCGCCTCGGCAAAGTTTGCAACCTGCTGGCCGGACTTGTTGAACTCATGTTCCAGCAAACGACCTAAATCATATTCGGCGGCGACAAGTCCTTGATCTGCCGAACGATGCATCCATTTTTCGGCGAGATCGTAGTCTCGATCGGCCCCCTTGCCATTTCCATAAGCCCACCCTAAAAAATCTTGTGCCAGTGCGAATCCTTGATTTGCCGCCAACCGGCACCAATATACCCCTTGTGTTTGGATATCTGAATCATCGCTTGTGATATCTTGATAACCCAAGTAAGTTTGTGCGGTCACATCGCCATTAGTCGCCGCGATTTGAAGTTTGTCCGGATTCACATCCTGCCATTTTGCCGTGAGAGCCTTCATCGTCATCGGCGGGTTTGCGGGGAAAACGGATGTTGTGTTGTTTGTCGAATTGGCGGCATGGAGACGAATTGCGCCAATTAGTAAGAGCGCCGCAAAATAAACATGGCAGCGCCGTTGATTTAAGATTTGGATAGGTTTCATTTTATAGTATGGTTGTGGTGTAATTCATTAAAGGAAAGCACCTTTGTGAATACGCTGTCCGGAAATGCTTCGGTCAATTTTTGCTCAAAGTGACTGGCCTGATTTGATTCTCCCATTTCGGCAAAGGACAATTGGAGCAAGAACAAAGACTCCGCGTCCAGTTCATCTTCCACCTGGGTTTGAAGCAATTTGACCGCGGCGGCATCGTCGCCTGAAAAAAAGTAATAAACAGCGCGCTCATGTTTCGGCAAATCAGAAATGCGCGCGGCAAGTTCCTCCTTGGAGATACTGTCTGGCAGCCAGCGTTCGCGCGGTGTGGATTTCAACGTGCCCGCGTCAATTTCCAGAATCGCAAAATTTTCCCCCGGTCGCGCGGCCAGCCACAGTTTCCCGCCGCCGCACGCCAGGGTTGAAGAGTTGCCCGTGCTCTGAAGGGAGAATCCGCCTACCCAGCTTTGGCTGCCCGGATGATACAATAGTGGATGCGCAGCTTCCGTCGTGAACACCCACAGAAAATCATCATCCGGGGACACCGACAAAACTCCGGCGGACAAACGGCTTTCCGGAACAAACAAATTGGACTGATTCGTGTCTGTTTTTCTGGCTTCCAGCAGTCGTTGGCGAAGTTCCAGCTTTTGCCGGATTTCCTTGACGAGTTGGGAATCCGGCTTGTGAGGTGGCGCCTGTCCGGGATACGCGAGGCTTCCGGCGACTTGAACCGTTGGAGAAACAGGAATCCATTGGCTTCGTATTTTCCCGGTGTTTGGATCAATGCCATGCAAACCGGAATCACTTGCAATCCAGAGATTTTCCTTCCCATCGCTGGCCAGGGAATTAATGCGGCCCATTTTATCAAGAGACGGTGGATCGACCATTCGGGTCCACGTGTTCGATTTAAAATCACAGAGCAGCAACTGGCTGTTGTAAAGAAGCAGTTTGTCTTTCAATCCTGCAATACGTCTCAAGTCGCCGCCAAACATGAAATTTTGATGCGGTATTCCGGGAAGGAATGGCTTCCATGCATCTGTTCCATTCTCCAAGATTGACAAATCGCTCAATCCGCCAATCGCCACGATTCCGCGTGAAATGTCCGCCAGTGCAAATTGGTTCGTGGAAATAATCCCGGCCGACGATTCGTAACGTCGCAACTCGCCGGTCTTCACATTTAGGGCTGCAATCCCATCGTCGTTCAACACCAGCCAAAGCGTGTTGCCATGAAACATCATTCGGTTGATATCATTTGTGGCCAGCGGCCCCGTCACCGGTTCGAGCTTTTGAGTGTTGGCGCCCAATTCCCACAAGCGGATGTGATCAGTTGAAACGGGCTGAAACTCCTTTTCGATTTGGCCGTTCACGGTCTTGATTTCAAGTGGCTCGGCAACTTCAACTGCCAGCCAGAGCGTATCATCTTGAAAAACCATGGATTTGACGCCTTTAATCTGAACGCCAGAAGGGAAGGGAATTGTTTGAATGTCAGGTTCGACCAGGGGGGGTGAAAACGTCATTGGCCGCACGGAAAAAATATCTCTTGCCTTTGCGGCATCAAGTTCAGTAACACGCGGAAGCCGGACTTTCTGCCCGGTGTTCGTCGGCGGTGGCGGACTGTTTGTTGGTTCGCTATGTTTGCCTTGGTAAGCTGGTTTAAGTTGCGCCAACAGTTTTTGCTCACCGCCGGGTTGACCAATTCCTTTGAAATATCCTTTCAATGCCTCAAGATATGTACTGTTAAACTGATCAGGCGCTTTCAGCAATCGGGAAACAAATTCCGAACCAAATTGATTTTGCCATTCGGTCACTTCGCGCAAGCCGGCGTCGCGCGGCACTCCCCATTGTGTCTGATTGTACTGCGAATAGCCAAACATCTCAAAAGGCCGCCAGGCCGAAAGCACATATTCGGTGGCGATGCTCGGCGAATTGGGTTTGGCAAGAGCGGTTGTAAAACCGAATTGCTCGACATATTTCCCCCAAGCCTTGCTGCGCCGTCGGGCAAAGAAAAACTCGTTCCGGCTGGCGGACTTAAGATAGCCAGTCAAAAGCAAACGCGAAAATTCCTCCTGGGCGGCGGGACTTTCTGCATTGTAACCAGGCAACGCCGTTCCCCACCGCAAACGCAACAATTGTTCGCGGGCAGCGGCATTTCCAGGATTAAAAAAGCACGCTGTTTCGAGCAGTTGTACGGCATCAAACCATTGCCGGCGGCCCTCGGGTGAATCAAACGAGAAATTCATTGGCAGTCCGGTGTAACGTGCCACCAATGAATCAGAAATTCGGCTGCGAATATTTTCCGCAATCGGTTTTGTCAAATCACGACGTAACAATGGCCCGACCGCCAGCGTTAACTTTTTGCCGATTGCTTCGGAAGTTTCATTTGTCACGGTTAAGACCACCACCTGTGGTTCGCCTCTGCCATCCCAAACGTTCAGCGTCACCTCCAGTTTTCGTTCGTCCTGCCAATCCCTCGTTTTCCAATCGAAAATTTTCCGGTCATTGACCCGCGCGTCTCCCCAAACATAATGATCCGCGACTTTTTCCCAAGAGTTTGAATCGGTTTCCGCCAGCCCGCTCAAGACAAGATTGGCCTCGTCCATCGCCGCGCCGGAGCGTTGAAATTGGACGAGATGAAATTTTTGACTGTTTGTTGACGCAGCCGAAAGTGACTGGCGAAAATCATTTTCTAGATTATCAAATCCACCGCCCATTCCGCTTTGCGGCAAAAATAAAAAAGCGACCACATCTTGTTTTTCCAAATTCCGGGAAATCTTCTGCGCATTTTCCAACAAAGAGCGCAACGCTGCAGATACAAGCGGCATATATTCGGATTTCATCCGAAACGGTCCGTCTTCGGTCGTCGAAAGTAAAAGGTTTGTTTCGACAAGCACATCCGCGCGCTGCAAATCCACTACTTCAAGCGAAAGCTTTCGATTGCCATTCCAGTTAGTTGAAACGTCGCCGAAAATTCCCCAGTCCGCCTTAACCCAACGCCCACTGCGGATCGCCTCTGAACGATCAATCAACCCAAAGCCGGCCAGCTTAAATTCATCCGCAACCTTTTCTAATTCCGCGCGTTCCACCCAATCGTAATTTGTGTCCCCCGAAACTTCCGCCTGCAACGCCGCCGTGAAATCGGCCATTGCGACAGTGCTGCGATAAGAATCGTCCTCGCAAATAAAATCCATCAGCGCGACGCGTAGAGTTGGCATTTTCGCGGCAATGCCAGACTGTGCGGGCAGTCGTACCGCCAAAATTACAACCGCCAAAGCTCCGAGAAGTTTTTTCATGAATTTTTTGTTACAGGGTTATCGAATTCAAACGCTTGGCTTCAATTTTCAAGCCGCCTTGCGCAAAATTCCGCGCCGAACTGGACCACACAAATTGGTTCCCCTCTAAAATGATGCCACCTTCCGCGTCCGAAAGAACGGTGATTTTTTGGCCGGCGATTTCGAGTTCCTGGCCGCTGAAAGTCACCAACGACGAACATTGTTTGCCATCGCAGATTTTGACCCAGAGCGGCGTTGACATTGGCACGTTCGGCTGGTCGGAAAGCACCAGTTGCAGACCACGCTCATCCTGCACGATGGCGCGGACACGATTGGGGAAAAGCGTCAACACCTCGCGCAGCATTTTGCCGTTTTGCAACAGCACAAAAGCACCGTTCTTTTCCATCCGACCGTGCCAATGGCCGATGGCAAACGCGACCAATATACACATCGCCATCCCCAATCCCCAGGCCAATCGGGGCAGCCAATGCCGCCGGGCGCGGTCCCACACCGGCGGACGATTAAGCCGATTCACAACCCGGCGGGGAAACATTTCCCAGAATGCCTCCGGTCGCGCCGGCATCTGCGCTTTCTTCAAGGCGGATTCGAGTTCAGAGTTGTTCATGCAAAATTGGTTGCAACCAGCGTTTTAATTTTTGCCGTGCCGCGAAAACCCGCCACGAAATCGTCGCTTCCGTGCAATTTAAAAGCTTCGCAGCTTCGGCATGGCTGCGATTTTCATAAACCGTCAAAACAATTGCGGCGCGTTGTTTTGCCGGTAGCTTGTTCAAGGCATTTTGTACGCGGCGCGATAGTTCATCGGGGAATTGGTCGCGTGAATCGTTTTCAGAAATTGCATTTTCCGCCCATTTCGCATGAACGTCGCCACGGCGGTTTTCCCGCGCGCGCCAGTTCAAACTCAAATTCATGGTGATTTTGCAGAGCCATGTGGAAAACTTGGCTTCGCCGCGAAACGAATCGAGCTGCCGGAAGGCGCGCAGAAAAGTTTCCTGTGTCAAATCCTCCGCGTCGGCGAGCGAGCCGGTCATCCGAAATGCCACTGCATGCACCATTTTTTGATGTTGTTTGACAAGCGCAGCATAAGCCTCCGTGTCGCCGGCGAGGCTGTTCTGAATGTGGTTGAGTTCGTCCGACCCGGCCATGCGCGCCATTTTAACCATTCAGACAAATCGAGGCAGCAATTCCTTTGAAAAATTTGGAAAGCATGAGAGATTGCAACAACCGTTTATGTTCGGAACCAACGATCCAAATCAGATGGTGGCCGGGCTGGGCGTGGCATTTTTGCTCCTTGCCGGATTATGGCGGTTTGTCGGCTGGGTTCGTGAGGCCCCTCAAAAACCGGATCCTTGGGACGCCGAGTTCGAACGAAGGTTGGAGGCCCCGGAAACTCAGGAGGTTTGCTGTCACTGTTCAACTCCACAAGAACCAGGAGCGTGGTTCTGCAAGCACTGTGGAAGTGCGGTGGGCCCCTATAACAATTTGATGCCTTATGTTCACATCTTCTCTGAAGGTGAGGTGTTTAGAAATGGTGTCACCGGCCGATTTCGAAACCGGCCGTTTATTTTGATCGGTTACGTCCTGATTACACTGGGGATCAATCCCATCTTCGCGCCGATTTACTGGTTCTTGCTTTTGTCCAATCTGAAACATCCGCCCAACGAACAGGAGTCCACTGAAGACCAAGACGTTCAACAATGAATCTTCCGCCGGTGCTTTGACACGCCGGCAAATTGAGCCAGACGATTTGCCGGCGGCAGGAAGGGCGACCTGTGATTTATTGGAAGGCCAAAGGCTCACCCTGAAGAATTTCGCGGCAGGAACCGTTCGTTTTGGATCAGGAAACCGCGCTGCTGATTCCGAGCCGTGAGCCGGCCAGGGCCGTTTCATGCCACAGGCTGATGAGTTCACTCAGGCTTTGCAGCCACGGCAGCACGCGGTTTTCCAGCGCGTTGGAGAGCGGAATCGGGTCTTCCGAATGGCAGGCTTCGTTCACTTCCCTGATAATGGCGGCGATTTGTTCCAACTGCCACTTGCGGAGTTGGGCGAGCGATGTGCGATTATCGAATGGCTCGCAAGTATTTTCCGGCAACAGGCTCAAGGTAATCACCGGCTCTTTGAGAATCGAGGCCAGATTCCACCAGACTTCGTGCGCCACCCGGCCATTGTTGATGAGGACCAGTGTGAGAGCGATTTCAACGCATTCCCGGGCAAGGTCGGTTTGTTGAAACGCCTTCTTGAGCAGCAGGAGGGAAGTCTCTTCCAAAGCGACTGTCCCGGCCTCGACGCGGCAAAAAATTCTTTGATTAAGCAATGGCAGGGCAAGATTTACCGGCTGCCCATCAACGCTTAAGGAATACAGAATGCGATGTCTTTCCAGGGCGAGCGTTTCGAGATGGCAGCGAATGGCGTTAAGGGAGCGGTGCCCGGACGGCAGTCTCACCGGCAGACCATCAAGCATTATTTCAACCTCATCACGAGTTTCAGGGGCATCAAATGAGTTTTTGTGCATACTGCTGTCAAAGTACGCATGCCGTGTGCCCCGAAATGACGGCGGTTCCAAAAGTTATTCACAAATAATTCACAATCCGCGAACCACGAAATCATTTCGCCGGATTTGCGCCTTTGACGGTCAGGCGAATGGAGTAAAGCGATTTGCTTGCGGCAATGAAGAGCGTTTGATGATCCCTGCCGCCAAAGCTGACGTTTGCCGACCAGGGTTCCGGCACGTTGATGTGCTCGATTTGTTTGCCGGTTTTGTCGAAAACCGTCACGCCGTTGGTCGGGCTGGTGGCACAAAGGTAAAGGTTGCCTTCTGCGTCAATCGTCATGCCGTCGGAACCTTTCGGACAAAACAGCGTTTTGTTCGTAAGCAAGCCGTCGGGCAGGATGTCGTAGCGCCAGGTTTGATCCCCCCGAATATCGGCAACAAAAAGAGTTTTGCCGTCCGGCGTGCCGGTGATCCCGTTGGGTTTTTTTAAATCCTCAGCCACGGGCACAATTTTTTTCCGGTCGGGCGAAAGATAAAACACCTTTTCACCGTCCAGCGCCATCGTGTCATGATCCCACCAGGTCCGTTTGTAAAACGGATCGGTGATATACATGCCGCCATCCGGCGCAACCCAAACGTCGTTCGGGCCGTTGAGATATTTGCCCTGATAGCCTTTGACAAGCACCGTCACTTTTTTATCGGGCGTGACCGACCAAAGCTCGTTCTTCTCGTCGGCGCAGGCAATGAGATTGCCTTTCGCGTCGAAGTACATTCCATTCGCGCGGCCGGCGGGTTGCATGAACGTGGACAGCTTTCCGTCCACGCTCCATTCCAGGATGCGATCATTCGGCTGGTCGGTGAAAAAGACGTTGCCGTTCGCGTCGCACGTCGGGCCTTCGCCGAATTTGAGGTCGCCAGTGAGTTTTTCAAGTTTCGCGCCGGGTGCGATAACGCTTCCAGCCACGGACGGCGAAAAACCTCCGAGGCCAAAACAAATCCATCCGGCAAGAAGAATCAACGGTTTCTTTGAAATCATGCGGGACAATCTGCGCCAGTCAAAAATTTTAGGCGACAAAAAAACGCGCGAAGATTGCAAAGGGAAAAGTTTTCCACTTTTGCCCGCTTCACGTTCTTCGCGCGACCTCCGCTTTTTAAGTTTGTTCCTTGTTTTTGGCGGCAAACTGAAGCATTTTGGGAAACGCTGATTTGTATTGTGCGAATATGCAGCTTGGAACAAAACGATCTCTGCGTTTTTTGGAAGTTTGGCTCATCAACACCCTTGCGGTGCTGATAGCTTACTACATCGTGCCGGGCATCCACTTCGGCCGTTGGAGCGATTTATTGATCGCCTCCGCGCTGTTGGGGATTATGAACGCGTTCATCCGGCCCATCCTGATGTTCTTTGCGCTACCGCTGCTGATTTTCACGCTCGGTCTGTTCACGTTCGTCATCAACGCACTGCTGCTCTATGGCATCGGTTGGCTGATGGGACTGTGGGGACTGCAATTTACGGTGGACACGTTCTGGTCGGCGTTCTTCGGCGCCTTCATCATCAGCGTCGTGTCGGTCACGCTGAACATTTTGACCGGCACGGGCAGCACACGCGTCACTTTTTCCCACCGCCAGCCACCGCCAGGAAAATCGGATATTGACGACGGCCCGGTCATTGACGTTTGAAATTCATGCCGGCGTCCGATAAGCCGCGCGCAATGTTTGAATGCCGCGCGCGCGAAATTCCCGCTCGAAATCCGTGAGCAATTCCACCAGCTCCGGCGGCGTTTCAATCCGCTGAAACTCCTTGCTCGCTCCAAACACGCCGATCATTTGCGCAAAGTAATCTTCATCGTCGGTTCGCAAATAAACCACGCCGCCCGGAGCGAGCGCGGCGAAAACCAGTTGCGGAAATGATTCGTTGATGAGCCGGTTTTTATGGTGCCTTTTTTTTGGCCAGGGATCGGGGAAATAGATGTGCAACGCCGATGCCGAATGAGGCGGCAACAGATAGTGCAAAAAATAAGATGATTCGATCTGCACGCCGCGCAAATTCGTCAGCCCGGCGCGCTGGCCTTTGCGATCCAGCTTGCGGATGCGACCGAGCAACCGTTCGACGCCGATGAAATTCCGTTCCGGATGCCGCCGGGCATATTCGGCAAGGAATGAAGCGTCACCGCAGCCCAGCTCGACCTCCAGCGGCTGCGATTTTCGGAAAAGTTCCGCCAGGTCGAGCGGTTCGACAATGGAACGCAGTTCCACAATCAGGTCGGATGGGTTTGAAGAAGCACTTGCCATTTCAAAAAGCGGAGACGTTGGTTGAGTTTCCATTCGGCGATCTGCAATCCGTAATCGAAAATTGAGAAATGGTCGGGGCGGTGAGATTTGAACTCACGACCTCTTGCACCCCAAGCAAGCGCGCTAGCCAAGCTACGCTACGCCCCGGACCATTGGAGCACTGATTCTAGCCTGCCGACCGCCGGTTTCAATCACGAAAACGGTTTGGAGATCCGCCTGGGCGCACCCGGACACTACCACCAATGCACGATGCCGCGTCCGAGTGGAACGCCGGATTCATCCGGCAGGTGTGCAACCGGCGCGTGTTGCTGCCGGATAAATCCGGCGTTCCGCGCAGGTACGGCATCGTTGCCGGGTGATGGTGTCAAATTGCGCCATTGCCTTCCGACCGGAAATGTTCCGGAGCGCGAGTTGTCCCAACTCGCAGCCGATTCCAACGCGGAAAATGGTTCGAAAACTTCCAGCGAGGGTTTGCATTCGTGGCGGCTGCGGCTTGGGACAAGCCACGCTCCTAATTCTCACCGCCGGCCGCGGGTTGGAATGATCTTGGGGCGGATCGGCGGCGGCAGCGGAATTTTCGGTGGGATGACCGGCGCAGCCGGCAAAGGCGGAACCTGCGGCGCGAGCGCAGCCGGAGCTGACGGCTGGGAAGGTTTGACTCCCAACTGCCCGGCTTTCTGCGACAGCCAGTCTTCGGCCTTCGTCACCACCTCGCCGATTTTTGTTTCGGGGAATTTCATTTCGCCGATGTTGAACGCGGCAAACGAGCCGAGCGCCTCGGCCATCGGCCCGGCGCCTTTTATCGCGTCGCTTGGGCCAGGCAATGTCTGCCAGGCTTCGTAGCCGTTCACAATCCATTCGAGCCGGCCGGTTTCGATGTCCACCAAAAAACCATGCACCGGGATTTTCGGGCCGATGAGCGGGCTGTGCCGGACGATGTCGCACGCCTTGATGACGTTCTGCCGTTCGCTGCCAAACATGCCGAAAAATTCGTTGAGGTTTTCCGGCAGCAGATGCCGCTCAACGCCCAAGGCCTTCAATTTGTCGAGCAACTGCATCGCCGTCGTCGTGCAAATCTGGCAGTCCGTGTGGCCGATGATGGCGATTTCCTTGCCGCCCTTGACCGCGCACGCCAGCGCCAGCGACCGCATGGTGCTGCTCAACGGTCCGGTGATGATGTTGCCCGCGTTGCGCAGCCAGATGAACTCCTCGGCAGGCAACGCCAGCGCGTTCGGAAATAACGCATTCAACCGCGGATCAACGCACGTGAGCGCGATGACCGGCAGTTCGTCCGCGAAATCCGCCGGGTGCAGACCGGCATCCGTGTCACCGGCCACCGCCCGGTGATTCGCATCAATGATGGCTTCGAAGAGGTGCATGGTAGGAGTTCACGTTATGTGGCGTAAGATTCAAGGAAGCCACATTGTTTGCAACGGAACGTGCGGATTTGTAAATTGGCCCGTCTTGTTATGTTCAGCGGTCTAAATTTTAAACCAAAAAAAGTACCACCCCAATCGGGTGTTCCCGCCACCCACTTCGATACGTCCAGCCCACGAGGAAAAGCGCATTCAAGAATGTAGCCTTCCTCCATTTGCTTGCCGCATTTCGGACAAATTTTGGTCTGTTCGTTTTCGGCCATAATATTTCCTCACGTTGCCTTTTTCCACGGCTGCAACGGCGGCGGATCAAAGGCGGGCGCGGGCGGCGCTTTCGGCATCAAAAACCAGAGCGCCAAATAAACGATCACCCCGGCAAACGCCGTGAAAATCGTCGCCAAAACCCAGATTACCCGCATGCGGAACGGCGACCACCCGAGATGTTCCGCCAACCCGCCACAAACCCCGGCGATCATCCGATTATTTTGCGAACGGCAGACTTTCATTTTCGTTATCCAATTATTTTACCGATGCCTGCTCTTGAACCGAAAGCGCCAGAGGGCTGGCGCACTCCAAGACGCTCCGCGCCGATTGAAACCGTACAGCAACCGCCAGGTCTTGGACTGCGGTGGCCCTCCACCGCTTTTCATCGGCGATGTCACAACCGCTACTTGAACGGCAGACTTTCATAATCTCACTGGGAGGGTCGCCGTGCCGGCGACCCATTATTTGGGGACGGCGACACGCCGTCCCTCCCAATTTTGGTAGGGCGCTTTCTCCGAAAGCGCCGCGCCCTACCTGTTATTTGCCTTTATCGTCGTCCTTGCCCATCGCCTTTTTCAGCGCGGGAACCTGTTCCAGCAATTTCTCGAACTTCACGCCGGTCAGAGCTTCCAACACGGGCGGTAACTGGCTGATGATGGTGGTCACATCGCCGGTCAGCTTGCTCGCGCCGCCGCCGGGGCCGTTGCCGCTGTTGATGATGACCATCTTCTCCATCTTCGCCAGCGGTTCGCTGATCTTGCCCGCGATTTCCGGCATCACCCGTACGATCATTTCGATGACCGCCGCTTCGTTGTATTGTTTGAAGCTCTCGGCCTTCACGCGCATCGCTTCGGCGGTCGCCTTGCCTTGCGCCTCAATGACGGCGGCCTCGGCCAGACCGCGCGCCTTGTTCGCATCGGCTTCGGCCAGACCCGTGGCTTTCACGACGTCGGCACCGGCAAAACCGGTCGCTTTCGTCGCGGACGCCGCGCCGGCCGCCTCGGTTTCGAGCTGGAATTTCTTCGCGTTGGCCAGCGTCTCGACCTTGTAACGCTCGGCGTCGGCGGGTTTCTGGACATTGGCTTCGAGTTCGCGCTGTTTGCGCTGGATTTCCTGCTGCTGCAACTCGATTTGCTTTTGCTTCTCGATGATTTGCACCTGAACTTCCTCGGCCTTCACGAGCTGGCCGGTCTTAAATTTCTGCAAATCATACGCGAGGTCGGCCTGGGCCTTCTGCTGGTTCACCGCCGCCTGGTATTGCGCGACGTTGGATTGGTAATTGCGTTGCGCCTCGGCAACTTTCGTGTCGGCGACGAACTTCGCTTCCTGCCCCGCCTGATTCGCCTGCGCGGATCGAATCTGCGCATCGCGGTCGGCTTCGGCCTGGGCGATGATGGCGTCGCGTTTGACCTGGGCGATGCGCGGTTTGCCGAGCGCGTCGAGGTAGCCTTGCGTGTCGCGGATGTCGCGGATGGTAAAGCTGACAATGCCGAGACCCATGTTGGCCATGTCGCCCGCCGCCACTTCCTGGACTTTCTGGGCGAAGGCGTCGCGGTTTTGATAAATTTCCTCGACCGTCATCGTGCCGAGAATCGCGCGCAAATGACCTTCGAGCGTTTGCATGGCGATGTTTTTGATGTCGTCAACGCCTTTACTGAGAAATTGTTCGGCAGCCGTGGCAATGGAGATGTCATCGCCCTTGACCTTGATTTGGGCCACGCCGTCCACCTTCACCGGCACACCTTTGCTCGTATAGACCTCCGGCGTCTGCACGTCAATGGTCAGCAGTTCGAGCGAGAGGATATCCACCTTTTCGTATACCGGCCAAACGAACCGGCCGCCGCCTTTGACGATGCGGAACCCGACATCACGCGCGGTGCCATCGGGATCGATGATCTGTCGTTTGCGGCCGGAAATGACCAGCACCTGGTTGGGACCGACCTTGGTGTAGCGGCTGGCCCAGAGGCCAAGCAACATGAAAAGGACAATGACGACCGCGATGACTCCACCGATGACATAGGCGGTGAAGGTGATGTCGGCCAGGAGGATTGGGGTAACCATAGTGTTCCTTTAGTTGTAAGTTTTAATTGGAGTGGCTGTTGGGTGGTTCAGTTTATAACATCAACGTAATACTGTGTGCCGGCGATGCGGGTAATGCGAACGGGCTTGCCGGCGGGAATCGCAGAGCCGCTTTCAGTCCGCGCCGGGGCGGTATAGCGGGACCCACCCTGGATGTAGGCGATTTCACCGACGCCGTTTTCCGGAATGGGCGTCACAATCGAGGCTTCCTGGCCAACCAGGGAGGCGACGCGGGATTCGCTCGAACTTTCGGTCTGCTTGAACATCCAATTGAAAAGCAGAAAGGTGGCAAACGCCATTGCCAGTCCGGCGACTGCCGAAATCGGGGCGCTGACCCACACACTTCGCGTCGCCTCAACCTTGCTCAGAATGAGTCCGCAAGCGCCGAAAGCTGTCACAAAGCACGCCAGCACTGTGGGGCTAAAGAACGAAATCCCCGGCACGCCGCTGTGGTCATAACCGGCTTCCGCGTGGCCGCCCGTCCCGACGGCCCCGCCGCCATCGTGTCCGCCAAAGAAATGACCGGCGATCGCGCTGATGAAGGCGAACGCCAAACCCACCACCAAGCAGATCGTGTAGATAATCATAAATCCTCGCTGAGTTGTTGTGGGAGCGAGTAGAAACCCAACCCGCCGCCAAAGCAAGTCGGAAAGGAATGCTGGGTTTGGTCGTTGTGTTTCATGCGTTGCGCTTATCAAACACCACCCCGCCTTAAGATGCATCTATAATTTCGCATTGGATTTGTAAGCTGATGTTGGAGTTCCACAGTCGGGCGTCGGTTGAGAATCCAAAAATCGTCCTCGTTCTCCTTCTCGTCCTCGTCCTCGATTTTCGGGCGAATCAGGGCTGGTTCGATTACGAGAACGAGGACGATTCTCCAGCTCAAGCGTTTTAAACAAGCTGAAGCTTGAACTCCAACCGCGCTTCACGCTTGCTAATCCCGCCCGGCTTTTCCATCGTTTCGCCATGCATTCCTATGAATTGTTGCGCGAGGTTTTTGACAAAAAAGCCCCCAAACAAGTCGCCGCCGACCTTGGCCTGTCGCTTTCCATGGTTTACAAGTGGGCCGAACCGCCGGACCACGCTGCGGGCAGCGGCACCGGCAATCCGCTCGACCGCATCGAAGCCCTGCTGCAAAGCACCGGCGACCACCGGCTCGTCCAATGGATTTGCCAGCGCGCCGGGGGATTTTTCATCCTTAATCCGAAAAACACGCCGCATCCGCATTTTCTGATTCCGGCCACCAACCAGATCGTCCAGGAATTTGCCGACCTCCTTGCCGTCGTCGCCAAAGCCGCCGACGACAATCAAGTCACGCAGGCGGAGTCCAAACAAATCCGCGCGCGGTGGGAGGAACTGAAAACGGTGACGGAAGGTTTTGTGGTCTGCTGCGAGGAAGGAAATTTCAGTCACCTCCGAAACCACGCCGCCAAACACGCGTCGGCGAATCAGGAGTGAAAAAGTTCCCGTAGCAGCCGACGTCAGTCGGCTCAATTATTTCTGAAGTCAGAGCGGACTGACGTCCGCTGCTACGGGCTTGAAAACAAGTTCTGAACTTCCGGGATTATCCCGCCGCCCTTTTCTTCGCGATGGTATGCGTGGCGTGGCCGTAAAACGCTTCGGCGCATTCCATCAGCGTCTCGGACAGCGTCGGATGCGGATGCACCGTCAGCGCGATGTCCTCGGCGGTCGCGCCCATTTCCAGCGCCAGTACCGCCTCGGCAATCAATTCACCCGCGCCCGCGCCCACGATGCCCACGCCCAGCACCCGCTCGCTCTCGGGATCAATCAACATCTTCGTCAGACCGTCCGTGCGGTCGAACGACAACGCCCGGCCCGAGGCCGACCACGGAAATTTCGCCACTTCGTATTTCACGCCTTTGGCCTTCGCCTCGGCTTCGGTCAGTCCGCACCACGCCAGTTCCGGGTCGGTGAACACGACGGCCGGGATGACGATGTTTTCAAAGGTGACATCCTCGCCGTTGATATTCTCGACGGCAATGCGCGCCTCCTTGTGCGCCTTGTGCGCCAGCAAAATCCCGCCCGCGATGTCGCCAATGGCGTAAATGTTCGGGTCATTCGTTTGCTGGTGATGGTTGACCTTGACGAAGCCTTTTTCATCCCGCTCGACCTTGGTGTTTTCGAGGCCGAGATCGGCGCTGTTCGGCACGCGGCCCACGGCCACGAGCACGCGGTCGTAAAGTTCGGACACCTGCTGGCCGTTGTGTTCCATCTCCACTTTGATCTGTTTGCCGACAGTGGCCATCTTCGTGACCTTGGCCTTGAGCCGGATTTCCTTGAACATTTTCTTCGCGTTCGCCACCACCGGCCGGGCCAGGTCGGGGTCGGCCCCGGCCAGGATGCTGTCGAGCGCCTCGACCAGCACGGTTTTGCTGCCGAGCGCGGCATACACGGTGCCCAGTTCCATGCCGATGTAACCGCCGCCGACGACCAGCAGGTTTTCCGGAACATCCTCAACTTCGAGCGCCCCGGTGGAGGTCATGATGCGCGGATTGCCGAGGTCGAACACCTTGGGCATGGCCGCCAGCGAACCGACGGCGAGAATCGCCTTGTCATACTCGATGAGCTGCTGCCCCTGCTCCGTCTCGACGCGCAACGTCTGTGAGCCTTCAAAATAACCGCGTCCCTGGATCACCTGCACGCCGCGCATTTTGGCCAGCGTGGCCACGCCGCCGCCGAGTTTTTCCAGAATGGACTCCTTCCACGCGCGCAGTTTCGGCAAATCCACCGTCGGCGGCGTGAACGTGATGCCGCGATGTTCGGAATCCTTGGCGGCGGTGATCTGGTGCGTCGCGTAAAGCAGCGCCTTCGACGGAATGCAGCCGCGATTCAGGCAAACGCCCCCCAGCCGCTTCTCGCGTTCAACGAGAATGACTTTCATGCCCAGGTCGGCGGCGTAAAAAGCCGCGGCGTATCCGCCCGGTCCCGCGCCGACAACCACGATTTGAGTTTTGATTGGGTCCATAGGAAAAAATGGAGTGATGGAGTATTGGAGTATTGATTGATTAGTCGCCGCCGCCGTAGGCAATGTTGCTCTCTTTCAGCACGAGATGGTCAATCCAGTCACCGGCCATCTCCTTGCGCTCAAGACTTTCCACAAGTTTCAAAAGGCCGTTTTCGAGTTTAAAGGCCAGTGCGTTCAGTGCATCGAAGTCCGCCGGTTGAAGTTGCCCTGCTTTGTGATAAGCGATGAGTCCGGAAACCGACTCGCCAAGTGAGCCGAGCGCGAAGTTTAAAAACTGCAGATATTCGCGGATGGAACGCCGGCAATAACCTTCGGCGATGTTTCGATGCACCGAATCCGCGGAGGCAATTCCCTGCGATGCGACTCGTCGCAAATCGTAAGGCCACATCCGGAAAACACGACTGCAAGAAACGTAAAAATCAATCGCATCCTGCCACACCCGCAGTTGCTGATACCCGCGATTTTTGTTTCGATAATTCGTTTCCATATCTCATCACCCCAACACTCCATCACTCCAATACTCCGTTCACAGTTTTATTGCTTCCTCGCCAAAGTCTTCCATCGCTTTCACGAGATCCACCATAAACCGCGCCGCCGCGCCACCGTCAATCACCCGATGGTCATACGACAATCCCAGCGGCGTCATCATGCGCACCTCGACCTTGCCGTCGCGCGCGACCGGTTTCATCGCGCCGCGGCCGAGGCCGAGAATGGCCACTTCCGGTTTGTTGATGATGGGCGTGAAATGCGCGCTGCCGATGGCACCCTGATTGGTGATGGTGAACGTGCCGCCTTTCATTTCCTCCGCCGTCACCTTCCGGTCGCGGGCCTTTTGCGCAAGTTGTTCCAGTTCCTTCGCCAATTCGAGCACGCTCTTCCGGTCCGCGTCGCGGATGACCGGCACGATCAAGCCCTGCTCGGTGTCCACCGCAATGCCGATGTGGAAATATTCCTTGAACACAACCTCCTGCGCGATTTCATCAAGGCTGGAGTTGAAAATTGGATGTTTTTTCAACGTCCCGACCAGCGCCTTGAGCACGAGCGGCGTGAGCGTGAGCTTTGCGCCCTTTTTCTCATAAGCCAGCGCGTATTTCTTCCGCAACTCGTTGAGCCGCGTGAAATCGGCGTCGTCGAATTGGGTGACGTGCGGGATGGCATTCCAGTTCTCCCACATCCGCCGCGCAATCACTTGGCGCAGTTGCGTCAGCGGCTTCTTCGTCACCGGCCCCCATTTGGAAAAATCAATTGATTCGGCGGCCGGTTTTGCCGGCACCACGGCAGCAACCTTGGGTTTGTCCGTCGCTTTCTGCAAACGCGCGATATAGGCGCGGATGTCGCCGGTGACGATTCGTCCGCCCGCCTCGCTGCCGCGCACCTTGGACAAATCAATGCCCAGCTCGCGCGCGAGCCGGCGGATGGATGGCGAGGCGACCGGCGCGGCCACGGGCTTCGGAATTTCCTCCCCGTCCTCGGCTGCCGATTCTTCAACCGGCGTTTCGGGTTCCGGCTCCGGCGCGGCCCATTTCGCGGCGGGCGCGGCGGCGACAACCGGTTGATCACCACCGCTCAATGAGATGAGGCGCTGGCCGACGCTGATTTTGTCGCCTGCTTTGACGTAAATTTTCGTGACAACACCGGCGGCCGTGGACGGGATGGAAGCCACGGCCTTTTCATTTTCCAATTCGAGAATGGCCTGATCCTTGGCGACAGGGTCGCCTTCCTTCACGAAGACATTGACCACGACGCCTGAATCAGCGCCTTCACCGAGTTTGGGAAGTTTAACATCCATAATTAACAGGGGGCAAGTTGGCGGAAAACCCCGCATTGTTCCAGTAATTATTTTGTGCGCTCAACGACGCGGGACGCAACCGGCCACTGTAATCATTCTTCTCTGCCTGGGAGCGCCGGCGTCCCGCCGGCTCGCCGTGTTGGACAAACAGTCCTGCCTGCCGACGAGACGTCGGCGCTCCCAGGGTTCGCCATCCGGCTCAGTCCCAATACACAGTTGGTGGCGGCAGCAAGATACGCCAATCAACGCCCCTTTTCCCAATCCCGCACCCGGCCGGGAATAATCCGGAACAGCGGAAGCAGCGCGGGAACTTTTTTGCCAACAATGATTGACAGAATCACCCCCAAAAACTACAAAGCCGCCTGCCCAATCTTAACTGGGTCACACCATGCGCCACGTGAATCCAATCCGGAGTGGTCCGAACCGCTGTGAGCCCGCTTGCGGCCATGCTCTGGTAATGAGCAGCCATTATGGCACGTAATCCTTGCTGTCAATCACCCGCCGCGCGCGCAGACGCTTTGCCGGAACCGCTGGCCTGGTTTGCCGGCATGATTGACCACTGCTACGATTACGCCGAAGCCGCCAAGGCGCAAGGCCGGCCGGTCGTGGGCATCCTGTGCGAGTTCACACCGCGCGAAATCATCCTCGCCGCCGGCGCCGTGCCGGTCTGCCTGTGCGGCGGCTCCGCGGAAACCATCCCCGCAGCGGAGCAATATCTGCCGGCCAATCTGTGCCCCCTGATTAAATCCACCTTCGGCTATCACGTCAAAGGCTCAAACCCATTTCTAAACTGGTCGGACCTGGTGGTCGCCGAGACGACCTGCGACGGGAAGAAGAAGATGTTCGAGCTGATGGGCGCAACGAAGCCGATGTATGTGCTCGAACTGCCCCAGAAAGCCGATGACCCCGACGCCCTCGAACACTGGACGCGCGAAGTGCGGAAACTCAAGGAACACCTGGAGCAGCGCTTCCACACGAACATCACCGATGAGAAGCTTCGCGAAGCGATCCGGCTGATGAACCGTGAGCGCGGATTGCGGCGGCAACTGGCGGATTTGATGACCGCGGACAATCCGCGGCTGACCGGCCGGCAATTGATCGAGTTCAAGAGCATCATTTCAGGCATCGAAGCGGATCTGCAGCAGTACGAACGGGCGATTCAATATTTCGGCGCCCCCGGAATGGTGGGTGCCCTATCAGAACCAGAAGGTAGGGCGCGTCACTCCGTGCGCGCCGATCTGGGGAATCGCGAAGGCGGCGCGCAGGGGACTGCGCGCCCTACCATTGGCAGTCCATCCGCATCGCCGGCCAAACCCGAACACAAAGTCCGCGTCATGCTGACCGGCGTGCCTATTGTTCACGGGGCGGAACGTGTTTTGGAAATCATCGAAGATGCCGGCGCGGTCGTAGTCGGCATGGAAAATTGCACCGGCCTCAAGCCCATTCTCGACGATGTGGATTTGGACGAGCCGGATCCCCTCTGCGCCATCGCCCGGAAATATTACCACCTCCCCTGCTCCGTCATGACGTTGAACACGCGGCGATTCGAAATCCTCCGCTCGCTGGCCGCGAAATTCCGTCCGCAGTGCGTCATCGAACTCGTCTGGCAGGCTTGCCTCACCTACGACATCGAATCATTCCACATCCGCAAATTGGTCGAGGAAGAACTCCACCTGCCCTACCTGAAAATCACGACAGATTATTCGCCGTCGGATTCGGCGAGAATTTCTGCGCGTGTCGAAGCGCTGCTGGAAACCGTCCGAGGCCGTTAGGCTGCCGAAACCCGGGCCTGACCGCATTACAGAACCGACCAGCCAACGACCAACCAGCCATGTACCGCCGTCGGTGAAGAGCGAGCCTCCGGAAAGATCGGCTACGATCTGCCGTGAGCCGATACACAATATAAATAATAAATAACTTGCCTTCGTGGCGGCTGCATACAGAATTTTCGCTAATACAGATGCGTCAACGTTCTGTGAATCACTCGCGAACATCCGACCTTCATCCGGTCATGGCGGCAGGGTGTTGTTCGACGTCAGATGAGGCCGCGCAGTGCCGGTTAGTTAACTCCAACGAAAGGAATCCCCTTGAGCCATCATACTCGAATCATCTCGCTGGCCTTCGCTTCGGCGTTGGCCTGGACGGCTACCGCGGCTGACCCCGCCGGCAGCTCGTCCGAAACCCCATCCACTTCTCCCTCTTCCCCCACCAAACCGCCTGTCGCGGCTGACGGCCCTTCTGCCAGCCCGGCAGGCGCCACAGTGGCGGCCAAAGCAGAAAAACCGCCGCCACTGCCCCTGCATGAAATCGAAGGCAACGGCGGTGTTTTCTCCACCTTCTCGGCTTACCTCGTGAACCCGCCGAGAAACGGCGAGCCGGTCGGTCGGCCCAGCATCGGGTTTGGCTACATCAATATGGGCTACGGTCGAGACCTGGTGGCGCTGACGGTGACAGAAACACCCTGGGAACGTCTCGAGCTGGGATTCGGCTATGATCAGCTCAACCTGGGGGATCTGCCGACGGCGATCGCGGCGCCGCCAATGAATGGTCCCCGGATTGACAACACGCTGGCGATGTATAACGCCAACGCGCGGCTGCTAATTCTGAAGGAAAACGAATTCGACCAGAAATGGCTGCCGGCGATCACGGCCGGGATTCATTACAAGTACAATGATGGCGTCAACCGGATCGATGACCAGCTTGGGGGCGGGCTGTCCACGACGGGGCTCTCGAACCATGAGGGTTTGGATTTCACGCTTTACGCTTCCAAGATGCTCACGTTTTTGCCACGGCCAGTGTTAGTGAACGTGGGGGGGCGGGCGACCAAGAGCGCGGAGATCGGCTTGTTGGGTTTCACCGACGAATACAGCTTTCTCTTTGAAGGCAGCGTGGTGGTATTGGTCACGGACCGGATCATGTTGGCTGCTGAATACAAACAGCAGCCCAGAGGGTTCACTCCAATTCCCGGTCTCATCGGCGCGCCAGATGACTGGTGGACCATTGATGCCGGCTATGTGGTCAACTCACACATGACTGTGGCGGTGGGCTACGGCCACTTCGGCACAGTGGCCAACCATGAGGCCAACGGCGTGTGGGGCATCACCACGAAGTGGGAGTTCTGAAAACAACAAAACAACACAAAGAGAAACATGGTATGAAAGCGATCAAGAATATTGGACTGGCAAATGTGCAGGCGGTTTACAGCGGCCCGGAAGGGCGGCTCTGGCAACTCCTCATGGGCGAGCAGATCCACATCGGCGGGCTGACCTCCTCGATGGACCTGGCGGAACGCGCCGGCATCGCGGAAGGCTGGTCGGGGGTTGACCTCTGCTGCGCCCTCGGAGCGGGAATGCGTTTTCTGGTGCGGTTCCGCAAGGTGGCGCGCATGACCGGCGTGGACGCCACCCGCGCGATGCTGGATTTGGGGCAAAAGCGCTGCACCGAGGAAGGCCTGGCGGACCGTATGAAGTTCGTCGAAGCCAATGTTTGCGCCACCGGCCTGCCGGCGACAAAGTTCGATTTCGTGTGGGGTGAAGACGCCTGGTGCTATGTCGAAGACAAGGCGAAGTTGATCGCCGAAGCGGCGCGCCTCATCAAACCGGGGGGGCTGATTGCCTTCACGGACTGGATGGAAGGGCCGGCCGGACTCACGGATGAGGAAGCCAAACGGTATCTCGGCTTCATGAAGTTTCCCGGGGTGCTCCGCATGGAGGAATACGGTTCCCTGCTGAAAGCGAACAGTTGCACCGTGCGCGCGGCCCAGGACACCGGACGGTTTGCGAAACACGTGCCGCTCTACCTCGACATGATCGAGAAACAACTGACCTACGACGCGCTCAAAATCATCGGCTTCGACATGGCGCTCGCGCAAATGCTGATTGGTGAAATGCGCTTCATGCAATCCCTGGCGGAAAAAGGGAAAATCATTCAGGGTCTGATGGTGGCGCAAAAAGGCGCGTAAGAGCGTGTTTAAAAGAGCGTCTATGCCGCACCGTTTTTCGTTGGGAGTTCCGCCTTTAGGCGGTTCCAACGCGTTGCCGCCTGAAGGCGGGACTCCAAACCCGGATGCTGAATCGGGCGGATTCACGGCGGCACTACTTCGATGAAGGTTTTTTACAGCAGCCCGTGGGTCCCGGTGGAGTGGATTGAGGCCCACGGTCTGCAGCCATGCGGTGTCTGGTTCGCGGAAGATTTGGGCTGTGGTGTGCTGCCGCTTTCCGCCGGAGTCTGCGCCTTTTCCGAAGCGGTGCTCCGCTTCGCCGAAACGCATCACGACTCGGCGGTGATCTTCACCACCGCCTGCGATCAGATGCGCCGGAGCTTTGACGCATTCACCGGTTCGCAACCGGTCCGGGCTTTCCTGTTCAACCTCCCCGCCACCTGGCAATCCCCGGTTGCTTTGCGGATCTTCCGCACCGAGGTCGAACGTCTGGGCCGCTTTCTTCAGGTGCATGGCGGTCATGCACCAACGGCAAAAGACCTGGCGCAAATAATCGAACGCCGCAGCCAGTCCAGGAAATGTCTGCTGGAATTGGCGCCGCGCTGTTCCGCCCGGCAATATGCCGAAGCCATTGCCCGGTTTCATTGGGACGGTTCAGTCTGTGTGCCCGACCATCCGCCGTCGCCGTCTTCCCGCGCCATCCCGCTCGCCATTGTCGGCGGGCCGTTGACAGCGTCGCAGTGGGGTTTGCTGGACTTGATCGAAGCCGCCGGCACACGGATCGTGCTGAACGCCACCGAGTCCGGCGAACGGAGCCTGTTGCCTCCGTTCCGGCTGGAAGGATTCAGTGACGATCCCATCGGCGCGGTCGCGCGCGGGTATTTCGAGAATTGTGCGGACGTTTTCCAGCGGCCCAACACACGGCTTTATTCCTGGCTGGTCGAACGCCTGATCGCCCGGGGCGTCCGTGGAATTGTGCTCTGGGTCCACACCGGCTGCGATTTATGGCGCGCGGAAGCGCAGACCTTGCGCGAAACTTTCCGGCTGCCGGTCTTGTTGCTGGAAGCGGACGAGGTGCCGGGCGGCTCTCCGCGCGAGGCGAACCGGATTCAGGCTTTTGTGGAGACTTTCAAATGACCATCGCGCCGCGCAAACTCAGTCTGGCCGAATGGGACGATCGTTACGATCAATTGGTCCGTGCCGGGTTGAAAGAACCGGGTTACGGCGGGCCGCTGCGCCGTCACGTCGTCAAGGAAAGTGATTTACGTCTTCAACACCTGCGTTTCGACAACTCGGCGGCCGCGCTCCGGCTCTGGAATTTCCTGCTGACCGAGAACGAACGCCTGCACCAGGCCCGCGCCCGCGGCGACAAGATTGTCGGCACGATGAAAGACCTCGGCACGGTTCCCGTCATGGCCTACTCCTTGCCCGGCGTGCGCGCGTTTTATCCCGACGGCGCGTGGTGGACGCCCTGCCTCATGGAATGCAGCGACCATTTGCTGCAACAGGCGGAAGCTTTGGGCATTGACGCTTCGTTCTGCCCGGTGCGCGCGATGCTGCCCGCGTTTCTAAACGGCGAACATTTCCCCCGGCCTGATTTGCTGATCTGCAGCACCGGCGCGGTTTGTGACGATTTCTCCGCCATCGCGCAACGTCTGGAAACGCTGGGTCATTCGATTCTGTGGTGGGAAATGCCGCGCCGCCGTCAACCCGATCCCCGGGAGGCTTCGTGCGCGCTGCCGGGAAACCTGCTTGCGCCGCAGGTCCAGGTGGACTGGGTGCGGGAAGAATTGCAGCGGGTCGCCCAATCGCTGGGCGAACTGGCCGGACAACCTTTGGATGACAATACGCTGACGGACGGGATTCGAAAAGCGAACGAAGTCCGCCACCTGCTTCAGGCGCTGCGGACGACCGTCTATTCCGCTCCTGGCGCGCCGTTGCCCGCGCTGGAAATGCTCGTCGCGGAAATGCTGGCCATTCATTTCTGCTCCGACCGCGCGGAAACCGTCGCCGTGCTTGGCGAACTGCTCGCGGAAGCCGAAAAGCGCGTTCAGCAAAAACAATTCATCATCGACGTGGACGCGGTGCGGATTTTCTGGGTGAATCCCGTGGCGGATTTGCGGGCCATGAACCTGCTGGAAGACTGGGGCGGACGCGTCTGCGGCTCGGACTACATGTTCACCCATGCGCTGGATTTGATTCCGGAAAACCTGCCGCCGCTCGAAGCGCTGGCGCGAACCGCGCTGGCGGATCCGATGGTCGGCTCCACGGCCGAACGCGCCGCGCGAATCGTGCGGGAATGCCGCGACTTTCATGTCGAAGCGGTGGTCGTGTCGCGCATACCAGGCGCCAGCCATTGCGCGCGCGAGGGAGCCATCATCCGTGAAGCCGTGCAAAAAGCGCTGGGCCTTCCAACAATCGAGCTTGAAATCCCGCCGGTATGTGATGCCATGCTGCCGACACTTGGCTCGCGGGTGCAGGCGCTGATTGAAACCGCGCGCGCCAGGAGAAAATCATGATTTGTGCCGGAATTGATGCGGGATCGCGTTCGATCAAAGTTGTGCTGTTCGACACCGAACCGCCGCGCATCCTTTCCACCCGCATTGGCGATCAGGGAGTGGCCCAGGAACACCTGGCCCGGGAGCTTTTTGAGCAGGCGCTGAACGATGCCGGCATCGGGCGTTCGCGCGTTTCCGGCGTGGTGGCCACGGGCTACGGCCGCAACGCCATCCGTTTCGCCGACACCACCATCACCGAAATCACGTGCCATGCGCGCGGCGTGCATCACGTGGCTCCTGACGCGCGCACGATCATCGAAATCGGCGGCCAGGACAGCAAAATCATCCATCTGGAGGACGGCGGACGGGTCCGGGATTTCGCCATGAATGATCGCTGCGCGGCCGGCACGGGCCGGTTTCTGGAAATGGTCGCCTCCCGGCTGGGGGTGGACTGGCCGAAACTTGCGGAACTCGGTCGCGACAGCAAAAAACCGGCGCTCATCAGCAATATGTGCGTGGTGTTTGCCGAAACGGAGATCATCGGGTTGCTGGCCGAAGGCGTGCCTGTGCCGGATGTCGTTGCCGGCGTACAAAACGCAATTGCCACGCGCGTCGTGGCCTTGGTCGGGCGTTCGGTCGTTCCGCCGGTGTATTTTACGGGCGGCGTGGCCCTGCAACCGGGAATGACGCGCGCACTGGCTGAAGTCCTGTCCTGTCCGCTCCGCGTCGCTCCCCATCCGCAATTCACCGGCGCGCTCGGGGCGGCATTGCTTGCGGGCGGACAGAACCGGGCAAAATTGTAGCGCCGATCCCCATTCCTTGACAGTCCGTTAAAGAACTCGTTCATTCGTAGGAGCCGAGGTGACGAGGCTCTGACTGAATTTACGATATGCGATTTACGATTTACGAGTTCGTCCACAATATCTGCGCACCGCGTAAATCGTATATCGTAAATCGAAAATAATGAGCCTCCTTACCGGTCTTCGCACCAAGTACTACGACCCGGCAGGCGTCGGCCCCTACTATTGATGGGCCGCTACCGGCAGAGGCTCAACAACGACAGCCCGACGAAGAACAACAAGATTACCAGTGCGCTGATCACGACGCCAGCAATGGCCGCTGCCCGGTTGCCACCGCGGACCCACCCGCTGATGCTCACAATCAGCGCGACGGGCGGTGTCAGAAATATCGTCAGCCCGCCAAGGGCCGAAAGGGGCGATCTTCACCCGGGCCGGAGGACCACCATCAGCACCAGAGCCGCAGGCGCAGCGAGCGACAGCCAAAAACCCACCCGCCCCAAGTTTGAATGCGGGACTTCCGGCGGAATCTGACCTGGTTCAATCGTTTCCATGCGAGCGTACCGGTCGGCCTTACAACTTCGTATCTATCGGCTTGCTGATCGTCTCCACGGGCGCCAGATCGAACTGGACTTTGATGGTGACGGTCTTGCCAGCCAGCTCTTTGGGCACTCGCCATGAGTGCGAACAAACGCCGCCTCAGCCAAACTCCATGTTGCCCGAAGCCACCTGTTTGCCATCGGCGGTATTGATCGCAAAGGCCGGCTTCGGCGGCTGGCGCAGGTTCCCTTTGTCTCCCTTGAGGAAAAAGCTTGAATACGTTTCGCCGCCGGCGCCGAGCACGGAAGCCTGGATGAACTGCTGCAACACCGGTTCGGCCCCGGCGTTCCCCCCAAAAACCCAGTCCAGAAACGATCCGGATTCCGACGCGGTCGAACCACTGTTCCGGTTGTCACGCGCCGACGTGACCTTGACTTCGAGGGGCGCGCCGCACTTGAACGGCGTGGCGGCGTCAGCCCGTGCCATGGTGGTGTCCTTCGGAGTGCGTTTGTATCCACTGAGAATCAAAGTTTCGCCGGCCGCGTTTTTGACTTTGAGCGTGCAGGTGTAAAGCCGGTAATTGCCGGACGGCACTTTGGCTTTTCCGTTTTCAACGCCGGGCTGAAGCAGTTGCCATTCGCCGGGTGCGGCTTCCCACGCCACCTGGAGGCCGTTCACCTGTTCGCCATGCGGTTGCAACGCCAGTTCCGCCAGCGGCCCGGCCCACGGTTCAAGCGCGAGCGATTTGTCGTCGGCCGCCAGAACGGCCTGGTAGGGTTTCGCACCCAGATACAGCACCGGTCCAAACGGGGCCGATACGCTGCTCCCGATGGAATTTTCGAATTTGCCGGAGCCATCGTTGCCCACGAGAAAATAATCACCGCCTTGGAAATACCAGTTGGTTTCGGTGCCATTCTGGTAGGTGGTCGGTTGATTGAAATCTCCCAGCCGGAAGTTGCAGTTTCCATCAACGATGCCCACTTTCTGCGTCACGCCGTCCAAGTCCACCGTGGTTTCCAGGTACCAGCCCGCCTTGAACCGCAACTGGCCGAGGTAGGAAGTGTTCCTGTTCGCAACGGCATCTGCGGGCGGCGTGTAGAGATACATCTGGGCAAAATAAATCGGCCGCCACGTGCCAATCATTTTTCCCTCCGGCACCGGGATTGGCCCAAAGAGTGCGATCTCCGTCCGGTCCGCCGCGGACGTTTGCCTGGGCTGCTCCACCCGCGCGGCCACGGGGTCGTCCGTCAGATCGCCGTTTTGGTTCAGGTCCACAATCAAACGATCGTAACCCTTGCCATCACCCTTGGATTCATCAATCCGGAACCACAACCGGTTTGTCGAGACGGACATTTGGCCGTAAAGCGGATGTTTGGAAATTGCCGGAGGCGCCTTGGTGATGGCGCCGGGTTTGTCGAGCTGCAAGGTTCCGTACAGGCCCGAGCCGCCGGGGAAGGCCATGGCTTCCTCGGCGTTCAAGGTCTTGAATTCCAGCGGAAAGTCTTTCGCGGGCGCAAGGACTGGGATTGCCAGGAGAACCAGACTCCAAACAAGCATCGTTTTTTTCATAACTGTTCCTGTTCCTTTCGCTGCAATATAGGCTTTTGAGGTTCCAAGTGAAGGAGATTCTTGAGTCGCTCACGGAACAATGGGTTGATCCAAGACAGGACCAGGAACGGCAGCAGCGTCGCGAAAATGAGCACCACCATGAACGGCCCGATCCGGAGGAATACGGCGTAATCCACGCTGCCGGGCGAGGCCATCCGGCACAAAAAATGGAGCAGCGCCGACGCCGCAACCCAGGCTGTCGGCAGGGACAAGAAAAGCCACAGGCAGAACCACCACGGACGATGGCGCCACCGACAGGCCAGCCCGGACAAAGCCATGGCCGCAGCGACCACCAAGGCCAGCAGCACCGGCAGAACGAGAAACGGCAACGCCATCTCTCCCACGCCGGCGGTGTCCGTACAGCGTCGCGGGTCTAAAAGGCTCATGACTGGCTCCACCACCAGACCCCAGCCGGCGGTGGCCGCAAAACTGAAAACGATGAAAATGACCAGGACGGCCAATGTGCCCAGGAAAGTGCGGAAGCGATAGCCGCGGCCAAGGTAGGAGGCCAGCAACCAGAGCGCGGCCAACCCAAACGCCAGAGCAACAGGAACGGCCAAAATAATTTCGAGCATCCCCTTGGGCAGGCCGGTATTTGAGCTTTGCAATGCCAGTTCCAGACAATGCCACCCGGCCGCCAGACCCGCCAAGGGCAGCCAGATCCACCACGCGGACCAGCCGTGATTGGGTTTGAGCGCCAGCAAAGCCAGGATAGCCAGCCACGGCAGCAACGGCGACATCAGGCCCGCTGCCGTCCAATTACAAGTGACCACCGGACCTTCCGTGGCACCCAAGCCGCCCAAACCCCGCGAAGCAGCGATTTGGAGTTGGCCAGCCGTCGTCGAGGGTACTCGCCATGAGTACGAGCAGAAGCCGTCTCAGCCAAATTCAAACTGGCCCGACCCGATCTGTTTCCCCGACCTGCCAACGGTAAATTGCGGCGGCTTCCAGTCGCTCCCTCTCACCAGCCAGTATTCTCCACCGCCGGCGCCGATCAATCGGTAGCTGAGAAGCAGGTTCCGTCCGCGGCGGGCGGCGGAGACGCAATTGGTCAACGGCCCGCCCACGGCCAACACTGCCGGTCGCTGCTCATCCACCACGACCGCCTGCTCCGGTGGCGGCGGACTCACCACCGGCAGTTGCGACCCGGTGATTTCCTCGATCACATTCGCCTTCCCGGTTTGCGGCAGGCCGAAATTGAAGTAGGCCTCCGCCTCGCCCTGCTTGAGCCAGACGCGGTAGGGCTGGTATCGGCCGGGGGGGACCTTTACGCTGGCCGGGGGCTGGGTCAGGACGACCACATACGGCCCGCCCGTCAGGACGAGGCGCTGAATGAAACTGCCGGTGATTTGCAATTCGCCCAGCGGGGTTTGCTGTTCGGTCAACCGCAGCGCAAGTTTCTCGTCACGGCCTCGCGGCTCGGCGCTCCAGTCCAACTGGCAGGCGTGTCCCTCAAAAAAGATCCCGGGCGAAAAGGCGAAGGCGTCCGACGCTCTCACCACCCAGTTCTTCCCTTCCCAGGGAATCGCCAATGTGTCCTCCGGTTTTTCGCTGGAGGCACTGAACCGTTTGTTTCGCTCCTCCCAGGGACGCAGCAACAATTGGCCGTGCTCGAAAGACCCCGGCTGGCCTGACAGGTTCTGCACCAATCCCACCTGCCAATCATGTCCGGCCACGGTCACCTTGCCCTGCCAGAACGAACGTGCCATCACGTTGACCAGCGGTCGCCCGGAATCGCCGTACTGAAAGAAATCGAAATCCACCAGCATGGGAGCGCCGGCTGACGTTGCCGGAAAAGAGAGGTGGATGTTCGTGAACACCTGATGATTGAGCGTTGGAAAACGCGGGCCCGTCAGGCTCCCGTAAAACACCCCGTTCGCATCATCGGTCAAATCCCGGTTGCGATTCAGATCGAGGAAGAGTTTTTTTGCGCCGGTTTGCCAGACGAAAGGAATGGCGTTGCTGGGGTTGTCGCCAAATTTCAACACCCCGCGAACGACATGACCGGGAGCCAGCGCCGGCTCTTTGGGGAACGGGACCGGTCGGCACTCGATGGAAATATTCCGGAACAGAAACTGGTAGCTTGTCTCCTGATACTCCAGCGGAACCGTGGTCACCGTTCCGGATGGAGCAGTGGGCTGGGCGGAATCCTCGCTGCCCGAAACATTGCCCGGGCAAGACACCGCGATGACGGCCGCCGCCAGCAACGCGGCCCCTGGCCACGTCCAGCCTTTCCGCGGCAGCCAAAGCATCCTTCGCTTTCTCATAATGGCCGGCATTTCTGATGTCGGAGATTCAATGTCCGGTTAGACCGTACGGTCGGGGAAACGTCACGCGTCACTTTTTTTCACGCGTTGGATTCAGAATTGCCCATCGTGGCACTTTTCGTCCAGGGCGGCGATGATGCGCCGCACTTGTGCCGCTTCCAGTTTTTCATCCTCACGGCGCAGGAATCCAAACCCGAGACTCGTCTCCCAATTTCAGTTGGTGACAATTTGTCACCGACTGACTTCCTTCCTTCCCAAGCCGCTCTTTCAGCTTGTTCCAATACTTTCTGGCCGTCTGGTAATCGGCCTGCTGGGTGAGGACTTGGATGATGTCCACGACGGAGAAGAACCAGGTTTCGGTCTTTTCGTCGTAGAGGCGGCGGATTCTGTGTCCCTCAAAAATGGCCAGGTCCTTTTTCATAATGGTGGTGTGAATTCATTGAATCAAGGTGCGGGCATCGTATTTCAAAACGTGGCATGGGCAAATAAAAATGGTGTCCAGAGGCGCTGACTGTTGTCGCAGCGCCGGGACACGCAGGTGAAAACTGCCTCGTGATGAAACAACGAACACCCTTCGCGAGCGTCGGCGGGGTCGTCCGCAGCACCATTGCAATCCGGGAGGCGGAGCGATTGAAACTGTCGGCGGGTTCGAAGCGGAGGTGTGAGTTGATTGATTTATTCTGACTGTTTCCCATAAGCCATGCCGCGTAAAAGGCGCTGCCTCACGCGGCAGGCTAAAGATGTTTTCAGCATTCAGCATTCAGCATTTCTCCTTCCTTCTGCAAGCAAGGTTGACCTCGAAAGTGGGGAAGGCCATCCTGTCAACGTCGCGCCCACATAAAACGGGCGCCGTGCCAGACACGCGTAAAAGGCTTTCAGCCTCACGCGGCGGGCCAAGTAAAGCAAAGATTATGTCGGACCCAAAACAGGAGCTGCTCTGGAATCTTCCCTCCGTCACCGAATTGCTGAAGAGCGAGACAGTCGCCGGCTGGCTCCGGCAACAGCCCCTGTCGCTGGTGACCGAGTGTTTGCGCCGCGCCGTCGAAAATTTGCGGCGGCAAATCCTCGATGATCGTGGGACAGGCTTCCAGCCTGTCTCTGACATCAAAACATCACCCCCTTCGCGCGTTGGCCCGAAGCAGGCGGGTTCATCACCGAACGGCGGGCTGCCGGAAAGAATACGGAGACAGGCTGGAAGCCTGTCCCACGAAGATTCCGGCGCTCTCGTGCAGGAATTCAACCGCATCGTATTGAGTCAGGCGGGCGAGTTGCTTCGTCAGGCCGTCGAGCCGCGCGTGCGCGAGGCCATCAACGCCACCGGCATCATTCTCCACACCGGCCTGGGGCGCGCGGTCTTTCCCGGCTGTGTCGTGGATTCGATGATTCCCGGATTGAAGGGTTACGTGAACCTGGCCGTGGATCGCGATTCCGGCGGGCGCGTTGAACGGGATGAACTGGTCGAACCCCTGTTCACCGAACTCACCGGCGCCGAAGCCGCCACGGTCGTCAACAACAATGCCGGCGCCACGCTGCTGGTCCTGGCCGCGCTCGCGGCGCGACGCGAAGTCGTCGTTTCGCGCGGCCAGCTCATTGAGATCGGCGGTTCCTTCCGGCTGCCCGATGTGATGGCGCAAAGCCGGGCGCGGCTGGTCGAGGTGGGCACGACCAACCGGACGCACCTCAAGGATTATCGCAACGCCATCACGGAGAAGACCGCCGCGCTCATGCGCGTGCATCCGAGCAACTACCGCGTCGTCGGTTTCACCAGCGAAGTGCCGCTCGCCGAACTCGCTGAACTGGCGCACAGCAAGAATTTGCTTTTGATTGATGATCTCGGAGCGGGCGCGTTGCTGGATTTGCGCCAGTTCGGGCTGCCGCACGAAACGACCGTCCGCGAATCGATCGAGGCCGGGGCAGACGTGGTTTTGTTCAGCGCCGACAAGCTGATTGGCGCCAATCAGAGCGGAATCATTGTCGGGCGCAAGGAGGCGATTGCCAAAATCCGAAAGCATCCCCTGATGCGCGCCTTGCGCGTGGACAAGACCTGCATCATGGTTCTGGAACGCACGCTGCATTTGTTCCGCGACCCCGAGTTGCTCCGCCGCGAGCATCCGACCTATCGCATGATGACCACACCGCCCGACGCGCTCCAGCATCGCGCCGAGGCGTTGGCCCAAGCCATCCGGGAGAAAGCGCCGCGCGCGAAGGCGGACATTCACGCGAGCCAGGCTTATCTGGGCAGCGGTTCGTTGCCGGAGGAAGCGATTCCCAGCCTGGTCGTGAGCGTCAGCTTGCCCGGCATGAAAGCCACGGACCTGGCGCGGGCGCTGCGACTGGACCAGGCGTGTGTCTTTGGACGCATCGAACACGAGCGGGTTTTGTTGGATGTGCGGACCATCACCGATGTGCAGGTGAAGGCGATTGCCGGGGCGCTGGGGAGAATCGCGGGATGAAGATTCAATTTGAAACCGGGAGTGATGGGGTGATGGAGCGTTGGAGTGCTGCAAAGGCAAAGCAGGTCAACACCGAACATCCAACATCCAACATCCAACAACGAATGAAGGGCTGCGCCCGTCTGGTTTTGGCATTGGATGTTCGATGTTGGATGTTGGATGTTGGATGTTCCCACTTCTCCTCATGACTTCCCGCCGTAACATCATGCTCGGCACCGCCGGGCACGTGGACCACGGCAAGACCGCCCTGGTGAAGATGCTCACCGGCTGCGAGACCGACACGCTGGCCGAGGAAAAACAACGCGGCCTCACCATTGACCTCGGCTTTGCCCCCTGCCAGTTGTCGGACAAACGCGTGGTCGGCGTCGTGGACGTGCCGGGCCACGTGGATTTCATCCGCAACATGGCCGCCGGCGCGCACGGCATTGACGTCGTCATTTTTGTCGTCGCGGCGGACGACGGCATCATGCCGCAAACGCATGAGCATCTTCACATTCTCACGCTCATGGGACTGCGCCACGGACTGGTGGCGCTCACCAAGGTAGATCTCGTTGACCCGGCCCGGCGCAGCTTCGTGATTCAGGACCTGCGGCGGTTGCTCGCGAACACGTTTCTCGCAGAGGCGCCGATTTGTCCGCTCTCCAACGTCACCGGCGAAGGCTTCGACGGATTTTTCGACGCGTTGAACGAGGTGGTCGCCAAATGTGAAAACCGCCCCTGCTCCGGCTGGTTCCGCATGTGGGTGGAGGACGTGTTTACGATCCGCGGCTCCGGCACGGTGATCACCGGCATCCCCACCCGGGGACGCGTGCGACCGGGCGACAGTCTGCATCTGCTGCCCGCCGGTTTGTCCGGACACGTCCGCCGCATGCAGGTCTATGGCGAGGACGCAACGGAGGGACGGGCCGGGGAATGTGTCGCGCTGAACATACCCGAGATTGATCATGAAGTGGTGCGGCGCGGCATGGTCTTGTGTGAATCAAATGCCGTGGCCCCGGTAACCATGGCCGAAGCCGAATTGCGAATCCTCGATTCCGTCAAGGGCAAAATCGCCGACTACCTCGAAGCGCAGTTGCATGTCGGAACGGCGGCGGTGTCAGCCCATTTGGCGATGCTTGAAAACACCGAAATGACCGGTGGCCAAAAGCAGATGATCCAGCTCCGGCTGGCGGAACCGCTGGCGCTGGCGCCCGGCGAACGATTTGTCGTCCGGGCCAACGTGGCCGGTTCCGGCGTCGCCGGTCTGACCACGATTGGCGGCGGACAGATTCTCGGCATCGGCAACGTCCGGCTGCGCCGGAAGAAACAGTGGACACTCGATATGCTCGCGGCCCGGCGGGAAGCCATCGCCGATTCTGCCCGCTGGTGTGAACTGATGTTGCGGGAAAGCGCGCTGCCGATGACCGCCGCCGACCTGCAATTAAAATGCCTGATGCGCACCGAGGAGATGACGGCAATGCTTGATTCCCTGCGCGCCGAAGATCGCGCGGTCCTGACGCCCGGCGGCGGGTGGCTGCACCGCGATGTCATCCAGAAAACCGCGACCGATATCCTCGCGGCCATCCAAGCCTTTCATTCCGCCAACCCGCAGCGGGCCGGAATCGGCCGGGATGAACTGCTTGCCACCCTCAAGGCCGACGGCAAGCTCCTGGATCTGGCCGTGGCGTCGCTGCTCGGGACGAAGCAGATTGAGCACAACGGAAACGTGCTGGCAGGGGCGGGCTGGAGCGCGCGGGTTGTGGACCGCGACCAACGCCTGTGCGACCAGATTGCCGCGAAACTGCAGCAGGCCGGCTGGGCGCCGCCCGGCGCTGAGGAACTGGCCGCGGCGCTGGGCGAACCGTTGCCGCGCGTCAGCGCGATGATGCGACTGCTGGGCGAGCGCGGGATTTTTGTGCGGCTGGATGAGCGTGTCTGGATGCATCGCGACGCCGTGGAGGCCGGCAAACAAACCGCCTTGAAACTTTTCGCCCGCGCGCCGATGTTCTCCACCATGGACTTCCGCGACGCGCTCGGCGTCAGCCGCAAATATGCCGTGCCGCTGGTGGATTATTTGGACAAGGTCCGCTTTACCGTCCGTTCCGGAAACAACCGGACGCCGGGAGCGGAAGCAAAGAAGCTGCTCTTGCAGAAGACGTGAAGAGATCTCTGCAAAACAGACGTGGCGGCTTTCGGCAGAAAGCCGTACGATTTATTTTCTGGAAGAATGCGGCGCTCTGCCGAGACGCCAAAATCTTAACCACGGATGAACACGAATAGACCTAACGCGGCTTGCGCCGCAACCACGGATTTTGGACTGCGGCGGGAAGCGAAGCGCCACGCCGCTTTTGAACGCAACCGGCCGTACGGAAAGCGGTGTCGCCGCTGCGCTCTGCCACCGCAGTTCAAATCTTTGTCGTCCGTGCGCGAACCTGTGTCATTGTATTACGGATGGGTTGGAAGGGCGGAAATTTGGACTGCGCCGGCAAAGCGCAGCGACGACGGCGCTTTCGAATTCGGTTGGTGGTTCATCGGCCATCGCCCCTCCTTAAAGCGGCGTGGCGATTCACTTCCCGCCGCAGTCCAAAATCCTGGCCACGGGCTGTTCTTTTATCCGTGTCCATCCGTGTTCATCCGTGGTTGAATTATTGCTGAATGAAAATTGATTTTGCCAGACGCCGGCGCGTGATGGAGCGGTCGCAATTGCTGGGGCACTGCATCTGCGACGTGCGGCGTCCCTGCCCGTGCGATGTTTTTCGTGACGACGGGATTTGTCCGTGCGCCGGCGAGCGGCCCGACCCGGTGGACCTGTCACAGGTGAAACTGATGGAGCTGGTCCGCAACGCCGGTTGCGCGTCGAAGATTGCCCCCGCCGAACTCGACGCAGTGCTGGGCCGGCTGCCCGCCGTAAATGATCCCGCCGTGATTTCCGGGCTGGCAGCGGGTGACGACGCGGCGATTTACCGGATCTCCGACGACCTTTGCCTGGTGCAAACCGTGGACGTGTTCACGCCGTGTGTGGATGACCCGCATCTTTTCGGACGGATTTGCGCCGTGAACTGCCTTTCGGACATTTATGCGATGGGCGGCGAACCGCGCACCGCGTTGAGCATCCTGGCGTTTCCCACCGAGAAGTTACCGGGTGAGGTGATGTATCAAATGCTGGCCGGCGCGATGGATGTTTTTGAAGAGGCTGGCGTCGCGCTCGTCGGCGGGCACAGCGTCAAGGACGACGAAATCAAACTCGGCTTTGCCATCACCGGCCTGATCAATCCCAAAATTGCCGCCGCGCTGGAAAAACCGGGGGCCGGCGACGTGCTGGTGTTGACCAAGCCGCTGGGCACCGGCGTGCTGGCGTTCAGTCAGCAAATCGGGCGCGGGTATCCGGCCGGGCTGGCTGCCGCCGAAACTTCGATGGCCACGCTGAACAAGGCGGCGGCGGAGGCCATGAAGGAAGCCGGCGCCTCGGCCTGCACGGACGTGACGGGCTTCGGCCTGTTCGCGCATCTCCATCGCATGCTGCGCCAAAGCAAGCTGGGCGCGGAAATTTTCGCCGACGCGTTGCCGGCATTCGACGGCGCAGTTGAGGCCCTCCGGCAGGGCGTGATTCCGGGCGCAGTTGAACGAAACCGCGAATATGTCGGCGAGGCCATCCGCGTTGCGTCAAACGTGGACGAAGCGCTGGTCAACCTGGGTTTCGACGCGCAAACCTCCGGCGGCCTGCTGATTGCCGTTCCCCATGAACGGCTGGAGACTTTGCTTCAAGCCCTGGCCCGGCGTAGCGCCGGCAGTTTTGTCATTGGCAGAATCATTGGCACGTCTGATGAAAGAATCCTTGTAAATCGTGGCGCTCTTGAACCGAACGTTCGGAGTTCCGCGTTTACGCGACCGCCTGAAGGCGGAACTCCAAACCCAAAAAGCAAATCCATGAAATCATCAACTTCAGATTCCACCGGCCAAGAACCTTCCCTCACCCGCCCTTCCGCCTTCGCTGAAGCTACGGCGGACAAGCCGGGCACCCTCTCCCATCCGATGGGCGAGGGACACGGCTGCTGCGCGGACATGTTCAAAGGCGAAGGCGCGGCAAGTTCCGTCGGCGAAACGCAAAAGGCTTTTGCCGCGATGATCCGCTCGGTGCAGGCCGCCGGCGTCTTGAGCGAAAAGGCCAAGGAACTGATCCTGTTCAGCCTGGTCGTGCACAGCCGGTGTCACCCGTGTTTCGACGCGCACTTTCGCAAGGCGCGCGAGATGGGCCTCACTCAGGCGGAATTGGACGAGGCGGCCTGGTGCGCCATCGCCATGGGTGGTGCGCCGGTAAAAATGTTTTATCAGGAGAGCCTCCGCCGGATTCAAAATGCGTAGTGGAAATGTTTGAAGAAGGACAGGCGATGAAGTGAGTCAGGAATCGCCGGCGGTTGCAAAATCCCAAGCCCTGAATCCGAATGACCAAAGAATCTCCAAATGACTCCATGACTTAATCCTGCAGGCCGGACACTGGGAATCATTTTGTCATTCGGGCCTCGTCATTCTTTCGTCATTAGGATTTCGTCATTAGTCATTCCACCGAGCAGCGCTTGTAAACCGCGGCAAAACATGCCATGCTACCTCCATGCCTGACAACGGCAACAACCGGTTTCTCCCAGGAACAACAAGACTTGCCTTGGTGCTGTTTGTCTGCGGGCTTGCCATCTTCTGTCTGGTTTTCCAAATCGGCAAGGGTCAAACCAGCAGCAACGGAACGTACAAACTGCGCGAAGTTTCGGTCTTCGAATCGGGCCAGAATAATTTTATTCGCGGGCAGATGTGTCGGTGCCAGGACAAACCCTTCCCGGAAGTGAAGAATTATCCCGCGTTCACCTCCGAGGTGCCGATTTTCGGTTCGGTCCGGTTCGGCGGGAGGCTGGACGAGACAAACTCCGGCTTGCTCTTTTATTTTGCCGTGGATGAAAGCCGCGGGACCGGCAAGGGCTTTGACCGCCTGTATTTCGACGCCAACCGGGACCTCGACCTGCGCAACGATCCGGTTGTCAAACTCCGGCAACCGCCGCCCGATCACGGCTATAAACCGAACTTCTCCGGCATCAAGGCGGTGGCGGCCTTCGATTTTTTGAAAGTCAACCTGGGCACCAACGGCGGCAGTTCCGACCTGGTGGAAATCATGCCGCGCCTGCTCCTCACGGGGGACGACAAACAAACCTACCGCTACCTGTTTTTCGTGCGCACCCGCCTTTTCGAAGGCGACATCCGGATGGCGGGCGAAAAATTCCACGCCCAACTTGGGAATGATTATGTCATATCCCCCAGCTTTGATTTTCCCGGCACCGCCCTCGAGTTGAGCGGGAAGAAAACCTCCTTTAACTGGTGGGGCGGCGACCGGATATCGGCTATTCACAAAATGAACGGCCGCTTCTTCAGCTTTTCCGCCACCCAAGACGGCGAGTTGACCGTGCGTCCGTATTCTGGAGACCTGGGAACCTTTGAGATTGGACCGGGCACCCGGAAGCTGACCAACTTTGGCGTGTCGGGCTCGTTTGAAGCCCGGGATTGGGCCGTGCCGGTGGGCGGCGACATCAAAGACGGCCGGCCGGTCGAGGTCAGCCGTTGTCAGGTGCCGGTGGGCGACTACCTGCCGGAATTTCTCACGCTCCAATTCGGCCGGCTGCGAATTCAGCTTTCGCAAAACTACCATTCGGAAGGCAAACGCCAGAATCGTACCGGCCGCCCGGACGTTTACGGAATAACGATCCGCAAGGACCGGCCATACGTGCTGGATTTCTCTAATCAGCCTGACGTGATGTTTACGTCACCGACCAACAGCCAGCGGGTCAAACCGGGCGACACCCTTATGGTGGCGGCCGTGCTGGTGGACCCGAAACTGGACATCATGATCCGCAGGCTGGATGACACATCGCACAAACAAACCAAGGATGCCGAGGGCAAGCCTCTGCATTATGAACAAAACCTGTCGCTTGACCCCAAAGTGATCATCATGCGGGCCAACGGCGAGAAAGTGGCTGAGGGCGTCATGCCCTTTGGCTGAGACGGCACGTGCGGGTACTCATGGCGGGTACCAAACGATCTCAAACTGGACGGCAAGGAAGAAACCTTCACCGTGCAGGTGCTTTACGACACGCTTGAGCTTTACGGAAAGGTCAGCGCCAACCGGTCCGTTACTGTCTATCGCGAATAACCCGGACCGGCAGTTCAACTCATGCCGGGTTTTCCGGTGCCTGCTGTGAATCCTTTTTCGGCAGGGCAAAGCACGGCTCGATTGCGCCGCAGGTGGTGCATTCGAGACAGCGGATGCAGCCGGACACGTTGACGGCCTGATCCACTTTCACGCCCATCGAACAACGGCTGCGGCAGAGGTTGCATTCCACACATTCCTTGGGATTGAACCGGAGATGAAACAGGCTGAACCGGTTGAAGAGTGAGAGAAAGCCGCCCAGCGGACAAAAGATGCGGCACCACGGGCGATGAATGAACAAAGCGGCGGCGATGAACGACAGGAGTATCCCCGTTTTGAACCAGCTCATGACCCAACCTTTGCCGGCCAAAACACTTTGGACCGAATAAGGCACGCCGGCTTCGAGCGCGCCGGCCGGACAAAGGCGGCAGATGGAAACGGCCTGACGCTCGAACGGAATGCCCTTGAAGCCGAGAACCATCGGCAGCAGCAGGACCAATCCCACCAGCACGACGTATCGCGTGTAGCCCACCCAGCCCGGCAAAGAAATTTTCCGGGGGGAAATTTTACCCAGCAAATCCTGCAGGAAACCGAACGGGCACGCCCAGCCGCATACGAGTGAGCCGCTCACCGCACCGACGAGCAGGAGCAAACCCATCAATAAATACGGGACTTCCCCGACCACCGGCAGCAGCGCGGCGTAATTTGCCGCCACGCCCACCGGACAGGCGAACGCGGACAACGGGCAGGAGTAGCAGTGGAACACACATCCGGGAATGCCGTGCAGCCAACGGCCCACCGGCGCGAGCCAGATGCCAAGAAAGCCCGTCTGCAACCAGGGACGAAGGCGCGACAGCTTCCGGCCGAGGGCAGTCGGTTCACGTTGCTGGCAATTGGGTACAGGACATTCCATGAGAGAAGAGCGGCCACGCCGTGTGGCCGGAAATTATTTTATTCAGGTGGGACAGGGCGTTTTCGCATCGGTATCCACCCGGACCTTCCATTTGGGCGGCGTCGCATTGGCCTGCTGTTTGGCCCAGCGGTCGAGCGCCTCAGCTTCCGCGGCGGGGTCCTCGAGCTTTGGCGGCGACGGGGGGGCCAATTGGCTCGCGTATTGCAGGCCGCCGGAGGAAAAGGCCTTGACCAACTGAATTTCCCAGGCGGTACTCCCGTCAACGGTGTCCACGCCGGTCAGATGCCGCGCGCCGCCAAAAGCGAGGACCCCGCCGATCAGGACGACAATGAACCCGGGCCAGAAATCATGGCGTTCCAACGCGCGCATCGCGGGATTCACGGGGGGCTGTGGGATGCGTTTCATGGCGAAGGAGGCGGAAGCGGAGTGATGGAGCAATAGAGTGATGGGGTGGTGGAAGGCGCAGAATTCCAATACTCCAATACTCCAACACTCCGTTGCCCCGCAGTTTTCGAACTGGCGGAGGCGGATGGGAATCGAACCCACCTGGGACTTTGTTGAGCCCCACACTGGTTTTGAAGACCAGGAGCGCCACCAGGTCGCCTTACACCTCCGGGACGGGGCCATACGCCGCTTGCAGAACGCAACGCGCAGTTCAGAATGACATTTCCAAACGGCCACATAACAACCGCATTGGGGCAGATTCCCGGGATGATTTCAATCTGAATAAAAGAGGTTCCTTGAGGTTTTTAATGGAAGAGCGTTTACGCTCGCCCTCACCCCGGCCCTCTCCCCCGGGGCGAGGGAGCGCACCGTCACGTTATCGGACAATTTCTCAATCCTCATTGCAGTCACCGATTTTGTGTTATACGCCTTGAAAAGCGATGACCCAGCCTGCCGCATCACTCAGAAAGCGGCGAACAATTCTCCCTCTCCTGGGGGGAGAGGGCCGGGGTGAGGGCGGACGTCATCACTGCTCACTGCGGCAATTTCTTGATCTGCACATCCAGTTCGTCGAGCGAAAAACCTTCCGCGATTACACGATGATTGGCGTCGGTGAGGATCAACCACGGCAATGCGGGAACGGCCGAGGCCCATTTTGATTTTTCGGATTTCTCCGTCACCCGCCCGACCGGGAATAATACCGGACTGGCGGTTTTCCATTCATTGAAAGTTTCATCGCTGGTGACTGCGGCTTGAACACCCAGCACCATAACGCCTTTCTGCCGGAGTGCGGCGGCCTGTTCATTCAACTGGTGGACCACATGCCGCGACGGGCGCTGGCTCGCGTCGAACAGGCACACCAACACCGGCTTGCCGGCGGGCGCGGTGTCGCTGGCGAGATTCACCGTTACCAAATCGGGCAGCGGACTGCCTTTGAGCGAGGCGCGATGCGGTGTCTGGGGCATATTCCCCGGCTGGGAATTCAAGGTCATCACGACGTTGGTGTCGCCCGCTTCGACCGTAGCCTGCGCGTTGCCACCGCCGTTTTGCGAATAGGCAAACAGGCGGATTTGTCCCTCGCAAATCTGGAAATGAAAACGACCCTGACTGTCGGTGGTCATGTAACCCTCCGGCTGGTCTTCGCCGCTTAATTGCACGTTCGCGCCGGACGCCGGTTTGTCGTCATCTTTCAACACCTTTCCGGCGATGACGCGGTCGGCGAGCTTGAGGACGAACGGTGACAGTTCCATGCGATTTGTTTCGGAGTCGTTTTGGATTTGCTGCTGGCTTCGACCGTGGCCTTTGGCGGTGGCGAAAACAGTGTATTGCGCGTCCGGCGGCAGGCATTTGATTTCGTAGCGGCCTTGCTCATCGGCGGCAGCCATTTGTTCATTCAATTGTTCGTAGCTGTTGCCCGCCCTGAGCCACACGCCGACCTGCGCGCCGGCGAGGGGAGACCCGTCAACGAATTTTACCAGCCCGGCCAGGGTCAGGGCCGGTTTCAATTTCACGTCGAGGTTCGTGGTTTCCTCCGGCAACTCTTCGGTGGCTCCCAAGTTGCGAACCGGGTCACGGACAACCAGCAGTGCGCCGCCCGACTGCATTTGCCACGGCTGGAGCGACCAGGTGAGGCTGAACGCGCCGTTGGTTGCGGTCTTTGTCCAGCGCCGCGAACCGTTGGACGGAAATACCGCCACCTGCGCGCCGTCGGCGGGTTTGCCATCGGCATCCGTCACCATGCCTTTGAGTTTGTGCGCCGCGGAACCGGGGGAGCTGTTGTAAGTTTGACCGAGCCGCAGAACGACATTCGTGTCGCCGCCTTCGGCTGAAATGTTGCCGAAGGAACGCTGGCTGTTGGCGGAGATTTGAGCCGGGCCTTCGCAGACATGCTCGAAGCGGAATCGTCCCTCGCGATCCGTCCGCACATTGCCGCCGGGCTGTCCGTCACCGTTAAGATTCACGTAGGTGCCCGCGACCGGCTTGTCGTCGGCGTCGAGCACCTGGCCGGCGAGTTTGAGATTCGCTGGCTTGAGTTCCATGGGATCAAGTTCCTGACGGATGGCATCGGCGGAGATGTCGAGATTTTGCATCTGCCGCTGCCCGTAACCCGGCGCGGAGACGATGACGCCATATTTTCTGCCGGGCGGCAGCGCGGGAATTTCATACTGTCCCGGCGTGTTGGTGCGGGCCAGACCTTGAAGCCACGAACCGCTGCGGCCGGTCCAGAAAACGAGCGAGGCGGTCGCGTTGGTGACCGGTTTGCCGTCGGATTCCGCCCGGCCGGCCAGCGTCAGTCCCGGCGCGAGTTTCAAATCGAGCGGGCCGGTGTCTTCGTCAATGTCCTGCGCCACGGCCAGATTGTGTTCCACGTCCCGAACCAGAATGCAGGCGGTTGTGTCGTTTTGTCCGAATCGGCGCTGGTTCCATTCCAACTCAAATTTTCCGCCGGCATCGGTCTTGACTTCGGCGTCCCCGGGACCAAAACCACCCACAATTCTCACCGGCAGTCCCGCCGCCGGCTGGCCGTCCGGCTGGCGGATAATGCCGGTGATTTTCTGCGGCGCGGCGATTTCAATCTCCACTCGGTTCGTCTTGCCGGCTTCCACGCTGGCGGAAGTCTGGTTGGCAGGCATGGATTCACGGGACGCCATCACCTGATAATCACCGGGCGGCAGCCTCAGGAGGGCGACGCCGTTGCTATCGGAACGGGCGGCGGATTGAAAGTTTTCCCGGTAAGCATTAACCATGACTTGCGCCAGCAGTTTGTGGTCGTTCTTTCCGAGCACGGCCACTTCCAGCAAACCGCCGCGCGCCGCAGCCACCTGCACGCCGCGCGTGGTTTGTCCGGATTCAACCGAAACTGGAATCGCGTCCGCGACCCATTCCGGAACAGCGTTGGTGCCGAAGACGGCCTGAATACGGTAGGAACCTGCGGGCACGTCGCTGATGCGGAACGCGCCGTCCACGCCGGATTGCGCCGGCTCGCGTTCGCCAAACGCGAAAAAACCCGGGTTGTCTGGCTGCAACATCAACCGCGCGACGGGCGGCGGTTGATTGCTTTCCGCAACGATGATTTTACCTTCGACGCTGCCGGCGGATTCCACGACCAATTTGATGTCGTCCTGGCCCGCGCGCCAGGGCAGCGAATCGAAACCGGCAAATTCCTGCGATGATGGGCGCAGAGCTTTTCCCGGCGCCTGAACCGCAAGTGCGGCGGTGGCATTGGTCGGAAAATTTTCGATGCGGAAACGGCCGGCGGCGTCCGTCCGAGCGGCAAAACAATCGTGCGCGGGTTTGCCAAGGAAATAATTAAGACTCCGCTCTCCGCCTTCCCGCGAAATTTCGCAGAAGGCCGTGGCCACGGAAACCTCGGCGTTGGCGACAGGTTTGTCCGCTTCGTCCACCACCATGCCCGCCAGCACCGCCGGCGGAGTCAGCACCAGACGTTCTTCCCCGTCACGGACGGAATTAAACGGCTGGCCCAACTGTTTCCATGCCGGGGCCAGTCCCGGCTTTTTCGCCAGCAGAAATCCCATCGCCCGCGGCACTTGAAATTCAAAAGTGCCGTTGGTGCCCGTGGTGATTTGTTTTTTCAGTTCCAGATGATCCGTCAGGAACAGCCTTCCCTCGTAGCGCCAATACTCCACCGTCGCGCCGGCAAGGGGGCTGCCGGCGGTGTCGGTGATCGTCCCGGAACAGTTGAGTTCTTGCGCGCCGGCATTGGTGCCGGTGTCCGGCGCTCTTTGAATAATGGCCTGCAGCCGTTGCTGCGTTTGGGCGAGCACGCCAAAGCTCGCAAACACAGAAACGGCAGAAACCAGAAGGAATTGCCGTGTCATTTTCATGGGATGTTTAATTATTTTTTTGCTTCAAGCGTCAACGGACTCGTCAGCACCTGGAACGGGCTGAAAATTTTGATGTTGCCAACCAACGGACGCTGAACATTTTTGGGCTCCCGCCATGAGAGCGAACAAACGCCGCCTCACCCAAACTCGAACGTGTTCGTATAACACAACGTCCCGTCGGCATTGGCCAGCATCAATTTCGGCCCGCGCGGGCGCTGCCCGTCACGCAGCATCTCGATGGATTCCTTCTGTTGCCCCACGAAACTGAGGTTGAAGGCGACCTGGCGGTTGGGGTTCTCGGTCGCCTTGAGCACGGCTTGCACCGGCTCGCCGATTTCCAGCACGGCAGTTTTGTCGGCAGCGACCTCGAACCCGGCGGTTTTGGGGAAATTATAGCCGGACAGCGTCCACGCCGCGCCTTTTTCATCCTTGCGATTGATCGTCCAGCGAAAGATCCGGTAATTGCCCGCCGGCAGGGTGAATTCGCCGTTCACCGGCTGGCGCACGAAATGGCCGTTCCCGCCGAACGCGGCGAATTCGGAAATGTTTTCCGGCACGCGCACCTGGCCGAGCGTGATCCCGCCGGGCGGGACCTTTTGCACCTTGACGAACGCGCCGTCGCGGGCGGCTTCGATCCGGAAAAGCTTTCCGTCCACTTCCAGCATTTTGCCCAAAAAACGTTCGCCGGTCTTGTCGCCCTCGACCTGGACGCGGTCGCTGTCATAAGGATCCGGTGCGACGTCGTTAAACGTGCCGTTGACGTTGCCGTCAATCAGTTGGATGCGTTTTTTCACGCCGTCGAAATTCACCACGCCTTCATACCAGCCGGCGGACGATGCCAGCAATTGCGCGGGACTCTTTTCGTATTGATAGAACCGGAACACGAGATGATAGGTGATCGGCCCGTCCTCGCCCTTGAAAACAACGGGGGCCGGCGGAAAAAAGGCGAAGTAGGAATCCAGTCGCGCCTGGATGGGCGTTTTGTCGTCCAGCCGGCCATTGCCGTTGCTGTCAATGTACAGCCGGTCATACGGCCCGGACTTGCGTGTGCGGTCGAAGCAGAGCCAGCGGCCGCCGGCGGGGTCCATCGGCGTGGACCAGCGCGCGAAATAGGGCGGCGCGTTCAGCTTGGGCAGGGCGACGCCGGGTGGCGGATTGGTGGTCAGTTCCATCTGGTGGTAGGCGCGGCCCTCGGCGCTGGTATGGTATTCCAGCCACTGCTCGGTTTGCGCGAACGCGGTGCCGGCGAGAACCATTCCGGCCAGAATCAATTTTCTGGAAAGTTTCATGATGTTAAGGTTGGCTTTTTGTTCATCAAGTTCAAGCTTTCAATTGGTCGTCGGGCAAAGGCGCATTCAGTGGCGGCGGGGCCTCCGGTTTCACGTGCAGCAACGCCTTGAGCCGTTCGCGGAAAAGTGAGTTGGCGGAAGACAGAACCAGGAACGGGAACAGCGTGACGAACCCGGCTGCCGTCAGAACCAAAACCACGACGAAGAATTCCTGCCACGGCAACCGACCACCCGAAACAATCATTGCGAAGGCAAAGACCGGTGTGAGAATCACCAGCCAAAGCGCCAGCAGTGACAGGAAGATCCAGAGGTACAGCCCCAAGGGACGATAGCGACCCCGGCAGGCCAGCCCGGCTAAAAAGATGGCCAGCGCAACCACAAGAACGCTGAGGGCCAGCGGAACCAGCATCACCAATACCAGGGAGGCCCCGTCCACGGTCCAATCCTGTCTGACCAAAAAACTGAAAAGGCTGAAGCCCGCCAAGGTGGGCGCGAGGCACAGGAAAGTGACGAGCCGATGGCTGCGCGCCAGTTGGTGCGCCAGCAGCCAGACGGCGGCAACGCCAAAGGCCAGCGAACCCGCCATCTCAAGAAACATGTCTGCCGTGCCCGAGGGCAGAAATTCAAAGGCTGACTGCGACAATTGTTCCATGGCCGCCACACATCCGAGGGGCAGCCAGATCCACCATGCCCGGCCGCAACGGTTTGGCTTGGTCAATAACAGCAGCAAAACCGCCAGCCACGGCAGAAATGAAGGGATGAGACTGGGGACCGTCCAATGGTAACTGACCGGATCGCCTTCCTTCGCACCGAGGCCTCCGAGATCGGAAACGGCCACGATCTTCAGTTCACCGGCGGACGTGAGAGGCACTCGCCATGAGTGCGAACAGGTGCCGCCTCAGCCAAATTCGAATTTGCCCGACACGATTTTCCTGTCGCCCTTGTACACCGCGAACTCCGGCGGCTGGGAGCGATTTTGATTTGCCAGTTGGTAGGTTTCGCCGCCCGCACCAACCAGTCGGTAATCAAGGCGCAAATCCCGCCCGTGACGGCTGGCAGTGACGGAATTGGTCAACGGCCCGCCCGCGTCCAACACCGCCGGGGTCTTGTCATCCACGGAAATCCGCCAGCCAACTAGCGTTAGGCCGGGATTGCAGAAGGCCTCGGCGCCATTTTGTTCCAGCAGGATGTCGGGTCGGTTGTAGCTGCCGGTCGGGACTTTTACGCTGGCTGCCGGTTGATCGAGCACCACGAGATACGGTCCGCCCGACAAGACAAGCCGTTGAATAAATTTGCCGGCGATTTTCAATTCGCCAAGCGGGACGGTTTGTTCCGTGAATTGGAGGGCGGGCTTCGCTTCGCCGTCCTGCGGTCTGGCCACCAGGTCCAGTTGATAGGCGTGGCCGTCAACAAAAAGTTTCCGTGAAAAGGGAACGGTGACGAGCGAACCATCGTAGGTGTTGAATGACTGGTTTCGTTTTTCCCAGGGACGCAGCAGCAACCGGCCGTTCTCGAACGAACCCGATTGGTTCAAGCCATTTTGGACGATGCCCACCTGCCAGTCCTGTCCTTGCAACGTCACCTTGCCCTGCCAGAACGAGCGCAACGCGAGGTTGCAACTCGGTCGCGGAAGGTTGTCATAGAAGGTGATGTCCGCCAGCACCTGGCATTTGCCGGATGCGGTGTTGAAAAGCAGGTGGATGTTCGTGAACGTCTGATAATAAACCGTCCTCGCTGTGCGCGCCAAAAAAACGCCGGAGGGATCGTCGGTCAAATCCTGGTTGTGATTGAGGTCGAGGTAAAGTTTTCCGGCGGCTCGGTCCCAGGCAAAAGCGATTGAATTGCTGTCGCTGCCGCCGGGCTGGAAGGTGCCGCGCACAACTTTGTTCCCGGCGAACGCCGGTTCCTTTGTGAACGGGGTGGATCGATTGACAACCGGGAGGCCGCAGTTAATTAAGCCATACCCGACCTCGCTATAATCGAGATGGGCTGTTTGAATCTGTCCGGATTGAGAATTCGCGGCAGCCGTCGCTTCGCCGCCGGAGGCGGCATTGACCATGAAGCTCGCTCCGAAGAGAAACACACCCAAAAAGACCACGCCTGACCGGATGATTTCTTTCAGCGCCGAACTCATGGTTATCCAGTTTGTCGCCGTGATTGGCATTACAGCGGGTCGTGGCCTGTCAAGCAAGCAGATTCCTTCGCGCAAAAACGCGGCGCGTTCAGGCGCTGTCTGTTTGGAGTTCCGCGTCTACGCGGCTCGGGCGAACAGCAATGTTAACCCATCGCACCCTTTCCCAATCCGGTACCCTGCCGGGAACGATCCGGAACAACGGATGCGGCGCGGGAATTTTTTTCGGCAAAAGATCGCGGTGTTTTTTTGGATCGCGTTTTTTCAACTTCCGTTTCAAATGCCGCCACTCATAAAGCAACTGGCCGCGCGTTTCCTTCAATTTGCCGCGAATTCGCCGCGCGCCGATTTTGGACGCGTCAAATTTATAACCGCGTTGCACAGCTTCTTCATGTACCGCCGCCAGATAACTCGCCAGTGCGGCGGGCGGATTGGCCAGTCCGGAAAAGCGGCGCAATTGCGGATGATGCTTGTACCCACGGGTCGCACCGAGCAAAACTTTTTGCGCCAGCAACGCTTCGCGCCAGAGCGCCACCAGCCCCCGGGCGTCCAGATACTTCGGGTGCAGCGTCCACAAGCGCATGGGGAATTTTTGGCAACTGCATTTTGGAAGTCGCGGTTGAAATACCCGCTTGCCCGCTTCGTCCTGAACTTCAGCATCCTGGGAGCGCTGGCGTCCCGCCGGCTTGTTGTATGACGGTGGCTGCTCCACTGGCCGGCGAGACGCCAGCGTTCCCAAGGCTTGCAGACTGTTCGGAGTTCCGCCTTCAGGCGGCTGGGTGGTGGTATTTACCTGAACCGCGTAAACGCGGAACTCCAAACGGTGCCAGAGTTAGAGACATCCGAAATCACTTCAAACGTTCCGTCAAATGTGGCATCTAATCCCTGTGCGACGCATCGGAACCATTCTGGCAGGCTGGGTTTGCCTCGCGGCCCTCACCGCCAGCGCAGCCCACACGCAGGCGCGGCTGATATTGTCCGCCGACACCGCGCGTCCCGGCGACACTGTGCTGGCCGGCGTGGATTTGAAAATGGAGCCGGGCTGGCACACCTACTGGAAAAATCCCGGTGCTGCCGGCTACGCCACCAAAATCGAATGGCAATTGCCGCCCGGCGTCACCGCCGGCGAAATCCAATGGCCGCTCCCGGAAAAATTGCCGCCGGTCGAAGTCACCACCTACGGTTACGACGACGAGGTTGTCCTGCTCGTGCCGCTCAAGCTCGCCGCCGATTTGAAGCCCGGCCCGCTCGATTTGAAGGCCAAGGTTTCCTGGCTCGAATGCAAGGCAGCCTGCATCCCCGGCAATGGCAACGTCGAAGCCACCCTCAACATCAGCGACCAAACCAAAGCGTCCGCCGACGCCGCGCTCATTGAATCGTGGAAAAGCAAGGTGCCGCAAACCAACGGCTTTTATCAATTTCAAGCATGGTGGGAAAACGTGACTAACGATGACACACGATCATTTATCATGAGCAACTGGCGGGGCGGCGCTGACAAAAATATAAAATTTGCCTCGGTAGATTTTTTTCCAAACACCAGCGACAACTTTGAAGTTCAAGCTGCGACGGAAATCATTTCCGCCTATTCCGCCGACATTTGCCTTCGCAAGGCTGTAAAAAAATTTTCCGGCGATTGGCCAAAGGAAATTTCTGGCGTGTTGGTTTTGCAAATGAGTAATTCGCGCGAGGGATTTGAAGTCAAAATGCCCGTCAGCGACCAAGCGCCCGCCGGTGAAACAATGTCCGCGCAATCGCCGCCGGAGAGTGGGACGGGCTTCCAGCCTGTCCAAGCAGGCAAGATGCCTGCCCCACTTTCACAGCCGCTCTGGAAAATGCTGCTCTACGCCTTCATCGGCGGATTGATTCTGAACATCATGCCGTGCGTGCTGCCGGTCATCGCGCTGAAAATTCTCGGCTTTGTCGGCGAATCCAGAAGTGACCCGCGGCACGTGCGCAAACTCGGCCTTGTTTACGCGCTCGGCGTGCTGGTGTCGTTTCTCGCGCTCGCAGCCATCGTCATCGGCGTCAAGGCTGCCGGGCACCGGGCCGGCTGGGGCATGCAGTTTGGCAGCCCGGTTTTTGTCGTTTGCCTCACCACGCTCGTCACGCTCGTGGCGCTGAATCTATTCGGCGTATTTGAAGTCACGCTTGGCGGACGCGCGCTCGACGCGGCGGGCGGACTGGCGTCGAAGCATGGCGCGGCGGGCGCATTTTTCAACGGCCTATTAACAACGGTGCTCGCTACATCTTGCACTGCACCTGTTCTGGCCACGGCACTCGGCTTCGCATTCAGGGAGACAGCGCCGGTGATTCTGATGATGTTTCTCGCTGTCGGTGTCGGACTCGCCGCGCCGTACGTTGTGTTGAGCTGGAATCCGGCGTGGCTGAAATTTCTGCCCAAACCCGGCGCGTGGATGGAAAAATTCAAAATCGCCATGGGTTTCCCGATGCTGGCCACTGCTGTGTGGTTGTTCCTGCTGGCAGCCGGGAATTTCGACAAAAGCCGTACACTTTGGTTTGGATTGTTCCTCGTTGCCTTGGGCCTTGCGGCTTGGATTTGGGGCGAGTTCGTACAGAGAGGAACAAAATGCCGCGGACTGGCGAGGATCGTCAGTATTCTTCTTGCTGTTGGAATTGGAACTTATGCTTTTTGCCAGACACCGGATCAAATTGAGTGGCATTCGTGGAGCACCGCAGCGGTGGCCAAGGCACAAGCCGCAGGCCGGCCTGTGTTTGTGGATTTCACCGCAGACTGGTGCGTTAACTGCCAAGTCAACAAAAAGACCAGCATCGAAATCCCGTCCGTGCGCGCGAAGCTCAAGTCCATGAACGCCGTCGCCCTGCTCGGCGATTACACGCGATTCCCCGACAATATCACGACCGAATTGAACCGCTTCAGCCGCGCCGGCGTGCCGCTGGTTTTGGTTTATCCCCGGGACCCCGCCGCGCCGCCAATCGTCCTGCCCGAAATTCTGACACCGGGCATCGTGCTCGACGCCCTCGACCGCGCGGCGCGGTGACGGATTGTATTTGTGGCACAGACGTCCACGTCTGTGACTCCAAAACACAGGCCAGAGGCCTGTGCCACCTTGTTTTGCCGGAGGTTTTGACACTGGGTATCGTGCTCGACGCCCTCGACCGCGCGGCGCGGTGACGGATTGTATTGTGGCACAGGCGTCCACGCCTGTGAGCCCAAACACAGGCCGAAGGCCTGTGCCACTCTCCACACACGGCGCATTGACTTTTGAACGAAACCGCCTAGATTGGTGTCTCTAAACCAAACAATTAATAATTCTAAACCTATGAAAAGAGCATTTGTATTATTGACGGCAATGACACTGGTTTCCGCCGCGCTGGCCACCGAAATCAGCAAAACCGCCCCGGATTTCACGGCCACGGACATCAACGGCAAGGCAATCAAGCTCAGCGATTACAAGGGCAAGATTGTCGTGCTGGAATCCTACAACTCCGACTGCCCGTTTTGTAACAACCAATACAAGACCGGCGCGATGCAGGAGTTGGAAAAAGACATGGCCGCCAAGGGCGTCGTGTGGCTCATCGTCAATTCGGTGAACCCCAATAATCCCAGCCATCGCACACCCGACCAGGCCAAACAGGAAATCGCCGACAAAAAAATCATTGCGACAGCCTGGATTGATGACAGTTCCGGCGCGGTTGGCCATCTCTACGACATGAAAACCACGCCGGACATGTATGTGATTGATAAGAACGGTGTGCTGGTTTATCAGGGCGCGATTGACAACAAACCCGATCCGCAGCATGACCCACACACCGCGCGCAACTATGTCCGCGAGGCCGTGGATGCCCTGATGGCCGGCAAACCGATTGAGGTGAGCCAGACCAAGCCCTACGGTTGCGGCGTTAAATACGCGAATTAAACCGCTTTTAAGAAAACAGTGCCAAGGAGTGGGCGCCATTAAACCGACGTCCTTTTTCTTTGACCCAGGTCAAACATCGGCTGATACGATCCAGGGGTTCAGTTCCTGGGAGCGCTGGCGTCTCGCCGGCGAGTTCTGGTTTTGGATCCCGACTGGCCAGCAGAACGCCGGCGCTCCCAAGAGGTTCATGGGGGAGATAAATCAAGCTTACCCCACGAGCGCGTGTTGCTTCCGGACATGCTCGAATAATTCTTCGGCCACGATATAGCCGGCGCAATCCGCCGCGCCGCAGCGGCAGGGATGTTCCCGGTAATCCTCCAGATCGTAGCCGTAGTTGAATGTGATTTCCTCACCGGCCCGGATGTCGCGCCGCGCCACAATCCAGATGCACCCGCCGTCCGGTTTCGCCTCGCAATTCGGGTCGCAACTGTGATTCAGGAAACGCGCCGGGTTCCACGGCACATTGCCGTCGAGGTCGTGCGCGTCATCCAGCGAGAAAATGTATTCGTTGGCGGATTCGCACCGGCGCAGCGATTCGGCCTTGGTGATCTTTTCGCCTACGTATTCGATGACGCGCGTGCCGGCGGCAATGTCCATTTTGGCAAATCCACCGGTGCCGTGAATGACCGATTTGTGAAAGCAAACCAAAGCCATTTCCGCAACGGTTGAACTATTCAATGCAGACTGCATGATCACAAGTGACCGGTGCCTGATGCTTATTTGAAAAGCTGAACCTGTGTCAGGCCGGCAACGCGGGCCAGTTCCGCCTGGGCGGCGTCGCACGTGATGAACACTTCGGCGCGGACGTGTTGGGCGGCGGCAACGTGGACAAAATCCCAGGTGCCGGCGGCGGAGTTTGGAGCGTGACGCGCGCTCAATTCATCGCCCCATTCCAAAAGATCGGACAAACGTTGGAGGCCCAACTTCAGCCGTTGTGAGGTTTCGCTGGCACGGTAGGCCTGCCAGGCAATGGCGGCGTATTTGCCGGAGAGACGGCGAAGATTGTGCCGCAATTCAATTCGCAGCAGCGGATTCCAGCAAAACTCCGGCGCGCGTTCCCGGCTCCACGTTGTTACCGCCGGGGCAAATTCATCCGCCGGGTTGAACCAGGCGATCAGCGCGGAAGTGTCGGCGTAAATTTTCATCGCCGACGGCGCTGGCGTTCCTGGAGAACGGGATTCGGCAGGCGGTCGGCGGCCTTGACGCTTTTTTGCGCCTGCCACACTTCGCCCATGATGTCCGCCCAGCCGCGCGACTTGGGGACCGTCAAAGGCTCAATCCGCCCGATGGTGCGGCCATTGCGGGTGATGACCAAAGATTCGCCCTGCTCAAGCTGGTTCAAAACCGCTTTTGTTTCCTGGTGCAACTGTTTTGCCGTAATCGTGCTCACGTGGAAAAAGTAACACCTCAAAAGTGTCACCGCAAGACTTTAAAAGCAAGGCCAGCCGCAGCCGGGCAGTTCGATGGAATTGGGTCGGGCCATGCGACATCGTAGCAGCCGATGTGAATCGGCTCAAACTTTTCGGCAATGCAGAAAAATTAAACCCTCCCTCACCCCGGCCCTCGGACTAACATCCCGATTCGGAATCGGGACAAGGAGAGGGAGAATCATCCGCCGGCTCAGTGAAACACCTACGACTGAATTTACCGGATGGTTACCCGCAAAATAAAAACCTGACTACCGCTGTTCCTTCTCCCGGGGGAGAAGGTCAGGATGAGGGCAAGTGCCCAACCATTCTCAACTCTTCCGCCATTCCTTTTTCGGCGGCTCGGGCAAGCCCTGCGCCCGATAAGCCGTGCGGAAATGGACCTTGGCGATTTTCGGCAGATTCTCTGCGCCCTGCTCCACCACAAATTTCTTCGCCGCCTCGTCCACGGCTGTCGATGCGCCTTTCGGCAGTTCCACATTGAATTCCTTTTCCAGTTTCGCCAGGCCTTTTACAAATCCGTCCCGCGCCAGGATGGATGCCGCCGCCACCGCCAGGTCCTCTTCCGCCCGATGATACTGCACCAGTTCAATCTCCCGGCCCAGCGACATCAACGCCTTCGCCACCACGTCCTTGCTGGACGCGAACTGATCGCTGATGGCCTTGACCGGTGCGGGGTTCATTTGATGTCGCTGCCCCATCAAATTTTCAATCACGCGCGCGTGGCCCCACGCCAGGATCGTGTTCACGCTTTTCATTCTGGCATAAAGCCGGTTGTAAGCCTCGTTGCCAATCGTGACGATGTTCACCACACACCCGGGGGTTTTGCGGATCAGTTCCGCCAGCTCGCTGATTTTCTTGTCGCTGGAAATGTTTTTGGAATCGCGGATGCCGGCATCCTTCCACGCCTTGACAACATTTTCGTTGATGTAAACCCCGGCGATGCACAGCGGACCGAAGAAATCGCCCTTGCCGCTTTCGTCCACGCCGATGCGCGGCAGCAGCAAATCGGGATTCAGCACCGTCTCGTATCCCAGCCGCGCCTGCTTCAGGACCTCCGGCTCCAGCACGAACTCGATGAATTCCTGAGTCCCCTTCCCCTGCACCACCAGCTTGCCGCTTTCGTAAAAGACCACGTTGATTTTGTCCTTTTCGCCGGCGAACCGCGCGTAGGGCACCGCGCGAAATTTGAAGCCACGCGAGCTCAGGGCGGTTTCAAGCGCCGACGCCTGTTCGTCGGTGAGCTTGCCCGTGTAGGAAGTCAGCGGTTTCACTGAAAAAGGATAACCACAAAGAACACAAAGAACACAAAGTTTTTTGCACGACAGGTTTGGAGTCCCGCCTTTAGGCGGTTCTTCGGAAAATCGGCAATGCCGCCTGAAGGCGGGACTCCAAACGGGAAGACATCCCGACGATTGCATCCTGCCGCCGTGCCCGTAAAATTCAACTGTAATGACACGCAGAAAGAACCGGCGCGTAACAAATCCGAAATCGTCACGGATTGTTCCAGCCTTGCTTGACTGGTTCTCCGCCAACGCCCGCGACCTGCCGTGGCGGCGCACGCGCGATACCCTTACAATTGTCCTCAAGCCATTTCAGCCAATTTCCGTGTCTAACCAACTTTTTAACCTCAATCAACTGCCGACCGGCGGCGATGGCGGCGGCGATTGCCTCCATGCCATGTTTTTTCGACGACCGATCAGCGTCTTCAACGGCCCTGTGGATGTCACCGGTCACTTGAAAACCAGCCACGAAAGGTCGAATTGATCCGGCCACTGAGTTTGCATAAACGAAATAAGCATTTTCATTCCAAAAAGCTCCATAGCAGAGCGTTACGGGGAGTTTTTTGGAATGAAAATGCGAACTTACGAAAATTGACTGGCTGGTTTGATTCGACCCTGGCTGGCCGGTTTGTGGTGACCGCTGACACTGTGGAGTTCCAAGATACTCTTGGCGTATCGTGGCGAGGTATGATTCGTCAGATGACAGAACCAGAACGCGGGAGGGAAAAATTGTCGGCAACGGAGATTTGCGATTGTTCCAGCTTGGAAAAAACCAGCCCGAAAAATGAAAAACTCCACCGGTTTTATGGCCGGTGGAGGTTTTGCTGGTTAATTTACTTCGGGTTGCTCCAATGGATTAACGCTGATGCCGACGCAAGAGAGTTATTCCGAACATGCCGAATGCCAGCAACCCCAAAGTCGATGGTTCAGGCACAGGCGCGTAAGCAACATCATCGAATTCAAATGCAGGTGTTGAAGTGGTGGCAACAACGCTCGAAAATGGAGTCGTGGAAGTAAAGTTGACATAAATGGTGTTCCACCCGTTAAACGATGAAATCAAATTACCAAAATCATTGCTAGTGACCGCACCGATGACGTTATTTGCGCTGTCGTAGAACGTAAGGGTGTCACTTGGGTCAACTGACCCCCAAAGAATTCCCAAATAATTCTCTGGGGTTGCAAAACTGAGCCTCGCTGAACCACCGGGGTCAACGGCGACATATTGGCTGGCATCAAAACCACTGGAATCTACAGGTTCACCAAAATAAGACGCAGTGGAACCGTAGAAGAACGGCGTTGAACCTACAGATGAACTGCCCGTGAGAAGGTAGGCAGACCCGGACAGGGTCAAAATGGATGGCGATGGCTCGTCAAAAGTTTCCAGCGTGGGGTTGCTGAAGGATGGAAGACCATTGCTGGCGAGGGTATAGGAAATCTGCGCTTTGGCGATGTTTGGGGCGCTTAGAGCCAGAATACCTGCGATTGCGATTGATAGATGTTTTTTCATAGTTTGCTCCTGAGTTTTGATGTTGTTGATTTGATTTGAAGTGACTTATCAAAAGCGTGCAAACGCAGCCAAACGAACGCCGAAAACTGAGCCCCGCCGGGCCTGCGATGCCACCTTCTGATTAACTACGACATTACGCCGACTTCATTTTCTGTCCAGAAAAAGTTATCCACACCCTGAGATGTGCCTTCTATTGCTAATCTGATTGGCAGAAACCGTCTGCCTTTCCACGGTGTTAATTAACACCCACTTTTGAGTTGCGGCGACAAGGCAAACAGCTTGCTGGTGGATTAACGCTGATGCCGACGCAAGAGAGTTATCCCAAACATGCCGATGGCCAGCAACCCCAAAGCCGAGGGTTCAGGCACGGGCAAGGTTTCGCCTTGGAAGGCCAGTGCCGTGGGACCATTCAGACCAGAGGCAAATATGCTTTGACTGCCGTTTGGCGTGATTTCGGTAATGCTGTTACCTCCGTAATAGCCGTAATTTGCCACAAACAAATCGCCCGCGTTGTTAAATGCCAGTCCTATAGGATAAGACAACCCAGAGGCAAAGAGGCTTCGGGTTCCGCTGGGAGTATATTCCCAAATGTTGCCCCTCTCGTTTTCCGATGCAAACAAATCGCCCGCACTATTAAAGGCCAATCCTTCAACCAAATCCAACCCGGAGGCAAAGACGCTTTGTGTTCCCGTCGGCGTGATTTCGACAATTTCGGTACCGCTCGCCACAAACAAATCGCCCGCATTGTTAAAGGCCAGTCCGATAGCATTCTTTACCCCGGAGGCAAAGATGCTTTCCGTTCCGTTGGGCGTGATTTCCGTGACGGTGCCGCCGCTTATGCTTGTCACAAACAAATCGCCTGTGCTGTTGAAGGCTAGGCCATACGGGCTGGTCACCGAGGCAAAGGTGCTTTGCATTCCGCCTGATGTGAACTCATAAATGTTATCGCTCTTGCCATCCGTCTCAAACAAATCGCCCGCGTTGTTAAATGCCAGTCCCGTAGGGTAAGACAACCCCGTGGCAAAAGTGCTTTGCGTTCCGCTTGGCGTGAATTCATAGATGCTGCTGCTGCCCCCATCGGCTTCAAACAGATTCTGCGCCTGCGTGCTGGAGGCAATCAGCATGACCGCTGCCGCACAGACCACTCCGCCAAATGAATGACACACGGTACGAATGATGGATTTGGATTTTGTTTTCATAGGGTCTCATAGGTTCAAGTTTCTTTCCTGACTGATTAATTGCGATTCTACGCCACCACCAATTCCTGTCCAGAATAAGTTGTTCACATCACAACGGGTGCTTTCTGTTGCGAATCCGACTGGAAGAGAAAGCCGGCCTTCCCGATGTTGACGACACCCTTCAAGCCGTGTTTGACCAAGGGCACGAAGTCGGTGCGTTTGCCAAGAAAATGTTCCCCGATGGTGTTGAAGTGGAAGTTGACCCCACCGATTTTGAGGGCGCAATCCAGTTGACCCAAAAACATCTTCCGTCAAAGCGGCCGATTTTTGAGGCCACACTTTCGGCCAACGGTGGATTCGCCCGTTCCGACATTTTGAATCCGGTCAGCAAAAACGAATGGGATTTAATTGAGGTCAAATCCACCACGTCATTGAAGGATGTTCACATTCCTGACTTGGCATTTCAGGCGTGGGTGTCGGTACGGTTAAACCGATTCACGATGTTGACGGCCAAAAGGGTCTGGTCTTGCGTTTGGACGTTTTTTATCTGTATTTGGTGTGGTGACATTGAATCGGCGAAAAATCACTGCCATTGTTTCAAAATTGCTGGATTGGTTTTCGCAAAACGCCCGCGACCTGCCGTGGCGGCGCACCCGCGATCCCTACGCCATCTGGGTCTCCGAAATCATGCTCCAGCAGACCCAGGTCAAGACGGTCATGCCGTATTGGGAACGCTGGATGCGCGAACTGTCCACCGTCCAAGCCGCCGCCAATGCGAGTCCGGACAAAATCCACAAGCTTTGGGAGGGCCTCGGCTATTACACCCGCGCCCGCAACCTGCAAAAGGCGGCGCGGCAAATCATGGAGAAACACGGCGGCAAATTTCCGGATAACTTCGATGCCGTGGTCGCTTTGCCGGGAATCGGGCGTTACACCGCCGGCGCGATTTGCAGCATTGCGTTCAACCAGCCGACGCCTATCCTTGACGGCAATGTCATCCGGGTTTTGACGCGGGTTTTTGGCGTCGGGGAAAACCCGCGTGAGAAGAAGACGAATACGCGACTTTGGCAACTGGCGGAAGAATTGGTTGTTCACGCTTCCGCCAACAATTCGAGGACGAGAACGAGCCGTCTTCGTTACACTTCGCCGCGCCAAGGAACGAAGGACGAGGACGAGGAAAAGTCCGCGTGCTCGCACTTCGTACTTCGCCCTTCGCACTTCAACCAGTCCCTCATGGAACTTGGCGCGCTGATCTGTACGCCGCGCCAGCCGAAATGCCCGGTTTGTCCGGTGAAAAAACTTTGCGTTGCCTTTCGCGAAGACCGCGTCGGGGAGTTGCCAAACCTTGGCCGGCGCACCGCCACCACCGCACGCCATTTCATCGCGTTTGTCATCGAGCGAAATGGAAAATTCCTTGTCCGGCAACGGCCCGCCGGCGTCGTGAACGCGCATTTGTGGGAATTTCCAAATGTGGAAATCGTGCCAAACCAACGTAGCAGCGGACGTCAGTCCGCTCATTATTTCCGCAAGAAAAGTCAGAGCCGACTGACGTCCACCCTCCGCAGTATTGCTACGGAGGACGGGTCGGCTGCTACGGTTCAGGAGCCTGATTTGGAAATTATCCGCGCAGCAAAAAGCCTCGGCATTGAACCACCGACCCTCCAGCCGCTTTGCACGGTAAAACATTCCATCACCCGCTATCGCATCATGCTGGAAGCCTGGCGTGTCTCTTTCGAAGGGTCGATCTCCGCGAGACCCAAAAATTTCAAAATGGGGCGGCGTGGAACTCCACCTTCCGAAACCGGCGTCTGGCTGACTACCGGCCAAATGCAGCGACTGGCTTTTACCAGCGCGCACCGTAAGATTTTACGGGCGTTATAATATTCAGGTCTCGCACACATTCTGTGCGGAGTTCCGCCTTTAGGCGGTTCCGGGAGTGGCAAACATCCGGCCAGGACCGCCTAAAGGCGGAACTCCAAACAACCACTACCACAAAAAACTCGCCAGCGCCGCCACTAAAAGTATCCTGTCCGGCCGATGATTTACTTCGATCACAACGCCACCGCGCCGGTGATGCGCGAGGCGCGCGAAGCCTGGCTCGAGGCCACCGAGCGCAACCCGGGCAACGCGTCCAGCCCGCATCAAATCGGCGGGCGCGCCAACGCCGCGCTCAAGGAGGCGCGCGAAAAACTCGCGCACTTTCTCGACTGCCAGCCGGCCGATATCGTCTGGACGAGCGGCGCAACCGAGGCGAACAACATGGTCATGCACCACTTTGCGCGGACGCTTGATCCCGCAAAGCGGGACGAAGTCTGGGTTTCTGCCATCGAACATCCCTGCGTCCACGAATCCGCGAAACATTATTTCGGCAAACGCGCCCGATTGATTCCGGTCACCCACGACGGCGTGATTGACTTGGACTGGCTGACGGCGGAACTCGCCGACACGCGGCCCGGGCTTGTCGGCATCATGGCCGCGAACAACGAGACCGGCGTCATCCAGCCTTGGCGCGAGGCGCTGGCCATTTGCCGCCAATACAAGGTGCCCTTCTTCAGCGACGCTGTGCAATGGCTCGGCAAAATGCCAGCCAGGGGACTGGGCGAATGCGATTATCTGAGCGGCGCGGCGCACAAGTTCGGCGGGCCGCGTGGCGTGGGTTTTTTGAAAGTGCCGCATCGCAGCCAGGTCACTCCCCTGCTCCTCGGCGGCAAACAGGAACAAGGCCGCCGGGCCGGAACAGAAAATGTCCCGATTATTTTGTCCATGCTCGCCAGCTTGGAAGCGCGCGAAAAACAACTCGCCCGCTGCGAACACATCCTGCGCAATGTGTGGCGCGAGAATTTTGAGCGGCAGCTTTTGAAGAATCTGTCGGGCGCGGTCATCGTCGGCGCGAATTCGCCGCGTTTGTGGAACACGGTTTCGGCGTTGATGCCGGAAGGCGTCCAACTGCGCTGGCTGACGAAACTCGACAAGGCCGGTTTTGCGGTTTCGACCGGTTCCGCCTGCACCACCGGCAAGGAAGAGCCGTCGCACGTGCTGGCGGCGATGGGTTTCAAATCCGCCGAGGCGCATCGCGTGCTGCGTTTCAGCAGTGGTTGGGAAACGACGGAAGCCAACTGGCACGCCCTGGCCGACGCGCTGGCCAAAGTCCATGCCGAAGTGCATCATGCCAAAGCGCAAGCTGTCGCTTGAACTTTTTGTCCCGGTTGACTGTCAAATGTGGAAATCCCCAAACCCAGGAGACCAAATTATGATGACCCGACGCCAAGCCATTAAAACCACCGCGCTTGCCAGTGCTGCGTTCGCCACGTTGCCCGGCGCGGTCGCCCAAACGACGACCACGTTGCCCGGCGCGGTCGCCCAAGAACCGATCAAGCTGAGTCAGCCACTGATCACCACCGCGGGCAGCGGCCCGTTCACGTTGCCGCCGTTGCCCTACGCCTACGACGCGCTTGAACCGCACATTGACGCCCGCACGATGGAGATTCACCACGACAAACATCACGCCGCCTACGTGGCGAATTTAAACAAGGCGGTCGCCGACTGGCCGGAGATTCCCGACCTCAGTAAAAAATCCGTCGGGGTTTTGCTTCAAAATTTGAATTCTGTTCCTGAAAAAATCCGCACCGCCGTCCGCAACAACGGCGGCGGGCATTTCAACCATTCGCTGTTCTGGGAGATGATGAAGCCGGCCGGCGGTGGCGAACCGGCCGGTGAACTGGCCAAAGCCATTGATTCCGGCTTCGGCAGCTTCGCCGCGTTCAAAGACAACTTCACCAGGGTCGCACTCGGACAATTCGGCAGCGGCTGGGCCTGGCTCGTCCTCGACGGCAGGCAATTGAAAATCGAATCCACACCCAATCAAGACACGCCGTTGAGTTCAGGCCGCACACCGCTCCTCGGCCTCGACGTTTGGGAGCACGCCTACTACCTGAAGCACCAAAACAAGCGGGCGGATTACATCGCCGCGTGGTGGAACGTCGTGAATTGGAACTTTGCGGCGGATGAATTTCACGCCGTCACCCATCAGCCGGTCTGATTTTCTGCGGGTCAATTGGCCGCGCCGCCGAGCATCCGCACTTCGCGTTGCGGGAAGGGAATTTCGATTTTGTTCGCGCGGAATTGCTCGACGATGGCCTGGTAAATTTCCGCCTGCGCCGGATTGTAATCGGCCACCGCTGTCCACGGTTTGATGGCAACACTGATGGATGAATCCGCCAGCATCGTCACGCCAACGACGGGCGCGGGTTCTTTGAGCACACGGGCATTGCGGGCCAGCACACCCCGCACGATGACCAGAGCGCCGCTGATGTTTGTGTTGTAGGCGACACCCACCGACAAATCAAGCTGCCGGATGTGGCCATAGTTGTGCAAAATTTCACCGACAATTTTCCGGTTGGGAATGATTACTTGCGAGTGATCGGCATGAAGCAGCGTGGTCGAGACAAGTTCAATGCTCGTCACCTGCCCCTGCACGCCGGCAATTTCAATATATTCGCCGAAACGGAAGGGTTTGGTGAAAATAATGGTCAACCCGGCCATGAGATTGCTGAGGATGCCTTGCATGGCCAGACCAATTCCCACGCCAGCCACGCCGACACCAGCGATCAACGCCGTCACGTCCATGCCCGCCGTGCCCAGCGCTACAACCAATGCCAGGGAGAAAATAAGCAATCGCATGATGCGCACCACCAATTTGCGCATCGGCGGATCCATGGTCTTGCGCTCCAGCCAGCGATCAAACAATTTGCCGATCCAGCGCGCGGCAATGAAACCAATCACCACCACGACGAGCGCCGAAATGAGCGCGCCGCTGTGGCTGATGACATATTCGATGAGTTTGTCCTGCCAGGCTGTCAGATTTCCCGTGCTTCCGGTTTTATTCATGGGTCACCTCAATTTGATGGTTCACTGCCATCATTCGTTAAAGGAATTCAATGTGTTTCGTCAATACTTGCCTTTGGGTAAATTTATTCACCGCGATAGACGGCGCGCGCCGTGCAGGTTTCCGCCACAACGACTTCCACAAGTAAGGGCAGTTTTGGCTTTAGTTTTTTCCAAATCCAGACGGCGATCTCCTCGCTCGTCGGATTTTCCAAGCCGGCAATGTCGTTTAAATAACGATGGTCGAGTTTCTCCCAAATCGGCTTGAACGCCGCCGAAATGTCCGCGTAATCCATCAGCCAGCCGAGTTTCACGTTGCACTCGCCGGCCACGACGATGTCCACCTTGAAACTGTGCCCGTGCAAGCGCCGGCATTTGTGCGCCTTCGGCAAACGCGGCAGCAGATGCGCCGCCTCGAATTGAAACGTTTTTCGTAATTCCATTTTCATAATTTTTTCCAACCACGGATGAACACGGATGGACACGGATAAGACTTGGATTGACGGGTAGGGCGGGCAGTCCCCTGCCCGCCGTTCGTGCGAACACAAACTGCGGCGCGCACGGAGTGACGCGCCCTACCTGCATTCAATTTGCCATTTCTGTTTTCCAATCCGTAATACAATCCTGTAACTTCGCGCACGGACGACAAAGATTTGGACTGCGGTGGCAGAGCGCAGCGGCGACACCGCTTTCCGCACTGCCGGTTGCTTCCAAAAGCGGCGTGGCGCTTCGCTTCCCGCCGCAGTCCAAAATCTGTGGTTGCGGCCAAAGGCCGCGCTGGGTTTATCCGTGTTCATTCGTGGTTAGTCTATTTCCATGTCCATCCACGTCACCAAATCTCCCAGCGCCGGCCGGCCGTCGTGCCGCCACGTCAGCGGTGGGTTTTGCATCCAGCCGAGCGGACACACCCGCGTCACGCCCCAACGCGCCAGTTGCACCGCCAGTTCCTCCTGTTTGTGTTCCGGCCCGGCGAGGCCGACGGTCGAGACCTGACCCCGCACCATTTCGGCGCTTTGCAAGGCCTCCGTCAAATCCCTGACGCCCTTCACATAAATAAACCGGTTCAGGCATGACAACTGAAACCGGGCATCGGCTTCGTAAACCACCGTCCACGCCGTCGAATTCCGGCTGCACCAATGTTGTGTCGTCTCCGGCGAATGCGCCGCGCGGATCTCGTAAATTCCCCGGCGCGCCGCGATGGCCGCCGCGTGCTCCGCCGGCAATGCCCCGCGCGGCTCGGTTTGTTCGCGCCGCTCCAGTTCGTCTGCGAGCAGCTCCGCGAATTTCTCCGGCGACACTTCGCCGCCGGTCTGCACGTAAATCACGTGCGGCGAAAGACAGCCCAACTGGTTCCACGCCACCACATCGTCCGTCGCGCGCGAGACGATTTGTCGGATGTAAGAACCCGATAAAACTTCGTGTGCCACGAAGCCAAAGCTTACGCGGTGGCCATAACCGAGAAAACGGGTTTTAACCGGCAACCGCGTACGAATCGCCGCCAGCGTCTCGTCACTGCCGGTCGCCGTCACGCAATCGGCCTCGGCAAATAATGCCGTCTCCAGGCCCGCATTGCCGCCGCGCCATTCGGCAATTTCCAGGCAGGCGCCCAGTTTTGCGTCCGCCGCGTAAATCGAATGGGCGAACAGTCGGGGTAGAAACTCCGCACCGTGCGCGCATTTCACGAACTGCGCCGAACGGGTCAGCAAGCCGAGCACAATGCTCATCAGCGCCGGGTTCGGGAGATTGCCCGCCGTGATGTGCACCAGTAATTCCGGTCCGCGCCAAAAGTGACGGGTGACGGGTGACCAGCTTTCGCTCGGAAGCTTCGGCTCGGCGGGCGAGTGACGCGGGGAAACCGCTTCGCCTGTCACGTGACACCCGTCACCTGTCACACTGACGGCGTCGCCCAATTCCTGCACGAGCAGCGCGTGAAAATTTTCCGGCGTGAACTGGTGGAAAAAATTGTCGAGTCCCTTTTCCAGGGTGGCGCGTGAAAAAACAGGTCCCGGAGCGCCGGCCTCCGGCACGGCATTTCCCATTATGCCATCCGCGCCGTGCCGGAGGCCGGCGTTCCACGTTTGTTCAAGCGCCAGCCGGCGAAAGGCGTTGTCCGGTTTCAGCCACTCTTCCGCCACGTCGCACAGCACCCCGACCAGGTTGTCCGTGGAACGCTGCGCCAGGTATTGCGCGCGATTGCGTTTCAGCGTCTGGCATGCCTCCGTGACCATTGCCGGCGACAGCACCGCTTCCGGCGGCAGGTCGGCGAGAAAATAGCTGGGTAGATTCACAGGATTTACGATATACGATTTACGATTTACGAGTTTCAGCCGCCATCAGCGAACATCCGCGTGGCTCGGCGAGTTGTGCGCGGCCAATCAATTCAAAATGTTCGCCGCGACGTATCCCCAAATCTTCGGTCTGAATCGCCATCACGGAAAAGACATTCGCCAGATCAAACACGCGAATCAAACCGGTTTCTCCGTCAGCCGCCTCCCGCCCGGTTTCGGGGGAGATGATTTGGGCGCGCGCCCACGGCGGGAAACGAAAGTGACGAGTGTCGAGTCCTGGGAACGCCGGCGTCACGCCGGCATCCTGCTCCGAGCACAACGATGAAACTCGCCGGCGGGACGCCAGCGCTCCCAGGTCGTAAGCCTGTGAACTCAACTCGCTCATGCCGTATTCGCAGATGATGTGCGACGACGATATGCCAAGCCTTTCGGTAATAAACTGGTGCAGGTCAGTCTTGGGCATCGAACGCGAATGGTTCTTGTAACCGCCGGTTTCCATCACCCGTGAACCGGCGGGCAAATCGAAACGCAGATTTCTCTCCGCCAGAAAATCCAGCAAGTGGACGAAGGAAAACGCGGTTCCGAGCAGAAGCAGCGGGCGGTTTTGATCAACGGCTTCACGAAGCGTTTTCAGCGTTCGATCAAAATCCAAAGTCCAGCGGTCACCCATACCAACGGTTCCAAGAAAAGCCGTGGATGCACGGACAACCTCCGTTTGGAGTTCCGCGTTTACGCAGTCGCCTGAAGGCGGAACTCCGAACCTTGCACCTGCACGCTCGGGGACGGATTCGTCGTGCGCCGTCTGAAATGCAAAGTCTTCCGCACTGAATTTGCGTCGCACCGTTTCAAACATGTGGACAAGCGACGAGTGCGGTGCCTGCTCCGACGGCGGCGTAAGGCAAACCAATCGCAAATCGTCAACTCCGATGAATCGCGAGCACGCGACAAGAGTCGGTGTCGTAAATCGTAAATCCGGCAGGACATTTTCAAGAAACCAGGGCAGCAATGACGCCTCGTAAACATTCAACGACTCCGCACTGTGGTAGTGTCGGCTGGGGTTTTGTTCCATCGTGCCGCTGGAGTGGAAAACCGTGGTGCGTTCCGGCGACGCCAGACAGGTCAAATCCAGTTCCTTGAACGCGGCGGTGGGCACGGCCGGAATTTGCGTCCAATGTTCGACGACTCCCGGCGTCAGGCCGCCCGCTTTCGCTTCGCTACGTCGCGGCAGGCGCGCTTCGCAGATTTTCCGGTAGGCGGCGTTGTGTTTGAATTGCAGCGCGAAGAGTTCCAGGGCGAGGGCGTTGAATTCATTTTTGTAGCAGCCGACGCCTGCCGTGCCGTAGTCGGACGAAGGCTGGTGAGGAGGCTCTGACAATTGCCGATTGCCGACTCCGATCTCTCGCGAGCACGCGCGAAGCGGTGTTGCCGATTGCCGATTTTGAAGAAAGAGACTCCTTACGTCGTCTCCTACATTTGAAAACGAAAGAATAATCTCGCGCAAACGCGCGGCAAAGTTTGAAAGCTCGGTTGTCATGCGGTATTTGTTTTCCGGCTGGTTTTCCGCCACAGCCGACCGGTATTATAACGCGAAATGACCTTGCGGCAAGTGTGAAGCGCTGTTCTTGCCGCAAAATCCTCCTCGTTCTCGTTCTCGTCTTCGAAAAACCCAACCTTCACTCGATTACGAGGACGAGGACGACAACGAGGACGAAGCTGTATTGCTCAGGATTGCCAATGACGCGTTTGTCCGCCACACTGTTCGTCCCGATGAACAAACGGTTTTACATCACCACCGCCATTGATTACGTCAACGGCCAGCCGCATCTCGGCCATGCCTACGAAAAAATCGTCGCCGACGTCATCGCGCGGTCGCGGCGCAGCCTCGGTCAGGATGCCTTTTTCCTGACCGGCCTGGATGAACACGGCCAGAAGGTCCAGCAGGCCGCGCAAGCCGAAGGCAAAACGCCCCAGGCCTATTGCGACAAACTGGCGGCGGATTGGCAGGCGTTTGTGAAAAAGCTGGAGCTGACCAACGACGATTTTGTCCGCACCACGGATCCCCGGCACAAGGCAATCGTTCAGGCGGCGCTCGCCAAGGTTTTCCAGGCCGGCCAGATTTACAAGCAGACCTACGAAGGCTTTTACTCGACCAAGGAAGAAACCTTCCTGACCAACAAGGACCGCCTTCCGGACGGGACCTTCGATCCCAGCTACGGCGAGGTCATCGAACTGAAGGAGGAAAATTATTTCTTCAAGCTGGGCGAGCAGCAGGCGTGGTTGATTGATTATCTCGAAAAGAACCCTTCGTTTGTCCAACCCGATTACCGGCGCAACGAGGTACTCGGCTTTCTCAAGAACAACGAACTCGAAGACCTGTGCATCTCGCGTCCGGCGGCGCGTTTGAACTGGGGCATTCCCCTGCCCTTCGACAAGGATTTTGTCACCTACGTCTGGTTCGATGCGCTGGTGAATTACATCAGCATCCCCGCCGCCCACGGCGATGCAACCGTCTTGTCCGCGCTCAACCCTCAACCCTCAACTCCGATAAACTCCGATGAATCGCGAGCAGGTCGCGAGCAGGCCCTCAACCCTCAACTGAGTTTATGGCCGGCAGACATCCACGTCGTCGGCAAGGACATTGTGAAATTTCACGCGGTGTTCTGGCCGATCATGCTCAAGGCAATGGGCCTGCCGCTGCCGAAACAAATCCTCGTGCATGGCTGGTGGCAAAAGGACGGCGGCAAGATCAGCAAAAGCACCGGCAACATCGTTGACCCGATTGCGGTCATTGACGAATGGGGATTGGATGCGTTTCGCTTTTACGTTTTGCGCGAATTGGACATTGGCCCGGACGGCAACTGGACGGACGCCGGATTCAAGTCACGTTATCAGGCTGAACTCGCGAACGGTTTGGGCAATCTCGTCAACCGCTCGCTCTCGATGCTGAAACGTTATCGCAACGGCGTCGTGCCGGCGAAACATGACGAACTCGCCGCCGCCGCTGCGAAAGCCGCGGACGAAACGCGCGCCTTGTTCGAGCAAAACCAGCTTCAGGCCGCGTTGCAAAGCATCTGGGGACTCGTCACGCGCGCCAACCAATATGTGGACCAGACCAAGCCGTTCAAGCTCGCCAAGGACCCGGCGCAGGCCAAACGGCTCGACGAAGTGCTCTACAACCTGACGGAAACCTGCCGCGTGCTCGCGGTTCTGCTCTGGCCGTTTCTGCCCGGCACGGCGGTGAAAATTTACGCGCAACTCGGTTTGACCGGCACACCGGACAAATTCGACGCCGCAACCTGGGGCAGTTTGCCCGCCGGCCACAAGATCGGCGAACCGGCGCCCTTGTTTCCGCGGAAGGACGAGCGGTAGAGGTTTGCACGGGTGTCTGTTCGGTGTCCACCCTTCAGGGTGTGAGCTTGTATTTGTTGGCACGCTAAAGCGTGTACACCAGACGGATGCCGAACGTTGGGTGTCCAGCCGTCAGCTTGAACACCAACACGCGGACAAGCTGTCCGCGCTCCACTTTTTCTCGGGCGCATCCGCGCACTGCGACGGGAACGCCGCATTCATGCGGCAGCAGGCATGCGTGATTAAATGTCCTGCCGGATGAATCCGGCGTTCCTTCCGAAACCGTGCAACTTGGCTTGTCGCAGTGTCAAGGTGCGCCCCTTTTTCTCCGAAAGATATCTTTGCAGGTGGCAAGTGTTCTGCTAAGTTATATTTATGAAAATGAACCTCGCCGTGAAATTTTCATTGCTGGTTATCCTGGTCCTGACCGGCGCGTTTCTTGCCGGCTGCAAGACGCCACCGCCGGTTGACTGGGACAGCCGCGTTGGGCATTACACGTATGCCCAGGCGGTGACCGAATTCGGTCCGCCGGACCGGCAGGCCAGACTCAGTGATGACAAAGTCATGTACAAATGGTTTGTCCAACCCCCGGTCGGTGCCCGCTTCAATAGCGGCATGTCCTATTATGGCAACAACGGGTTCGGTGCGGGCCAAATCCCCGGATCCGGCATCAACAGCCAGATGCTGCAATTGACCTTCGACACCAACGGCACGTTGATTGCCTGGTCGAGGAATTACTGACCAAAATTCAATTCAACGCCACGCCGCGGTCTTCCACCGTAGCAGCCGACGTGAGTCGGCTCTAAAATTTTCGCCGGATGAGAATGAGCGGACTCACGTCCGCTGCTACATCAACAAACGAGAACGCGCACTGCCGCAGTAGTTGTAGTGTCGAGCCTGTGGCTCGAACGAATCGGCGCACAGCGCCGACGCTACATCAATAAACCAAAACCAGCACCGCCGCATCCTGCGCCGACTTCACCACCTCCTCAAACTTCCGGTCAGCCGTGATTGGCTTTTTCAACTTGGCCGAAACACCCGGCACGAATTCAAGGAAGCTCAGAAGAAAACTGCTTTTGACGGCGTAATTCATCCCGCATTGCGGGACCCCGCTCGCCGCCAGCGCCACCGACGCATCCAGTTTGTCCGATACCACACCCACCACATTGCCATGCTCATCCACCAGTGCGCCGCCCGAATTGCCGGGCTGCACTGGCACACTGATTTGAAAATAGCGCGGAACATCCTGCGCGCCGGACAACGACCGATGGCTGGAATGCTCAAAATTGAAAACGCAACTACGGTTTTGACAACCGGAAAAACTCGCTGCCCATCTCTGCATCCAGGTATTGCAAATTCGTGCCCGCCGTTGCGGTAAAACCAGCGCCGAAGTTAGTCCAGCCCGCCAGATTAGGCGAGACTTGGAGTTGGTAATTCAGAGAAATCATCAAACCACTGTAATCCAGTCGTACCGCGTTGGTGATGTCAGGCAGCAACGCCGAAATCGGAGGCGGATCAATCTGAATGGTGGGCGTGCTGGTGTAGCCGAAACCGGCATTCACGATATTGATGGCCGTCACCGCGCCATTGCTGACCGTAGCAGTAGCTTGCGCCCCAATGCCGTCGCCTCCGACAATGTTTACTGCTGGAACGGACACGTAGCCGGAACCGCCGCTGGTGACCGTAGCTCCCACCACAAAACCATAAGCCAATTCCGGCGTGGCTGCGGCCTGAGACGGAAATGGCAACACCACCAACCGATACAACGAACTGCTGACAGTCCCATCCACATATTGCGAATAGCTGTTTGTCGCCGCTACGAAAGGTGATCCGAGGTTTCCCCATGTTCCTAACTGCGACACTTGAAGCTGGTAACTACCGCCGACCGCTAGGCTCTTAAAACCAAGGCGGGAGGCTGGCACGATGCCAAGACTGGGAGGGGAGACGAACGGTGGGCTAATGATGACACTGGGCACGCCCGTATAACCGTAACCGGCGTTGAGGATGATGATGGCCGTCACGATGCCGTTACTGACCGTCGCTGTGGCCTGCGCTCCACTGCCACCGCCGCCCACGATCTGGACCACCGGGACGTTGGTATAGTCATATCCACCGGCATCCGTAATCGTAGCCGCAACCACGAACCCATTGGTCACGAGAGCTGTGGCCGTAGCTATGGCACCGGGACCGAAAGGTGAAGTATTAAACAACACCGAAAGCGTGTTATCACTAGAGTTGGCGCAGATCAAACTCGGCCTGCCATCCCCGTTGACATCCGCCGTCGTGACCGAAATAGGCGCACGGCCCACTACCGGCGAAGAGGCGAGCACGAAGCCGCCACTGCCGTCGTTCGTCAACACCGAGAGCGTGCCGTCGCCCAGGTTCGCGCAGATCAAATCCACCTTGCCATCCCCGTTGACATCCGCCGCCGTAATTGAATAGGGCAGGCGGCCCACTACCGGCGATGAGGCGAGCACGAAGCCGCCGCTGCCGTCGTTCGTCAACACCGAAAGTGTGTTGGTTCCATGGTTCGCACAGATCAAATCCACCTTGCCATCCCCGTTGACATCCGCCGTCGTGACCGAGATAGGTTGGACGCCTACATTCAGCGTGGAGGAGAGCACGAAGTCGCCACTTCCGGCATTGGTCAACACCGAAAGCGTGTTATAACCCCAGTTCGCGCAGACCAAATCCGCCGTGCCATCTCCGTTGACATCTGCCGCCGTGACCGATTGAGGATACAGGCCCACTACCGGCGCAGAGGCGATCACGAAACCGCCACTGCCGTCGTTTGTTAACACTGTAAGTGTGTTGTAAGAAGGAGAAGAGGGGGAGTAGTAATTCGCGCAGATCAAATCTACCTTACCATCACCATTGACATCCGCCGCCGTGACCGAGATAGGATCGTCCCCCACGTCCAGCGTGGAAGCAAGCACGAAGCCGCCGCTGCCGTCGTTCGTCAACACCGAAAGGGTGTTATTACCAAAGTTCGCGCAAATCAAATCTACCTTACCATCCCCGTTGACATCCGCCGCCGTGACTGAATAAGGACGCGCCCACCAAGGAGGCGTGCCCACGTCCAGCGTGGAAGAGAGCACGAAGCCGCCGCTCCCGTTGTTGGTCAACACCGAAAGGGTGTTATCACCATAGTTCGCGCAGATCAAATCCACCTTGCCATCTCCGTTGACATCCGCCGCCGTGACTGAATAGGGCTGGCTGCCCACGTTATAGGTAGCGGCAGGCGCGAAGCTGACTTGGGCGTGGCTTTGTGGATTCAGAACCAACAAAGTCAACCCTGCGACCAGCAGCATATGTGGAATCATCACAACAGATTTCAGATTCAACCTAGCCATCAGCCGTTGCATCTAAGCCATGTGCCTTGAGAAACTCATACCATATTTCCATACAACAGTCGGCCAACTCAAACATGTCATGCTTTCGCCCGGCGGCTCGAACCATAAAAGTCTCCGCCGCAAACGGTCTGTCTTCTAAAGACGGAATATGATCCCAGTCGCACTCGCGAAAGGTGTAAAAATCTGCATCAACGCTTGGTTTGGTGATAATCATATGCTTCGTTCCATTGCAAATGTCGCGGCAAAGCTGTAATTCTTCATGCGAAGCAACAAGCTTCTGAACCTCAGAATGTAGAACGGCTTTTGAACTGCTCAACCACTTGGCTAGATGATGGCAGTTCTGGAAGAAAGCATAGATATAGTCCTCAAAATCGTCGCACATCCCATCACGAGCACATTCGGGACGAACCTTTTGGACGCGTGCGTGCCAGCGGCGAGTGCGGGCAAACTGCGTGCGCCAACCATCAAAATTGTGTGAGCTATGTGCATGGTCGTTCTTCGTAACCTTGCCTACTTCCATGTCCTTATCAAAGCAGACCTGCGAATTTCTGTAAAGAATTATCGCCGAAATAAGAACTTCACAATTCTCCTATCCTTGAACGCTCCACACCCCTTGCACCGGTCGTCCATCCCAAAGTGATTTGCCCTTGGATTCCCGCGCGGTTGTGTTAGCGTAGAGGCATGTCGGAGCGCATCTCAATCAAGCCGGATGTTTGCAACGGGCGGCCGGTCGTTCGCGGCACGCGCATCACGGTGCAGACGGTGCTGGAATTTCTCGCCGCCGGCGATTCGGTCGAGGACGTGCTGGAGGAATATCCCCGGCTCACCCGCGCCGACGTGCAGGCGTGCCTGGATTACGCCTCGCGCGTGATGGGTAATCATTTCTCCGTGGTCCAGACGACATGAAGGGCTTCCTCTTCGATGAAAACCTGCCCGCGCGGTTGCGGTTTTCGCCGAAGCTTCCCATCGTGCCAACGTCCAAGGCGGGCCGGAATCCAACCGATTCACAGGTTTGGGAATTTGCCCGGAGACATGATTTGGTCATTGTCAGCAAGGACGCGGATTTTTCGGACCGGATCATCACGAACTCGCCGCCACCGCGGGTGGTGTATCTGCGATTTGGCAATCTCCGCAAAGATGAATTTCACGCCTTGCTCGCCCGCGTTTGGCCACAAATCGAAACGCTGCTCAAATCACACAAGCTGGTGAACGTTTATTCCGACCGCCTCGAAGGCATCCGCTGAAAAAACATTTCTCATCCGCCGTCATCCGATTTGGTATGCGTCCGAACGGCGCGCACGGAGTGACGCGCCCTACCATCAGGCATGATTCCCTAATTCAACGCCACGCCGCGGCGGACGTAGGTCGGGATGTCGAGGTCTTCCCCCTTGTGAATGGTCGGCTCGCTTTTGTCAAAACGTCCCTTGGAAATGATCGCCAGCGACAACTGCGCCTGGCGCATTTTCGGATTGGATTTTCGCGCACGAGTTCCGGCGTTTTTGGCCAAAATCTTTTCGCGCTGTTCCGACGTCAAGGACGGCCCCGACGAACCGCAACGCAAATCCGGCCGTGAAACAATGCCACGCGCAGTCACTTGTTCCTCTGAATCACCGGACGCCCCGAGGGGAGGCAAGTCCATGGGAACCGGGCTTGGTTTTGCCGCAATCACCGTCACGGACAAACGGTTTTTCAGCGTTTCATCCACTGCCGCGCCCATGATGATTTGCGCGTGTTCGCATTGACGGCCGATTTGTTCCATCACGCGATTCACCTCGGCCATGGCCAGTTCCTTCCCGCCCATCAGACTCACCAGCACCGCGCTGGCTTCCGCCAGCGCCCGGCCCTCGTCGAGCAGCGGATGCGCCACCAATTTTTCGACGACCTCACGCGCGCGCGCCGGACCGGTGGCTTCAACGCAGGCGAACACACTCTCGGAATGGCGGTCGCGCAGCAACGCGCACAAATCGTCGAAATGAATCTGGATCAAACCCTTCCGCGTGAGCAAACGCCAGACGCCGCGCACGCTTTCAACGAGCAGTCCGTCAGTAATGCGGAACGTGTCCAGCACGCTGGTGTTCTCATCAATCAGTTTGAAGGTCTTCTGGCACGGCAGGCAGATGACGCCGTCGGCAACGGACTTGAGCTGGTCGAGTCCCTGCTGTGCCTGCTGCTGGCGGCGGTTGCCCTCGCACGCGAACGGCAGCGTCACAAACGCCAGCACCAGCGCCCCGGCTTCCTTCGCCGCGCGCGCGAGCACGGGACTGATGCCGCTGCCCGCGCCGCCACCCAGACCGGCAATCATAAAAACGACATCCGCCCCTTCGCACGCGGTCTTGAGCATGGAAAATTGTTCCTCGGCAATGGCGCGGCCGCGTTCCGGGTCGCCGCCAGTGCCCAGACCGCGCAGGAATTTCGTTTCGAGTTGAATTTTGATGGCGGCGGACGACGCTGCCAGCGATGACGCGTCGGTGTTGACCGCCACAAAGCCCGCGCCCGCAAAATCCCCGCCGTTCAACGTGTCGAGCATGGCGACGCCGGCGCTGCCGACGCCGATAATTTTCACCGCCGGAGCCCTGGCCGGCTCGAGCATTGCCGCTGGAGTCTGGGGTTTGGTTTTCATAATCATGACCAGCCTTTCAATTTTCCACCAAAACCTCTTTGGGCGTAGCGGCGTCTCGGCAGAGCGCCGCCAGCCTCCTGATCTTGAGCAAAGAATGCGGCGCTCTGCCGAGACGCCGCTACGGGGTTTTGATAAAAGCTCATTCGGATTTAGAAATTAGGCATTTTGTTTATGACCGGCGCCAAAAGCTGGCGATGGTGCCCTTGATTCCCTGCGCCAGAGACGGTTTGCCTTCGCGTTTGCGGGTTTTGAACGAACCGAACTTGACGAGGCCGATGGCGCTGACAAATTCCGGCTGGTCGAGCGCAGATTTCAGGCCGCTGATGGAATTGGTCTGGCCGAGCGACACCGGCATTTGCATCACCTGCTCGGCCAGCGCCGCAATTTGCGGGACGCGGGCACAACCGCCGCACAGAAAAATACCCGCGCGCAGATAATCGAAGAGCCCGGCCTGCTCCAAATCCTGCGCGACCAGTTGGAAGATTTCCTCGAGCCGCAGCGACATGATGCGGCGCAGGTGTTCGACATTGACCGTTTTCAACGGCAGGCCGAGTTCGTTCGTAATGGTAATCGTCTGACCTTTGGTTTCCTTGTCCACCAGCGCCGAGCCATGTTCGAGCTTGAGTTTTTCGGCGCGGCTCAAGGGCACTTTCAGGCCGTAAGCCAGGTCGTTGGAAACATGATCTCCGCCAATCGCCAGAACGCCCGTGTGCCGGATGACGCCATTGGTGTAAACGACGTAATCCGTCGTGCCACCGCCGATGTCAATGACCAGCGCGCCGAGTTCCTTCTGTTCGCTGGACAGCAGCGCGAGCGACGACGCCAGGCCGTTGAAAACAATTTCATCCACTTCAAGCTGCAAACCTTTGACGAGGCGGATGGCGTTTTGGAGTCGGTTCGTGTTGCCGTGAACGACGTGGACGTCCACTTCGAGCCGCGAACCGAGCATCCCGACGGGATCCGTGACACCATCCTGGCCGTCCACAAAAAAATGCTGGCGGATGGCGTGGACAACGTTGTTTTCCGTCGGCAAATTGATCGCTTTCGCGTTTTTAACCACATCCTGCACGTCGTCTTCGGAAATTTCGCGGTCGGCGGAAACCACCGGATGCACGCCGCGATTGTTGAAGCCGCGGATGTGCGCGCCGGTGACGCCAAGATAAACGTTCCGGATTTCCACGTCGGCCATCTGCTCAGCTTCGACGATGGCGTTGCGCACGTCCTCCTCGGCCTGAGTGGTGTCCACGATCTCGCCCTTGCGCACGCCGCGCGAGCGCGCCTGGCCGAGACCGATGATATTCAGCGAGCCGTCGGCGTTTCGCTCGCCGACGACGGCGCAGACTTTGGACGTGCCGATTTCCAAACCGACGATGATGGATGAATCGTCAAACATTTTACCTCCGGGTAGTTGCGGGGTTGACTGTCCTGGGCGATGCAGACGGCACCGCGACAGCTTCCATCCAGCGAACTGGAACGTTGTTGGAAACCGCCAGATTGAGCGACGCCACCGCTTTGTTCATGCGCTGTCCCAAATCGTAAATTTCGCGCCAACGCCGCAATTGTTGCTCCAAATTGTTCAAACCGAAAGTTATTTCGCCGCCCTGCCCCGTCGTCACGACGACAACGCCCGGGGCCGACACATCAATGCGCCGCAGATCCATCAGTCCCGCCATCGGGGAATGGCCGAACGCGCCGATCAATTCCAGCGCCGCCTGCACCTGCGGCGATTCGACGCGATGACCCGGCTGCAATTGAAACACATTAAGCCCCGCAATCACCGGCAACTGGTCGCTCACCTGCGCCAGCGGAACCACGCACAAACGCGGGTCCAGCGGCAGCATCACATAACCGTCCGCGTCGAGTTGAAACACCGCCACGGCGATGCCGCCGGACACGCCGGCGCGCGGGACGTTCACCTGCGCCACCGGATCGCGCTCGGTCACGCTGATTTTCAACGTGCGCGGCAGGATGCGCTCGATGGAGACGGAACCGATCGTCGAAACCAGTTCCAGATTCCGCTTCACCGCCGACAAATCGAGCGCAATCAAATTATCGCCGAGTTTCACGCCCGACCACCGGCGCAACTGGTCCGGCGCAATCACGCCGTCGGTTTTCACCTCAACGTGTTGAACCGCAAATTCGGAGTTTTCATAGACGAATTTGTCCAGCGCCCACTCGCCCGTGCGCCAGAGCAGATAAAGACCGAACACCGTGCCGAACAGGACGCCCGCCGTCAGCGCCGCCAGCCGCGTGCGCGTCGCGCGCACCTGGTCGGAACGCAGCTTTACGTCAAGGACATGAAAGCGGTGCAACCGCCGGTTTTTTTGTTCGCGCCTAAACCACATATAATTAATGACTAATGACTAAACCATAATAACGAAATAATCACAAAGGACGGCCTTGACCGAATCAAGGCGGTTCGTTATTCGGGCATTTGGACATTCTTTCGTCATTCGGATTTCGTCATTAGGCATTTTCAATGCGTTGTACTTATTGAAACTCGCTCCAGTGCCAAGTCCACCATGCGCTGGCAAAGCTGCGCGTAATTCAGCCCCGCCGCGGCCGCCGCCTTCGGCAGCAAACTCGTTTCCGTCATCCCGGGCAACGTGTTCACTTCCAGCACGACCGGCTCCCAAGAGTGGGACAGGCATCCTGCCTGTTCAGACAGGCTGGAAGCCTGTTCCACTTTTCGCACCATCACATCCACGCGAGCGTAGTCGCGTCCGTCAATCGCCTTGAATGCGCCCAGCGCGGCGGATTGAATCCGTTTCGTCGTCGCGGAATCAAATTCCGCCGGACAAAAATATTCCGTGCAGCCGGCCGTGTATTTGTTTTTGTAATCGTAACTGCCAGTTTTGGGCTGAACTTCCACAATCGGCAGCGGTTGGCCGGCCAAAATGCCCACCGTTGTCTCCCGGCCGGCGATTTTTTCCTCGACCAAAACCTCCGAATCAAATTTCAGAGCTTCCGCCAGCGTCCTTTGCCAGTCTTCGACCCGCTCGACGAATTGCAACCCGACACTCGACCCCTGCCGCACCGGCTTCACCACCAACGGCGGTTGCCAGCCCTTCGGCCACGGAATTTTTTCTGAATTCACAACCAAAAATTTTGCGGTTGGAACCTTGGCCTTAACGCACCGTTTTTTTGTCAGCACCTTGTCGAATGCGATGCGGCTCGATTCGGCGTCACAGCCGGTGTAAATCGCGCCGAGTTCGTCCAAACGCCGCTGGACCGTGCCGTCCTCGCCATAGGTTCCGTGAAGCGCAAGAAAAACCACATCGGTCTTTGGCGGCAAAACCCACGATTCATCGCGCGGATCCAGCTCCTGGACTTCATGGCCGAGCGAGCGCAGCGCCTTGGCCACCGCCGCGCCGGAGCGCAACGATACTTCGCGTTCGGCGCTCGGGCCGCCCAGCATCACGGTGATGTTCAGTTTCCGGCTCACTTTTTCTTCTTCGCAAATTTTTCCGGGGACACGGCGGTTTTCGGAAACTCGCGCAGAATCTGTTTATCCGTCGTCACCAGCGGCACGCCCAAATCCTGTGCCAGCGCCACATATTCGCAGTCGTAGGCGGTGCATTTCGAAGCCAGGACCAGCTTGAGAATCCGCTCCGTTGGCACGGTAAATTCATGCGCACCCAGGTCCTTCTGCACATTCAAATAAGCAGCGTTGGCCTCCGCCTCGGTCAAAAGCTTTTTCCGCAAATATCCGGCCAGCACGTTCCTGAATTCCGCCCGCCATAAAACCGGAGCCGCCCAAACGCCGTCCTGCGCTTTGGCCGCCTCCGCCCATTCCGCAAATGCGCTCGGCAGCCAGAAATACACCAGCACGCTGTTGTCCGCGACAATCACGCACGGCCTTTTTCCTTGAACCGCTTCAAGTCCGCCGCCGTCACCCGGAACTTCAGAGAGTTGCGGAACTCCCGCGCCCGCTGGATGACCGCGCTGGAATCAGCCGGCGTGCTGCGGACGCTGGATTCCAGCACGGCAATCGCCTCGGTGTTCAAACTGCGCCCATGCGTCACCGCGCGCCGCTTCAATTCGCGGTGCGCTTCCTTGGAAATGCCCTTGATGGTGATCGTTATCATGCCGCAACCATAACGCAACCATTTTGGATGTCAACAAAACTCCGCTCAATCCACACCGATGATTTCGACTTCAGTTTGCAACTCGATTCCGCGCGCCTCTTTGGCTCGCGCCTTGAGAATCGCAATCAATTCCAGAACGTCGCGCGCCGTCGCCTTGCCGTCGTTCACGATGAAATTGCCGTGCTCGGCGGAAACCACCGCCCCGCCGACGCGCGTGCCCTTCAATCCCAGTTCGTCAATCAATTTGCCCGCCGGAATCGTTGCCGGATTTTTGAACATGCAACCAGCGCTCGGCGCGGCGGGCTGCGATTCCCAGCGCTTCTCGTTGAACGCCTTCATGCGCTGCTCGATTTCCCCGCGCGGCGCGGGCCGGCATTTGAACACGACGCCCAGTGCAATGTTCGTTTTCAAGGCACCGCAACCGCGATATTCCACCGCCATTTCCTTCGGCGCGAGTTCGCGCACATGGCCGGCAAAATCCATCAGGCGCACCGACTCCACAGCATCGAACGTCGCGCCACCCATCGCGCCCGCGTTCATGCGCAACGCACCGCCGACGCTGCCGGGAATGCCTTCGAGAAATTCCACGCCGCTCAAGCCATTCCGCTTCGCCTCGACCGCGACATTTTTCAGCTTTGCGCCCGCGCCGCAACACAGGCGTTCGCCGTCAACTTCAATGCGGCTGAAATTCGCCTGGGCCAGACAAATCACCACGCCGCGAAAGCCGCCATCGCGCACAAGCAGGTTCGAGCCGCGGCCAATCACAAAAAACGGCAGGCGGCGTTCGCCGCAAAATTTCACCACCCCGGCCAGGTCCTCCTCCGACGCCGGTTGGACATACACGTCCGCCGGACCGCCAACTCGCAAGGTGGTATACATTGCGAGCGGCTCGTCGCAACAAACGAGCGTCTCGCGCGAAACACGTCCAACCAGTTCATCGGCAATTTTTACTCCGGCTTTCATCGGTCGTTCCTCCGGGGAAAAGCGGCGGAGGGCCGCCGCCCGTCCTCCGTAGCAGTACTGCGGAGGGTGGACACTCCAAAACGCTGCGCGTGACACGATGATTCTTGAAATACGCGAAGCGTCATGGACTGCGCCAGCCCTCTGGCGCTTTGCCAGAAAACAAAAGATTTGCCGAATTTCCGCATGAACTTTTGAACACGAATGACAATATAAACCGCCATGGAATTGGTCAGTGTCATATGCCTGGCGACACCGACGGTTTCGCGGACTTATCGGCGCAGCCGCAGGAACATTTTGGCGACTGTGCCGCTGCCGGCCCTGGTTGCCGCGCAATGGCAGCCAGCATGATGTCCGCAATCTGCTCCGCCGCCTTCGGCGCATGCCATTGCGCCAGCGCGGCTTGAATATTTGCGCGGGCGGCCGCGTCTTCAACCAGTTCACGCAGCAAGGCGGCAACTTTCTCCGGTGTCGCATTTTTTTGTTCGAGCAACTGCGCCGCGCCGGTCGTTTCAAAAGCCTGGGCGTTGTAAAATTGGTGATTGTCCGCGGCGGCGGGATAGGGAACGAGCAGCGACGGCAGGCGCATGGCGGCGATTTCCGCAAGCGACGAGGCGCCCGCCCGGCTCACTGCGATTGTTGCCGCCCCCAGCGCCAGATCCATTTCGGCGAGGAAGGGCTTGACCGCAGCCTTGAAGCCGCGCGCGTCGTAGGCCGCTTTCACTTTTTCCGCGTCGTTCGGACCGGTGAGATGCAGCCATTGCCAGGTCGGGGCGCGGTCGCCAAGCGATGGAAGCGCGGATAAAATCAGGTCGTTAAGGCCGCTGGCGCCCTGGCTCCCGCCCATCACCAGAATGGTCGGACGGCGCGGATCAAGCCTGAACAGGGCGCGATAGACTGCGGCATCGCCCGGCTGAAATTGTGAACGGACGGGAGTGCCGGTGGTGGTCACCTTGCGGGCGCGAAGGCGCGCAGCCGCCGACGGAAAACCGACGAACGCCTCATCCACAAACCGCGCGAGAAAACGGTTGGCCCGGCCGGGAATGGTGTTGGATTCGTGGAGGAAAGTTTTGGCGCCAAAATCCTTTCCGACCCAGATCGGCGGCGCGCTGGTGAATCCGCCCATGGCGAGAACGGCGGCGGGACGGCGTTGGCGGAAAATTTTCTTCGTGGCGAACAACGATTTCACAAAACTGCCGGCGAAGGAGAAATAATTCCGATTTTGCAACGCGATGGCGGGCAGTGTGAAAATTTCCATGCCGCGAGCGGATTTCACGGCTTCCTGGTCCACGTCCTTGGGCGAAACCAGCAGGGCCACGGCGCAGCCGCGTTTCTGAAGTTGTTCCGCCACCGCCAGACCCGGAAACAGATGCCCGCCCGTGCCGCCGCAGGCGATGGCGACGAAGGGCGTGTTGACTCCGGATGAAGTCATGTGGCTTTGGCGGCGAATGGATTTTCGTCAATTACCGCGGTCGTGGCCCGAACCTTTTCCCGCGCGGGCGCCTGACGGGCGATGCTGAACAACAGACCCACGCCCGTGAGCATGGCCAGCAGATTCGAGCCGCCGTAGCTGATGAATGGCAGGGGCAGGCCCTTGTTCGGCAGCGCGCTGGTGACGACGCCGATGTTGATGGCGGCCTGAAGGCTGATTAAAAACGTGACCCCGGCCGCCAGCAAACTGCCAAACGGGTCGCGCGCACGGAGCGCAATGTAAATTCCGCAAATGGCGATGACGACAAACGCCAGAACGACGAGCAGCGTCGCGATCAAACCGAGTTCTTCGCCGATGATTGAAAAAATAAAATCGGTGTGATCTTCCGGAACGAAACCGAGCTTTTGCCGTCCGTTGCCGAGACCGAGTCCCGTCCAGCCGCCGGAGCCAAGAGCAATCATGGCCTGATACGCCTGATAACCGACGCCGTCCTTGTGCTGTTCCATATCCCACCAGCCGAAAATGCGCCGCAGGCGCATTGGGTCGTGCAGGAGGGAAACTGCCAGGCCGGCCACACCGAGCAGAACGGGCAGAACAATACATTTCAAACGGACACCGGCGATGAGCAGCATCATGCCGCTGACCGCGGCGAGCAGAATCGTTGTGCCGCGATCCGGTTCAACAAAGACCAGACCGAGCGTCAGCGCGATGAGCGCGCCGGGGAAAAGGATGCCGCGTTTCCAGGTCTGCATCTGCCGCTGGTAACGGTCGCCATACCACGCGAGCATGATGATGAGCGCGATTTTTCCGAGTTCGGACGGTTGAAAGCGCACGCCGTGGAAATCGAACCAGCGGCGCGCGCCATTGATTTTTCTGCCGATGTGCGGAACGAGCACCAGCAGGAGCAATAGCAGCGCGAGAATGAAAATCGGCGCGGCGATTTTTTTGAGCAATTGATAATCGAGGGCGGTCGCCGTCACACACAGGGTAAAGCCGAACGCGCACCAGATGAGTTGCATCATCAGGTAGTGCCCGCCGACTTGCGTCACACTCGAGCTGTAGAGCATCACCAGCCCCAGCGCCAGCAGGGCGGCGACGCAAAATGCCAAAGTTGTGACGGCGACTTTCATTTCAATGCCTCAAAATCCCGCAAAGCGGGACCAGCCGCTATCAGTCCGGCGCTTATTGACCGGCAGGTGCGGGCGCAGGCGCAGGTGCAACCGGAGCCGGCGCTGGGGCCGGAGCCGCAGCTTCGCCTTTTGCCGGAATCTTCAGCTTCTGGCCGACCTTGATGTGGTCGGTGTTCAGATTGTTTTCGGCTTTGATCGCCTTCACGGTTGTGCCGTGCGCCTTCGCAATCTTCGTCAGCGAATCGCCGGATTTCACCGTGTAAGTTTCGCCGCCCATGCCGGTGTCGGGCGCGACGGAAGCGCCGTTCGCTGCCGGGGCCGTGCCGCCGGCCGGAATGGTCAGTTTCTGTCCGACTTTCAACTTGGTCGGCTCAACGCCAGGGTTGGCCGCTTTAAGCGCACTGAGCGTCACGCCATTCTTCTTCGCAATTTTTGCGAGCGTGTCGCCATGGACGATGACGTATTCGGTCCCGGATGGCGCCACGGGCGGCTGCACCACGACCGGCGGCGGAGCCACGGGCGGATTGGAGGCAACCATCGGCGGCGGATTCGTGTCCACGACCACCGTGTTGGTGTCAACCGGTGGCGGGTTTTCCGCTTCGGTGTTCTGTTCGCGTTTGCAGCCCTGAATGAGCATTGCGGTCAGGCCGACAACTCCGACCACGAGCACGCAAAACACGCCGAGTTTCATGCGTGAACGGCGTTTGCTTTGCTGCTCCAATAGGGAGCCTTTGGGTACGAATGGGTTCGGATTATTCATTGATTTGGCGCTGATGGCGTCCTTTCTTCGAGGTTGGTTGATTTTTTCCGCAGCGAAATTTTCCCTCGGCAAATTTCACGGCGCGTTAAATTCATTTTGTTCATTGGCGACGGGCTGAAGGCGTCGCAAAATTTCAAACCGGCTGGTGAAACGAACACTCCGCCGGCCATTGCGCGTCTGGCCACTTCCGGCAAAGTTATTAACAGCCGGAGGCCGCTTGTGCAAGGAGCAAAGCGACCGGTCAAAACTTCATTAGGGTCCAATGTCAGTGTCATTTCTACCTCAGTTTCAGCGTCGCCAGGGCAACAACCGCAAACAGCACGCACAAAATGTAAAATCGCATCACCACCTGTGACTCGTACCAGCCCTTTTTCTCGAAATGATGATGCAGCGGCGCCATCAAAAAAATCCGTTGGCCGGTGCCGTAAAACTTTCGCGTGAAGCGAAACCAGCCGGTTTGCAAAATCACCGAAACGGCTTCCAGCACGAACACGCCACCCGCAATCACCAGCACGAATGGCTGATGAATCAGCACCGCGATGATGCCGAACGCGCCCCCGAGCGCAAGCGACCCGGTGTCGCCCATGAACACCTGCGCCGGATGACAGTTGAACCACAAAAAACCAAGGCCCGCGCCGATCATTGCCGCGCAGAACACCGTTAATTCGCCGGCGCCGGGCACATAAGGAATTTGCAAATAGCCCGCCGCCTTGATGTTGCCCGCCACGTACGTGAACACGAGAAACACAAATGCCACAATCAGCGTGCAGCCAATCGCCAGACCGTCGAGGCCATCCGTCAAATTCACCGCATTCGAGCTGCCGACAATCGCCAGCACCACCACCAGCAAACCAAACAGGCCCGCGCCCGTTGCCACCGGGTGTTTGCAAAACGGAACCATGACCTCCGAAACCAGTTTGGTCGTCGAAGGCGTCATCCATAAATAGACGGCAATAAAAGCTGCCAGCGCGAATTGCGCCACCAGCTTGACGCGCGGCGGAGTGCCCCCGCCGGTTTGCTGGATGATTTTTGCGTAATCGTCGTAAAATCCCAGCCCCGACAGCACCAGCACCGAAAGCAGCGTCAGCAGCACCAGCTTGTTGTCCAACTGCGTCCACAGCACGGTGGAAAAAAACAACACCGCCACAATCAAAATACCGCCCATCGTCGGCGTTCCTTTTTTGCTCAAAACCCGCGCGGCCAGACCGCCGGCCTCCTCGGCCCGGTCCGCATAGTCCTGTCCGAATTTCAACTGTTTCAGCCAGTGAATGATTCTCGGACCCAGCCACCAGCTCAGCAGCAACGCCGTGATTGCCGCGCCCGCGCTCCGCACCGTGATGTAACGAAACAACCGCAATGCCGAGAGGTGGCCCGCCCAGTGCGTTCCCTTCGACCAATCGAGCAACAGTTGGCTCAAATAATAAAACATTGTTCCAGTTCACGACTTTTCCGATTTTAGCGTCCCGGCGATGCGCTCCAAACGCAACGCCCGCGACGCCTTGAATAAAACCACATCGCCCGCCTTCAAAAAACCCTTCACCGCCTTCATCGCCGCTTCCACGTCCGCAAACTCCATCACCCGATTCAATCCCGCTTCGCGCGCCGCCTGCGCCGTGACCGGCGCCATTTTGCCGATGACAAACATTTGCCCGATGCCAAGCTCCGCCGCGCGGCGTCCGACCTCCGCGTGCGCCGCTTCGCTGTGCGCGCCCAGCTCGTTCATGTCGCCGAGCACCGCCACGCGCCGGCCCTGCAACGGCAAATCGCAAAGCGTTTCCAGCGCCGCGATCGTCGAATCCGCGTTCGCGTTGTAAGCGTCGTCGAGCACGCGCACGCCGCCCGCCTCCCAAAATTGCATACGCATCTTCGCCGGCTGGCATTCGGCCAGGCCGTCCCGCACCGCGGGACGGCCCAGGCCTAGTTCCTCACTGACCGCAACCGCAAACAAGGCGTTCGTCACCTGATGCCGCCCCAATAAATTGATTCGATACTCGCCGCTAAATTCAGCCTTGGGCGCGTCCACGCGAAAGGTCACGCCGTTCTTGTCCAGGCGGATCGAACGCGCCCGCCAGTCGTTTTTTTCACCGAGTCCGACGCGCACGACCGTCGCGCGCGTGCGCCGGATGACCTGCTCCGTCCATTCACTGTCACCGTTGACAAAGAGCCTGCCGTCCGCCGGCAACAATTCCGCGAGCCAGCCTTCTTCCTGCGCCACGCCCGCCAGGTCGCCAAAAAATTCCAGATGCTCGCGGCCAATGTTCGTCAGCACGCCGTATTTCGGCTGGATCATTTTCACCAGCGGCGCGAGTTCGCCCGGATGATTCGTGCCCGCTTCGAGCACCGCGGCCTGGTGCGAATTTTCCAGGCGCAACAACGTCAGTGGCACACCGATGTCATTGTTGAAACTCGCCTCGCTCCAGACCGTGGCCAGCGTTGGCCGCAACGCCGACGCGATCAATTCCTTCGTCGTCGTCTTGCCGTTGGAGCCGCCAACGGCGATCACCGGCAAATCAAATTCCCGCCGGTACGCCGCGGCGAATTTTCCGAGCGCCGAGCGCGTGTCATCCACGACGAGCACCGCGCATCCCGGCAACGGCGCGGGAACTTTTTTTCGTTCCACGACGACGGCGGCAACGCCTTTAGCCGCGACTTCGTTCAAGAAGTCGTGGCCGTCAAAGCGCTCGCCCTTGATGGCGAAAAACAGGTCGCCCGGCTTCGCCTGCCGTGAATCAATGCCGGCGCGTTGAACGGGCGTTTCCGCCGGCCCGCGCCTGAGTTCGGCGGCACAGGCATCGGCGACAAATTTCAAAGAGCGTGTTTCCACTGCAAATTCACTTTAGCAAAAAGGTCGCGGTGACAACGGCGGTGATGGTTTTCTGGCGCGAGGTCGTGTCATTCTCGCCCTGCCAACTCGTCCGCGTTTCGTGTTGCGGCGTAATTTGAAAAATGCCCTGGTCCGCGTCGTGCAGCCGGGCGATGACGCGGCCGCCCTGCGTGGCAATTTGCCCGGCGCGCGCGCGAGCGTCCTTCGTCGCCTCGGCCAGCATCTCGATTTTTGTCTCGCCGGCCTTGGTGTAAATAAACTGCGGCGGCGCGACAGTGAAAATCACGCCCTGCTCCACTAGCGGCGTGGTGTCGAGCTTGTCGAGCCGGTCCACGTCGGCGGATTCCACCGACACGCTCTGGTTCAGACGATAGCCGGTCGTCCGCTGCTGCGTCCAACCGTCGGTGGATTTATGCGTCGCCTTCAATTCCTCAATGCCAATCGGCGCAAAGATGAAATTCGTCACGCCCGCGTCGCGCAGGAATTTTTCCACGAGCGCGTGGTTCGTCCGAATTTTGTGCTGCGCATCGAGCAGCATTTCCGCCTCGACCAGAAAACTGCCGGACCAGATGGCGAGATCGGCCCCGATGTTTTTTTGCACCGAGCCTTTGACGATGATGAACTGTGAATTTTTGATTTTGCCCCACGCGCTGGTGCCAAGCATCGCAGAGAACACCAGCCCGGCGGCCAGAAAAAGTCCGGCGATCATGCCAAACAGTTGTGGACGGGAATTGTTCATGGATTTTGAGTTGAATGTGAACCGCCGGCCGCCACGAGCGGCGGCGACGATGCCGCCGGTTGCAAATTTTTGTCCGCCGGAATGTTCAAATAACTTGCGCAACGTTCGGCAATTTCCTTGAAGACCGGCCCGCAAACCTGGCCGCCGTAATAACCTTCCTTCGGCTCGTCCATCACAACCGAGATGCAAAGCTCCGGGTTGTCGGCCGGGAAAAATCCGACGAACGAAGCATAGAATTTATGTTCGGCGTAGGCGCCATTCTCGACTTTTTGCGCCGTGCCGGTCTTGCCCGCGCCGGTGTAATCTTTCATCGCCGCGCCGGGCGCCGTGCCGTCCGGCGTCACGACGGTTTTGAGCGCCTCCACCATTAATTTATCCGTGGATTCGCTGACGACCTGCCGCACGCGCTGCGGCGAATATTGCTCCACCACGTTCCCATTGCGGTCTTCGAGACGATTCACCAGCATCGGCCGCATGAGCCAGCCGTCGTTCGCCAGCGCGCTCATGGCCATGATCATTTGCAACCGCGTCACCGCGATCCCCTGTCCCATCGGAATTTGCGCGATGGAAACCTTGCTCCAGTCTTTCACCGGATATAAAATTCCCCTGGCTTCGGCCGGCAGGGAAATGCCCGTGCGCTGGCCAAACCCAAAATCCCGCACGTAATCGTAAAGCCGGCCCTCACCCAGGCGGATGCCGATCTTCGCCGCGCCGATATTCGACGATTTCGTGATGATGCTTTCGGTGGTAAGAATTCCAAACGGTTCGTGGTCGTGCAAAACCCGGCCGGCAAAGGCAAAATGCCCCTGCTCGCAATCAAACGTGTCCGCCAGGCGCACGGCGCCTTCGTTCAACGCCCCGGATACGACGACGATTTTGAACGTCGAGCCGGGTTCCATCACGTCGCTGATGACGCGATTGCGGCGCGCATCAGCGGACGAAGCCCCGGGATTGTTCGGATCAAAATTCGGCAGCGTCACCATCGCCAGAATCTCGCCCGTGCGCGGACGCGTGACGACGGCGGTGATGCTGATGGGCGTGTGTTTTTGCAGCGCGTCGGCCAGTGCAGTTTCCACGATGTGCTGAATCGCCGCGTCAAGGGTAAGCACCACGTTCAAGCCGTCGCGCGCCTGCACGTCTTCATCGCGCAACGCGACCAGCTCGTGCTTCTGACGATCCGTTTGCGTCACGCGCCAGCCCGCCACGCCGCTCAACGCCGAATTCAAAACGAGCTCCACGCCGTCGCGCCCGACCGTTTGCGAAACGTGGTTGCTGCCATTCTCCGTTCCCACGAAACCGAGCGCGTGCGCCGCCAGCGGGCCGTTCGGATACACGCGCAATTGATCGTCCACCGGATCGGCAAAAATCGCGCTCGTGCGCAAATCGCGGAAAAACGCGCGGGCGGCCCGGGACAATTTTTTCTCGTCCACGCCGAATGAAAGGTTGGTCATTGTCATCTGGATTTTCTGCCAGGTTTCGTCCGCCACCTTGCGCTGGAGCACGACGTAACGGTTCGTGACCGTTTCCCCCTTTTGATTTTTCACCGGGCGGGGGAGCAGGCGCTGATACAAATCGCCTTCGCTCATTTGCAGCAGCGGTGCGAGCTGGCGGGCGACCACGGCTTGCTGGGTGCCAATCAAGACCGGATCGGCGCAAACCGTTTTCACAAAAATGCTCGTGGCGAGCAAATTGCCGTGCGCGTCGAGAATGTCACCGCGGCGCGGCGCCCGCCAAAACTCGCGCTGGGTGTTTTGCTGCGCCTTGGCGGCCAGTTCGTCGTGACGCCACACCTGCAACTCCACGAGCCGGGAACCCAGGCCGGCGAAGGCCAGGCATAGCAGCCCCAACAGGATCAGCACCCGTTTCAATTGCAGCCGTTTGGTCATCGCAAAAACGGCCAGCCGCCCGTGGCGATCGGTTCCTCACCCGACGGCGTCACGAGCGGCGGCCAAATTTTTCATGTTATTGGGTCATCGCGCCGGCGGGTTTTTCCGCAAACTGGCGCGTCAAATTTTTATTTTCCGGCGGCGCGGACGCCGGTTCCGCCAGCCGCAAAACCTGCATCGGTTGCGCCGGCAAAAGACCGAGATTCAGTTCGCGGACGCGGCGATCCAGCATCGTCGGCGACCGCAAAATTGAAAGCTGGTCGCTGAGTTTTCGGTCATCGTTTTGCAACCGCGCCAGCCGAATCTCGCGCTGCCGGATCTGCTGGCCAAGCTGGTAAATCTGGCTTTTTTGCCAGACATAACCCACCGCCGAACCGGCGATGAGCAGGCACAAAAACAACGCCTTCAGCGCCGGCCCAAACCGGATTGCTGCCGACTGATTTTTTCGATTTTTTGCCATCTAAATTTTCTCCAGCACCCGCAATTGCGCGCTGCGGCTGCGCGGATTGTCGTTCAACTCATCCGCGCCGGGCTTGATTGCCTTGCGCGTAATCAATTTCAGTTCGGGCGGGCGCGGCTCGCGCAACTCCGGAACGTCCAGGCCTCCCGGAAACGCGTAATCCCGCGCCCGCGCCCGCCCGAAGTCCTTCACCACCCGGTCCTCCAGCGAATGAAACGTGATGACCGCCAGCCGTCCGCCCGGTTTCAAAATTTTCACCGCCGCTTCCAACCCGTGTTTCAAAGAACCCATTTCGTCGTTCACCGCGATCCGCAGCGCCTGAAAAATTTTCGTCGCCGGATGCGCCTTTTTTCCGCGGCGCGGACTGAGCCGTTCGATCAATTCCGCCAGTTGCCGCGTCGTCTCAAACCTTCGGTGTTCACGGTCATGCACCATCGCCCTCGCCAACCGCCGCGACTCGCGTTCGTCGCCAAATTCCCAAAAAATCTTCGCCAGTTCTTCCGCGCCCGCACCGTTCACCAAATCCGCCGCCGTCAGCGTCTGCCGCGGGTCCATCCGCATGTCCAGCGGGCCGTCTTGCTGGAAACTGAATCCGCGTTCGGGCGAATCCAGTTGCGGCGAACTCACGCCCAGGTCCAGCAGCACGCCGTCGCATCCCGCCGCCGGAATCCATCCGCCCATTTCCGCAAAATTTCCCTGCCGGATCTCAAAACGTCCGGCGAACTTTTCCGCGAGCCGTTTTTTCGCGGCTTCAATCGCGGCGCCATCGCGATCGCACCCAAACAGCCATCCAGTCGGTGAACTCGCGGCCAGGATGCTCTCTGCGTGTCCAGCCCCACCGAGCGTCCCGTCGGCGTAACGTCCGCCCGGGTTCGGCTTTAGCGCGTTCAGCACCTCCGCCGCCATCACTGTTTTGTGAACGAAATCCAGCACTGTGCATCGGTTTGCCGTTGGTTAATCCACCGTTGCGTGAAACATCCGCTCCGCCAGATATTCCCAGGGTTTTTCCGGGGGCGGCAGCACCGGCACGGCCGTTTTGTCCGCCGTGCGCGATTTAATCGGCACCACCTCCACGTCGGCATCGCTAAGGTCGTTATGCACGACTTTCACGCTGTCCAGCAAAAGTTCGGACTGCACCGGACACGGGGCGCCTGGCGCCGCCGGGGCCGAACCGCGCCACATCGAAATCGGATTCAATTTGCTGGCCCAGGATGTTGCGCGCGCCGGACGCGACGGCCAGGGCGGTATTTTTTGCGTCTTGGCCGCAACGGGCGTGACGACTTTTTTGATTGGGGCGGCGATGGTTTTCGCTTCCGATTCCGCCGGTTTCGCCGGTTCCGCCTCGTCCGGCGACTTGAATGGGTTTTGCACCAGACCGAATTTGGGCAGATAAACGTGTTTGTTGGCGCGATACGAAATTGCCTCGCGGCCGTTGATGATGCTTTTTCCGGCAATCAATAATTTTGCAAGATTCATAATTACTCCATCAGTTTGAAGGCTTCGTGCGCCAGCACGGCGTCGGAAGCCTTGACTTTTTCGTAACTCTGCGGATTCCAAATCTCGAAGCGGTCCAGCAACCCGACCAGCATTGCTTCGTCCTTGATGCCCGCCGCGCGCGCCATACCTTCCGGCAGGCAAATCCGTCCCGCCTTGTCCACGCTCACCTGCACCGACTCGCTGCCGATGAACCGTTTCAAAACCACTTTGTTCGGGTCGCCGTTGGACATCGCGTCAATGGCTTTCACCATCTTCGCCATTTCCGCCGGCGGCAAAACACGCAAACACGGACCCTCTTTCGCCTTCGGCCAAAGCATCAGTGTCAGTTCCGTGCCCGGCTTTTCCGGCCGCCACTTGGCCGGGATTTGGACGCGCCGCTTCTCATCCACTCCATGCCGATAGAGTGAATTGTAATAAGTCGGCCCTTTGTTCACCGCGATACTCATATATCCACAATCCTGACCCCAGACTGCTTTGTTCCCCACAACGACCCACTTTTAACCACTTTACCCCACCTCGTGTCAATAAAAATTTAACGATTTATTCAAAAGTTATTCACAACCAAAAAAGCTGGGGTTAAGGGCTTTAAATTGAAATCTTATGCATGACGGCTTGAAACTTGAAACCTGACACTTGAAACTCCCTGCGTGCGAACCGCTGATTTCAATTTTGATCTGCCGCCCGAACTGATTGCGCAACATCCCGCGCCTCAGCGTGATGAATCACGGCTCCTGGTTCTGTCTCGCGCCGGCGGAAACGTCGAACATCGTCACACTCGGGATTTGCCAGGGGTTTTTCGCGCGGGCGACGTGCTGGTTCTCAACAATTCGCGCGTGATTCCAGCCCGGCTTCGTGGCGCGAATGCCCGGACCGGCGGCAAATTTGAAATTCTATTGCTTGAAGAAAAAGCGGCAAACGACTGGTGGGTCATGCTGCGCCCCGGCAAAAGCGCCCGCGTCGGAACGCAAATCATTTTTCATGACAACCGCCAAATGACACGGATTTGCGCCACCGTCGTGGAGGTGAACGATGCGGGCCACCGGCGACTGCAATTTTCCGGCACGCCGAACATCAGCCGCGAATTGGATCGGCTGGGCGAAGTTCCGCTGCCGCCCTACATCACCCGCGCCAATCCGGATGAAATGGGCGAGGACAAGGAGCGTTATCAAACCATTTACGCCCGGACCGACGGTTCGGTCGCGGCACCGACCGCCGGTTTGCATTTCACCGTGAAATTACTCGATGAAATTCGTGCGCGCGGCGTGAAAATCTGCTTTGTCACGCTGCACATCGGACCCGGCACATTTGCGCCGGTGAAAACCGAAACGCTGGCCGCGCACAAAATGCATGAAGAACGATTCGAGCTTGGCGAAGAGACCGCGCACGCCGTGAACGAGGCCAAAAGCACCGGTCACCGCGTCTTCGCCATCGGCACGACAACTGTGCGCGTGCTTGAGAGCGTCGCCTCACAAAACAACGGAAAACTCAATGTTTTCAAGGGTCGGACGCACATTTTCATTTATCCGCCGTTTCAATTTCAAATCGTGGACGCGCTGTTGACAAACTTCCATCTCCCCTGCTCCACCTTGTTGATGCTCGTCGGCGCGTTCGCCGCGCCGGGTGAAACGCGCGGACGCGAAATGGTTTTATCCGCCTACGCCGAGGCGATCCGCAAACGTTACCGCTTCTTCAGTTACGGCGATGCGATGCTAATTTTATGAGTCCAAAGTCCAAAGTCCGAAGTCCAAAATTGCCGTTCGTTTTCGTGAACATGGCGATGACAGCGGACGGGAAAATCGCGACGGCGAATCGCGCGGTGTCATCGTTCAGCAGCACACGCGACCACAAGCACTTGCTGGAATTGCGGGCGACGGCAGACGCGGTGCTGGCCGGGGCACGCACCGTGGATTCGGCGGCCATCAACTTGGGACCAGGTCCGGCCAGATTCCGGCGCCAGCGGCTTAAAAACGGGTTGATGGAGAACAATTTGCGCGTCATCGTCAGCGGCAACGGCTCGCTCAATCCCAACGCGGAAGTTTTCAAACATCGTTTCTCGCCCATCCTCGTCCTCACCACCGGACGGGCATCGAAAGCCCGGCTGCGCCAACTGCGGGCCTTAGCGGACGAAGTAAAAGTTTGTGGCCGGCGCGAAATCAATTTCCGCAAGGCATTTAGTTGGTTGCGCGGGAAATGGGGTGTCAAACGCCTGCTTTGCGAAGGCGGCGGCGGGTTGAACGACGCCCTGTTCCGGGCTGGGTTGGTGGACGAACTGCATCTGACGATCTGCCCGAAAATTTTCGGCGGGCGCAATGCCCCTGCCATCGCTGATGGCAGAGGTTTCCGCCGATTGGCGGAAGCCCTACCTCTTCAAATCAAGTCATTTAAGCGCATCGGAAACGAAGTTTTTGCCGTGTTTCGGCGGGTGACGCGAAGGTGAGTAACCCTCAACTTATTCACAAGGCGGCACTGCTGGCCGTAAACCGTTCGTAACAGGGACAAAACGCCCATGTTTGCCGTTTTAGCTTGGTTGAACGATAGAGTAACATCCCACGGACGGCAGGGCGGGCAGCCTGCTCACGACCTGCTCGCGACCGGCTCGCGATTAATCGGAGTTCATCGGAGTTTATCGGAGTCCCCCGGGCCGCCGCTCGTCCGCACAACGATTGCGGTGCGCACGGCTTGTCTCGCCGAAATCCGATGAAGGCGGAAATGACGCGGCCCTACCCATGCGAATCCGCCTTCGTTTCCACCCAATGCGCGAACAGCCACAGCTAGTCACTCAGGCGATTGAGATAAATCACAATTTCCGCGTTTCGCAGTTCGCCTGATTCCTTCAATGCGCACAGGCACCGTTCCGCGCGACGTTTTTTGCGTCGTGCCCGCGAATATTAACTTGACAGGCGAAATGTTATACTTGAAGATGCCTTCCCGAATTGAGCCGCGATAGCGGCCCAACCGCGTGCCAGGTCTCAGGCCATCGTGCGCGAGGCAAAGACAAATTTTGATTTCCAACGCGATTTCGCCAAAACCAAGGCTGAAATCGGCGCCGGCACAAACCATAAAAAATTCGAACTGAAAACCAAGAAAGGAAAATTCATGAAAACCGGAATCCAAACCCTGACCGCAACCGTCGCGTTGCTTTCGCTCGCTGCTGTTGCCCAAGCCCAATTTACCCCCGACGACCTCGTCGTCTTGCGGGATGGCACTGGCAGCGGGGCACTCACAAGCGCAGGCACCGCGATTTTCCTGGATGAATACACCACTGCCGCCAATGGTTATGTGACCAGTGTGCTGATTCCCTCCACCGGTTCTTCCGCGTTGGTCAACAGCGGCACTGCCACGTCTGAAGGCGCGTTGAATCTTTCCGCCAACGGCCAGTATCTAGTCGTCGCGGGATACAACGCAAACGCCGGCACCGCCTCAATTGCCAGCACAACCTCCGCCGCCGTTCCACGCGGCATCGCCACGGTGGATGCCAGCGGCAATTACAACCTTGCGGTTACCACCAGCAGTTTCTACAGCGGAAATAACATTCGTTCCGGAGCGAGTGATGGTGGTGGTAATTATTGGGGGGCAGGCGCAGCCAGTGGCACCGTATATCTCGGCACCGGCACGCCGGCAACGGTTCAAAGCACAAAAGTCAATACTCGTGTCATTCAGGACATTAGCGGCAACCTTTATTTCTCGACATCTTCAGGTTCTGGCACACCGGCCAGTCTGGGAATTGACATGATCAACGGGACGCCTACCTCCAGTTCTTCGGCTGTCAATCTCATCAATACCGGTTCCAGTTCCAGCCCCTACGACTTTGCGTTCAACTCCAGCTTGACCACCGCTTACATCGCGGATTCAGACGCCTACACCAGTTCCAGCGGCATTGGCGGCGTGGAAAAATGGAGCTTGGTGGGCAGCACTTGGACTTTTCAATATTCGCTCTCCATGGGCACCAACGGCGCGGTAGGCTTGGCCGTGAACTTCAGCGGAGCCAATCCCATCATCTACGCCACTTCTGCGAACGGAGCCAGCTTGTTTACCGTCACCGACACCGGCTCAAGCGCCACCGGCACGTTGCTGGATACCGCCGGTGCCAACGAAGCCTTTCGCGGTTTGGACTTTGCGCCCACGCCCGAACCTTCCGCCTGTGCGCTCATTGGCCTGGGTCTGGCCGGCCTGTGGAGCTTCCAACGCCGCAACCGTAAATCCTGAACCCTCTTTATCACCACACGCGCAGGCGAACCCTGCGCGTGTTTTATTTTGTCGTCGAACTTGATTTCGTTTCCACCCAACGCGCGAACAGCCATAGCAAATCGCCCAGGCGATTGAGATAAATAATAATCTCCGCGTTTCGCAGTTCGCCTGATTTCTTCAACGCGCACACGCGCCGTTCCGCGCGACGTTTTTTCCATCACTGCCCTCAGACATTACTTGACAGTCGCAACATCACCCTTGAAGTTGCTTCCATGAAATTAGCCGCGATGGCGGCCGAACCGCGTGCCAGGCCTCAGCAAAACGCTTGCCCGTTTCAACGCCAGCCCCAAACCCGAAATTCTAGTATTTATGAAAAATAATCGCTCTTGGATGCAAACCGGTTTCGCCCGCATGGCGAAAGTCACCCTGGTCATGTTGGCCGTCACCGCTCTGGTAATGGCCGGCCAGGTAAAAGCGGCTGACAAATATTGGCGAATAGACGGTGTTACCACTGGCAAGTGGACCGATTCGACCTGGGGGACATCATCCGGCGGACCTTTCAATGTGGGATGGACGGCGGGCGACAATGCCATTTTCAATGCCCCGTCCACCAACCTCTACGTGACCGCCACTTTGATTGGGAACGTCACAGTCAATGCGAACACCACCGTGACCGCAGCCGGCACATTTACCAACGGTGGAACTGTCAGCACCTTCACGATTGCCGACGGTGTGACCTTGACCTGGACAAATCAAACTTTCTCGACAACCGCCGGGACAGGCTTCATCAAAGCCGGGAACGGCACCTGGGATATGTCTTCGGAAGGTGGCGCTTACCCCGGCGCGTTCACGCTGAACGCCGGAACAATGATTGTTTCGAAGAAAAATAGTTTCGGGGCGGGAACCCTCAACATCAACGGCGGCACCATTCAATCTTCAGGCAGCAGTGCTTTCGCGCCAACCTTGCTCAACATCGGCGGCAACTTCACCTTCGCTGGCACAGGCAATGACACCTGGGCAATGGCAACCAGCCTTGGTGCCGCGACACCCAACATCACGAATAACACCACGAGCGGCAGCCGCATGCTAATCGGAGTGATTTCCGGCAGCGCCGGAGCGGGGCTTAATTTTGGGGGCAGCGGTGCTGGCACGATCAACATCGGCAACGCGGGAAACACCTTCACCGGACCGATCAACATCAACGGCGCGGAAGTTCTATTTCAATACGACGGAAGTTTCGGCCCCGTTCCGGGGTCGCCCACGGCTGGCGCGATTGTCATTGATGGCGGTCGGATGACTTCCGCCGACACAAACGGAAACGCGGTCGCCTATGCGTTGAATTCCAACCGCGGCATCCAGGTCGGCTCGACAACGGGCACTTCGATCAGCGTGAAATCAGCCACCGGATCCCTCACCTACAATGGCATTATTGCCGACAAGCCAGGTTCGACGGGCATTCTCGTCAAACAAGGGGCGGGCACACTTTCTCTCGGCGGCGTGAGCACTTACTCCGGCAACACGTTCATGAACAATGGCACGGTGCAATTGACCACCGGCGACAACCGCCTGCCCACTGGCACTACGGTCAACATAGGCCAGTCCGCCAGCGCCAATCTCGGCGCATTCGATCTTGACGGTCGCAACCAGGAAATCGCGGGACTTAATTCAGTCGGGGGGATCAATACCAGCGCCACCTTGAAAAATGCCGTCACCAACTCCGCCACTGCTGCCACACTCACACTATCGGGCAGTGGCACTTATGCTTACGGCGATGGCTCCACCAACAACTCAGGCATCATCACCGGTCCCATCAGCCTCATGATAACCGGTTCCGGCACCCAAACCTTGGGCGACTCGAACACCTACACCGGCAATACCACGGTCAATGCAGGCACGCTCGCATTGAGCGGCACAGGTTCGATTAATCAAACTCCGGTGATCACTGTGGCGGCTGGCGCAACCTTGGATGCCTCTGGTCGCACCGATGGCACCCTGACGCTGTCCGGCGGACAGACGTTAAACGGGTTTGGAACGGTGACGGGAATGCTGACCGTGACCGGCAGTTCAACGGTTGCCCCCGGTTCGGCGGCGGGTGTGGGGTTGCTGACCGTGACATCGAATACAACGCTGGGTGGCACAACCGTGATGAAACTCGACAAAATCAACGGAACCAACGACGTGTTGTCCGTGGGTGGCACCTTGACCTATGGCGGGATGCTCAATGTGACAAGCCTCTCCGGCACGCTGGCGGCGGGCGACAGCTTCAAACTGTTCAACGCTTCGGCCTACGCGGAATCATTCAGCACGACCAATTTGCCGGTGTTGGGCGATGGTTTGGCGTGGGATACAAGCGCGCTGACAAACGGGATATTGAATGTGGTGTCAGTCATCAAACCGGCGCCGTACATCACCAGCTTCAGCCTGTCGGGAACCAATTTAATACTCACTGGGACGAACGGTCTGGCCGATGGAACTTACACACTGTTGACGAGCACGAATCTGACATTGGCGCTGACGAACTGGACGGCCATTGCGACGAATACCTTTGACAACAACGGCCAGTTTAATCTCACCAACGGAATCAATCCCGACGCGCCGCAACAGTTCTACATCCTCTCCCAATAAGCGGCTGGGGAACAACCCAAGTGTGGCGGGATGTTACGCTCGGTCAGGGTTTTGCACCTGTAGCGGCGGTCTATGACCAGCGCCAATGATTCCACCGGCGCTCACAGAGTGCCGCTACAAAAAATGCGAAGCTTGCCGGTCCAAACATTCCGGAGCGCATTTTCATTTGCCGGAACCTGACTGCGCCTCCACCCAACGCGCGAACAGCCATAGCAAATCGCTCAGCCGATTGAGATAAATCACAATTTCCGCGTTTTTTAATTCGCCGGTTTCCTTCAAGCCGCACACCCGCCGTTCTGCGCGACGGCAAATCGTCCGCGCCAGATCCAATACCGCACCGGGCGGGGTCGCTCCCGGCGTCGCCCAACCCTTGGAACTAATGTTCTGCTCCTCGATTTCGCCCACCAAGGCATCGAGCGTTGCCGTCATCGCTGGCGTGACCAGCAAATAGCCATCCTTGACGTAACGGGACAAATCCTCCGGCTGGACGCACAGTTCGCCCATCAACACAATCAGGTCCTTCTGAATCACCAGCAGGTTGTTGCGCACGAAACCATGTTTCGCCGCCGCGTGGGCCAACCCCAGCGCGGCGTTCAACTCGTCCACCGCGCCACACGCCTCGACACGCGGATGGGTTTTTGGCACCCGCCGGTCATACATCAATGCCGTCGTGCCGTCATCCCCGTTTTTGGTCGCTATGCTCATTTGAACAATGACTAATGACTAAACCCTAATGACGAAGGAATGTCGAAGCCCAAATGTTCAATGCGTGGGCGCGTGGGCGCAATTTGAGGACATGTTGCCCAAATGGAACGGAGCGCGGGTGTCCCACCCGCAGCCGCCAGGATTGCCAAATGGCGCACGAAATTCCACGGGTTTTGGGGTTGTCGAACGTGCTGCGGCTGAGACAGCCGCGCTCCGCCGTCTCCAAAATGATTTGGGCAACTCATCCTAAAGTTGCGCTTGTTAAGCGCCGCATTGATTTTTGAACTTTCGTCATTGGGAATTATTTAGTCATTAGGGTTTAGTCATTAGTGATTCCTTTCCACGGCGCGCGTTTTGGAATCGAAATTTTGTTCGTGCCCGCCGGCCGGTTGGTTGACGGCACCATGGGTGGCGGCGGCGGTGAAACCAATCTTTGATAAGCCAGAATGCCCTTCACCATCGCCTGTGCCATCTGGCGGCGATACGCGGCATCGTAAATCTTTTTGCGTTCAACCGGATGCGTCATGTAACCGCCTTCAATCAGGATGGCCGGCATCGTGGCATCGCGCAAAACCGCGTAACGCGCCCGGCGCACGCCCCGGTCCGGCACGCGCAAGTTTTGCACCAGCGACTTCTGCATTTGATACGCCAGCAGCAAACTCCTTGGCTCGACGCGATTTGCCGTGGTCGGGCCGTAATTGGCGCCCTCGCCCTGCGCGTCGGTCGAACTGGCGCCGACGGGCGTGATGCAATACGTCTGCGGCCCTTCGACCTCGTCTTTCCCGGTTGGCGTCGCGTTGAAATGCAGGCTCACGAACAAATCCGCGCCGCGCCGGTTGGCCAGCGCCGGACGGTCGGGCAAATCAACATAGGTATCCTTGCTGCGCGTCAGGATGACATTGAACCCGGCTTTTTTGAGCTGGTCGCGCAATTCCAGCGCCAGCGCCAGTGTGTAGGTCTTCTCACTGTGCCAGAACGTATGGTTGCCCGTGTCCTTGCCGCCGTGCCCCGGGTCGAGGCAGATGGTCGTGATGCGTTTGGCGTCGGCGAACCGGAGCGGGAATAACAGCGGGCGGATGGCCGTGTTGAGATCCATTTGGACGATGAGCAGCGTGCCGTGGTCCGACGCCACCGGGAAGGACAGCGCCACATTGATCCCGTTGACCTCCGCCATGCGTGAATCCTTGTCAAAAACCAGCCGGGTCGTGCGGTTGGTGGCCACGATTTCGTCGCCGCGCTTGAGCCAGTAACATTTCAAGCCGTTCGCGCGCGCCCAATCGGCAAGCGGCACGTAGCTTTGGCCGTTGATGGCGGCGGCATGCACCGGCGACAGGCAGGACGCCAGACACAACGCCAGCAATAGCGCAAATTTTTTCAGCCGAGCGAACGGTTTGTTCATGCCCGGCCAACTTGCCCGCGCCCCGCCGGTGATTCAAGGGAAATGGTTGCCGTTTGTAGGAGACGAGGTAACGAGGCCGCGACTGCTTTTATCTTGCCCTCGCCTCCATGTCGCGGCGACTTGTCTCGCCGAAATTTGATGCAGGCGGAAGCGAAACGAAGACGGATCAACCATCAGCCCTCAACTGACTATCATCCGATTATTTTGACGAAATCTGTTAATTTCTTCCCGGTATAGAAGTTTATCCATTTGCCGGTCGCGTCCAAATAGGCCAGGCACCTGTATTCCTTGCACTGAACCCATACCAAGTCCTTGAAAATTGGAACCAGTCCGCTGGCTTGGTCATTTTTCGTGAGTGATTGGACTCTGTTTTTCATTGGAACGGCGACACGTTAGCACATTTGCCCCGTCCATGCCAGCGGCAATATACATTCATTCAGCGATTGCGCCGCAGATTGTCTTGTTAAACCACTCAACCAGAACTGGAATTGCGAGAATTGTGTTGCTTTCCTGACCGATGCCAAAACCCATCACCCAACCCACCACCGCCCAATTTCCCGGTACACTCCAGAAATCTGCGCGCGACATCAAGCATAAGGACAAGGGGATCAATGGCGACCTTGATCGCCTGCCGATGCTCACCTCGATTCCCAACCCCGGCGTTGGTGTTAAAAGTTTGATTTCCAAAACGAAAAACGAAAATGGATCAGTCCCTGGTTTTGACACTTTTCTCACCTGCCCGGTTTGTGGCTTGGAGTCGGGGAGTTGTGTGTTGAGGATCTGGGATTTGGAGCCGCCGCCGATCCGCCTTCATCAAATTTCGTCGCGATAAAAATGGCAGCCCGGCGGGGTTGGCCGTCCGGCCCGCATTTTCCTTTGGAATTCCGCCCCTCACCGGGCGCAATCCACCCCTCAAATCACGCAAGGTGTCCCTTATTCATCACTTTTTAGGCCGTTTCTGTTAAATAACACTCTGACGAATTAGTTGGTCGGTTATTGGGTGCGAAATTTAAAAACTAAACAGGAGAAATTATGAAAAAATCATGGATGTTGTTTTTAGTCGGTATTCCGCTGGCGGTCGGCAGCGTGGCCATGTCAGCGCGGGCGCAGAACGACGTTTATGCCGTTGAGTTCAACACGGGCGACAACGGTTTTGGCGTCCTCAATCTGATGAACGGCACCTTCACCGAAATTTCCGATCTGGGCGGAACACTCTACAACGACATCGCCTATTCCCCGGACGGGACCTTGTTCGGCATCGCCAATAATGGTTCATCCTTGGTGACGTTCGATTCAACCAATGGTGCGGTCACCACAGTGGCATCGTTGGACGTGCCCGGCCTTGAATCCATCGCCTGCGCGCCGGACGGGACCTTGTTCGGGGCGGCCCAGAACGGCCTTTACACGATTGATCCCACCACCGGGGCGTCAACCTTTGTTGGGAGTTTTGGCGACCCTTACAACCTCAATCTCGCGCAGAACATCCGGTTTGACGCCGATGGCAACCTCTATTTGAGCAATACCGGAGACAACACGGACATTTACCAGGTCAACACCAGCACCGGCAGCGCGACCTTCGTCGGAGAAGTTGCCGGCTACTCGGACCTGGTGCTTGAGAATGGAGGCCAGTACATGTATGGGGTGAGCATTCCCTCAATCAACGGAGCCAACTCACAACCGGTGCTGGTTTCCTTCGACCTGAGCAGCTTTGTTGATGGCGGAACCAACGCTGACGGCAGCATTAATCAGATCTCGGTTACGATGGTGGGTGCCGGCGGCGACTTCCCCATTAACTTCAATTTCTCGGGCAATGTCCCCAACCCGCTTCCGGTGAACATTCCCGACGCCAGCACGATTTCAATTGCCGCCACGCCGGATGGTCCGGCCATTACCCTGTCCGGGAGTCCCGACCAGACTTACGTGATCGAGGCTTCATCCGACATGCATAACTGGACGTCCATTAGCACGAATATGACCGATTCAAACGGGCTTTTCACGTTTGTTGACTCAGATGCGACGAGTTATCCAAGCCGTTTTTATCGCGGTTTTGCACCCGCACAAGCACCGTAATCACGAATCAACAAAACCGGTTTTAATATGAATGGGTCTTCCATATATGACATGACGCAACGCCACGACGACGCCATCGAGATCGATAGTGCTCCCGTCCGTGGCCCCCTGCCCCAACTCAAACAGCAGCGCTCCCTTTACATCCTGTGCATTGATGATGACGCGGGGGTCCGGGAATTTCTGAATGATTGTTTCACGCAATTCAATCATCGGGTGGTGGTTGCCTCCGGCGGAAAACACGGGCTGGAATTGTTCCGCACCGCCGCGCTGAAACACCAGCCTTACGAAGTGGTCATCACCGATTTGGGCATGCCGGATATTGATGGCCAGTGTGTGGCCCGGACGATCAAGGCCGAATCCCCCAACACGCCCGTCATCATGATGACCGGCTGGGGCACGATCATGAGCAATGAAGGAGGAATCACTCCGGACGTGGACGCCGTGGTCGGCAAACCGCCGCGCATGCAGGAACTGAACGACTTGATTCTCCGGATGGCCACGCCGGCCGCGCCCTGCCTTTAAACCATTCCCGGCAGCCAGCCGGTCTTTTTCCGGCCGTTTTATGCCGGTGCCGACAAGTTTAAACCCGTGTCCATCCTGGAAAAGTTACATTTTCCCCGGCCCAAGATCGAAGCTGGAAGATAGAAGGTCGGAGATAGGAAATCCATCGCCGCCAATCCTCCTTCGCTGAGGCTTCCATCTTTATCCGCTTTCACGCCTCTGAAATTAGCTTGACAACTGGCTGCGGAAGTCAAGAGTTAGCCTAATTTATCAATTTACGACAGGCTCATTGCCTGTCCACACTCGTTCATTAACCAGACCACAAACCAGATCCCATGAAACTCATCAAAAATCTCCTGCTGAGAACCGGCGCCCTGCTGTTGCCGTGAGCCGGCCGCGCGGCGAGAAGGAGAATGAATAACAGCAAAGGCTCCCGCCTTCGCCAAAGCTACGGTGGGCAGGGAAGGCTGAAGGCTGAAAAACACTTTAGCCTTTGGCTTTTCGGCCATGAAAGGGTCCTGAGTGTTGACACCTTTCTCCCCGGCCTGGTTTTGAGGAATAGTTGAGGGTTGATCCGCCTTCATGTGATTTCGGTGCGACAAGGAGTGGAGGGTTGAAGGTCTTGAATTTGGAGCCGTGGCCGAACTCAACGCCGCCCTTGAATAGTTCGCCGCCATCACTGAGAATTTGAAGAAATAAATCACCCAACCAAAATGAAACGGACCAAGATCATCTGTGGTTTTGATTCCATGGATACGACCAAGGTCAGCCCCCTGTTGGATTGGTTGCTGCGGAAGCATCCCGACACGCCGAAGAGCCGAGCCAAACAATGGATCGTGGCGGGACGGGTAAGCGTCAATGGCGTCATCATCCGCAAACCCCATCAAACCATCACGGACCCGGGCGATACCTTGGAACTGCGCGATCGCCAGGCCACCACTCTGGCGTGCGGTCCCGGCTGGCAGATTCATCCGCGCGTTTCGTTGCTTTACCTGGATTCCGCCGTCGCCATCGTCAACAAGGGTCCCGGCCTCATCTCCGTGCCGGCGCCGAACTGCACTCTTTCCGCGCTCAGCATCCTCGCCGATTTCCTAGCGGGAAAACTGAAAGCCCGGAACCGCGGCGTCGCCGGAAAGTCATTGCCGGCCGCCTATCGTCGGCTTCAACCTTTGCCGGTTCATCGCCTCGACCAATATACCAGCGGCGTCTTTTGCATGGCCACGAACCCCGCCGCGCGTCACCACCTCATCGAGCAATTAAAGGCGCACTCCATGAAGCGGGAGTATGTGGCGTTCGTGGAAGGACGTCCGAGCACGCCGACCGGCACCTGGCGGCAATGGCTGCAATTGAGCCGGGACGAATTGCGCCAGCACGTGCTTTCTGAAACGCAACTCAAAGACCCGGGCTCCGAAGCCCGCGAGGCCATCACGCATTACGAAGTCATCGCGGAGTATCCGCTCGCCGGCGGCAAACGCTTCGTCACCAAATTGCGGCTACGGCTGGAGACCGGTCGAAAACATCAAATCCGCGTCCAGGCTGCCCACGCCGGACTCCCCTTGATCGGCGACCGCACGTATAACCCGGCCTATCGCGGACCGGACCACGCCAAGCCGCCCATTGATTTTCCGCGTCAAGCCTTGCATGCCGAAGTCCTCAGCCTCGAACACCCGGAACAGCCCGGCAAGCGCATGTCCTGGACCGCCGAATTGCCCAAAGACCTTCGCCAGCTCGACGCCGCCTTGCGTTCCACCCGATTCCAAAAAAGCCAGCCGTGAAAGTCCTGGAAAAGTGACATTTTTCTCCGGCCTGGTTTGGCGTCCCGGGTTTGGGATTTGGAGCCGTTGCCAAACTCGACGCACAGCGCCGACACTACACCCCACCCTCAACTCTCAACTTTCAACCCTCAACCACTTCGCTTGTGTTAAAAGTTTGATTTTCGGTTGCAATCGTTTTTAATGCGCCGGGTTAAATTTTGAAATGAACATCCACGAATATCAGGCCAAGCAATTGCTCGCCCAATACGGCGTCGCCGTCCCGCTGGAAATCCCCGCCAAATCGCTCGACGAAGTCCGCGCCGCGGCGGAAAAAATCACCGCCGGCGGCAGTGCCCGCGTGGTCGTCAAATCGCAAATCCATGCCGGCGGACGCGGCAAAGGGACTTTCAAGACCGGTTTTCAAGGCGGTGTGAAGGTCGCCGCGTCGGTGGATGAGGCGGTGTCGCACGCCAAAAACATGCTCGGCCAGGTGCTCGTCACCAAACAGACCGGCCCGGACGGACGCCGCGTGCAGACGCTGCTCATTGCCAGCGGCGCGAAAATCAAAAGGGAATTTTACCTGGCCGTCCTGCTCGATCGCGCCGTGGGCCGGCCGCTCGTCATGGCCAGCACGGAAGGCGGCATGGACATCGAGGAGGTCGCGGCCAAAACGCCGGAGAAGATTTTCAAGGAATGGATTGATCCCGCCGTGGGCATCATGCCGTATCAGGCCCGCAAGATTGCCGTCGCGCTTGGTCTCAAGGGCGATTTGCTCAACGCCGCCGCAAAATTCGTCACCGGCGTTTTCAACACGTGGTGGGAATGCGACGCGTCGCTCGTGGAAATCAATCCGATGTGCGTGGTCGAACTGCCGGACGGCAAGGAAACCGTCGTGGCGCTGGACGCGAAAATTTCACTCGATGACAACGGGCTTTACCGGCATGCCGACATCCAGGCGATGCGCGATTTGAACGAGGAAGCACCGCTCGAAACCGAGGCCAGCAAGTTCAACCTGAATTACATCAAGCTCGATGGCAACATCGCCTGCCTCGTCAATGGCGCCGGGCTCGCGATGGCGACGATGGACATCATCCAGCATTTCGGCGGCCGGCCGGCGAACTTCCTCGACGTGGGTGGCGGCGCGAGCAAGGAACAGGTGACGGCGGCGTTCAAAATCATCCTGCAGGACCCGAATGTAAAGGGCATCCTGGTGAACATTTTCGGCGGCATCATGGATTGCAACGTCATCGCCACCGGCATCGTCACGGCGGTGAAAGAAACCGGCCTCAAATTGCCGCTCGTTGTCCGGCTGGAAGGCAACAACGTCGTTGCCGGCAAAAAAACCCTGGCCGAATCCGGCCTGAAACTCATCACCGGCGATTCCATGGCCGATGCGGCGCAGAAAGTGGTGAAGGCTGTGGGAAAACAGACGTTTTTAAAGAATTAAGGCGCATGTCTCGGGGCAGAAACAAAAATCCGGGGATGAAAAAGGTCGGGGACGACCTTGAGCCTTATCGTCGGTTGGTGGAATTGCAGAAGCAAATGATTGAACTGGCCCAACAACACGAGCATTCGAAACGCCGACGCGATGCCCTGCGCGAACAGATGGTGCGCGAGGTCACCGACCGGCGGCCTGGCCGCCGCGGTTTGCGGCATCGCCTGCAACAGTCGGCGGCGAAACTTTTGAAACGGGTGCCGGGTTTTGCAGCCGGGAAAACAAACTCCGGCGCGTTCAGTTGTTATTCCATGGCCGACGCGTCACAGAAGGTTGTGAGGGCTGTCGGGAAATAAAAGTTATGGCCGGTCCAGAACCAGATGAAGTTGCGCGCAAGCTAATCATTATTAAATATGAGGTTGTCCAAGCTCTCGCAACGCCGCCGATTTTAAGAATGGCATACGAAAAATGGTCTGAATCAGATCAACAGCAATTCAGAATAAAAATGCAGCAGGCGGCAGACGGACTTTCTGACAGCTTGCGCAAATTGGGATTGTGGGAATTCATGACTGATAAAGAAGTGAAGTTTTTTTTAACTCATCCCCTCGACCTGACTCAACAACAAATTGTTAACGCGTCATGGAGAATGGAATCCGTCATGACCTTGATGTGGGCATTGGGAATTATTCCAGAAATGCTTCCTTTCGACCATCAAGCCAAACCTGATTTGATGAAACAAATCCCTCATGAAAAAATTTCTAATTTTTTTATCAGCGCAAAATTGCTTGATGAGAAAACAATCGAAAAAAGCCGTTCTTTAGCCGAGCTTTGGCAATGGCGCAGTCGCACACGAGAACTTATCGAAGAGAAACGCCCGTTTCCAGCGGAGCTTCCACAGTTCAAAAGTTACGATGAAATTGTTCGCTTCAGCGCAAAAGCCGCGAATGAAAAAGACTCTTTGGAAATCATTGATGAAGATTTTGCAGCCATTGGAAAAGCGTATCGTGATTTGACCGATGAAGAATGGTCATTAATCAGGTCTATCGCCTTTGAAAGGCATTTCGCTTTGAATTGGCTTTGTGGCTATGCTCCCGACAATCGCTGGGATGAAACGCCAACTGATACATAATTTTTATGCTGAAAGTCGTCGAAATTGCCTTTTGCTGCTACGCCGTCACCGACATGGCCCGGGCGCGCCGGTTTTACGAGAGTGTGCTGGGCCTGAAACCCACCACCATCACCGATCTCCCGGACGCCAAATGGGTGGAATATGAATTCGGGCCTTATGCGCTGTCCATCGGCAGCATGTCCGGCTGGAACCCCAGCCCCGACGGCTGCACCGTGGCTCTGGAGGTGGAAGATTTTGACGCGGCCATCGCGCATCTGCGCGCAAACGGCGTGAAGTTCCGGGCAGAGCCGTTTCCCACGCCCGTTTGCCACATGGCGTTTATTTACGACCCCGACGGCAACACCATTTGCATCCACAAACGAAAGGCGAAATGACTTCGGACGAAACAAAACGACAAGGTTTTGCGTTCGCAGAATTGGATCCGTCGGCCCAGTTGCGCGAACAACAGAAGCTTGCGGGCCAATTGCTTTCAAATATCAAGCAGCAATTGCCAAAACTGGAGGAATTGCTGGCGCAAGTTGAAAGCCATTGGGGATTTGAGGATGGTTTCTATCGCTTTTATCACCAATCTTTCAAGGTCTATTCCGTTCAGCAGACAACGCGGGAAATCAGTGATATCCTGCAAAACCTGTTGCCGGGCCGTCCGATGAATCAATGGTTTTGCAAAATTGTGGCCGACGGCACGGAACGTAAATTTGAAATTTCGGATAATCTGGACTGGCTTCATCACACGCGACCGATTCTTGAAGCGTTTTTCCACGCGCATTTCTTTTTGAAAATGGCAGTAAAGTATGGCCGAGAATTGCAAAGCACACCCGATTGTCTGCCCAGCGGCTGGGCAGCGGTTTTATATTTGTTCAATTTGAGATAAATCCAGCGACAAATGAACTGTTTTGAAATCGTATATCGTAAATCATAAATCGTATATTTTCCCCATGTCCATTCTCGTCCAACCCGACACCAAGGTCCTCGTCCAGGGCATCACCGGCAGCTTCGGCGCGCGGCACGCACAGCTCTCCATGGATTACGGCTCACAGGTCGTCGCCGGCGTCACCCCCGGCAAGGGCGGCCAGGTCTTTGAGCACGGCGGAAAGAGAGTCCCCATTTTCGACACGGTCGCCGAGGCGGTGAAACAGACCGGCGCGACGGCTTCCGCCGTTTTTGTTCCGGCAGCCTTTGCCGCCGACGCGATTCTGGAAGGCGCGGATGCCGGTCTGGAACTGGTGGTTGCCATCACCGAAGGCATTCCCGTGCGCGATATGATTCGTGTGAAGCGCGCATTGCAAGGCCGCGCGACGCGGCTCATCGGCCCGAATTGTCCCGGCATCGTCACGCCCGGCAAAGGCAAGGATTCCCACGGTGGCTGCCGCATCGGCATCGCGCCCGGTTATATCCATAAAAAAGGGCACGTCGGCGTCGTTTCGCGCAGCGGCACGCTGACTTATGAGGCTGTCTGGCAACTCACCACTCGCGGCGCGGGTCAAAGCACGTGCATCGGCATCGGCGGCGACCCGGTTCCCGGGCTCTCGCATCTTGATGTGATCAAGTTGTTCAACGACGATCCGGACACGCACGGCATTCTTATCATCGGCGAGATTGGCGGCAGCGCCGAAGAAGAAGCTGCCCGGTGGATCAAGAAAAATTGCAAAAAACCGGTGGCTGGATTCATCGCCGGGGCGACGGCGCCGCCCGGACGCCGCATGGGCCACGCGGGCGCCATCATCAGCGGCGGCGAAGGCACGGCGGCGGCAAAAATCGCGGCATTCAAAGCAGCGGGCATCGGCGTCGCCGCCACGCCATCGGAAATGGCGGATACATTGTTGAAGATGATGTAGGCGGGAGGCGGGTCCTGGGAGCGCCGGCGTCCCGCCGGCGAGTGGATCAATCCGCCTCTGGCAACAGCCGGCGAGACGCCGGCGCTCCCAGGAAGGAGCAGAAGTACGCCCCTTCAAGAGCAACGGATGATCGCTGCTTGACGAAACACGCAACACGTAATACGCATCACGTTTCTCATGGCCCTGATTGACTTCATTTTGAACCTTGCGGGCTTGTTGCTGTGGCTGAACTGGCGTTCGGTCCGCTTCGATCCGCTCGGCAGACGGACGCCGGCGACGTTGATTGGCACACTTCGGCGGGCCGAGCCGCGGCGTTTGCGGAGATGGCATTTGCTGGCGGGGCTGGGCGGGCTGTTGCTGCTGCGCGCGGGAATTTATTGGCAGATCGGTTCGGCGGCGAACTGGGCGGGAAAATTGGATTTGGGCATCACCGCGCTTTCGTTTTCCAGCAATTTATCCGGGCCGATGTTGTCGTTTCTGCGCATGCTGTTGTTTTCGATTTTCAGTTTCGGGCTGATGCTCGGTGTGCTTTATCTCTGGCTGCTGCTGCTTTCCATCCTGGCCGGGCCGGAGCCCCTGCCTTTTCATCGCCTGGTGCGAATGCCCTTGGGCGGCATTGATCGCTGGCCGCGCTGGTCAAAACTTCTCCTGCCGCTGATTGTCATGTCGGTTTTTTGGTGGCTGGCCAGTTGGCTGCTGGCCTGGCTGCAAGTCATTCCCCCACCCGTCTCGCCGGCGCATCGCATCGAAGAATCGCTGGTCATCGGGCTGGGCAGCTATCTGACGTGGAAATATCTCGCCGGCGCGTTGCTCGCCCTGCATCTGCTGAACAGTTACATTTACTTCGGCAAACATCAGTTTTGGAGTTATGTGAACGCCGAAGCGCAAACGTTGTTGTCACCGTTGCGCGCGGTGCCGCTGCGGGCGGGCAAGGTGGATTTTGCGCCGGTCGTGGGAATTGCGCTGGTGTTTCTGGCGGCCGAACTGGCCGGGCGCGGACTGGTTTTGCTCTACGGAAAACTGCCGTTTTGAGGTTTTATACCATTTCCCGATAATAATCGGCACCCATTCCAGACGGGAGGGCCGCGCGGCAGAGACTGTCTCAAAAGTTATTTTATTGGATGGTGGCGAAGGCAAAGGGGAAACCGGTTGGCTGGACTCGACTCCGCTCGGCTGCCGGGACAATAGCTTCTGCCACCACCGCGCGAGTTGATTTTGGA
>Ga0208937_1000049_pt1 | contig 118369 bp, 95 predicted proteins | sample June2015DPH_11_5_FD_184705 | JGI IMG/M metagenome (GOLD analysis project Ga0208937, IMG submission 184705) | Peatland microbial communities from SPRUCE experiment site at the Marcell Experimental Forest, Minnesota, USA - June2015DPH_11_40... | ecosystem: Environmental > Terrestrial > Soil >... | reverse complement strand
TCCAAAATCAACTCGCGCGGTGGTGGCAGAAGCTATTGTCCCGGCAGCCGAGCGGAGTCGAGTCCAGCCAACCGGTTTCCCCTTTGCCTTCGCCACCATCCAATAAAATAACTTTTGAGACAGTCTCATACCGGAGCCGGGCGCCCACCGTTTCAATCGCTTCGCGAATGCCCCTGCACGTTGTGCGTGGCCAAATTGTCCAGGATCACCAGATCGTCCTTTTGTAGTGTCGGAACCAGCCCGACCTGAACCCAAGCCAGAAACATTTCCCCACCCATGGCCCCATCAAAGAGTCACGGAGCACAAGGCCCCCTCAGGCGGAGTGCCGCAATCAGAGTGTTGTTCTGATAGGGCACGCGTCACTCCCGTGCGCGCCGTTCGGAAGACCTATTCCAGTCCGCATCGCGCACCGGTTACCTCCCAACATCCATGATCCATGGCCAGATCGATTCTGATTTCAGTCGTCCGTAGCCCGTAGCCGGTGGAGTGTAGTCCGTAGTCGCAGTCAATCGTCATGTTTGGATTTCTGCTTTCAGATTTGGATGCGGCGAATCCTGCAAAGGATGCCGATCAACTCGCAAGCCATTGAGCTTCAATCCATAATTGGCGTCAATTCTCCTTTGTCTGCGAACCTTCAAGCACACCGAAACGTCGGCCAATTTTACAGTATTAATCTACCCGCTTAAGTCGTTGATTCGACGTAGGTTTTGGTGTTTTCAAATGAATTTCGGCAAATCTCACTTAAAAACAGTCGGAATCCTTTACGATTTTCCAATAGATGCCACTTCAATCCTGAGGAGAGAGAATTGATTTAATATGCTGTGCATCAATTAGTTACACATTGATATTTTTCTCCTTTTATGGCTTGGCACCGGCCTTGCTATAACGTGAAAAAGACGGAAAGAAACACCGAAATTAGTAAACAACCAACAACCAAAAAAATATGAAGAACAAATGGATAATGATAGCAGGGGTCATCACAGCGATGGCCGTAACAAGCGTTCAAGCAATTCCGATAGTGGGTGGAATCTCTCTCTCAGGAAATTACACCGTGAACGGTGGTGGTGATTTGAATATAGCGACCGCCTTCACCAGTTTTAGCGGGGTTGAAGTGACGAGTATGGGAGGGAGTTACGTTGGAGCAGGCATCACCGCGACTACGCCAGGCAGCGTTACGATGAACACTTTCAGCTTCAATCCATTTCCAGTACTGGGGTTAAGCCCGCTGTGGACGACAACCGTGGGTACTCTTGCTTCCTTTGACTTGTTCTCGCCCATCTCGATTCTCCAGCCTGGTGACAACACACTTACCCTTAAGGGGTTGGGAATACTGTATTTGGCTGGCTATGATCCAACTCCCGGGACGTGGGTATTCACAGCAAATCAGGGAGGCGATTCATTCTCGTTCTCCTCGAGCAATGCCTCGGTGCCTGATGGTGGATCAACCGCGATGCTGCTTGGTGCCGCCCTGTCAGCGGTCGCTCTCCTTCGCAAGAAGCTGATTGCCTGACCCCGACGCCATTTTCGGTGTATCTAGTTTAGGGCAGGGATTGATTTCCCTGCCCTAATTCTTTGTTCGTCCGGAATTGCCTGCTACCCGAGGCAGGACACAGATTTCAACCCGAACTCCGAAATATGAATGGTAGTGCACGCGGCCCGCGTGCCGGTTTGGGCGGCTCGCCCAAACCTTCGTTTGTCCGATTTTGGCTCGAAAAAGTTTGTGGGACGAGATTTTCGGCGAGCCGCCGAAAACCGCACGCCAGCGGCGTGCGCTCCCCGTGCGACTGCGCCGCACTCGACTTCGACTTCGGAATTCGGGTTCAAAACGATCCCAGCCGAGACAGCAACTTCAAGTGGTTGTGCCACGCTTCTAAGCGCCGGGTGAAGGCGTATAAACCTCATCACCGCGGGGCCGGATGAAAATCCGGCCCTCGTTTTGGTTTTACATGATTACGCCTGCGGCAGGCGTGGCCGCAGGTCAAAATCATTTTCCGTGGTGACTCGGGTTTTTGCCGGTGGCGGCTGTTGCGTTGGTGCGAAGAACACCAAGTGGGCTACATCGTGGGACTGGCCAAGAACCACGCGTGCTGGGGCTGGCGCCAGAGTTTCATGGAACAGGCGTAGGCCGATTACCAGGCGCAGCAGCAAAAGCAGCGGCTCTTTGCGGAGATGAAGTATGGGGGCCGAGACATGGGACAAAGCGCGGCGGATGCTGGTCAAGGCCGAGCACACGGACAAGGGCGGCAATCCACGGTTTGTGTTGACGAACCTCGAAGGCGAAGCGCGAAAACTTTACGATGAACTTTACTGCGCACGGGGCGAGATGGAAAATCGGATCAAGGAACAACCGTTGGGGTTGTTTGCCGACCGGACCAGTTGCCACGGCTGGTGGGCCAATCAGTTTCGGTTGCTGCTCTCCAGTTGCGCGTATGTGCTGTTGGAGCGTTTGCGGGCGCTGGGGTTGGCGGGCACGGAACTGGCGCGGGCGCAAGTGGGCACGATTCGGTTGAAGCTTTTGAAGATCGGCGCGGTGGTCGTGCGCAACACAAGGAAGGTGCGACTGCTCTTGAGCAGCAGCTATCCGTATCAGGCGATCTTCGGCCAAGTCGTCAAGGCGCTGGGCAGCGGCTGAATTGAGCCCGAACTCCGAAATAGGAATGGTAGCGCACGTGGCTCGCGTGCCGGTTTGGGCGGCTCGCCCAAACCTTCGTCTCACATTCTTTGTCCGATTTGGGCGCGAGAAAGTTTGTGGGACGAGATTTTCGGCGAGCCGCCAAAAACCGCACGCCAGCGGCGTGCGCTCCCCGTGCGGCTGCGCCGCACTCGACTTCGACTTCGGAATTCGGGCTGAGGTGAGTGCTGTCCCCGGCACGCGGACAAACAACGGTGGAAAGGAGGCGTTCCGCGTTCCAATCGGTTCCAGTCCGGTTTATCGAATCCGACTTACTTTAATTCCGCCAATATCCGTTTTGCTTCAACGGCTTGTGTGCCGGACAAATTCAAATCCAAGGCCCGCTGGAGAGAGGTTTTGCTTTCCGCGCGATTTTTGAGGTGATATTGAGTCATGCCCAGGTAATACATCAACTCCGCGTCCCGGTTTTTTTGGCGGGCGCTTTCCTGCAATAGATTTGCGGCGCGCGGATAATCCCCTTGGCGAAATACGATGATGCCCAGAGTCTTGGCAACTTCCGGATCGTCGGGAAAGGCTTTGCGGGCTTTGACCGCAAGCGCGTAAGCCTTGGCGTCGTTGTTCGGATCTTTCGCGTAGAGGATGGCGAGTTGTTTTTGGGCCGGGGCGAAATCAGGGTAGTGGTTTAAGACGTCTTCGTAAGTTCGCCCGGCCGTCGCCAGATCGGGTTTCTGCTCGGCGATGGCGGCCTTGACCATGAGTGCCGGCACGTAATCGGGAACGGATTTCAGAATTGCCTCGACTTGCGATTGTGCGGCCAATGCTTGCGCCGGCTTGTCCGCAAGGTCGGTCATCGCCAGAAAACGTTTGGCTTCGTTGGTTCGGGAGAAGGCGGCCCCGGTCTGCAAAGCGTTTTGCACCGCAATTCTTGCATCCGGCACCCGGCCCACACTGTAAAATGCTTCCCCCAGATCATAAAGCACCTCCGGATTTTGCGGCTGAACCTGGGCGGTCAATTGGAGCAAGTTTAACGACCATTCATAGTCACCCGTCAGAAAGGCCAAGCGGCCCAAAGTGTGGGTCACCAGCGGATCGTTCGGCGTCAATTTATAGGCCGCCTTGGCCAGATTGAAGGCTTTTTGTGGGTCTTGGGGAGCATACAGTCGTGCCAAATTCACCATGGCCATGACATTTTGCGGGTTGGCTTGCAAGGCCGCTTCGTAAGTGGCAATGGCCTTGTCCATCGTCCCTTCGCGCTGATAGATGGCCGCGAGCCGCGCGAGGGCAACGGGGTCATTGGGCTGATTGGCCGTTCGCTTTTCGAGCCAGGCGCGCGTGTCAGGTCCGGCCGTTTTTGCGTCAATGGCCAACACTGCCAGACATTGATTGCATTCGTTCTTTTGAGGAAAATCTTCGTTGGGTAGAAGCGCACGCTGAAAAGCCGTCCTGGCATTCGCCTCATCCCCCATCATGTAATACGTCATGCCCAGGTGAAATTGAGCTTCCGGCACGGCATATAACTTATCCGCGCTTTCCCGCAGCAAACTCAACGCGGAGGAATACTGCCCCTTCTGGTAAAGAATCCATCCCAGCGTGTCAGCGATGGATGGATCCGTTGGAGCCAGGTTTCGGGCTTGGCGTGCCAATTGGTAGGCTTTGTCGAACTGGCCCAAATGTTCCGCGTAGAGACACGCCAGATTGTTAATCGCCACACCATTGTTCGGAGCTATGGCCAGCAGCTTTTCATAGGCGTCGCGGGCGTCCTTATAGTCTTTCTCGGCGCTGTACGTGATGCCCATGAGCATCAATGCAGCAACATCCTTTGGGTTTTTGGCCAGCGCCGCTTGCAGATCGGCCAAAGCCTTCTGGTTTTGATTGGCGGCAGTGTAGAGTTGAGCCAGCATCAAATACGCCAGTTGGGAATCGGGCTGCAACTCGATGGCTTTTAACAACGCGCTTTCCGCCTGGTTCGTATCGCCCCGGGCAACCAGGACTTTCGCCAAAAGCAACTGCAACGCCGCCGCCTTGGGATTTTGTCCGGCCTGTTGTTGCACGCGTTGCTGCGCGGCGGCGTATTGCTTTTCCATCAGGTCCAAATTCACCGCTTGTTCCAACGCCGGCAAATAATCGGGCGCCAGCTCGAGCGCGTGGTCAAATTCCATGCGCGCCTCGGTGTTTTTCTTTTGCTGGAGAAACGCTGTTCCCAGCAGCAAGGGGACCTGCGGATTTTGGGGGTATGCCTTTTCCAGTTCACGATAAATTTGAACCGCGCTGTCCGGACGGCCTTGGGCGCGATAGGCGTCGGCCAGCAACAATCGGGCGGACACGATTTGAGGTTGCTGTTGAGTCAACTGCTCCAGGGAAATAATCGCAGGCGCAACATTTCCGTTCCGGATCTGGATTTCGGCCAGCAACAGAATCGCATCGCCAAACTTGGGGTTCAGGTTCACGGCCTGGTTTAGATTGCCGACGGCTTTGTCGGTTTCATTGTTTGCGAGACGGGCCAGGGCCAGTTGGTAATAGACCGCCGGCACCTGGGGGAACATCTTTGCCATTCTCTCAAAGCCGGCGATGGCCTGGTCCGTCTGGCCTTGCTGTAGTTCCAAGCGGCCTTGCAACAGCAAACCCCCAAAATTCTGCGGGTCGCGGCTCAAGACGTTGCCGAGCAAGGTGGTGCCGTCGGCATACTTTTTCTCGGCGGCGGCAAGTTGGGCCAATCCTATCCATGCCGGCAGATAATCCGGCGTCTTTTTGACAATGTCTTCCAACAACTGTTTTCCCGCAGCGGAGTCTCCCGTCAGAATTTTGAACTGGGCGTATTGCAGCGTTTTGCCCGATCTGGGCGGAGCCAGGTCCGCCGCCGTCTTGAAAGCCTGGTCCGCCTGTTTCACGTCATTTTGCGCCACATACCAATTTCCCAGCGCGGCGTAGGCGTCGCTGAATTTGGGATCGAGCTTCACGGCGCGTTTGAGGTCGGCTTCCGCTGTTTTGAGGTCGCCCTGGCGGAACGAAAGCGCCCCCAAAGCCACTTCCAGCGGCGCGGTTTCACCTGTTTGCGACATTTTTTGCAGGCGCAGGCGGGTTTCGGCGATTTGATTCGTCGCGGCGGCTTCCGCCAGTAGGATTGGCGCTTGAGCGTCCTTGGGGTTTTTATCAAGGACGAAGCTGGCCTCGTCCCGCGCTTCCTTCAACTTTCCGGCCCCCAGATAGATGGCGCCCAGCTTCAAGCGCACCTCGAGGTTGTTGGTGGCCAATTGCTGGGCCCGGCCCAGGATCTGAGCCGCCTCCAAAAGACGCCCCTGGTCGAAATAAATGACACCGAGACGGCTCCACGCCTGGGCGTTCTGCGGGGCATTCCGCAGCACATTCTTATATTCGATTTCCGCCTGATCGTATTGGCCGGAATTAAAATACCGGTCCGCCCGCTTTAGATGGTAGGACTCCTTCAACTTGGCGGTGCAACCGGCGCCCGCGATGGCCACGAGCATGAGCACGGTCAGCGTCGGAACCAAATAAGCAAATTTACGCATGTTCTATTTCGGAGGTTTTGGGTTTGGATTTCCCCCCGGCCTGGTCGGATTTTTGAAGCATGACCAACAATATAAAGATGGGAATCAAAGACAAGACAAAAAATATCGGCCCGCCCTTGCGGTGAATGGGAGAATTGATCATCTGGGGCCCCAGGTGAACGCAAAGTTCGCCAATGGTGAAAACTCGAAAGCCGTTCCGGAGAATGCCCAGCGGAATCACCGCCAGTATAAACACGGCCCGCTTCCAGGGTGTGCGCAGAAAAACATAGCTGGCCAGCAGACTGGTGATGAACAACACCAGGCTGGAATGGATGCCGCTGCATTCCGGGCCGATTTGAATGGTGATTCCTGGCAGTTGAAACACCAGACCATTTTCAAAAAACGGCGTGTCCGACAGCCTGAAAAATCCTTGGGCAACTACGGCGGAACCATATTGCAGAAAGGAATCAATCCCGCGCACGGCAACCGCAGGAAGTGGCACCATGAAAACCAGGAAGCCCAACGGAAAAGCGGCGGCGCGCAGAATTTCCCTCCCCAAAAACAGGCAGCCCGCGCCGAAAAAGAACAGCAGGAAGGAAATCATCATCACCGCCAGATAATCGTCCTCCACCAGTTTCAAGCGGGGACGGAGAACGAGCCAGTAAGCGATGATCACCACCGTCCCGGCCGTCAGGAACCCCGCCGCTGCTTTGCGGGCCGGCTGGGAACAAGTCGGAAAACTCCCTCTCTTCAACCAGACCAGATACAGGCTGATGAATGGAATCAGCAGGATGTAGGAATACAACTCGCTGCCAGCCGCGAACCATATCAGGTCCCACAGCGGAATTCCGAAACAAAGTGCGAGGACCAGTGTCGCCAGCCCAAAGCTCCGCAGTTGCCGGGCCGACCCGGCCGGTTCCAAACGTTGCGCCGGAGGCGATTGCGCCGCCGGATTTGGCTGGGGGTCATTGGTCAATCTGACAGCTTTGTCTCGCGGCATGTCGTTTTCTTGTAGTGAATGGTGGTGGTGAGGTTTGCCCGTTCGGCGCGCGGGTTCCCGGCAAGCCGGTTCGTCAGAAGCCCCACCCCGCCAAAAAATGAACCGCCACCCAATGAATCAAATGAACTTTTCAATACCGGTATCCAATTTCAATCCCTACCTGGTTGCTCGTGTAGGCAAAGCCGGACTGGCTGGAAGAATTGTCACTATACTGGTAAAACATCGAAACCGTTCCCTGCTTGAGCAAGGGACGAGTCAGCCGGGCATTGAAGGAGTAATAATTATCGGTGCGGCCGGTCGAAAGTGCGACGGATGAAGAACCAATCGAGGAGATATACTTGGATGTGCCATAACCCCCGGATAAATCCAGATACAATTTTCCAAGCAGGCGCTGGTTCAGATCACCCGTGATTCCTGTGCTTTCGACCACCTGGTTTTGAAAGTAGGACGTGCTCACGGTGCGGCTGGCGCTCAAGCTCAATTTGGTTTGTTCAAAAGGCTGGTATTGGATGGTGGCGCCAAAGATGGGGGTGACCAGATCGCTCGCGCCGCCGCTCAAATACTGCTGGTCTTCCACGCCGCCGCTCAACTGAAAGCTGATTTTGTCCGTCGCCCGCCAGTTGACCCGGGCTTGATATTGCTCGTTGATTGAATCCGGGCTGCCGTCCTGAATGGTGTAACCAAAGCCGGCGCCAATGCCGGCATTAAACCTGGGCCAGAATTGATAGTTCAACCAGTCCATTGTTGACCACGCCTTGGAGTTCGCCAGATTTTGCAGATAGTTTGTCGGGCTTGCCCCGTTCCCGACGTAGTTAAGATTCTGGCTCAATCCCATGTCCAGCGATATTTTATCGTTGAACTGATACGAAGCATTGAGTGCGGTTGAATAGGTTTCCTGGTCGGTTTGCGCGGCAGTCTCGACATTCGGATCGGAGGAGGAGGCATAGCTTTGTGAACCGCTCAAAAACCAGTCGCCACAAGCCGTTCCCCAGCCCAATTGCACGGATTGATCCACCGTGTTTCGGAAACGGCTGCTGGAATAAAAACTCAAGGTCGGCGTGTAATCCAGGGTCCAGTGGTCGCCCAGGTTGAACTGGACTCCCGGCGAAACCTCCTGAACGATCGTATTCTGTTGCTGACCCGGTGACGATTGAATCCCATTTCCATAGAGAAATTGGTAGTCCAGATGGGGGTGGAGGGTGACCGGTCCCCATTGTAACGGCAGCGGAGGAACGGTTTCTGACGGGGCGAACACTTGCATCGGATTGTTGTTCTGATGCTCCTGCACGGCGGCCGGGGTCGCCGGCGTCGGCGGAGGCGACGAGAGGACATCCTGCGCCAGCGCCGGGCAGATGGGCAGAAAGAGACACAGCACCGCCACTCCACACCGGCGGAAGAACGATGGCATCCTTGCCATGTCGCGGATAAAAGAGGTTCGATTTGGCATTTTCACTTTCACCGACCGGACAATGTTGTTGCAGAGGTGATCACAAGGAGCAAGGCATTTGTTCAGCGGGCATTGGTTTGATTTGCTTAAATTGAAGAGCCGCGCCGGCGTTTCCGAACCGGCAGAGGCCGTTCAATGAACGCCCGCTCCGGCAAATTTCGCGGACGGCGACGCCGTTTGCCACCGCTTCAGGGCGTCTTCCAGCGCCTCCTCCACGGGACGCATTCTCACGCCGAGCGAGAGGAGCTTGGAGGCGTCCAGGATGCAATTGGAACGCGGTGTTTTCGCCTGGCAACGGTAAAACTCCTCGTCATTTTTCCAGAACTCAAAGCGCCGGTCCGGCTTGAGAATTCGCTGGATCATTTCAACGATCCGCCGCGTCGTGACCGCGCCGGGATTCACCACGTTATAAATACCGAACGGTGCCTGCCGCTCCCAAAGCTCCAGACACGCCCGCACAAATTCATCCAGGTGCGAAATCGAGTTCACGTTGTCATAAACCCTGGCGTAGTGCTGGAGTTTTGAGAGCAGGTTCCTGGTTTCGTCGTACTCGTTGAACGGCATTCTGGGGCGCCAGATGTAGCTCTGCCCCACTCCCCGAATCGCCTCTTCGGCCAGGGCCTTGGTTCCGCTGTAAAAGTTGCAGGGCGCGTGCCGGAAGGAAAAGTTGGGTTCATCCCATTCGGTAAAACCATAAATCTTCTCGGGATGCTCGGCGAACAGCCTCCGTATTTCCGGTTGATTGAGGTCTCTTTCAATCCGCATTCGTCCCCACTCTGCCGCCACCTTGGCTCCCACGTAAATGCAGCCCGAAGAAACGTGCCCCCACGGCGTGTTGTTCAGGAGGCAGACCCGTGCAATGGTTTGGGGGAGCAGCGCATTCCCACACAACACTTCCTCCCGCGCCAATTCGCAGGCGTCCACGTTGGGGTTGGGCGCGTAGCCCGCTGCATTGATGATAAACTCCGGCCTCATTTTCCGGACGTAATCGAACAAAATGTGGAAACTGGTGTAATCAATCGCCTTGCGCGTCAGCGGAATGAAAGGCCATCTCCGCCGGCGCAGTTCGGACGAAAAAGCCTGACCGACATAGCCACTGGCTCCTAATAACAGGATCATAACCGGAATACCTCGCTTTCTATGCCGAAATTTTGTACGGGTCGGTGTGACCACTCCGTTGCACCAATCCAGGCAGCGCCATCAGAAAAAATGGAACGGACGCTTCAAAGGGTGCGTCGTAATTTTTGGAAATCGCTGTGATCCATTTCTGATTCCAGATTCTGGATTTTGGATTCGCAAGTTATACCATTTCCCAATGGTGACCGGAGCAAACCGGGGTGGGGCGGGCAGTCCTCTGCCCGCCGCAGGATGGCGCGCACGGAGTGACGCGCCCTACCCATGATATGCCGAATTTCATGGAGAAATGGTAGCAGAGCCCCCGCACGTCGGCTGCTACGTTATACCAAGTCAGTCCCGCCTGGACGATTCAGCGACAGATTGAAAGCACCCCGCCCGGCACTGACGCCGGTGTTTCGCGCGCCGTGTCCTCAGGCCTTCCAAACCTGTCCCGGTTTTGTTTTTACCACCGCCATGGCATTGCGCGTATCCACAATGCATGCCGACCAATCCGCCAGTTCCTGGTAATTGATGGTCTGGTGGTTGGTGGCAATGATGGCCGCATCGAAACTTTGCAGCGTTTCACGATTCCAGCTTACGGAACGGGTGCCCGCCCAATGTGGATGCTCGCGGGTTGGGCGGATGACCGGCACATACGGATCGTAATAGGCCACGCCCGCGCCGTGGGCTTTGAGCAGATCCAACAGGACGTAACTTGGTGATTCACGGTCGTCATCCACGTTCGGTTTGTAAGCCAGGCCTAGCACCAACACGCGGCTGCCTTTCATGGGTTTCCGCAATTCATTGAGGGCTTCAGCCGTCCGGTTCACCACGTGCGCCGGCATGGCCGTGTTGATTTCGCCGGCCAGCTCGATGAAACGGGTGTGCTGGCCGTATTCGCGGGCCTTCCAGGTGAGATAAAAGGGATCAATGGGAATGCAATGTCCACCCAAACCGGGTCCTGGATAGAACGCCATAAACCCAAACGGTTTTGTCTTTGCCGCCTGAATGACTTCCCAAACATCAATTCCCATCGCTCCGTACACAAGCTTCAGTTCGTTGACCAGCGCGATGTTCACGCTGCGAAAAATGTTTTCGAGCAGCTTGGTGGCCTCGGCCGCCCGACAGGAAGAGACTGGCACAATGGTTTTGATGGCGCGGCCATAAAGCGCTTTCGCGCGCTCCAGACAGGCCGGCGTGTAACCGCCGATCACTTTGGGAATAATTTCGACCTTGCTTTGCGCATTTCCCGGGTCTTCCCGTTCCGGCGAAAAGGCCAGATGAAAATCCGTTCCGGCTTTCAGCTTCGACCCGGCTTCAAGCACTTCACGCAGGTCCTCATCGGTCGTGCCTGGATAGGTCGTGGACTCCAAGACCACCAGTGTGCCCTTCTGCAAGTGCGGCGCGAGGGCTTTGCCGGTGTCGAGGATGAACGAAATGTCCGGTTCGCGGTTCTTGTTGAGCGGCGTGGGCACACAAATGATCACCGCCTCCACTTCCCGGATGCGTTCAAAGTCCGAGGTGGCGGTAAAGCCGCCCGCCTTCAGCGCCTCGGCGATGGCGGACGATTCGATGTGTTTGATGTAACTCTTCCCCTGGTTGAGGGAAGCGACCTTTGCCGGATCAATGTCCAGTCCCAAAACACTGGCGCCCGAGCGGGTGAATTGGAGTGACAAGGGCAGACCGACGTAACCCAAACCGACGATGGCTATTTTCATAGATGTTGTTTGTTTTAATTACCGTTATGCGTGAAAAAAAACTGATTTCGCAGCAGCCAAGGTAACGAGGCTCTGCTTATCTCGGGTTTCGGACTTCGGCTTTAGATGGTTGGCCGCAAAGGAGCGCAAGGGGCGCCAAAATACGCGAGGGCGCGCGTGCTCCCCGGATTTATTTCCGCTTTTACAATTTCCGCTTTCCGCTTTTGCCATCCAGCTTTGTTTTTCTGCATAGGACTGGCTGACTTTCAATCATTTTCTGCTATTTTCCAAGGACATGAATTCTGAAATGCATCTGGCGGGACATCTAACCGCGCTCGGTTGGATCACCTTTGCGCTCTATATGATTGCCGCATTGCTTTCCTTCCGCGCGGCGGCTGTTTCCCGGTTTAAGAATTCGGACGCAATGGATCGCATCTGGATTTGGCTCGGTGCAATTCTGGCCGTGCTTGGGTTGAACAAACAACTCGATTTACAGACGTTGCTCATCGAACTCGGCCGTCAGATCGCCCGGACGGGACGCCTGTATGACTACCGTCTTGAGTTGCATGCCCTTTTTTTCCTGGGATTTGTGCTGGTCAGCATCGCGTTGTTTGTCGCGGTCATGTTCCGATTGCCCGGCCAGATTGGGCGGTTTGGCCGCCAACTGCCATTGGCAGCAGGCGGTTGCGCCTTGGTCTGTGCTTACATTGTGATTCGCGCGGCCTCCATTGACCACATTGACCAAATGCAGGGGTTTGATCTGGAACAAATCCCATTCTTATGGCTGCTGGAAGCGGGCGGCTTGATGCTCATCATTGTTCAGGCGCTCCGCAACACTAAATGAAAACTGAAACGCTGAAATTTAAAATCGAAGGCCAGCCTGCGAGTTTCCCGCCCTTTTTTGTTTGAACCGCGGCTGACGCGGATTTCCATGTTTTTTTACACGAATTAACCCAGCGCGGCTTACGCCGCAACCACAGATTTTGGACTGCGGCGGGAAGCGAAGCGCCACGCCGCTTTTGGAAGCAACCGGCAGCACGGAAAGCGGTGTCGCCGCTGCGCTCTGCCACCGCAGTCCAAATCTTTGTCGTCCGTGCGCGAAGTTGCAGGATTGTATTACGAATTCAATTGGTGGAAATTAGCGCAATTCGCGTCAAGCCTTTCGTGTGTTTCGCGGTTTATTTCGCTTTCTACTTTTGATTTTGTGTGTCCATCCGGGTTCATCCGTGGTTGAACTGCTTTTCTGATTTCCGCCTTTGGTCAGCATTTCGGTTTTTCCCCGACGCAAAAAAGTTGGGGGGTAATGACTCACGGGACGACTCGAACGTCATTCATTGAAAAATCAAAGGGGACGGTGAGCCTTCAAATAAGTCTGGCTGTGAAGAAGATGCTCCAGGCGTTTTCCAGTCAGAAAATTAAAAATTCGGGCTTTGCGTCCCAAGGGCCAGGCGGGAGTGACATTATCAACAATGAATCCGCAGCTTTCAAACATCTCGCGGTATGTGGATGGACTGAACCATCTTAAATGAGTTGCATCCAGGATACCCTCGGGTTGATAGTCCCACCGGCTTTCAAAAGCATGCGCAATACACTATGATGACAAACATTCGGCGATCCGGCCATGACCAAGGCCCACGGCTTCAGAAATCCGCGCAGTTTGCGCAACACCGCCGGCGGATCCGTCAGATGTTCCAAAACTTCGCTCAAAAATAGCACGTCAAATGACTGGGGCGGAAAATCGAGTTCCAGCTTCTCGATATCACCCACGATGACTTGATCCATTTTTTTTGCAGCTTCGGCTGCCGGCCCCGGGCATAGTTCGACGCCGCAACACCAGCCGCATTTCCCTTGAGCCAGGGCGTAGGCCGCCGTGTTGCCGGCACTGCATCCAATTTCCAGCAGGCGTGCCGACGGATTGCGAGGCAGGTCATCCACAAACTGGCGGCGTGCTCCAGAAAAGTAGCCGGCGCTTTTCGAGTTGTAATTGTCAGCCAAACTGTCGCGAACTTCGTAAGTTGAATTCATTGCCGGTTTCATACCATCCATGTCGGAGAAAAGAAGCGAGTTCTTCAAATCTTCCTAGGCGTCACTTTTTCCAGCTTTAGTCCAACATTCCCTCAGTTTTAATCATGGCTCGTTGCTCTTCCAGGGTCGTCAACATCTTCAGTTGGCCGGCTGCATCGGTTTGCTGCGATTCATGCTCGGCTTCCCGGTTCGTTTTGAGGGCGTGGAAGGCAAAGGCGAATGTCCACGTGCAATGCAAACACAGTGCGATCAATCTTGCCGAAGCCAGACCCGGCGAACCGTGGGCCACGAGCAGCGCGGTGACGCCCGCAAAGCTGACCGCCCAGCCCAGATTCATCAGCAATAAGAGCCACATACGGCCTGCAGAAGAAAGAATGTATCCGGCAGGCATCTGGACCACCTGCAACCCGGCAGTGGCCAGAACGATTACCAGGGTTTCCCAGCCGCCGCTGAATCCCTTGCCATAAAGCCCCATGACTTGTCTGCCAAAAAAACCGAGAAGAACCAAGGGTAAAATGACCAGTGCGTTCAATTTGATTGAAGTAAAAAAAATCTTGCGCGCGCTTCGATAATCGTGGTGGTTCATCCGGTCGAAAAGGATCGGCATCGCCGCTTCGCCCATAAGCGCCGGAATAAACATTATGACAAAAAACCATTGGTTTGCCGCGTTAAACACCGCCATCTCACCGTATCCTCCCGGACGATTCACCAGCATGGCGTTGCAGAGCCAGGTTGTGGGCAAAAGAACAAGGGAACTTAACACGGCCGGCAGGCTGAATTTCCAGATGACGGGAAGATCGCGCAGGCAATGGGCATACCGCACGGAAATGCCGTCTTTTGCCGCCAGTCTGCGCAGCACCAGAAAATTAATAATGCATCCAGCCACTTGGGCAAACACCATGCCATAGACCGCTCCTTTTAGCCCCATCACTATTGTGCCGCCGACGCGTAAAATGACGGCCAACACCCCGGTAACCAGATTGATTTGCGCCAGTTGCTTGAACGCCTCAAAGCCCGCCAACCCACCCACTTGCGCGCCACTGACCACTCCAAACAGCAGGGAAATTGAACTGATCTGTAACAGCGGGGCGAGTTGCGGCGCGGCGAGCGCGTGGCCAGCCAGCCAGGGTGAAGCAAAGATTAGAGCAATCGTGCCTATGGTTCCAGTCAACCAGCTCACGACACTGGACATCGCGATGATCCGTCCCGCCTTGTCCGGGTCGCTCTGGCGGCATTCCGCCACATATTTGGTGGCCGTCAGCCCCATGCTAAATGCGGCAACGCTCCCGAACATATCCAGGGTGCTTTGCAGAATCCCCAATTGTCCGAAGGTCTCTTTGCCCAATATTCTGGCAACGATGATTGAAGCCACCAGCGCCAAAAAACGGGAGACACAACCCGCCATCAGGCTCCAAAAAGTCCCCCTTGCCAGCCGGGCGCCGACTGGCGAGGCCATGATCCTGTCCTTTATCCTTACCAGATAATTGGGAACAATGGAATGCAACCAGTCTCGGATTGTTGGATATGAAACCACTTTTGTAATCTTAACTCTGCCCCATGATGCGGGGTGAACACATTGAAAGCCTTGTCTTCAAAGTAACCCGCCGTTGTCTCGGCTCTGTATCTGGAAAATCCCCTGAATCAGTTGGGCTATGCAGGGCAATGGCCTTTAAGCACAACCTGACTGTGGAGCAGGTATTCAAACCGTCTTAACGTCATTACATTGAAAATCCGCGCCTTGATTCGCAATGGGTAAGATGGCCCAACTTCATCAACCACAAAGCCACTATCAACAAACATCTCCCTGTAAGATTCCGGACTGAACCAGCGAACATGGGTTGCATCCCAAATGCCCTTGTCCTGATAATACCACTTCCCACATAATTGTGTCCAGATTACATGCCAATCGCAAACATTGGGAGAACCGGCAATCACAATTGCACCTGGTTTCATAAAACGTTTGAGCTTCTTCAAAACCGACCACGGGTCAACCAGATGTTCCAATACTTCGCTCAAAAGCAAAATGTCGAAAAACTTTTCAGGCAAATCGAGCTTTATGCGCTCGATATCTCCAACAATGACCTGTTGAATTTTCTTCCGCGCCTCAACCGCAGGCCCTTCGCATAGTTCGACCCCGCAACACCAGCCGCATTTTCCTTCAGCCAGGGCAAGCGCAGCAGTGTCACCCGAACCCGTGCCAATTTCCAGAAGCCGGGCCTTTTCGTTGTGCGGTAACATATCAACAAATGACTTCCTGGCCGTGTTAAAATAACCAACCGGTTTTGCTGAGTAATTGTGATTCATATCGAAAAATTAGCTTCTAAAGGGTTTCGCCACAGTTTTGTTGCTGGTGCCAACGGGGTTCAAGATCGCGTTGGGATCGAGTTTCAATGCTACTTTGCGTGAGCTCCGTCACATAATCTGACGTTCTTTCAATCGCCGCCTGAGGCCGGCCAAACGAGGAATTAACATTGCCTCGATTGCAAGCCAGCGGAGCCGGTCCCGCTCCTTAGCGGTGCAATTGATGTTGGCGATCTTAGAAACATTTTCCCGGAAATGTGCCCAAGCAAGGCGGTATTTGCCCGCCCTGACAAGAGACCCAATATACAAAGTAAGTGTGCGCGACATCCCAATGGACAGGGCACCACCCATTTCCTGGGGCACTATTGAACTAAGGCACTTCCACAGTTCCAGATTCTCACGCAGCCTGGCTTCCGTTGACAAAGTGGTGAAAACTGCTTGCGGATGATACCGATACAAGCTCCAGATATAGGGCAAAACATGCCCCCTTCCTTGAAGTAAAGTCCAAACCATCATCGGATAATCTATAAATAACGAGGAATCAAAACCTTCCCATTGCATCGGTTTGCCGCGCCGCAGCATCCATGTGGAAGTATGTAAGTTGGTCACGTCTCGCTTGAGTATGCCCTCCACGGTAACCGTATCTACTGCAAACTCGGGCGTGACGCCCCCAAACCATGGTTTTCCATCCTGCATGGCTATGGCATAGTGACAGCAGGCCGCGAGGGTCGGGTCTGACTCAAGCACATTCACTTGTGTCTGTAATTTGTGAGGATGGAGCCAGTAATCATCGCCTTCCAATAATGCAATGTATTTACCCCGGCATGCGTTGAACGTTGACGCTGCGTTGTGCATGCCCGGAAACTTGTGGAGTTTACGAACGGGGTTCAAACGGCTTCTCAAGAAAAGCCTCAGCTTGTCGGGGAACCTCTTGGAATAATCAATGCATATTTCGCGTGTCCCGTCCGTCGAGCCATCGTCACCAAGGCAAATCTCATATGGAAACTCTACCCTTTGCATCAGGACGCTATCCAGCGCTTCTCGAATGAAAGGTGCGTGCTGATAGGTGGTCATCCAAACACTGACCAGAGGCTTTTCGGGGAGCTTGGAGTAGTCGCTCATCTCCGTGTCGCCATTCGCGACCGTGGCTACATTCTGCTGTTTAGGCGGTTCCATAAAACTCCATTTGGAAGTCTGATGATGAGCGTTGAATACTCACTCCCCCGATTTTCGGTGTCAAGCGGCGGTGCCCCGGGAGGCCAGTTCCCACCTTCCGGTTGTTTGGTTATATTGCTTGGCGACGCGTGCGGGTGCGCCAACCGCCACGGAGTAATCCGGGATGGACGAGTTGACCACGGAATTCGCCCCAATGACGCAGTGCCGTCCGATGGTCACGCCTGGCAGCACGACAACATTCTGTCCCAGCCAAGTGCTCCGGCCAATGGAGACCGGGGCGATTCGGTCAATGCCTTGTTCCATGATGGGCACGTCAATGTTTTCAAAAGCGTGGGCATGGTCCGCGATATGGACGTTGCGGGCCAGGAACACATATTCCTCGATCAACACCAGTTTCGCCGCCGAAATATGAGCGCCCATCCCAATGCCCGCATGCGAGCCGATGACGAGCTTTGCGTCGTTTTCCCGCCCGCCGCCGGGAATGGTCTGAATCCAGCAATCCCGGTTAATCATCACATCTTCGCCCAGACTCATCTGATTCAGGCCGTAAAAACGGAACGGCGGTGAAATCCTGGCTCCGGCGCCAAATTCCTTGAATTGACTGGAGAGCAGGAGAGTGAACAGCCGGGTTCGAATTCTCGAACACAAATGTGCTGCGCGTTCTATTGTTCCGATGGCCATCTAATCTGGTTCTGTCGTTTAGTTGACAATTCCGAGGCAGCCTAGCAAGGCATGTATCACGTCTCAACCCGCCTTAACTGAAAGGCCAGTGCGATAATTTCTACTCACTGACTATTGTACCCTATTACCCTAAGCATAAGGGGGGGACTGGGAAGGTTCGTCACCGAGACACTGGCTAAAAATGTTCCGTTCGTGCCGACAGCCGTTGCAATATACGTTTTTATTTGCGTTGGGAACACGTACACGTTTGTGCTTCCGTTCGGCGCAACCAATCCAAATCCACTCAGCGTAAGATTGGTCGCGTTGACGCTTGACCAGGTCAATGTCGAGGATTGGCCGTTGGTGACACTTGTTGGCGATGCCACGAGCGATACCAATGGAGCAGGCGATTGATATGCCCCAATCGTCCACGGGCCGGTCGCTGGACGGGAATTGCCCAAAAAATCCGTCGTGAAGAAGCTATAAAAGTTCGCCCCCGCACCAATGGCCGGACTTCCACCATTCAGTTTCCCGTTGGGGTTCAGTAATGGATTGGCGTTCAACGCATGACTGTCGTAGCCCATGGTCTGTATCTGGGACAGTGAGTAGAAATGACCCGTCCCGCCAACGCCAAACGAATAATTCACAGTTGCTGCTCCGCTATAAACCAAATTGCTGTCCATTATCAGGGTGCCAGTCCCGTAATTGTTGGCGAAAGGCATGCAATAAACCGACAGGTTGCCCATGACCACGGTCGTCCAGTTTGTTGTTCCGGCGGTGATGGCAATGCCCGTGCCGCCCCCAATGAATGTATTGTTGAGCACCTTTCCACCCATGCTGATTTGCAGCATGGCATTGCCGGGAGCCTCGTTGGATGCGCACAAAATCAGGTTGTTTGCCACAAGGACGTTGGTCGCATTGCCGTCTATCCACATCCCGCTCGTGGCGGTTGTCCCGAAGCCGGGGCCAATCGTGTTGCCAATATACTGCACCCCATTGATGGACACACCCGGAGTATCCGCCCAAAAATAAAACCCGTTGTGGTGATAAAAATTGTTACCAGGGTTATCCCAGTTTGTGAAGTTATAGACGTGGTTGCGAGCAACCAGAAGGTTGCCCAAGGACGAACCAGCTCCCCTGTCTCCACCACCGCCGCCCCAATTACACCGATACATGGTGTTAGCCACAAAGGTAAAATTGGAACAACCAGCGCTGAAACTGGTGTTAATTCCGTTGCCACAATCACTGATAACACAGTTGCTGACGGTAAAACCAGTGATGTAGTATGGCGCAATCGTCGGGTTATCCATCACGCCATTGCCGGGTTGTTGGCCCCATCCTCCAGTTTCATCTGTGTTGTTGTTGCGCACATACAAATTCCGAATCCTGAGGTTCTTGACGGTCAAATAACTGGAAGAGGCGGCCCCAACTCCTGCGGCGTTGGTCTGATATTCAAGCCCGGTCCCATTGGCTGTGGCTTCAATCAGGCCATTTGAACCGCCGTCAATGGTGATATAGTTGTCAGCATAGAGTGTTATTGCGCCTCCGCCCCACCATTGCACCGGCCAGTTTGTCGCGCTGAATTTAGCATTGGGTTCAAACAGGATGGTGATGGGCTTGCCTACAGCCCCGCTGCCGCCAATGGAAAGTGGGTTTGCCAACGTGCCTACCAGATGAATCGTGTCACCCGGACTCGCCGGCCAGGTTGCGTTGACTGTCGCCAAGGCCATGCAGTTGCTTGCTCCACTGCCCGAACCATCGCCGGAGGCGGTTTGGGCAATGTAAATATCCGCACCTGGCGCAGCAAGTATTCCGCCGCACAGGATCAAAAACGCCATGGCCGGCAAAGGAAGCGAGTGGAGCCTTATGCGGATTGATCGAAATGTTCTATTCATAATGAGAATTGGATGCAATTGTTGTGCCGAAAACATGGTCAATCTCTGTTTCCACCGCATCTTTAACGATTCCGTCGGGCAATCGCAACCGCTGTTCCGAGAGGGTTGAAACGACCGCCAGTTGCATGAACCAAACTACATACATTTGGTCGAAGTAGGTGATTCCGAACCAATTGGTAATATGCACGGCCAGCACGACGCCCAAACCCCATAGCAGAAATTCAGCGTTACTGGTTTCTAGTGTCGAGGAACGAACAACGGCAAGTGTTTTGCCCAAGCCGCTGTATGCCCGTTTCAAGAGCAAAATGAATAAAATAATGGCGCCCACACCCGCGGCAAGACCCAACGAAATGAATTGATTGGTTATATCCGCCTGGCTTCTGGTCCCGAGTCCATAAGGAAACCAACCGCTTGTCTCATTTATAGGCATACCCCAGAGCCACCACTTGCCGAAATGGTGGTAGGCCACATCTATGAGGTAGGACCGATGCCAGCCATCGCCCCCGGTGATGTTGCTGACGTGTGCGAATAGATACCACACAGGCACCTTCATCACCAGGGCCAATGCGGCAATCAGTCCTGCGATGCCCCAGCGCACTTTGCGCATTTTCGTCCGCAAGGGCCAAAACAACCAGCCCAGCAACCCCATGCCCGCACCCGCCGCCGCGCCACCCGCATTGGCGGCCCAGACAATTGCGAGACAAAGGCAAATTCCAATGAGCGCGCGTTTTCGCTCTTTGATGATGCAAGCCAAGCCGATATATAAAGGCAGAAAACTTGCGGCGAACATACCCAACGTGTCGGGTTGCCGGAAGCTGCCAAAACAGCGGATCCGGTTGCCTCGAACCCAGGTTCCGTCGGCAACCCCGCCCATGGACGAAAATAGATTATGCCGCGTGAAGCTTTCAAAAAGTATTAACAGTGTGTAAGGGGCAAGGAGAATAAGAAAAGCGTGCAGGAACCATCGGAAATCTTCCAGATCGCCGAGCAACCCACGGAAAGTGAAATAGCAGAGAAACGCATCTATTACCGCTCCGATAGCAGAAGCTTGGCCCTCTGAAGAGCGCAGTAAAAAGACGATTGTCGTGTAAATGTAAAGCCAGATCAGTGCCTTATCCACTTTGATCAACGTCGAGAAGGAAAACTCCCGGCGCGCAATAACCCGGATGAATCCAGCCAGCTCCAAGAACCGGACAGAAAATAGATTGAAACCGGCCACGTTGATGGCCTGCACCTGCGTGAGGAACAGAACGCCTGCCATCATCCCCAGAAGTGCCACCCGTCGTGATGCGCCCAGCACCACGAAGATCAAAACGACCAGAATGAATGCTCCAAGGAAATTCATTTATCAGGCATTCTTTTCATGGGAGAACAGTCGTTTTTTTACAGAAACCGGAAATCAATCCGCCGCCGTTCTAGTGGATTCGTGCGTATAAACTCAATTTCTCTGAACTCGCCGCGCATGATGGTTCTGGAGATGCCCGCCAGCAATGCCAAACGAATGGCGGTAAAGCGAAAACCAACAATGTCAACCATCTATTCCTGGGTCACATGACACGTGGCCACCATCACGCCCAACAAGGCGTAACGGCGCGGTGCCGCAAAGACAATTAACGATAACAGCAGGGTAAGAAACGCACCGAGAGGAATCATCCGTTTATTTTTTTTGAACCAAATTATGTGGTTTTGATTTTGCCACGACGGCAAACTGAAGAAATCTCATGTCAGAAATCCAACCCAAGGTGAGGACATTAAAAAAGGCGAACTTGTTGCTGACGTATTGGGAATTGATGCCTTCAACCCGTTCGACCGCCATTTCCGCCTCGTCGAAAAGCAGAGCGATGCTGGACTTGGTGAAAATCCGGAGGTGGGCGCGATCCATGATGCCCTCGTGAACATAGCGGGCTGATTTTCTGACGATGATTTTCACCATGTTATCAAAAAAGCGGAAATTGGGAATGGAGGCAACAATACAGCCTTCCGGCGCGAGCAGGGTTTTTGCGTGACGCAAAACGCTGCCGGGATCGGCGAAATGTTCCAAAACGTCGTTGAAGCAGATGACATCGAAATAGTTCCGGGGTAGATCCAGTTCTGGGCCGAAAGGAGCATGGAAAACTTTGTCAATGCGGCCACGTGCCACCTCGCTGGCCGACTTGTTCAGTTCCACGCCCCAAACTTCCACCGGCCGAAGTTTTTTCAAGGTGCCGGAAAATCCGGCGGCACCACAGCCGACATCAAGGATTTTACGGGCGGATTCTGGAACAAATGGCAACATCTCCGGGCGCGAATATTCAAAATATCCAGCGTGTTTGCTGTCGTAGAGAGCTTCCAAGGATTGATTGTGTGTAATATTATTTTTAAGTTGATAACGTTGGGACAAAATTATCCACTTAACACGGTCTCGAATGGGAAACTTTCCATTCGGAAGGCCATTTCGGTTGGAACCGATTTGGAACATAAGTCAGGAACAGCAGGGCCATGGATTTCATCAAAGACTTGGGATTGCAGCTATGGGTCAGCGAGAGCAAAAACTGGATTCGCGCTTGGGCTGGCTGGCCGGTGCCCATCAGAACTTTTCCATATTCACGCCGCTGCGTCGAAAAAACTGCTTTGAACGCTTTTCGCATCCGGGCGTCCGGATGCCTATTAAATTGCGGCTTGAGCAACTCCAAGGCGCGGACGGCCTTTTGCACTAACTTCAACAAGTTGGCAGATTGAGCGCCTCGAGTTATCCGGTAAGCAACCAGCGGTCTGGAATTATAAACGATTGGTCCGAGCAGCATCAAGGTGTGGAAAAGGAAATAGTCATCAACACCGCTGACTTCTGGATGAAATGGTTCCGGCCCCAGCTTGCGGATGACGCTTTTGGGAATGCAGCAAAAGCTCATCGAAGCATATTTGCCAATAGCCTTGTGATACTGCTGCATAAAGTGCAAGGGAACAATAACTTCAATGCTACCGTTAGTATCTGAAACACCATCGTTCCAATCAAAGCCTCCAAAACCAACAAGGTTAGCGTGAGCAGTAAAGAATCCAACTGCGTTTCCATGCTCACGAAATGATTTCTGCTGTGTGGCAATGTATTCCGGGTGCCAAATATCATCGTGATCTAAAAAGGCTAACAAATCCCCTTTTGCAAGTTCAGCAAGAACATTTCGAGCACGGGCAACACCTCCGTTGCGTTGCTGAAGTAGCGTGATGCGCGGGACGTATCGGCTCAATAAGGAAACTGTATTGTCTGTGCTTCCATCATCCATAATCAGCACCTCGTCCGGAGCAATCGTTTGCGCAAAGACGGCATCCAAGGTGGCCTCAATTGTCCGGGCCGAGTTATAGGTTGGAATAAGGGCGCTCGTTTTCATGGTCGTTTGAGCTGGTGGGCCTTAACACCGTCTCCGCCCGCTTGCGGGTATAATCGCTCTCCGGCGAGCCAGCGGGGCTGCAACGAGCGGGGAAGCAACGTACAAAGATACAACCCGACGGATTTCACCACCGAGGCGGGTCTCCTGGACAAACGCGCGGCCGCCATGAATTGTTCGCGGGCGTCCCGGGTCTTTGCCGCTCCCATCAGGTACTTTCCGCAATTGCGCCTTCGCGAGGCATAGACCATCCTGAATGCGTCGTACAAAGCGGGATCAGCTTTCGCCTTGTAAATCTCATCCAGTATTTTGAAAACGTCCACCACCAGAACCGACATCCTCAGCCGGTTTGATGACAACGAGGATTCGTTGATTCTATACGCAACGAGCCTTGCAGTCGTATGCGCGACAGGACCCAAAAGAGGAAGCGAGGTGTGAAAAAACGTGTCGTCCGCCACGGTAACGCGGAACGGCTCCGGGCCGAGTTGGGATGGCACGCTCTTCCGAACGCACATGCAACTCATTTGAAAACTCAAAGGAGTTTCATTATACCGCTTGATAAAAACCGCCGGCTGAATCAATTCAGGATTGATCGGTTGGCAATCCGCGCCTTTTGGCCACTTGAAATCGCCAAGGCCCACAATGTTCTCGTGCTCCGTGAAATGGGCGACAGCGTCAGGATGTTTTTCAATCATTTGCTTCTGCGCTTTCAAATAACAGGGATGCCACAGGTCATCAGCATCAAGAAATGCCAAAATGTCACCTTGCGCCTGCGCGCACAGGAAATTCCGGGCATGAGCCGCGCCTTGATTTGATTGACTAAAGACTGTGACGCGCGGCTTGTATGATGCAAGAATTACCGCCATGTTATCCGTGCTGCCATCATCAAACACCAAAATTTCAAATGGCACCACGGTCTGTGCGAGAACTGAATCCAAAGTAGCCGCGATGGTCTTGGCGGCGTTGTATGCCGGAATAATGACGCTAAATTTCATACTGCCTTGTATGCTGCGATGACCTGACGGTAGGTCCCAAGCAGTTTCACCCCGGCAGCCGTCCAGGTGATTTCTGGCACCGCACGAAGCGAAGCATCGCGCAACTTTTTCAGAAGCACACGGTCTTGGTGCAGCAGCGTGATTTGCTGCGTGAGCATTGCGACATCGCCCACAGGATGGACCAGGCCATTCTCCATATTTTTGCAGATGTCGGTGCAGGCATCGGAAATGAGCGGCACGCAGCCGCTGCCCATGGCTTCCGCGACCACCAGCCCAAACCCTTCCTCAATGCTCGGCAAAACCAGAATGTCGCTCTGGCGCATGAGTTCCGGCACGTCGTTCCGGTGGCCGAGCACTTTCACGCTCGGATGCGACAGCATGGGCTTGAGTTTTGCCTCGTAAGCTGGAATAAATCCGCCCACAATCAGAAACGTGCCGTCCCGCGAGGCCGGGGACTTCAACCAGGCCTCCAGCGCAAAATGCAATCCCTTTCGCACGGCGCACACGCCCACGGAAATCATTGTCAGGCCGCGCTTGGGGTCGCGCGGCGTCGGGTCGGGGAAGAATTGTTTTTCGTCAAACCCATAAATGTGGCGCACGAGCTTATCCGTCGCGAAGCCCTGGTCGCGAAATGTTTTCACAACAAAATCAGAAGGGCACAGGAGGCCGTCCGCCAGCAGATATTCCGCCTCTTCCTTCGCCAGGATGGCCGCATTATATTCATGCTCATGGCCGGGTGGCAGGGGAACGCCGATGCGTTCACATTCCTTCCGCACCACCTCGTAGGCGAACCGCGTGTGTGCGTTGGGCCGCTCCAAGACGGTGGGGATGCCCAGCCGTTTGGCCGTTTCCAACGTGTGGTGTGCGCCCAGCGGCCAGGTATGGATGATGTCAATTTTCCCGGCGAGCTTTTCAATCCGCTTCGAAACAATGTAATCGTGGAGGGCGCAGGCGCGCATCATGCCCATCAGCTTGTAGGAGACACGCAGTTTTCCCCAGGCCAGCGTCGGGCGAACCCGCACGCTTGCAGGCACCGGCCGGTGCAGCACGCCGGGAAAGACCAGCACGTCCGCGCCCGCCGCCGCGAGGCCGTTGACCTGCTGCCAGGCGGTGTAACAAATCCGGTCCGCCCCCAGTTTGTGGGGGAAGCTATACAAGACCCGGATCGTTTTATTTTCGTGCGTCATGCGATTTCCAGTTCAACCACGGATGGACACAGATGGACACGGATACCCGCTAACTGGATTCCGGCATTCCCGGAGGCCGGGTCCAAAATAGCGCGACGCCGCAATTCATTGGTCGCCTTCAAGAATGACCGCCAGCCGGCCGCCCGAGTCCGAGTGTCCACTTCAAGATTGCCGTCCAGCGCCGGATCGGGTCGCGCGCGGTTTCGGCTTCGCCTCGGACCAGGGAAACTGGAAACAAAATCAAAAGCAGGGCCAGCCGGCCGAGCGCGCTCAACGCCTGCGAGGCGCGAAACGCCAGGCCATACCCTCCACCCCGGAATTTTTTCAGAAACCGATAGACGGATTCGCGCATCAGCACGGTCAAAAACACGCTTTGGGACGGGCGCGAACTGCCGCCACCGTGATGGATGATCACGGCGGCGGGCACAAAATAATTCTTGAAGCCGGCCCGTCGCGTTTTGTAGCAGAGGTCGAGGTCTTCCGCGTAAAGAAAATAGTCTTCGCTGAACCCGCCGCATTTTTGAAAAACCGGCCGCGGCAGCATCAGGCAGGCGCCGGAAAGCATCTCGGCTTCCGCCGGTTTTTTGTCCGCGGAAAACAACGGCCTCATGCCCCAAAATGAAAGACGCGGAAACGCGCGCCGAAGGATTTCCGCCTCGAAAAATTGATTCAAAATGGTCGGGAACGCCTGCACGCAACTGGTCTGCACGCTGCCGTCGGTGTTCAACAGTTTGGAGCCGACAATGCCCGCGTTGGGGGTTTCCTTGAGGAATTGGTGCAGCGTGTTAATCGCTTCGCCCACCACCTCGGTGTCCGGATTCAGAAAGAGGACATAGTCGCCCTGTGATTGCGCGAATCCCAGATTGTTCGCCTGGGCAAAGCCGATGTTCTTTTCCGATTGGACGAATTCCACCGCTGGGAATTCACGCGCGAGCATTTCCCCGCAGCCGTCATACGAGGCGCCGTCCACGACGATGATCTCGAAGGACATTTCGCGCGAGTTCGCGTAAATGGACTGAAGGGATTTGCGCAGATAATCCCTGGAGTTCCAGTTGACGATGATGATGGAAAGGTCCATTAGCAGAAGACGGAAATCAGAAGTCAGAGGTCAGAAATCCGAACGACTTGCCGCGAAAGGGCGCAAACCCAAAATCCAAAGGCTGAAATGCGGAAACGCTAAAAATGCAAAATCCGAAAACCGAAAGCGGAGGTCAGAAATCCGAACGATATGCCGCGAAGGGGCGCATATGCCCAATAAACAGTTCAACTGCGAAAATAGAGCGGACTCACGGTCGCTGCCACGAGATGGGAACTTCATTTGTCCAGATGCGCGATAACGGCAGGGACGCCGTGCCACGGCGTTAAGGCAGCGCAGCGCGCTGTCCCTACCATGAAATTGTTACGATACCAATTGCTGGAGAATCTATCCGGAAAGTTCGGCGACCCGTTCCGGTTGGACGTTTTGATGGTCCATAAACTCCCGATGCCACAGTTCGAGCGTGAGCAGGGAAAAAATTTCCTTGGTCGGCGCCGCGCTCCCGTTGGCGGGCTGAAGCATTTTTTCCATACCGCTTTTGCGAAAATAACCGCGCCCGGAGGCGCGGTCGGAGAGCAGAATATCATGGGCGTAATCGCGCAAATCGTGTTCAAGCCATTTTTGCAGGGGAACCGGGAACCCGGTTTTTTTGCGTTTGAGAATCGGTTTCGGAATTACCCGAGCAAAGGCCTGCTTGAAAATCCGCTTGGTCGCCAGTCCCTTAACCTTGTAATCCGGCGGCAGACTGGCAGCAAATTCCAACACCACATGATCCAGCAACGGCACGCGCAGTTCGACTGAATTGGCCATCGTGATTTTGTCAGCCTTGATCAACAAATCGTCGGGCAGCCACGTCTTGGTGTCCACATACAGCATCTGGTCCAACAAAGGACGGCCCACAACATTTTGAAAGAGTTCCCGGATGACTTCCGTGGAGCGTTCGGCGCTGGTGGCGACGAAAAGATTTTCCGTGTAAAGCCCGCCGCGATGGCGGTTGAAGTAGCTGAACGGAGAGGCGGTGCGGCTGTAGTAATATTCCGGGAGATCCGGCTGTATCAGGTCGGCGTATTTCCGGATGCGCCCGAAGCCGTTGATGCGCGAAGCACCGTTGATGCAATGAGCCAGGGCGCCTTTAAGCGGTCCGGCCAATGATTTGACTTTCTCCAACAGCAGGAGATTGCGGTAGTTGCTATATCCACCGAAAGCCTCGTCACCGCCCTCGCCGGAAAGCAGCACCTTGACGTGCTGCCGCGCCAGTTTCGAAACGTAATACAACGCAATCGCCGGCGCTTCACACACCGGCTCTTCCATGTGCCAGACATACGACGGCAAAAAGGAGGAGAACTGTTCGGGTAACAGCGTGATTTCGTGATGGTCCGTTCCGAAGCGTTCCGCCGCGAGCCGCGCGAAAGGCCGCTCGTCGGCAAAATCTTCGCCCTCGAAACCAACCGTAAAGGTTTTAATTTTCTTTTGCGTCTCCTGAACCGCACAACTTAAAATCGCCGTTGAATCCACCCCGCCACTCAACAGAATGCCGACCGGCACATCGCTGATCATGTGCTCCTTCACTGTTTTCGACACTAGCTCGTGAAGCTCATCGGCGGCATCATTGAAATTCGTCAGCGGCTCGTTGCGTTTGAAATGCAAATCCCAATACTTCCGGCAGGTAACACTTCCGTTTTTGACCAACAGATAATGGCCGGGATCGAGTTTGAGGATGCCCTTGAAAAGTGTTTCGCGGCCTGCCGGATAGAGAAACGTCAGAAACCGGTCCACCATTTGCGGATCCACTTCCCGGCGACAATCGGGATCAACCAGGAGCGACTTGATCTCGGAAGCAAACAGCAGCGCCGCGCCCGTGTCCGTGTAGTAAAGAGGTTTGATGCCGACGCGGTCCCGGGCGAGGAAAAGCGCCCGGTCTTTTTTATCCCAAAGCGCGAAAGCGAACATTCCCCTCAAGCGCGACAGGCAGTCCACACCGTATTCCTCGTATAGGTGAATGATGACTTCGGTATCCGTGGTAGAGGAGAAAATGTGCCCCTTGGCGAGCAGTTCCCGCCGAAGTTCGGGGAAGTTGTAAATCTCGCCGTTAAAGACAATCCAGACTGTTCCGTCCTCGTTCGTCATCGGCTGCGCGCCGGTATTCAGGTCAATGATGGCCAGACGGCGATGTCCCAACCCGACCGGGCCGGACAGAAATTTTCCTTCGCCGTCCGGGCCGCGATGCGAAATAACGTCCATCATGCGCTGCAACAAATCCGGCGAGACTTGCGCCACAGGATCATAATAGAGCTTTCCGCAGATGCCGCACATAGGGTCAATTCAATCTGGTTCTAATGAGGCAAAGGCGCTTCAGAACGCGGCTGAACCAGCGTGCCGCACTGCACAGACGAAGGTTTAACAGACTTTTGTGCCCACAAATTTTCACGGTTTAACAGCCTGCGCATCTGCTGTTCACGGACGTATCGGATCAACTGTTCATCGCCGACCATCGGCACTTTCCGGAGATAGCCGCTCAAGTATCCCGTGAACAGGCCGAGCGCAGCGATACCGTAGGGTCTGCTTTTCAGCCGGCTCACACATTTCAGCAGCATGAAAAGCGGATGGTAACCGGCAACATAGTTCGCGCGGCCGTTTTTCACCCAGTTTTTCCAGTCGCCCTGCGCCTGGCCTGCCGGACGATGATGAAGCACCTGGATTTCTGGAAATGTGTATGTGGCCCAGCCCAGCATGTTCGCTTTGAATTCGTCCACCGTGTCCCATCCGGGGGCGCGAATCAGCCCGCCGAGGCGCTCCCAGCAGTCACGTTTATAAATTTTGGTCGCGCCCCGGACGTGGAAGGCGGGGTCAATGGTGGACTCGGGCAGAAGGTGCCCGGCCGTTTCTTTGCAAATCGTCCCTCCGCCAATGCCCAACCGCGAGTCCTGTTGGAAACGGAGCAGGCATCGGGCAAAGTAATCGGGAGCGAACGACAAATCACCATCAAGCTTGACAACGTATTGCCAGTCCAGCGAGCCGATTTGATTATACCCATCGTAGAATGCGTCAATGACTCCACCGCCCGGCTTCCGGTAACCCCGGTCGGAACGGTGAATTACCTTAATCCAATCGCACTTGGCCGCAGCGGCTTCGGCAACCGCGCCCGTTTCGTCGCTTGAGCCATCATCAACAATAATCCAGCGTTTTGGAAGAACCGTCTGTTTTGTGACGGACTCAATAGTCAGGGATAGATATTTTGCTTCATTCCGAACCGGACTGATGATGATGTAGGAAGCTTCGTTCATGGACAGTTAATCAAACTACCACCGATTGCGAACCTCCCACTTGATTTTCAAAAGCACCAAAGGTTCCAAACTCAAAACGGTGATTGTGGCTGGCAACGTATTCCAGAAACGGGCGGAGACTATTTTCATTCACACGATTGAAAAGTTTCGAGTGACCGATGAGGACAAATGGAAGATTGTCCGAACCGTTTGAATAACGCTGTTCCGCGCGGCGCAAGGCTCCGATCAACTGGCGTCCCGTGCATTGATTGAAGTCCGCCTTCCACGCATGTTTTTTTGCAGCCAGGGACAACTTATCCAGCAAACCTGTTTTTTTTGCGGAATCCGGAAATCCGTTGGCGGCGGACCCGGACGGATTTTCCGAAATTCGATGCCGACGGCTTTGCGCCACACGATAAAGCCGGTTTGGGCTTAAAAAGGCTCCGATCCAGCGGTTCTCACAGTAGATGGGAAATTCCCACAGCCGTCCCCGATCATCGCGTGAACAAAGATCGTCTTCCCTCACCCGCCACGGAACCAGTTCACTTTCGGCGGCGGAATAATCAAAACTCACAATGCCTTTGCGTCGGCCATATTTGAAGATCGAAGTGTCCACCCTGATACCGTTGTTGAGGAGCGCCTTGATGACATTCCTGCCCGGGTTCACCGACCAATTGGCCGCACGGAAAACAAAACATCGGTAGTCCGGGTTCACCGGCTGAAGGAACGATTCGAGTTCGGTTTTTCCGATCCGGACAATCTCGTCCAGACGTTCAAAGCTCAAGCCGACGAAATCGTATTCGGACCAGTCCTGCACCCACCTTTGCCCATCATGCCTGGCATTAAAATACGAGGCGTGGATGTGCAGTTGAACATCATGGCCGCCGCGCACAGCGCCCTGAAGCTGGGTGACGATATCACGATAGTGGTAATCATCCCTGCCGTTCTGATTCGCAAATTCCTTGAACTTCAGAATCTCCGCGATGTCCGCCATGATCGTCAGTTTCGCGCCATATTCGTCAAAAAGCCGGAGCAACCGCTCCGTCGGCTCGACCATCAATTCGTGCGGACAGCCTTCACCATTTCCATGGATTTCGTAGTCGAGCGTGAAGATGACGTTCAACATATTCGCCAGTCAGACCATCAAAATAAAAACGGCGCCAACAATTCCCAGCTCGTTAGCGTTGGTGACCCGTTTCAAGAAACGTGATTGTGTTCCACCAGGGCCTGCACAATTCGTTCCGACGCTTTCCCATCCCAAAGTGGCGGGACTTGTCCCAATTCCTCCTTGCCATTCAATGTTTCCTGAATGTCGGACGAAAGCCGATCCGGATGCGTCAGCCGGTTGCTTCCCAGCGTAATCGTGATTGGCCGTTCGGTATTGGGACGCAAGGTCAGACATGGCGTTCTGAAGTAGGTGCTCTCCTCCTGCAACCCGCCGGAATCAGTCAGCACCAGCCGGGCGCTTTCCGTCAGACAAATAGAATCGTGATAGCCCACCGGCTCCAAGATTTTCATGGTTCCGTTGGCGACCGGAGAAATGCCGAATTGCGCGAGCATTTTGTGCGTTCGCGGATGCATGGGAAAAACAACCGGCATATGATCTGCCAGCCGGTTCAGCCCGGACATGATGCTGTTCAAGTTCGCAGGGTCATCCACGTTGGAGGGCCGATGCAGCGTCACATAAGCGAAAGCCTTTTTTTGCAATCCGAGTTTTTTCAAAATCCCGCTGCTTCTCGCCTTTTGCAGGTTGGCAGCCAGCGTGTCTATCATCACGTTGCCAACCAGCCTGATTTTTGATTCCGGAATCCCCTCCCGCTTGAGGTTTTCATCCGCGTCGGAAGAAGGAGTAAGGAGCAGGTCTGCCAGCGAATCCGTGACGATGCGGTTGATTTCCTCCGGCATCGTGCGGTCGAAGCTGCGGAGACCCGCTTCGACGTGGGCGACCTTTATTCCCAACTTTGAACACACCAGCGTGCAGGCCATGGTGGAGTTCACGTCGCCCACAACCACGACCCAGCCGGGTTTTTGCTCCAGACAAACCGGCTCGAACTTGGTCATTACGTTCGCGGTCTGGACGGCATGAGAACCGGAGCCAACCCCCAGATTGATGTCCGGGGCGGGAATGCCCAATTCCTGGAAGAAAATGTCGGACATCTTCTGGTCGTAATGTTGTCCGGTATGAACCAGGGAAAAATTCACGCGGACATCGCCCTCACGACACCGGGCATTGTGGGCGGTGATCGCTTTAATGACGGGAGCAACCTTCATGAAATTAGGCCTGGCCCCCGCAATGATCAAAATTTTAAGCACAATTTTTTAACCGCGCTGATTCTTTGCAGAAATTTTTTCGACCAGCTCCTCGATTGTATTTACAATATGGTCCAGGCTCCTCCGGGAGGTGGTTTCGGCCACAGGTTTTCGCACCCGTTTTTCCAGCCTGATCTTGCCGGCAACGTCTTCCGGGGTTTCGACCAAAATCAGACGGCCGGATTGCTGCAGGTGGCGGTCCACGGCGCCAATCGAGCCGCGGAAAATGCTGTAAACCGGCACCCCGAGAGTGGCGGCTTCACGGTTCATGGTTCCCCCCCCGCTCACCAGCAAATCGGAATGCCAGATCAAATTCAAGCCGTCGAGCGCTCCACCTGGAATGATAGTTTTGTTCTGCACAAACCATTGCGGCCAGCGGCTGCGAATGAACTCGCCCTGCTGTTTGTTCCGGGGAAGCAGCACAATCCGGGTGTTCGGATTGCGGCAGGCCATTTCCATGAAGCTGGTGAAAAGACCCTCGCTCTCCGGATTGTGATAATGCGCTTCGGTCGCCGGCGGACGGGCGGTTATGATCAAATTCGATTCATCCAAACCGAGGTTCCGCAGCAGAACCGCATCCGGTTTGAATTTCCAAGCATAAACATCCTCCTTGATGCCCGGATATTTTTTAATGTGATGCCTGTCGCAACAGAGAGCTTCATCTGGAATAACCGAAGGCGCCATTTCCCAGGTCGGACGCATCAACGGCGGGTATTCGGCGAATTCATAATCGGCAAAAAGCAGGGTCGGAATCTGCAAAAAGTTGCTGATGACGATCTGTGATCGCGCACCATGCGAAAGGCTTAAAACCGGCTTTTCGCGCAAAGCGACCGGCGCCAGTTGCATCGCCCGATACAAGACCCCGGCAACTTTAAGAAACCGGTTTTTTCCGTAATGCCGGCCGATTTTTTTATAGGGAATTTTTTTCTGATCCGCCAGTTCGCAAACCTGAAAGGCGTCGCGGGCGGTGATGGTCAAAGGAAACCCGCGGGCCCGCAATTCATCTATGATTGGTTCAAAGAAAACCACATGCGGCGTGTTATCCAGATCTATCCAAATGGAAGGCTTCGATCCGTTGCGTCGGGAAGAGGTGAGGTCAATGGAGGGAGTGACAAGATCCGGGCGGCTCTGTTCCGTCGGGCGGACATAAGGAGTCAATGGCTTAAACTCCGTGTGGTCAGATGAAAGCGACAGTTTGCGACTGCGGACCAGCTCGGCAGCCTCCCGCGGCAGAACATTCCAATAGAGGCCGGCGTAAGTTTCCCTGACGTAACGGATGAAGTCCTCGTAAAGTTTCACGGGGAACTCATCCGCAGTCAATCCGCTGTTTGAAAAGTTCGTGTAATCGGGATGCACGATCAAAAGCGCCATGCCGCCCTTGGAAACAATCCAATCCAGCTTCTTTTTCCAAATATCAATCGTGTTCTCCTTCAGCACGACAAACAAGCTGAAGTCCTGGATCAATGTATATGGCAGTTCAACATAACCGGAGCCATTCGTTCCGGGAACCCAAAACGGGAAAATGGTATCCACGCCATCCGGCTGCGGCTCGAATGGATCCGTGTCAAAAGTCGAGGCGTCATAGAGGATATCGAGATCCTCATACCATTCGAGGTTGTGGTGCATGAATCCCGACCGAAAACCCTTTGCATCCCATTCCTTGAGATATTTATTAATCTGTTGCGCGTGGTTCTTGAAATTTTTTCGTGACCGGTAAAGAAAGCCGTCGTGTTTTAGATCGTGGACGCCGACTTCAAATCCATTTTTGATGAGGCGTTCACGCAGAAACGGCGGAACAATATAATCTCCTTCAGGAATAAAGTTAAAGGACGAGCGAAATCCTAAAGAAGCATCCAATTCACTGAGTGGCAGGCATCGGTCCAAGCCTTTCTGGCTCTCAACGTCATGAGTTAATACAAAAGCAAAACGCTTGCCATCCGGCCAGCCGGGCCAGCTGGCGGGAGGGCGGCCCGCAGCCTCATTGATGGGCCAGACATCCTGATATGCCTTGCGCTTCCGTCGCGCCATAATCCGGCGCAACGCCATTCGGAAGCGCCATGGCAGATAGGGCTTAAGATGATAATAGAGGCGATTGGCGGGCATGGGACGAATCAGTCGAAGGCCGAAAGTCGGGAGCCGAAATTACGCGAATAGACGCGAACGCGAAGGATTGATTAGCCGCAAAAGAACGCAAAGAACGCCAAGAACTCAAAGCTGACGAGGAGTGGTTGGCTGTGTGTGCTTTGCGATTGGTTGCGGCTTTCGTCAGACGGATGTGTTCGGCGAGGCACCGAACACAGCGCCCGGGGCGGGCGCTCCCCCATCTCCCAATGGATCAATTCACTTATCGCTCAGAAATTCCTGATGCAATCGTTCGGGAACGTATTGCCGGGTTTTGTTGAGCACGGCACCGACCGTGGCCCCGGATTCGGTCAGCCAGGTGCTCGCCTGCTGAACGACCTCGCGATTGTTCTTCTCCGATTCAACGACAAGCAACACCATGTCCATGAGTCTGGCGAGACGCGAGGTGATGCTGGTCTGGCTGACGGGCGGCAGGTCAAAGATGATGTAATCGTAGTCGCTGGCCTTAAGCTTGGGCACCAGGGCGGCGAAGCGTTTCGGCAGAAAGCGCGGAAGCTCGTTGTTGTTGGAATTGCCGGTCACCACATACAGGTTTTCCTGGACCAGGGCGCCTTCCTTGGTTTCATTTTTCAAGGCGGCGTCCAATCCGCAACTGGCTTTGCCTTTGTAGAACTGTTGCGCTGCTCCCTGCTCAAGATTCATATCTACCAGCAAAACATTGCCGTCGCCCGTTCTCGAAAGCGAGGCGGCCAGGCCGGCAGCGATGGTGCTCACGCCAGCGCCCTGGCCGGCGCTCGTCACGGCCACCAGTTTCGGTTTGTGGGTGAGATTCTTGACTTCAAAATGAACGAGCAGCCGGTCGCGCAACGCTTCGTAAAACGGCTGCAGCGAAGGATTGCGCTCCAGCGAGACCACTTGCAGAGCGCCGTTTTTTCCTGGAGACGGATCACCGCCCCCGGCGGGCGCATCATCTTCTGTAGCGTTATGCAATCGCAGTTGCCGCCGTTCCGCGATTTTGGCCAGACGCGAGTGGCTATTCCGGCTGACATCGGGGATGGAAAGGAAGAGAGGAAGTTTTAGTTTCGCCTCAATCTCAACCGGCCGCCTCACGGAACGGTCCAGATAGAGTTCAATCAAGAAGGCCCAAGCGAGGCCGACGAAGATGCCGCCGAACGCCACCATGGCCATTAGTTTTTGGGCTTTGACCCAATCCCTGTAGGGAGGCGACGGCATCTGCACCCACTTGATGTTGGGGGCCTTGCCGGTAGCGAGCGCTGCGTCTATGTGGGAATTCTCCACCTTGGTGGCCAGATTTTGATAGTTGGCTTCTTGAATCGCCTTCGTCCGCTCCAATTGCACTATCGTCGGCGCCAGACTGTTCAGATTGGTTGCCTGCATCTGGAGCTGGTCCAGTTGCGCATCCCAAGCCTTGAGTTTGGCTTGAAGGGCCACGATCTGCGCGCCAGCCTGTCCGCCCGACGCCAGCGAAGCGATGCCCAAGCCGGCGATTTGCGGATATTTTTCCTCGAGACGGGCTTTGGCCTTTACAGTGTCAGCAATCTGCCCATCCACTTCCTGGACCAGCACATTGCTTCTCGTGAACCCCTGCACTAAATAATCCTGTTCCTTTTTCCGCAGCAGGTTGAGGCGCGCGCAGATGTCATTGTAGCCGTCAATCTGATCCGAAGGAATGGCCGGTTGAGCGTTGGTGGTTTCCAGTTTTAGGAGCGGGGCCTTGTCCTCTTGCTTCATCGCCGACTCATAACCGGCCAATTCGGCCTGGGCATCCAAAATGGCGCCCTGAATTTTGAAAATCTGGTCCGCCAAACCCTTTCTTGTGTCGTCAAGGGATATGATGTTCGCCTTGTTTTTCAGGTTTGCGAGCTGCTGTTCCGTATCGTTGAGTTGCACACTCAAGGTGGATCGTTCCCGACTGAGGGCGTCGTCATATTGTCCCGCCGCCGAATGAATTTCGTAATGTCTTTGGAAATAGTCATTGATGACTTCCTGAAGGATGGGTTGAACGATCTGAGGGTCGGGGTGCTTGAACGTGACCACAATGACACTGCTGCTCTTGGCGGCCGGTTCCCCCTGCAAATTGTTCCGGACGAGGGCTGCGGCTTTGATGGCATTGCTGCCGCCGCCGACCCTGGCCAGGATGTTAGCCGCTCCAATGTTGGTAACGGCCTCTTCCGCCAGGTCCAAGCTGGTCAGAATCTGGATTTCGGAATTGATGATGTCATCCCCTCGCGAATCGGGCACGATCACCTTTTGGTCGCTCCCCACCAAGGACAGGGACCCCGCCTGCGGCACGTATTGGATCAGCAACTCCGCCTGGGATTGGTAAGGCGGGGGTTTGAGGAAATAGAGAGCCACGGCGGCCAGAATGCCAGCCAGGGAAAGGAGAACGATTTTCCACTTGTGGCGAAACAGCACATAGTAGATGTCGCCCAAGGTCATTCCCGCCGGCTGTTGAGTTTGTCGGCTGTTATTCATCTTTATCCAAGTTTAATTTTCCCGCAGAATCGCAAAAAAGCCACTATTATATTTTTCAGGCGCAATGCCGATACAGTACCGCACCGATCAGGCGCGACAGCCCAATCGGCAGCACGTTGAATACGCGGTTATACCAGCCGGTGGATTCATCGGCATCCGTGACGAAGCGGCCTTTCCGCAAGTCGTATTTGACATACTCGATCTTTTGCTCCTCAGCCCCCCACCCGAGTTTGAATCTCCTCAAACCCTCATTCCCGATTGAAGTTCTGCCCAAATGCAATGTTTTTGCACCTTGGCGGGTGAGCCATCGGATAGCCTCCCACATGACGAGATTGGCTCCGCGCAAATGCTGGAAGGCCTCGTCCGACGCCCCATATTTGTAAACGGCCCGCGTGCCCAACTGGAAATAAACCGAGGCGGCAATGGGGCGGTTTTCATGGCGGGCGATGACCACCATCCCCAGGTTGTGGGACAGAATATGTTCGTGAATGTGTTGAAAAAAGACGAACGGCTGCGGTGGCAGTCCGTGTTTCTTGCGGGTTTTGCATTGCAGCGCGTAAAACACTTTCATTGCCTCTAGGCTCCCGGATACGGTCACAGTCACCCCGCCCTTTTCGGCCTTGCGTATCGCGCGCCGCACTGAACTTTCCAACCGCGCAAACATCCGGTCCTCATCCTCCTCCAAATCCACACTGTGTCCGTAGAAGGCCAGCGACGCCGGCGCTTCGCCGAACAGTTCCCGTCCTCCCCGGCACTCCACGGATTTCCAGCCTCGCGTTCTCCCGAATTCCAAGGCGGCTTGAATCAAATTCCGGATGGAGGCGGCATCCGAATAGAGCGGCTCGCAATCGTCCGTGAAGGGCAGCGCCACTCCCCGCCGCCCGGTCAGCCAACTGTTCACCTCCATAAGCGGCAGAATGGATGAACGTCCGTCCACTTCGTTGGCAGTGAAATAGACCGGCGTAAAACCATAAGCGCCTTGCAGCGTTTTGGCCCAGGCAGCGCCATGGAAAAACGAACAGCGCGGATGAGCCGTCACCAGCGCATCCCAACCGGGGCAGTCTGCGGGATTTACTGGTTGCGGCGCGGCAACGGTGAAATGATTGGTGCTCAGAGGAGCCGCGGCGTTGGGAGGTGAACAAATGCCTGATGGCGTGATGGCGTTTTCTGTGAGCACGCAATTCACCAGTCAACATTTTGCCACAAGTGATTTGACGACCCTGGCCGGGTTGCCCGTAACGACTGTGTCCGGCGGCACATCCCGGGTCACCACGCTGCCTGCGCCAATCATGGCATTTTCGCCAATTGTGATGCCGCAGAGCAACGTGGCGCCAGAACCGATGGAAGCGCCCCGCTTGACCAGTGTTCGGATGCAGGCCCAATCCGCCTCGGTTTGCAGTTCCCCGTTTTCATTCGAGGCACGCGGATAACGGTCATTGGTAAACGTGACGTTGTGGCCGACGAAAACCTCATCCTCCAAAGTCACGCCTTCACAAATAAAAGTGTGGCTTGAAATTTTGCAACGATTACCGATTTTGACGCCTTTTTGAATTTCGACAAATGTGCCGATTTTTACGTCATCTCCAATTTCACAACCATACAGATTGACAAACCCATGGAGCCGAACGTTTCTACCCAACTTGACATCTGGAGCAATCCGTTGGAACGGCTGCTGCGAAGAACTCATAGGGTTGAATTTGAAGAAGCTCGTCGCGTGCGAACCTGAAGCTTCAACTGCAGCTTTCTGCCGGCCGGACGGGAAGTTTTCTTCTTTCCGATTCCCAAGGTTGATATGCATATGGCGGATTCGGGAATCGACGGCGTCCAACCGTTGCCAGTTTCCTGGCCGGAAAGATTCACTGAGGCTCCGCCCCTTTTCAGTGATTTGGAAGATGCCTCTAAAATGCGGACCAATTCAAGACCTTGTTTGCCATCTGTCAAGGGGGTTGTCCCCTGATTGATGCAATCCAGAAAATGCTGGCATTCGGTTTTTAACGGTTCCTCCTGTTTGATGTAAGGAACGTGAACATCCCCATAGTGATAAGCATAATGAAATTCAGCGAATGTATCGTAGTGAGGCGGTCTTTCAACTCGCGTGTCGAAGACCCGGATTTTCTCAAGTTGTGAAACGTCGTCGTAGACGATCATTTTTTTGCTGCCCACAATGGTCATTTCCCTGATTTTTCTTGGATCGAGCCAACTGCTTTGAATGATGGCTGAACGATCTCCCGGGAAATTGAGCCATATGGTTGTCACATCTTCCACACCGGGTGTGATGTGCGCGCTGCCCTGGCAGTTGATGGTGACCGCCTCCCTTTCCATGATGTGCAAAATAATGGCAATATCATGGGGAGCCAAGTCCCATGCGACGTTGATGTCCTTCTGGAAAAGTCCCAGGTTCAGCCGCCGGGCACAAATGTAACGGATTTCTCCGATGTCGCCGCATTGGACAATTTCCTTGATTTTTTTGACCGCAGGCGAATAGAGGAATGTATGTCCCACCATCAACACCAATCCCTTATTCCTTGCAATGTCAATCAACTCCTCACATTCCTGGGATGAGGAAGCCATCGGTTTCTCAATAAAGGTGTGCTTGCCGGACAACAAGCTCGCTTTGGCCATTGGGTAATGCGATTTGACTGACGTGGCTATGATGACCGCATCAAGCCCGACGCCGTTAAGCATGTTATTGTAATTCGTTTCTCCTTCGACTTCAGGATAAAGCGCCTTGAGATGTGCGAGGCGGTTTTCACTGACATCACACATCATTTTCAGGCTGCAATCGGGAAGCGATCTGAAATTGCGAATCAAATTTGGTCCCCAGTAACCACAGCCCACCACCCCAACGTTTATTGGCTTTGTCATATTATAAATTCAATTTGGTTTCTTTCCGTATCCAGGCATCCTCGCCATCCGCAGCATGAACCGCACCAACAAGAGGTGCTTTCGTAAAGGAATACTGCTCTATGGCACGATTGGAATAGTTGGTTTTCGGGCGAACCGGACCAGGGGACATTTTCTTGCCCCGACGTGTTTCCACCATTTGAATTATCAAAGCCGGAATAGTCATCAGGATAATTTTCAAATCCCACCAGAGGGTTTTGTTTTTCGCATACTTGATATCCAGTTGAATCATTTCAACGAAGGTGGTCTTGTTTTTTCCGCTCACTTGCCAGAGCCCGGTCAAACCCGGCACGGTTCCGAACCGTTCCTTCTGCCAGGGCAGATATTTTTCATATTCGTAAGGGAGGCATGGGCGGGGTCCCACCAGACTCATTTCGCCACGCAGCACGTTGATTAATTGGGGCAATTCATCCAGACCGGACGCGCGGAGGAACAGGCCGAACGGAATAATCCGAGGATCACCCCGCGAGTCCATTTTTATCATCGGTGTATTCGAATTCATCAAATGATGCAAGTGCCCCTGATGCGTTGCCGTGTCCGCATCAACAAACATGGTCCGAAACTTGAAACACATAAAGCGCCGGCCCAGGTAACCAACCCGCTCTTGCCTGAATAAAACCGGCCCACGGGAGCCGCTGCGAATCAATAGGGCTACAAGTAGCGCCAGCGGAATCAGGAATGGCAAGGCCAATAAGATAAGAAATATATCCAATGTCCGTTTCCAGCGTAAGTCCTGAACTGCTTTAGGAGGAAAAGAACTCTGCAACTGATGTGCTTCGATTGGAAAATCCATAAAGAAAGACGAAAAGGAAGAATTAAAATTAAGAATGATGACAGTCCGAAAAGTTCTATTTTGAGGTAAAGCTCCGCACTTGTTCGTTGGAACCAATTCCAACCAACACCAATCTCTCCCTCATTCCCATTTTCTTAGTTTCCACGGTTGGGAAACTCGTTTGCCGTAACCTCAGCCAGCAACTGCTGCATTTTGTATAACAGGTGCTGCTAATATCGGAACCAAAGTCGCCACAGTATTTCTTTCATTAACGACTGAGTTTTCATCAACTTCCGCCGGAGTCGGACGCCCCAAAACATCAAGCAACACCTGAACGCGCTTTCTTGCCGACATGACACGCAAAACAAAGGCACACATTCCGCGAAAAGCTCCGTCGACAACAACCACCTCATCGCCTGGTGAAAGGCGATCTTTAACGGTCATTGTCTCTTCTCCCTCGAAGCATTCTTTTAACTCCTCAATCACCGCATCAGCTATCTTCGGGATCCGGCGTGCAAAATGCACAACAGTGTTCACCCCATTCGTGCGTTGAATTTCTCCCAGTTTCTCATCAATTATACATCGGAAAAAAATATAACATGGGAAAAGTGGCTCACTCACGCGCATCACACCGCGTCGCGTTGCCCGCTCAATCCGCAATCGGGGATGAAACACCTCCAAATTCAAATTCTTCCGCAAATTTGCTGCGGCTATATGCTCGTGCTTGGGTTTCGTCCGGGCACAATACCAAGCTGGAGATTCGATTTTCATCTTAAAGTTGAACGGCATTAAACAAGCACTTCATGCCATTTTGTTATCGCCAGCTTTCAAAGCGCAAAACTGTTGTAATGAAATCAGACCAACTGGCGAACAAGCGGAAAAATCCGCATCGCCCTTATTGCTGGGTTGAATCCTGACACAAATAACGTTTTTAATACCCAGTGTCATTTTAATCCAGTGCTTTTTAAAACCTCCATCAGTTCGGGTGGTTAAATACTCTTGTGTACATTATAAAATTCCTAGGGAAAAATTGCAACTTGTTTCGTTTGGTACGTAATTGAATGGTAATCAACGTATTACGATTAAACCGAGAAAATATTCGCACGATCTTAGGTTGTGGAGAGTCGAAATTTGGCAAAAAATGGGACAGAAGAGACATACTTTAAATTAAATTTACACTGCCTCGGAAGAACGAGACAGCCAAGTTCCTAACTCAACCCTGCAATCCCCAACCGCAAGTCATCAACAGCTTCCCTGAATTTACCAGATTGCCGGCCACCTATCTTGTGTCTGTTTAACGCCAAGATGAAACCCGGATTCGTCCTGATAACCCACGGGCACATGATTTTCGATTGCACTGCGCAACTTTGCAATAATGCCACCAAACAACAAACTCAGCGCAAAAGTGTGCAACCATGTTTTATGCATGCCTTGCTCAAAGCATTAGCAATGCCATCGTTGGTTTGATGCTAAACTGCGTCCAATTTGTACACATGCGTCTTATTCTTGTGCATCCGTGTCTGATTTTAAGCCAGTGCCGACTTTCGCCTCCAGTTAGGATTGTTGCTGATTAACAACCAGGCGGATTTGAAATCGTGGGTCACAATTGGGCAGACAGCAACAGCCACTCCAAATTTTTGGGCGCGATTTGCAGACTCGCAGCCGATTAATTTCAAAACATATGGTCTCCTCCTTTCGTAAACTTTCCGTGCCGTGCCAATGAAACGCCGAGTTTGAGCAGCTTCTGCACGCCGGCATCGGACTTTGCCTCCGCGTAAATCCGCAGTACGGGTTCCGTGCCGGAACCGCGCAGCATGAGCCACGACGTGTCCTGCGCGATGAATTTCACGCCGTCGAACGTCTTGATGTCCTCAAACGGTGAGCGTAAAAGTTTGTCTGGCGGATTGTTTTTCAAAAATTCCATCAACGACGACCGCTTTTCAAGCGGGTAATGCGTGTCAATCCGCCCGTAACGGTGCGGGCCGAATTGTTTTTCCAGTTTCGCCAGCAGTTTGTTCACCGACACACGCTCGGTCGCCAGCATTTCCAGCAGCATCAACCCGGCGGCGATGCCATCACGTTCGGGAATGTGGTTGGGGAAACCGATACCGCCGCTTTCTTCCGCGCCGAGCAGCACGTCGCCCTTGAGCATCTCGGCGCAAATATATTTGAACCCGACACCGGTCTCGACCAGCGGCAGGCCGTAAGCCGCGCACATCTTGTCCACCATCGAGGTTGTCGTCAGCGCCTTGACGACGCGTCCCCTGCCCTTGCGATTCACGATCAAATGATGCAGCAGCAGGCAGATGATCTGGTGGGTCGTCAAATAACCGCCGTGACCGTCCATGCCGCCGACACGGTCGGCGTCGCCATCGGTTACCAGGCAGATGTCGTGCGGATGTTTTTTGAGAAAGGCCTGGCTGCGCGCATAATTCTGCACGATGGGCTCGGGATTGATGCCGCCAAACAAGGCGTCATGGTTGCCGTTCAGGGTGGTAACCCGGCAGGTGGTGCCCGCGAGCAATTGCTCGAAACAACCCGCGCCGACGCCAAACAGCGCGTCATGGGCAAATCGGAGCTTCGATTTCGCGATGAGCTTGAAATCCACCAGTTTTTTGAGCGCGGCATGATGGGCGGGGCGGACGTCTTGAATCGAAATTCGGAGTTCGGAGTTCGGAGTTCGGAGTTGGGGCGGATTTTTGTCCAGGAAACTTTCGACGGCCTGGCAGGTCCCGGAATCGCTGGGGCCGCCGTAATACGACTTGAGCTTAAAGCCGTTGAAAATCGGCGGATTGTGGCTGGCGGTTATCATCACGCCGCCAACGGCGCACAGGTTTTTCACGGCGAATGAAACGGAAGGCGTTGGCGTCGGCTCCGGCGCGAGGACAACTTGAAAATTATTTCCGGCGAAAACTTCAGCGGTGCATTGTGCGAATTGATCAGACAAAAACCGGCGGTCGTAGCCGACGACGACTTTCAACTCATATCCGAAGACTTTGGACTTTGGACTTTGGACTTCAGACTTCCAATAGTCCGCCGTCGCCTGCGTGACGCGGGCGACGTTCGCAAAGGTGAAATCCTCCGCGATTACCGCGCGCCAGCCGTCAGTGCCGAATTTGATTTGTGACATGGTAGAATTTAAACTTTTAAATCCGCCAGTGCCGGGTCGTGGGCGTTGGCAATCTGGCGCATTTTTTTGACGGCAGCGCGAAGATTGTGCGCGCCAAACAGGGTCGTGCCGCTGACAAAGGTGTCCGCACCGGCGCGGGCGCATTCGGCGACGGTCTGAAAATTGATGCCGCCGTCCACCTCGATACGATAAGAAAGTTTCCGCTCGCGCCGCCAGGCCTCGGCCTGCTGGATTTTGGGCAGCGTTTCGTGAATGAATTCCTGTCCGCCGAAGCCCGGATTGACGGTCATCACAAGCAGCAAGTCAATCTGGTCAAGATACGGCTGAACCAGCGAAATGGCCGTGGGCGGGTTGATGGCCAAGCCGACCTTTTTGCCGAGCGACTTAATTTTCCAAATGAGTGACGTGACCTGCTGGTGAAGTTCGACATGAACGGTGATTTCGTCCGCGCCGGCCTTGGCGAAGGGTTCGATCAAAATTTGCGGCCGCGAACACATGAGGTGAACGTCGAAAAACATCTTGGTCAGGGGGCGAACGGCGCGCACGACTTCCGGCCCAAAGGAAATGTTTGGGACGAAATGCCCGTCCATGATGTCGAGGTGCAGCCAGTCCGCGCCGGAACGGTCGGCGCGTTCGACTTCCCTGCCGAAGCGGGTGTAATCGGAGGCGAGCAGCGAAGGCACGATAATCATGCGCTGAGTTTAAGCAAAGAACGCAGGTAAAGAAAAGTTGGAATGTGCGGCAGAGAAAACCGTGTTATTCAGCGTGTTTATCATCAAGGCAACGGCGCACGGCCAGCGCGAGCGCCTGTGGCTGGTAAGGTTTCTGTAAATAATTCAACCCCGGCTCCAGCTTGAAATCCTTGCCCACAATGTCGGAGCTGTAGCCGCTGGTAAAAATAACTTTCAACCCGGGCCGTTCGGCCCAGAGTTTTTCCGCCAGTTCCCGGCCGTTCATATTATCGGGCATCACGAGGTCGGTGAACAACATGGAAATTTCGTTCTTGTGCTGGTTCCAAGTCTCAAGGGCTTCGACGCCATTGCCGACCGGCAAAATTTTGTAGCCGTATTTTTGGAGGACGCGCGAAACGAGTTCCCGCACTGACCGCTCGTCTTCAACGAGCAAAATGGTTTCAGTGCCACCGCGAATGCTGATTTGTGTTGTCGGCTTTTCCGTTTCGGCTTGTGCCGAGCCCACATAGGGAATGTAAATACGGAATGTCGTGCCTTTGCCGACAATGCTTTCGACCTCAATCCAGCCCTGGTGCTGTTTGACAATGCCATAAACCGTCGCCAAGCCCAAGCCCGTGCCTTTGCCGACTTCTTTTGTGGTAAAAAACGGCTCAAAGATGCGCTGTAGATTTTCCGGCGGAATGCCGCTGCCGGTGTCCGTATTGCTGACACAAACAAAGCGCTCGACACGCGCTTCGGGATGGCGTTGAACGTGAGCTTCGTCCAAGTCCACGATGGAAATGCGCACAGTGAGTCTTCCGCCTTTGGGCATGGCATCACGCGCATTGACGGCCAGATTGAGCAATACCTGCTCCATCATGCCCACATCAGCCTCCACCATCGCCGGCGACGGGCAGTAATTTAATTGCAATGACACGTCCTCGCCCAAAAGCCGTCCAAGCAGATCGGTCATGTTGCCGACGATTTTGTTCATGTCCAATTTCCTGGGCTGAATGAGCTGACGGCGGCTGAACGTGAGCAATTGCCGTGTCAATGCGGCGGCGCGCTCAGCGGCCTGGCTGATTTGCTGCGCCGATCGCGACGCTGATTCCTCAAGCTCGGAAGACAACAACAGCGAGGCATGGCCATGAATGACGGTGAGGATGTTGTTGAAATCATGCGCCACACCGCCGGCGAGCTGGCCGATGGCTTCCATTTTTTGAGACTGGCGCAACTGTTCTTCCAATCGCTGTTGGGTTGTGACGTCACGAAACAAGCTGAACAACAGCAGCGGCTGCCCGTGCAATTCGATAAATGAATCGGTGATTTCCAATGCCATTACCTGGCCGTTGTGAAGGGTGTACTGGTGTTGAATTTTACGGTTCGCGGCGCGGGCGCGGAAATGTTCACGATGCCTTTCGAGTATGGCCTGTGGATTTTCGGATTCGGCGTAGACGATGGTGAAAAGTTCGCCTTCCAACTCTTCCGCTTCCATGCCGACCAATTTGCAGTAGGCCTTGTTGACGGCGATAATGACGCCGTTTTCATCCGTCAGGTGCATTCCATCCACGGAATTTTCCCACACGGAACGGAAAAGCATTTCGGAACTTTGCACCGCCGCCTCGGCGGCGCGCCGTTCGGTGATGTCGCGCACATGCAACAGCAGGGCGGGTTTCCCGTTATATTCCACGCGGCCGGCGCGCACTTCGACAGGGGTGCTGTTACCGTCGGCGGTCAGGCTTTCCCCCCCAACCCAGGATAATTTGCCGCTCGCCAGCTTTTGGAAATCGCGGCGGGCGTTCTCCCGGCGCGACGGCGGAATGAGATCGTTCAGGGTATTTTTGCCAATTAATTGTTCGCGTGTCAGGCCGTGCAGCACGCACGCGGCAAAATTTACGTCCAGCACCGTGCCGTCCAGGTCCTCGACAAAAATGGCATCGGGTGAATTTTCAAACAGGTCGCGAAAACGCTGCCGGCTCTCGCGCAAATCCTGCTCGGCGCGGACACGTTCAAGCGCGCCGCTGCACTGGTCGGCCAAAGTCTGGAGCACTTCCAAATCGCGGTTGGTGTAGGCGCCGGGCATGTGGTTCTGAACAAAAAGCAAGCCGATGACATGCTCGCCTTTGCGGATGGGCGCGAGCATGGTGACGGCGGAAAAGCGCTTGTTTTCGAAGGACGACAGCAGTTCCGCTCCTTTCTTAATGACGCGCTGAACGACGGCATTGGCGGTCTTGGGCTGGGGCGATGATGGAATTTCCACCCGCTGCCCCTCGACCGTGGTGACGGTGAGCAGCGAAAAAACTTCGTCGCTGACGGCGAAATACAAATCAAGCGCGAAATCGTCCCACTTGAAAAGTGCGTCAGCAGCTTCACAAATGATCATGGCCGCCTCGGAATTGGTGCTGGCTGAACTAAGCCGATGGCCGAGCTTGGAGAAAATCGAGTTGCGGTACTCAATGCGCAGACGCTCGGTCACGTCGGTGGCCATGGTCAATGCGGCAAAGTGCTCGCCAAAAACAATCGGACTCCAAATAACCTCCACGTCAATGAGGCTGCCGTCCTTGCGCCGCTGACGCCAAATGACGTTGCGATCGGCAGTATCAAGCGCAGCGGTTTTGGGACGGCCGTTTTTTTCCGACTGACGAATGTCCGCGAGGGTCTTGGTTAGAAATTCTTCGCGGGAATAACCGTAATGTTGAATGGCCGCTTCGTTGACTTCCAAAAAGGCATGTGTTTCAAGGTCGAACACCCACATCGGATTCGGATTGCCATGAAAGAGAAGACGATACTGTTCTTCGCTATTGCGCAATTCCTCTTCTGCGCGCCAGCGGTCCGTCACGTCGCGGCAATCGGCCACAAGGCCGCCTATTTCCGGGTCTTGCAGACGATTCTGGCCGACCAGTTCCAGATGCCGCCATTCACCGTTTTTGTTTTGGTGGCGAAATTGTTTTTTTACCGTGCGTTCCGGGTGATCGAGCGCGAATTGAAACGCCTCCTGCACTGGTAGCAAATCATCGGGATGCAAACGCGCGAAGAAATTTTGCCCGCGCAATTCCTCCGGTTTGTAACCCAACGCACGCTCGATCGAAGGGCTGGCGTAGAGAAAGTTTCCGTCGCGGCTCAAAATGCAGAGGACGTCGAGCGAATTTTCCGTGAGCGTGCGGAAATGTTTTTCACGGCGAACCAATTCCGTTTCCGCCGCCCGGAGCCTGGCTCGTTCTTCGGCTTCCTGCACGGCCCGGCGGACGGCGGACGGCAGCCGATCCGGTTGCTGCTTGAGCAAATAATCGGTCGCGCCGGCCCTCAAGCTTTCAATCGCCGCCTGTTCGCCGATGGTGCCGGAAACGAGAATGAACGGAATATGCGGATTTTTTTTCCGTACCATGGCCAGCGCATCCAAGCCGGAGAACGACGGCAGGTGATAGTCCGAAACAATAACGTCAAACGCACCGGCATCCAATGCGGCCTCAAACGCCGCGCGGTCGCCGACGCATTTCAACTCGACGTCCAAACCGTCCTGCGCGAAAAGCGAACGAACCCACTCGGCGAAATCCGGGTCGTCTTCCAGATGTAAAATTTGCAACTTTCTATTCATCCGTTGCGGAACCACCATCACCATCCAATGTTCAGAACAGCAAACATCCAAACGTCCCGAAAGTAAAGTGCGATGAGTCAGCTTTCACCGTTGACATTCACTTGCATTCGACTAGATTCACCGCCCTTTTAAGTGAAATTATAATTTATGCCGAATACGAAGTCAGCCGAACGCCGGGCGCGCAGCAACGAGCGCAAACACCAGCACAATCGCAGCGTCAAATCGCACTTGCACCGTCTGGAAAAAGATTATCGCACGCTGCTCACCGCCGGCAAAAAGGACGAAGCGGTCAAATTTCTGCCCGGGGTCCATTCTGCATTCGACAAGGCCGTCAAATCCGGCGTGCTCCCCCGCGCCACCGTCAACCGGAAGAAGTCGCGCCTCGCCGCGGCGTTGAACTGAACAGTTCCGACCGGAGCCATCCCATTTTCGCCAGACGGAATTTCAATCCGCTGGCAAGACAGCCAAAGCCGTATTTGAGGCTGCGGCGGAAATTGATCGAGGACGCTTCGGGAAAATACTTCGTCGGGCAGCTCACCTCGCCGATCGTAAAGCCATGCCAGAAAATTTGCGCGAGCATCTGGTTGTCAAAAACGAAATCATCGGAATTTTTCGACAGGTCAAGCTTTTCCAGAAGTTCCCGCGAAAATGCGCGATAGCCGGTGTGATATTCCGAGAGTTTTGCGCCCAGCAAAACATTCTCTGTCAAAGTCAGAAAACGGTTGGCAATGTATTTCCAAACCGGCATTCCGCCTTTGAGTGAATAGCCGCCCAAAATGCGGCTGCCCAGCACGCACGGATGCAAGCCGTTGGCGATGATGGAGGCCATCGCCGGAATCAGCTTCGGCGTGTATTGGTAGTCGGGATGAAGCATGATAACAATGTCGGCGCCCGCCTCCAGTGCCAGCCGGTAGCAGGTTTTTTGATTGCCGCCGTAACCCACGTTGCGTTCATGGACGTGGACGCGCACACCGAGCAGTGACGACGCGACTGCCACGGTGTCGTCGCGGCTGCGGTCATCCACAAGAATGATTTCATCCACGATGCGCTGCTGGAGGACCTCATCAACGGTTTGAGTGACGGTTTTGGCCGCGTTGTAGGCCGGCATCACCACGACAATTTTTTTTCCGAAATACATGGTCTTCCGAAATTTCGGCTCATCTTGCCCGAAGGATTCGAAACCTAGAAGCCAAAAATTGGGGCGTGTGTGATTAATTTGTCGCGGCAGGATGATCCGGAGCAGGTGAAGATAGCGTTACGACTGAGGTGGGAAAGCATTATGACGTCGATATGGATCGCGCAGCGGCTGCACATGGGAAGCTGGACGCACGTGTCGAACTGTCTGGCGACGACAACGAAATGAAGACCAAAGTGTCAATAGTGAGGACCCGTTTACGCCCGGCTGCCTGCCCAAGTTGGCGGGAGACTGTCAAATGAAATTGTTAATTATTGGGACTGACCCGAATGGCCCTTAGTTAAGGAATATATCATTGAACCCAAACAACTTACAAAATCGTCACAGCCCTATCGGTTTCGGCCAACTTTTTGACCATGTTTCGCTTTAAGTTTTGGAAATACCCGGTTTTGCAGGCATTTGCTGCTCATCCATAAAGGAGCAGAATAAAGTCCTCGAAACCCTTTAAAAATCTATGCGTTTTTGCTGGGCCTTATCTAAGGGCCATTCGGGACTGACCCCTTTACACACTTTGTCGGTGGGATGTGAATAACTTTTCCTAGACTGGAATGGCGGTCGGCGTAGGGTAGTAATTAATCAGAGGCCGGTACAGCTCCGCTTCGCGGTTCACGTCATTTGGTCCCGCGTGCCTGAGCTCTGGACGTTGATATGGCTCCTTAACACATGCATATGAAAATGCCATCCTTTCAATTCACGTCGCTTGCACTGGTTTGGTTTGCAGTGGTTCCGCACACCGCGCAAGCACAAGACATTGCTTCTCAAGCCATGATCAGCAACCTTGATCAGATCTGGACTCAAGGCGGAATGGGCAATTTCGAAACAGTTATTCCCGGCCACGGCTACGGCTTCATGTTCAAGACAGACGCCACGCCTTACCTGCTCAATACCGTTACCTTCGAGATGCTAAACGGCGGCAATCCTGCGACACTTGATATCCAGCTTTACACCTTGGAAGGAAGCTTCCCCTCCACAAATCCGAACTTCGTGTCCGCCGGGCAATTGGGAGATCCAACGATTGATTCAAGGCCCACCCAGTGGCCTGGTTCCACGAGCTTTGTGGACTTCACTCCCATTACTCCCATTACGTTGGCTCCTGATACGGATTATCTGATTGGGGTCATTGAACCGGCGAACGGTGATGACAACAATGCGTTAACATTTAATTTTAACTACACCTATACCTTTTCAGGCGACTGGTCGTCCTTTATTGTTCCTTATTGGAGTTATGGGCCACCACTCGGGCCGCCACCCGCGCCCCAAGGCTGGAAAATTGATTCAAGCAACGGGAGTTTGATGCTGGAAGTGAACGCGACCCCGGCACCTGAACCCGGTGTGTCCATGTTGTTCTTGTTTGGCTGTGCCCTGTTCGGTGTAGCAGGTTGGGCAGCGAAGCCGCCGGAGCCAACCGCCGTTGGCGCGGTCAGTTCCGCTGTCGCGGTACCCGTCACGAGTCGTAAAGGGTAAAGGGGTCATATAGGGGTCACCCATTAGTAAAAGGGTCATAAAAGGGTCATCATAAAAGGGTCAGTCCAAACAATTGACAATTTCTTTTGACAGTCTCAGTTGTTTTGAGCAATCCGGCGGGCGTGCCGCGCAAGTTGGGGGTGGAATATCCGAAAGCAGTGATCCCATCCCCTGCCCTGTTCAAAGCTTGGAAGCCAAAAATTGCCAAGCCCGTGGCAAAAACCTGCTTGCTCCGCAGTCGTCCTTGACCTACGTTGTTCCGCTGTGAAAAAACGGGTGCCCCCCTATCAAGTTGTTGAAGGCCATTGTGCCGGGCCTTCGGTCTGTCCGTTGAGCCACGTCGCTGCCGGCACGACCGTTTGCATCAAGGAACTGGCCGCGTCGCCCGAATTGCGCGACCGCCTGCGCGAACTCGGCCTGGGTGAGGAGCAGCGCATCAAACTCCTGAGCAGCAAAGCCAATGTCATCTGCCAGGTTTGCAATGCCCGCCTCGCCCTCAGTGAAAAACTGGCCAGGGCCATTCTGGTCGAACCTTTGTCCTCATCCGCCGCCTGAAACTTTTATGCCCGACGCTCCCCAGCCGTTGAGTTCGGTTGCCGTGGGCACGACGGCGACGGTGGCCGAAATCAAGCTCCCGCCCGAAAGCCGTCCGCGCCTCATGGAAATGGGGTTGCTGGTCGGCAGCGCCGTTCAACTCGTTCGCTTTGCGCCGCTCGGCGACCCGGTCGAAATCAAAGTCCGCGGCTACAACCTCACCTTGCGCAAGCACGAGGCGGAACAAATCCTGGTCAGGGTGACAAGTGGCACGTGATAAGTGACATGATGCCGCAGTGATTTGTCTGTCCAACATGGATCCATCCAAGCCAATTCCGCGTAGTGATGATACCGCGTCCCCAGCGCTGGAAACCAACCGAAAGCCGGCGGATTCATATCACCCGACGCCTGTCACTCGTCACCCCTACGTCATCCTGACGGGCAATCCGAATAGCGGCAAGACGACCTTGTTCAATGCGCTCACCGGACTGCGCGCCAAGGTTGGCAATTACGCCGGTGTCACCGTCGAGCGCAAGGAGGGTAAATTACTCGGCGCTCCCCCGAAAGCGGACATCCGCGTTCTCGATTTGCCCGGGACGTATAGCCTCAGCCCAAATTCGCTGGACGAGCAGATTTCGCGCGATGTGCTGCTCAACCGCCTCCCCGAATTGCCGCCGCCGGATTTGATTGTGGTGGTCGTGGACGCCTCAAACCTTCAGCGGAATCTTTATTACGCCACGCAAGTTGTCGAGCTGGGCCATCCCACGCTCATCGCCCTGAACATGGTGGACGTGGCCGAAGTCAACGGCCAGCGCATTGATGAAGCCAAACTTGCCGGGGCGCTCGGCGTGCCCGTTTTCCCAATTGTCGCCAGCACTGGCGCGGGCGTGCCGGAGTTGCGCGCAAAGATCATCGCGACCATTCAGAGCGTGCCTGAAGTGAGGCCGAAGTTGTTTTGCCAGTTGCCCGGATTGTTCCGGATTGAAGCAACCGGACTGTCCAACCTGCTGGCCGAAACATTTCAGGAACGGCGGTTGCAGGCCACGGCGGAGGCGCTGCTGCTGCTCAGCAATGAAAAAGCGCTGGCATCGAGCAAGGAGCATTATCCGCAAAAAATTCAGGATGCCGTGGCCGCCGCCCGAAAGCGGCTCGAAACGCACGGAATAGACTGGCGCGGCGCGCCCATTGAGTGGCGATACGCGCGCATTGCGGAAATCCAGCAAGCCGTTACTGCCGAACTCGCGCCGCCGGGGGAGACGTTCAGCGACAAATTGGACCGCGTGCTCACGCACAAAATCTGGGGCACGCTGATTTTCATTGGCATCATGACACTGATGTTTCAAAGCATTTTCACTTTTGCCCAGGTGCCTATGGACGCATTGCAGGCGGCAGTGGATTGGCTGGGCGGAGTGGTCGGCAAACTGATTCCATCCGGCGATTTGAATTCATTGCTGGTGAACGGTGTGATTGCGGGTGTCGGCGCGGTGATTGTTTTTCTGCCGCAAATCCTGCTGCTGTTTTTGTTCATCGGTTTTCTGGAAGACACGGGTTACATGGCGCGCGCGGCGTTTTTGATGGATCGGCTGATGAGCAAGGTCGGGTTGCACGGCAAAAGTTTCATCCCGATGCTGAGTTCGTACGCGTGCGCAATTCCCGGCATCATGGCCACGCGCACGATTGAAGCGCCCAAGGACCGGCTGGTGACGATTCTGGTCGCGCCCTTGATGAGTTGTTCGGCGCGATTGCCGGTCTACACACTGCTGATTGCGGCGTGCATTCCCGACATAAAAATCCTTGGCTGGTTGAAGCTGCAAGGGCTGACGATGCTGGCGATGTATCTGCTCGGCACAGTGGTGGCGCTGCTGATGGCCTGGCTGTTCAAAAAAACCCTGCTCAAAGGCGAAACGCCGATGCTGATCATGGAACTGCCGTCGTATAAACGACCGTTGTTGCGTGTTGTGCTGAGGCACATGTGGGATCGTTCCCGGCTTTTCCTGCGGCGTGCCGGCACGGTGATTTTGGGAGTCAATATTCTGCTCTGGTTTCTGGCCACGTATCCGAGAACCGAAAACGGGGTGATGGGGAAAGGGAATGATGGAGTGATGGAAAAACAAATTGCGCGCGACGCCAACTCTCCGTCTTCGGCTGAACTCGCGGGCGAAAACCTCCGCAACAGTTTTGCCGGACGAATGGGGCATTTCATCGAGCCGGGCATCGCGCCACTGGGTTTTGATTGGAAGATGGGCATCGGCATCATTTCGTCGTTCGCCGCGCGCGAAGTGTTCGTGAGCACCATGTCCACGGTCTACAACGTCGGCAGCGCGGACGAATCCGAGTCCGGCAAGCAGGCGCTGGCCCAGACATTGCGGATGCAAACGCGGCCGGACGGGTCGCCGCTTTACACACCGTTGCTGGCCGTCACGTTGATGGTGTTTTACGTCTTTGCGCTGCAATGCGCGAGCACGGTGGCGGTGGTGCGGCGGGAGACCAATTCCTGGAAATGGCCGGTGTTCCAGTGGCTTTACATGGGCGCTCTGGCCTGGATTCTGGCATTCATCACCTGGCACGGCGGGCATTGGCTGGGCTGGGGCTGAGGACGACGGCTTAACAACCAACAATTCAACTCCGATAAATCGCGAGCAGGCATCGTACATCGAACATCCAATGAAGTGTAAGCCTGGCCAGGGCCAATATTGGGCGTTGGATGTTGGATGTTTTTTAAATTTTTTATACAAATTCCCCGCTGGCGGTGTCTATGTAATGAAATCGTGAGCGATTGGCGCGAAAATCTGTACACGAAGAAAGCGGCGGAGTTGATTCTCTATGGCCGCGCGCTGGGTCTTAGCCACGGCGAAGCGGAGGATGTCTTGCAGGAAACCTTCCTCGCGCTTCTGCAAAGGCCGGAACCTCCCGTCACGCTTGAACATTATTGCGTGCGCAGCTTCAGAAATCGCGCGCGGAATTACCGGCGCTCTTTGTGGCGGCGGTTGACGCGCGAACTGGAGGCGCGCCGGTGGTTTGAGAAAGGACCGTCGGAAAGTCCGGCGGAGCGCGCCGCGATGCATTGCCTCGCCAAACTGCCAATGGAACAGCGCGAAGTGATTGTGTTGAAAATCTGGCATCGCTGCACGTTCGACGAAATTGGCGAGACGCTGGACATTTCGCCCAACACCGCCGCCGGCCGATACCGCTACGGTTTGCAAAAGATCAAACTCTGTTTGGAAAGGACAACGTATGAAAGAGATGAACTGGCTGGAGACTCAATTAAATTCCTGGGAACCGCGCCGTCCCTCGGCGAGAATTAAACGGCGGCTTTTCCCAACACCGTCCACCAGGCTCAAAGTGGTCATGGCCTTCAACTGGCTTGCCCCCGCAACCGTTTGCATGCTGCTGGCCCTGGCGGTCTTCAAACAGGAAACCAACATTCCTGCCGCCTCACCCCGGCATGATCCTACGGTCGCCATGATGTTGAGCAATCAAAGCTTCGTCGCTTACCTGACCAGAGGCTCGTCGCAGATCGAGCACAATATTTTACCCGCCACTTTTGAATCGACAAACCGCAGTGGTTCCACTTCTACTATTGGTTTTACGCCGTTCACGAAACCAAACGACTGACTTCAAAATGGAAAAGCAAAAACTGAAGAACGCCAAGGGCCAGGCTGTGAAGCCGTCGCCTGCCGCCAAGACGCCTCCACCAGCATCCATACGAGTGCCTCCGCTCTTCCGTAAAATAGACTGGCTGGCACTGGTCATCACCTTTGCGGTGCTTTGGATCGTTTATTTTCTAACGCTGGCGCCGGAGCAAACTCTGGAGGACTCCGGCGAATTGTGCACCGGCTCATTCTACGCGGGCATTCCCCATCCGCCAGGTTATCCTTTTTGGGCGATCTATTCCTGGCTTTGGACGAAACTGTTGGTGGTTGGGAATGTCGCGTGGCGCGTGGAAGTGGGCGAAGCCACCGCCGCCGCCCTGGCCTGCGGCTTGGTGGCCTTCCTGGTTTCACGAGGCAGCAGCATGCTCATGGAAGGAATCGAAGAGTTGCGGAACATGACGGGAAAATGGGAAAACGTCATTTGTATGGTTTCAGGAATTGTCGCGGGCCTGCTGCTTGGCCTCGGGGGCGTCATGTGGAGCGAGTCGGTCGTCATCAATCGAATTTCTCCCTTCGGTGTGCCTTGGATGATGATCGTTCTGCTTTGTCTCCTGAGGTGGATTTACGCTCCGCACCAGCGGGGCTACCTCTATTGCGCCATGTTCTTTTTTGGAATCTGCCTGACCATTCACCAGACCCTGCTCTGCGCGGCAGTGGGCATTGAGGTCGCTGTCGCTGCCACCCAACCCCGGCTGGGTCGCGACCTCTTTCTTGGCAACAGCATCGTTTATGTGCTGGGGTTGATTGCAAATAGCACACACTTCACCAACATGCTCGACACGGCCCCGATGGTGCTGATCCTTTACCACACTGTTGGGCTTGCCTCGATCGCCGCCTGGATTTGGCTGGGTTTTAAGACCAAGGGTCTCGGCACCGAATGGAAGGCGGTTCTTTTGATGGGGCTATTGTGGCTGGCGGGCGCATCATTCTTCTTCTACGAGCCGATTGCGGGCATGACCGATCCGCCGATGCAATGGGGTTATCCGCGTACGGTTGAAGGATTCTTCCACGCGTTAAGCCGCGGCCAGTACGAGAAAGCCAGTCCATCGGACTTTATCCATGATCCAGGTCGTTTCATCGTGCAGCTCGGCATTCTGGTCAGCGATATTGCCACCGAGTTCAATTGGGTTTTGGTGTTCGTTGCGCTGGTGCCGCTGTTGTTTTTCTTCAAAATGCAAAAGCGCGAACGCTCCTGGATCACCGGTCTGGTCGCGATCTATCTTTGCATCGGCGTGCTGCTGATGGTTCTCATGAACACGTCGCCCGACCGCCAGTCGGCGGAGTTGAACAAGGTGTTCTTTATTAGCTCCCACAGCATAATCGCAATCATGATCGGTTACGGCTTGGCGCTTACCGCCGCTTACATGGCAACTCATTTCGTGCGGATACGCGTCGTCGGGATCCTGCTGGGAGTGGTGACCATCGTGCCGGCGCTTATTACACTTTACGATGGCGTGTGCCACACGTTCTACGGCGACGCCGGCTTGTTGTCATACATACTCATCCTGCTCCTGTATTTCTGCCTGGCCGCCGCCTTCGTTCTTGCCGCCCTGGCGGGACAGTGCCTGGTCAAAATCCGTGACACCTCCGTTCTCCCTCAGGAAAGCGACCGGTCGTATTTTCTGGTATTAATCATCGCGGCGGCGGTTTTCCTTGGCACGGCCATCATTATGGTTTTCTTCCGAAACGACAGCTTGAGTTTCGCGCAATTTTGTGCGGCCTTGGGCCGGGTCTTTGCTCCGAATCAATACAGCCTCCCGGCCATGGCGGGATTGCTGATCGTGGGCATCGCCGTGACCTTCCTTGGCAGTCTGTTGATTTACCGGCAGCGCGCCCCGCTGGCGATCACCTTGGGACTTTTCGCCCTCATCCCGCTGGCCTCTGGTTTGTCCCACTGGGCGCACAGCGAACAACGGAATCACTGGTTTGGTTACTGGTTTGGACACGACATGTTCACCCCACCGTTCGTTGCGCCGGATGGCCAGTTCAGCTACGACGCCAAATTGCGCGAACAGGCGATGAAAGGTCCCAACGGTGATCTGGTTTATCCTGAGATGACCAAGGACACGATCCTTTTTGGCGGCACCGACCCCGGCCGTTTTTGTCCCACTTACGCGATCTATTGTGACAGTTTCATTCCGCACGATTGCCAGCCTGCCCAAGACCAGAACTTTGACCGCCGGGACGTTTATCTTATCACGCAAAATGCCCTGGCCGACGGCACTTATCTCGATTACCTCCGCGCGCAGTATTTTCGCAGCCAGCAGATAGACCCGCCCTTTTTCAGCGAACTCGCTCGCACCCTGCTCAAGGATCAGCCATACGTAACAAATCTGCTGGCCCGCATCGTTTCACCGCTGGATTGGATTTTTGAAGCTCGCGGTGCCCACATAGAAAAACGCTGGCGCGTCTCCACCTCGTGGTTCACCGGCAAGGATTTCACCAACCTGCCAGCCTTGGTGGCTAAATTGCGCCCCAGTGACAAACAAGACCCGCTCTCCCAGTGGCTCTTTCAGAGCCTCGGCAAACCGGCTCAAGACTTGATCACCGGCAAGGGCAATGAAAGCCAGTTGCGCATGGCGCTGACTGCTGACTTGAACCATTTGCTCGAAACTGACACGATTTACGACACCAGCCGGTTTGCCCGGGTGAAGCTTTCGGATTACCTTCAACAGTTCCTGGCGCAAAATCCCCAGAGCGACACTCGCATTCGCTTGAATCGGCTGCTGCTCGAAGCTGCTTATCCGGACGAAATTGCCAAAAGCTCCGGAGGGGTTTATCCGGACCGCGAGATTTACATTCCGAGTCCTGAGGATTCGCAACGATGCTTCCAGGATTATATGGAAGACGTGCAACACCGGATGCAGCTTGGCCAGATGATCCCCGGCGAGGATGTGCATGTTGATCCCAGTGGAAGAATGCAGGTTAGCGGCCAGGTTGCCGTGATGATGATCAACGGTTTGTTGTGCAAAGTCATTTTCGATCATAATCCGAAAAACGAATTTTTCATCGAGGAAAGTTTCCCGTTGCCATGGATGTATCCGTATGAAATGCCCTTCAGCATCATCATGAAAATCAACCGCAAACCTCTGCCGGAACTCCCCGATGAGGTCTTTAAGCGGGATCACGCTTTTTGGAGCAAGTATTCCGACCGGCTCATCGGCAACTGGATCACTTATGACACCTCGGTTTCCAACATCGTGGATTTCATTGAAAGGGTCTATTTGCGCCACAATTATGCCGGCTTCCAGGGCGACCTCAAATTTGTGCGCGACGACCAGGCGCAAAAGGCGTTTTCCAAACTGCGCAGCTCCCAAGCCGGTGTTTATTCTTGGCGTTTGGGTCCGCAATGCCCGGATGAGTATCGCCAAAAAACCGCCGTCGGAACGCAAGCGCTGGTCCGCGAGACCGATTTCGCATGCAAACAAGCGTTTGCCTTTTGCCCCTACAGTCCGGAAGCCGTCATTCGTTACGTCAATTTTTTGCTTCAGTATGGTCGTATAGACGACGCGCTTCTCGTCGCCCAAACCTGTCACAAACTTGACCCGTACAATGATCAGGGGAAGGTGCTCGTGAAACAGTTGGAGGATATCAAAAACCAATCCGCAAACCGCGCCCAGATCGAAACCCAGGTGCAGCACATGGAAAATGAAGCGCGGACGAACCCGGGCAATCTTCCAAACGTCCTGTCCCTCGCCGGCATCTACATTCAAATGCAACAAACCAATCGGGCCATTGAACTTTTTGATCGTGCGTTGGCCAACCCGCATATTACTTCCAACGAAGCCGGTTTCATTGCCCAGAAATATGTTGAATTGGGCAACCTGACCAAACTGGAAGAAGTCCTCCAAAAAATCGTCACCCTCGTCCCCGACCAGCCCGAACCCTGGTATGATATCGCCGCGCTCGATGTCGTGATGGGCAAGCCAGACCAAAGCTTCCCGAACCTGCGCAAATCACTTGACCTCAGCGCCCAGCGGCTCAAGGGCAACCCCACCGCGCGCGACCTGCTGGCCGAGGTGCGGAAAGACCCACGCTTTGATTCGGTGCGGAACACACCCGAGTATCAAAAAATAGTTCCGCCCTATTGACCAATTTCAAATCTCAAGTTTGAAATTCCCAACGCCGGGTTGCCGGCCACGTCTCAGTTGCCGAAGGACAGCCAATCCGCTAACTTGACACCCCGGCAACATTTATGTCGGGATCATTGTATGAAGAAATCGGAGTCAGACAAAAAAAACTGGGAGGCCAGGGCCGCCGCGACTCAGCCGCCGCCGGCCAATGTTCCCGTCGTGGCCGAACTCACGCCGGAGCAACTCGAAGAACTAAAAACTCGCGCCGCCAAGGCGGACGAGCATTGGGACCGCCTCCTGCGCATTGCCGCCGATCTCGAAAATTTCAAAAAACGCGCCGCGCGCGAGCGCATCGAGGCTGCTCAATCTGCCAACGTCGCGCTTCTGCTAAAACTGCTGCCCGTGCTCGACCATTTTGAAATGGCGCAGGCCACCACGCAAACCGCGGAAGCCCCGCAAAGCGGAATTGCATCCTTGCAGGCCGGCATCACCATGATTCAGCAGCAACTCAAAGGCGTTCTCGCTGAGACTGGTCTTGAAGAAATTGATGCCAATGGCAAACCGTTCGATCCGATGCTGCACGAGGCCGTTTCGCAATTGGAAACCGACGACGCGCCCGAAGGGCAGGTCGTCCAACAAATTCGCAAAGGTTACAAATTGCGTGACCGCCTGCTGCGACCGGCGGCGGTCGTTGTCGCCAAAAAACCTTCTGCGCCCCCCGCAGCCTGAGCCATGCCCAAGCGCGATTATTACGAAGTGCTCGGCGTCAGTCGCAACGCCGGCGATGAAGAAATCAAAAAGGCTTATCGCCGGCTGGCCGTCAAATTTCATCCGGACAAAAATTCGGGCGACAAAACCGCCGAGGAAAAATTCAAGGAAATCGGCGAGGCCTACGAGGCGTTGAGTGATCCGCAAAGGCGCGCCGCCTACGATCAATACGGCCACGCGGCATTCGATCCGCGGGCGCGGGCCGGCCGCGGATTCGGCGGCGCCGGCGGCTTTCATGATCCGTTCGAAATCTTCCGCGAAGTTTTCGGCAGCGGAAGCATCTTCGAAAGTTTTTTTGGCGGCGGCCGGGACCCGTCGCAACCGCAGCGTGGCGGCGACCTGCGTTATGATTTGGAAATCACACTGGAAGAGGCTGCGCTCGGCTGCGAGAAGGAAATTTCCGTGTCGAAACTCGACCGTTGTGATGCGTGCAATGGCTCCGGCATGGAGCACGGCTCAAAAATCCGGACGTGCTCAACCTGCGGCGGACGCGGGCAGGTGCTCACGTCCCGCGGCATCTTTAGCATCGCGCAAACATGCCCGCATTGCAAAGGCGCGGGACGCATTTTGGAAAAACCGTGCAAATCCTGCCACGGCGAGGGAAAGCGCGAACACGGTTCCAAAATCAAACTCCGCATTCCGCCGGGTGTGGACGCGGGTGCGCGCCTGCGTTCCCCCGGCAACGGCGAAGCCGGCTTTCGCGGCGGGCCGCCGGGCGATCTTTACGTCGTGTTGCATGTCAAGGCGCATGAAATATTCCAGCGCGACGGCGACGACCTGCTATGCGAAGTGCCGGTCAGTTTTGTTCAGGCGACTCTCGGCGCGGAAATTGAAGTGCCCACGCTCGATGGCCGGGCCACCATTAAGATTCCTGTCGGCACGCAACCGGGTACGACCTTTCGTATCAAAGGCAAAGGCGTGAAAAATCTGCAGGGCTATGGCCACGGCGATTTGCACGTCCGCGTTCAGGTCGAAGTTCCGACGCGCTTGAACCACGAACAAGAAGCCAAATTGCAGGAATTCGCTGAATTGTGCGGCGAAGACGCCAACCCCATCAGCAAAAGTTTTTTTGAAAAAGCAAAAAAATTGTTCCAATGAATTCTGTAGGAGACGAGGTAACGAGTCTCTGACTGAACTCACGGAAAAAGAGTGAGACTCCTCACGTCGTCTCCTCCAATTCAACAAATGCATCGTTTCTACCTGCCGCCCGAACGTTGCGCCGGCGCCGCCCTCCGTCTCGACGGACGCGAGGCGCATCACGCGCTGCATGTTTTGCGTTTGAAGCGCGGCGAACTCATCACCGTTTTGGACGGCGTCGGAAATGAATTTCTTTGTGCGGTCGAAACCAGTTCGCGCAATGCCGTCACGCTTTCCGTGTCGCTGAAAAATTTCACGCCACCCCTGCCCTGCTCCATCACGCTGCTGCAAGCCGTGCCCAAGGGGAAAATCATCGAAAGCATTATTCAAAAGGCCGTTGAACTTGGCGCGCGGCGCATCGTGCCGCTGCTGACCGAACGCGTGGTGACGCAACTCGACGAAGAAGACGCCGCAGACAAGCGTAAGAAGTGGCAGCAAGTGGCGATTGAAGCCATCAAGCAGTGCGGCGCGGCGTGGCTGCCGCAAATTGAAGCGCCAACGACTATCGAAAATTTTCTGGCATCTTATCGTAGCGGCGGTCGGCAGACCGCCGGACTTGTCGGGGAAAACGAAAAGTGCGGCTCTCTTCCGAAAGCCGCTACGCCGACGCATTTTGAACTGGCATTGGTAGGTTCCCTCCAAAAGGAACGCCATCATCCACGTGAATGCTTGAGCGGGTTTCAGGCGAAGCACGGACGGTTACCGCAAAGTGTCGGCGTTTGGATTGGGCCGGAAGGCGATTTTACGCCTGAGGAACTGGAAGCGATCCAAGCGTCGGGCGCGCTGCCGATTTCACTTGGCCGTCTGGTTTTGCGCGTCGAGACCGCGGCGATTTACTGCCTCTCGATTTTGAATTACGAATTGAATTCCGTGGTGGAGTCCAAGCTCTAACTTGCCATCACAAACCAGCTGAAGCCCGAACTTCAACTCCCACGCGTTAAACCAAGACCAGCGTTCCACCGATGGCGCGCCTTACCTTGATTGCACCAACACCCGGAAGGCGCGGCCCAGATGTTCCGGATGCGTGAGGGTTTGAAACTGGCGCGCCCGGGCGGGAGTCCATCCGTCTTCGCTTCCGCCTCCGTCAGACTTCGGCGAAACAAGTTCGCTAAAAGATTTTTCCCGCAAAGTCTTTTCCAAAATCCGCGTCAGGAATTGCGATTGCGTCGAAAAAATCTCCGTTCTCAATCCCACGGATTCGCCGGCGGACTGGATGACGGAAAAATTGACATGCGCGGTGAGGTCCTGTCCCCCGACGTTCGCCAAAAGGTCGTCGCTGACATGATGACGAAAATAAGCGCGCAGCGTCCCGCGCGGACGACTGGGTGAAAACAGTTCGTCGGCAGTTAAACCGTAATCAATCGTCATCAGTTTTCCACGTTCCAAAATGCCGGCAGCCTCACGCCACCAGCTTTCGGCGGCAGGACAGGTTTCGATGGTGTAGCCGTCAGGCAAAACGGCCAAAAGCGAAGATGGAAGATGGAAGATGGAAGATGGGGAATTTTCAAACGTGCCCCTCGCCCCGGCCCCGTAAAGGGGCGTGGCCCCACGGGGCTTTACGCCCTCTCCCCCGCTCCGCGGGGCGAGGGTGTCAGGAATCCGTGCCCATACGAATTTTTCGCCGTCAACCGCCACGCCCCATTCGAACCACTTTTTGTTTTGAGCGTCCCACCCAAGCCGGTGGACTGGCATGGCGTCAAGGAGTTCGTTGCTGAAAATGACGCCGCGCAGCGGCGGGTGACAAGTGGCAGGTGACGAGTGGCACATTCGCTCCTGAAGCAGCGATTGAAAGCCGGCAAACCAGCGAACACGCGGTACGAACTCACGCAAAGTTTCACCCTGCCATTCCTGCCGGCGGGCTGAAGGCTCGATGATCCAGTATTCGATCTGGTCGAGCAGTTCCGGTCGGTTGGATTGCAACCAAGTCAGGATGTCCCTGGCCAGTTGGCCATCATGGGCGCCGGCCTCGACAATTTGGACTGTGGACCATGGACTATGGACTTGGTCCTCCAGCCATTCGGCGAATTGAAACGCGAGCAACTGGCCGAACAATTCACCGACGCCGACGCTGGTGTAAAAATCACCGTGCCGGCCGGGATTGTCTTTTTTCGTTTCATAATATCCATGAACAGGACAGTAGAGGGCGAGTTCCATGAAACGCGCAAATGACAAAACCCCGCGCTGGGCGGCTTCGCGGCGGATGATTTCAAACAGGTTGTTCACGGCTTGCGTTTGGCGCGGCGCTAGCTACATTTTTTGCAAACAAGAACTTATGGCCAAAATAGATGCGTTTTTCAACCTGATGTTTGAACAAAAGGCGTCCGACTTGCACATGACCTCCGGCAATCCGCCCATGTTGCGCATCAACGGCGAGCTTCAGCGCGTGGATTATCCGCCGCTGGAAAATGACTCGCTCAAGACCATGCTCTACGAAACCGCGCCGGATTACAAAATCAAACAATTTGAAGAGACGGGCGACGTGGATTTTGGCTACGAAATTCCGAACATCTCACGTTTCCGTGTTAATTTTTATAATCATAGAAACGGAATTGCCGCGGCGTTCCGGCAAATTCCCAGCCGCGTGCTTTCGTTTGAAGATTTTGAAAAACTGGAGGCGCCGCTGCCGCCGGTGCTCAAAAAATTCACCATGCTTCATCAGGGCCTAGTCCTGGTCACCGGGCCGACCGGCTCCGGCAAATCCACGACCCTGGCGGCGATGATAGATTATGCGAACAGAAATCGCAAAGACCACATCATCACCCTGGAAGACCCGATTGAATTCGTCCACGAAAGCAAAAGTTGCCTGGTAAACCATCGGGAAGTCGGAGTCCACACCAAATCATTTTCCGCGGGCCTTCGCGGCGCGTTGCGTGAAGACCCGGACGTCATCCTCGTCGGTGAAATGCGCGACCTTGAGACCATCGAGCTGGCCATCACCGCCGCCGCCACCGGCCACCTGGTCTTTGGCACATTGCACACGCAAAGCGCCTCCAAAACGGTTGACCGCATCATTGACGTCTTTCCGGCGGACCAGCAAAACAAAATCCGCCAGACGCTTTCCGAGGCATTGAAAGGCATTGTGGCGCAGACCTTGTTCAAGCGCACGGACAAGAAAGGGCGCATCGCGGCGTTTGAAATTTTGGTCTTCAACACCGCCGTCGCCAACCTCGTGCGGGAAGGCAAAACGCACCAGCTTCCCGGCATGATTCAAGTCGGCAAGAAAATCGGCAATCAACCGATGGATGATCATATCATGGAGCACGTGCGCATGAAACGCATTTCGCCGGAAGACGCTTATGACAAGGCGCTGGACCGGAAAAAATTCCGCTCCTTCCTCACCCATCCACCGGAAGACGACGATGCCTCTTGATTTATGCGACGCCCTGAATTGGATCAAGTTCTGACGACGATGCTGGCTTCACAGCGTGAGATTTCCGATCTTTTGTTCACGGTGGATCGCCCGCTGCAAGTCGAGGCTTACGGTGAACTCAAACCGGTGACGCTCGACCCGCCCATCGAAAAGCTTACTCCGTTTCAAACCGAAACCATCGCGCTGAACATCATTGGCGACAATCTTTGGCAGATTGAAGACCTGTTGCGCCACGGGTCGTGCGATGCTTCCTACGCGCTTTCAGACAAGACCCGCTTCCGTGTCAACGTATTCGCGCAACGCGGAAATTATTCCATCGTCTGCCGCCAGCTTAATGCGACCATCCCCACTTTGGATCAATTGAAGTTTCCGGAGATTTTCAAGGAAATTCCAAAGGAAAAAACCGGCCTGGTGCTGGTCACCGGGGCCACCGGTTCCGGCAAATCCACCACGCTGGCCGCCATTCTAAACGAAATCAACGGATCCAAACCCGTCCACATCGTCACTTTGGAAGACCCGGTTGAATATGTCCATACGCACAAAGAGGCGACTTTCAACCAGCGTGAATTGGGCATTGATTTTGATTCTTACGTCAACGGTTTGCGCGCCGCGTTGCGCCAGGCGCCGAAGGTCATTCTCGTCGGCGAAATGCGCGATCAGGAAACGGTGAAGATCGCCTTGAGCGCGGCGGAAACCGGCCACCTGGTCCTCAGCACGCTGCACACAATCAATGCGGGCGAAACGATCAACCGCATTCTGGGCATGTTTGAGCCGGATGAGCAGGAACAAATCCGCGTGCGCCTGGCTGACTCGTTGCGCTGGGTGGTCAGCCAGCGGTTGGTGCCCAAAGTCGGCGGCGCGGCGCGATTTGCGCTGCTCGAACTCATGGGCTCGAATCTCCGCACCCAGGAAGCCATCCGGCTGGGTGAAAGCGAAGGTAAAACCTTTTATGAAATTATCGAGGCCAGTTATCCCTTCGGCTGGCGGACGTTCGACCATGCCTGCATGGAAGCTTTTGAACAAGGCACCATCTCGGAGGAAACCGCCCTGCTCTACTGCACCAAACGCAGCGTGATTTCCCGTGCCATTGACAACATCAAAAAATCGCGCGGCGAAATGACCACCACCGGTGGCTCCTTGCGCATGAAAACGGCTCCGGACGCCGCGCCGCCCGTCCTCAAAATCAAGTAACCATGAACGGCTCATTCGATTTCGTCAGTACTGAGGACAAACCGGCCTTGATCGCCTTTTCCACGCCCGAATGGCTGGAGACCGCGAAGACCGCGTTGCAGGAGCTTGGCTACAAAGTCCACACCGCCGCCACGCACAGCGATTTTCTCGTGCGCTTCGGCCAGGCGCATTATCAAGTTGTCGTCGTCGAGGAACTTTTTGGCGCGAACACCATTGACGAAAATCTCACGCTCAAGGCGCTGCAAACCATGCCCGTCAACCAGCGCCGTCATGCCACGATCATTTTGTTCGGCGGCTCGTTCCAAACCTTCACGCCCATGGAAGCCTTCAAGTACAGCGTTCATGCCGTCATCAACAGTTCGGAAATGTTTTTGCTCAAGCAACTGGTTGAAAAGGCCGTGGCCGACAACGAACTGTTCCTGCACAGCTTTCGCGAAGTCCAAACCCGCGTCTTTACCAGCGGCAATCGCTTGTAATGCTCCGTATTGACTCACGGATAAAGGTTGCCCGGAGCTGGAGCCAGTGACGGTTAACTTTTCTGAAATTTTCTTTGTCTTACACGAAATGAAGGTTTAAAGTCGCTCCTGAATTTAGGAGAAACCGGGCTAAAATCTTATGAAAAAGACGCAGGCGGTTTCAGCGGGGATTGCGTTTGTTCTCGCAGTTGGTTTCATTTTACACGCCCAAACAACGACCATATCCATTCAATCATTACGGTCGGCGTCAGCCGGTGATTTGGGGGTGATGTTGCAGGCGATGGAAGCCACGACCCCGTTGTCGGCGGAATCAGTTCCACAGGGCGCCACGTTCTGGTCCGCCCAAAATATCAATTTTTCTCCGCTACCATCAAACATCAATAATCTGCCGGCATGGAATTTAGGTGGTGGTAACTGGCTTCTGGCGGACCAGGATTTCGACTATGCTGCCTTGGAACAGCAAAATACGACCATGCACCTGCTGTCCAAGGCGGCGGACTTGGAAGTGGAAGGCGATGAAGAGGCCAGTTCCAGCAGTTATACGATTGACACTAATGGGCTGTATCTGGAGGTCGCGGGTGTCAGCAACGGTTCGGCTTGGTTCAATCTGCACAACGCCAGCAATCAGGTTTATGCCATCTGGAGCACGACCAATCTGCTGGCAAACTGGAATGTGGAAACGGAAATGTGGCCGACGAATCCGGCGATGCTGCCCTTCACGGTGCCGACGCTGGAGCGGCAGAATCTGTTTGTGCGGGCGGAGGACTGGACGGACGTTGACAGCAATGGTGATGGCATCCCCGATTGGTGGATATGGATGTATTTCGGGACGCTGGATTTATCGGCCACCAATCTGGACAGTCAGGGCAACACGCTCCTGCATGATTACCAGAATGGGCTTGACCCGAACATCATTCAATTTTCGTTGCAGTTCACGAACAATTATTTCAACACGAGCATGGCAAACGGCGCGATTACCCTTTTAGGCGGCGTGCCTTCTTATATTGCCGTACTGGTCAATGACCCGAATCTGGCCAACGCGAACTGGCAGTCTTACAGTTCAAATGTCGTTGTCTCGTTGAACGCCGGCGATGGCGCTTATGAAGTTTGGGTTGGTTTGAAAGGGCTGCCGCAGGATGCCTACCAAACATGGCACGGATTTCACCTGATACTGGACACGGTGCCGCCAACCATCATTATCACCAATCCTGCTGCCGGGGTTGTTTCCCAGCCGATGATTCAAGTGCAGGGTTATGCCAATGAAGCATTAAGCAGCCTGACCTTCGATGTCAGCAACGCCGCGGGCCTTTGGACGAACCAAACCGGTTACATCACCAGCCGCTATTACGACCTCAACCTGCTGGAGTTCACCACCAACTGGTTTCAGTGCTATGACATTGTTCTGACCAACGGATTAAACACCGTCACACTCCACACCACCGACTTGGCGGGCAATGTGACCAAGACCAACGTCAACTTCACGCTGGATTATTCCAGCGACACAACGCCGCCAGTTTTGACGATGATCTGGCCGCAGGATGGGACGGCTATTGGCGGGAGCAGTTTCACCTTGCAGGCGCAAGTGGATGACAATACAGCCACCGTCACGGCCCAGATCGTGGATGCCAACGGCGACACGAACATGGTTCAAGGCTTGGTGGAACGGAGCGGGCTGGTTTGGATTCAAAATCTGCCACTGGCAACCGGCACGAATACGCTGACCGTCACCGCCACGGATGCGGCGGGCAACACGTCCGTGACCAACCTCGCTTTGGTTCAAAGCACTGTGACCGTCAGCATGAACCTGCTTTCCAGTGACCAGCAAAATCAATGGCCCGTAACGGTGACTGGAATGGTGAGTGATCCGAGTTGCGCCGTCACGGTCAACGGCGTGCCGGCGCAAGTCAACTCCGATGGCACATGGGAGGCGGATGATGTGCTGGTGAGTCCCACTGGTGTGGCAAGTTTTGACGTGGAGGTTTATTCGGGCAACGCTTCCAGCCTGGCTGCTTCCCGAAAGTCAAATTCGTTGGTTCATGCCAACGATGCGGGAACTGATAATTCCATTGCCTCACAAATGCTGAACCAATTGCAACAGGCCACGGTGGTTGCGTCGGATTACAGCGGGGTTGGATATTACGTATGGACGACTAATGCGAATGACATGGGGCAGTCCAACGGTTATTTTCAGGATGAGACCTTGATTTGGGATTACGTGTCGGGCGGGACTTGGAACTATTCGGATAGTTTTGGTCCTGCGTCAGGGGTCATGCCTTCGGTTGAAGATGGGATTCATAGCTATGGCTGGTTGTTCAGTCCAACCTTCGAATACGCCGCTTTGGATGACGCCAACTATCGGCGGATCGTTCAGACCAAAGTCATGATTGCTCGGCAAGGCATGGTGCCATTGGCAACGACGCAGACAACGCAGACATATCTTGTCTGCGCCTGCGCGGCGGGCTTTTCCCAGCCGATCCTGCCTGGCAGCAGGGAGGATTTTGTCAATCAAGATTATTTCTTTAACTTCATTAACGTAGGCATTTGGAATCAGCAATGGTATGCCGGTGATGTGCCGTTGCCGCCGGAATGGTTCCAAATCAATGGCCAGACTTTGGTCAACACCGGCCAAACCAATGCCGACGGTTCGGTTTGGGGAATGACGTCGGTGCAAGGTCCGGCCGGTGCGGCTGTGGATGTGACACCCACCCTCATTTCCAGTATTTCATCGACGGGCATGGATTACACCTTTCTGGTGAAAGCGAGTAAACTTTATCCGCCGGCGGTGGACGCCAATCGAGATGGCAACATCACCTTTGATACTGCTGGCCAAGCAAACCCCGACCAGACCAGCGCCGCCAAGCCGTATCGGTTCTGGGTCAACAATGACCATGATGGTTATGACGGTTCCATTGACGATTACGACGATTTGGACCCGTCCAGGCAAACGGATGCGCAAAGTTTCTCAATTACCTGCACCAGGGATTTGGAGGATTACACGCGGCTTTGGATCAATACGCAGGGACTCACCGAAGACTTGCAAAATGGCAATCTGCTGCTGGCGCTGGAATGGAAGAGCGCGCTGGAATGGAAGAGCGCGCTGGACGACCCGCAAATGCAATTATTTCAAGCAGCGGAAACCGATGGCGGTTCGCTTTACCTGACTGACGCGAATGCAGCCGCGCAACAGGTGGCTTCACCTTACGGGACGCGCATCATTGAGTGGCGGCACTTGAATACGCTGACCAAATACAATCCGTTCATTTTCCCGGCGAGTTTTTGGTCGAACATCTCCACCAACCAGCCGGTGGCGTATCTGCTGTTCGATGCCGTGAGCCGGGGCAGCGGGAAGCTGGTGGTTTCGATTTACAAGAACGACGGGGAAACCAAACTTGCGGAAAGCCAGCCACTTTATTTGAAATTGCAGGACGTAAAGGAAATGTATGAACGCTGGACGGTGGATAACAATGGTGCCGTAGCCACAACAGCCAGTCTTGCGCCGGGATATTCCTACGACTCGACGATTAAAGCGGAGAATAACTACATTCTGTTTGTGCATGGCTGGAATCTGGCACCGTGGGAGCGCGATGCGTTTGCGGAAACCGCATTCAAGCACCTCTACTGGCAGGGCTACAAAGGGCACTTCGGCGCGTTCCAATGGCCGACAGAATATGGATTCTCAGGAATCATCAGTGTCATTACCGATGCGCACAACTACGACAACAGCGAGTCCAACGCGTGGGCGTCTGCAGCGGGACTGCTTGGCAAATTGAACGATTTGAACGCCGCATTTCCCAATCACATCTATCTAATGGCCCACAGCATGGGCAACGTGGTTGCCGGTGAAGCATTAAAGCAGGCAGGTACAAACCTTCCAATAGTGAATACTTACGTCGCGATGCAAGCAGCAGTGCCGGCGCATTGTTACGACCCAGCAACTCCCAATCGTGTGGCCCCTATTTTACCGAATTGTTACGCGAATTATTGGACGAACGGCGCGCCCGGTTATTTCAACGGCACAGCAGGGGCGAGAAATTACATCAATTTTTACAACCAGCAGGATTGGGCATTGGGCTGGTGGAACACCGACCAAAATTATAAGCCGGATACTGGTTATGGATATGACGAGCCGACAGACACGTTTCTGCGCGGAACACTTTGGTTAAGGCCGCTTTATTTCCCGACCAACAGGTATGAAATTTTTGCCTATGCTGATCCCGCGCCATGTTTCGCGCTCGGGGCGCAGGCAAATGTGGACGGAGCGTTTCAAGGTCAACAGATAGATTTACATGCAATATTCAGCTTCGGCGACCAGCACAAAGATCATAGTGGCGAATTTAATTCGGATAACATGAATAGATGGTCTTTCTGGCAACAATTTCTCTTATCAACAAAACTGACAGGACCCAAATGAAAAAGAATTTGGTTTGGCTAATTTTATTATTCATGGTGGTAGTAATTGTGGTGCTTGTGTTCTACAAATCCAGCAAGCTCCCTCTCCCCGCATCAGAAGCAAGATTGCCTTTTCAAGAAAAACCTGTTTCGACAAATTACTCGTTACCAAACCAGCAGACACAACCCCGGCCATTTACGTCTAATCAAGTAGTCCAACAAGCCAATCAGACTGCGGCTTCAAGAACTGAATTTCTTAAACGTGAATTGGAATCAAAAAATGTTCCCGTTAGTTTTTATGGCCGGGTGGTAGATCAAGAAGGGAATGGGATAGCTGGCGTCAAAATTTTAATGCACGTTCGGCAGTGGCATCTTGATACCACGGTAGACCGTTGGGGAAACAAATTCCCGAAATTTGAACGTGTCACTGATTTAAGCGGGAACTTTTCCCTTGAGGATACGACCGGGGATAGTTTGAGTATAGAATCAGTATCTAAAGAAGGCTATCGTCTTTCACCAAAAGCCCCGAATATATTTGGCTACGGTTCTGGGAATGTGCCCGCCCCATTTCATCCCGACCCACAAAATCCGGTCATCATTCAGATGTGGAAACTCGGTGAACCGGCGAATTTGATTTCTCACAGGACTCTCTTTGGCTTTGAACCAGACGGTCGCATTTATACGCTCGATTTGATAGCCGACCAGAAGATTGCGAGCGGGAATGTCAACGGCGACTTGCGCGTCCAATTTCAACGTCAATCTATACTCAAGCCAAAGGAAAAATATCCTTGGGCATTAGAAATTTCTGCCGTTGATGGCGGGCTAGCGGAAACAACTGATGAATTTGAATACGTTGCGCCGGAAAACGGCTATCAGCCGAAAATTTCGTTTCAAACGAATTCCATTTCCCCCAAAGCCATGCCTGACATAACAAGAGACTACTATTTCACTTCAAGGAACGGCCAGGTTTATGGCGTGGTATCCATGCAATTTTTTTCGGACTATAATGGTCAAAGCGCGATCCTTGTTAATTCTCGTGTAAATCCAAATGGCTCACGAAATTTACAACCTTGAACCAACCGGCTTGTTTTCACACGGAACCCTTATTTTAACGCTGCTCTATTTTTCGACCAACACGTACGAGATTTTTGCCTATGCTGATCCCGCGCCATGTTTCGCGCTCGGCGCACAGGCGAATGTGGGCGGAGCGTTTTTAAAAGCTGGAGTTTCTCAACAAACCGATTTGCATGCCGCGTTCGGATTCGGCAACCAGCACAAAGACCACAGCGGTGAATTCAACTCTGACAACATGAGTCGCTGGCAATTTTGGGATTCGCTATTATTCACGGATTTCGGATTTACGAGATAAACACAATGAAAACAAAATTCTGGATATTAATTTCGGTTTTGGCATTAGCGATAATAGCAGCCGCGCTTTGGCGGCGACCCAGACACACGATTGTTCCAACACCGTCACAAACAACAATCCGATTCAGCAATGCGTCTGATAATGTCTCACACGTGAAAGGGTCAGTCCTAGAAAAATGACAAAATGTGGCAACCAATAGCAGGGCAAATGCCACCTATTTAAAAACGGTACCGAAGCAGCTTCACGTTACCTCACGGCCTGCAACTATAAGGGCAGGACAGCTTTCACTTATCATTCCGAACGCTTCAACACACGGGCCACCCACATCCAGCGCTGTCCCGGCCAACCACAAGGCAGCTTCGACGAGCATCGCTCAAAGCAACTCTGCGAAACACAGGCTCGCCCATACCGAAATGCGATGGATGCAGGTTAGACCACGATTCGCGACAGCGAAGAATTCAATTTGGGGCACCCATCTTGTGGCGGGCTTGGGAAGCCAAACGCGACCGCATCCGGCTCTGTGGATTTTAGGATTGGCAGGCTTTGAATTTTCTGTCAATCAATCCGCCGTCGCCTTGCTTTGCCGGATTGCCGGCCAATGCGTGTACAAAGAGAGATTGAATTCATTTCGACATGACTCGCCTCGACCAGGCACTGGTTGAACGCGGCCTTTGCGAAAGCCGCGAACGCGCCAAACGCGCCATTCTTGCCGGCCAGGTCCGCATCAATGCCCAGTCCGCGCACAAGCCCAGTGACTCCGTCAAACCCGATGACCGGCTCACTCTGGATGCGGAAGAGAAATTCGTCAGCCGCGGCGGCCACAAACTGGAACACGCCCTGCGCCATTTTCAACTGGATGTCGCCGGACTCGTGGCGCTCGACCTGGGCGCGTCCACCGGCGGATTCACCGATTGTTTGTTGCAACACGGCGCGGCGAAAGTTTTTGCCGTGGACGTTGGCCGGGGGCAATTCGCCTGGAAGCTCCGGCACGACCCCCGCGTCGTCGTCATGGAGAAGACCAACGCGCGCCATCTGACCGCGGCGCAATTCCCACCGCCATTCACCCCGGCCGATCTGGCCGTGATTGACTGCTCGTTTATTTCGTTGCGAAATATTCTGCCCGCCGCCATTGCATTATTGCGGCCCAATGGCAAAATTGTCGCGCTCATCAAACCGCAGTTTGAAGCCGGCAAAGCCGAAGCCGACAAGGGTCGCGGCGTCATCAGCGACCCGTCGGTGCATGAGCGCGTGCTCAATGAGCTGCGGGAATTCGTCCGCGCGCAACCCGGGTTGCGCTGGCAGGGCGTGGTGGAATCACCGTTGCTCGGACCGGCGGGCAACAAGGAATTTTTGGCGCTGATTGAAAAAACAAGCTGACAAAATCAAACGCGTCGGTCTCATCGGCAATTTCGATAAAGCCGCCTGTGCCGACAGCGTTCGCAAGGCCGCGCGACTTATTCAACGTGCCGGACGAAAGGTGTTGTGCGACGCCGGGACCGCCCGGCTGGCCGGATTGAAAAATTCCGTGTGCGGCGACGCCGCTGCGCTGGCGCGCGAAGTGGACCTGCTGCTGGTGTTTGGCGGCGACGGTACGATGCTGCACGTCGCCCGCGAAATCGCTGGCTCGTCCACGCCGATGCTCGGGGTCAATATCGGCGGCCTTGGCTTTCTCACCGCCGTGCCGTCGGATGAAATGACCCGCGCTCTGGCGCGCGTCTGGCGCGGTGAATTCAAATACGAATCCCGCGTTTTGATCGAAGTCGGCGGCCGCTGCCAGGGACGGCGGATTCATGAAACCGCGCTCAATGACATTGTGGTCAGCCGCGGCGGGATTTCACGACTCATCAAACTTGACGTAAGCGTGGATGGCGAACTGGTCGCACGCTACCACGGTGATGGATTAATCATCAGTTCGCCCACGGGTTCAACGGCGTATTCGCTGGCGGCGGGCGGCGCCATTGTTTTGCCCACCGCCGAAGTGTTTGCCCTCACACCGGTTTGTCCGCACACGCTGTCAAATCGTCCGCTCATTTTACCGCTGGCTTCCACCATTCGCGTCAAGGCCATCAGTTCGCCACCAGCAACGATTTTGAGCGCGGACGGACAGTTCGTCGCCGAGCTTGGCGCAGGCGATGAGGTGACGATTCGACGCAGCCGGGGCACGGTCCGGCTGATGCATCTGGCGGACAGTTCGTTTTGGGAGGCGTTGCGCCGCAAACTGCAGTGGCGCGGAGCCTATTTGTGAAATGAAAAAACAAGTCGAGAGCCGAAAGTCGAGAGTCGAGGGCGCAAAATCACGCCTGCATCCCTACTTTCGTCACCCGCCACTCGCCACCCGCCACCCGCCACCCGCCACCTGACCATGGTTCGACTTAAAGACATAGCCCGGTATGCGGGCGTCTCGGTGATGACGGTCTCGAAGGCGTTGCGCGACGAGCCGGATGTGTCGGCGGCCACGAAGGCGCGCATCAAGTTGCTGGCGCAACAAATGGGTTACGTACCCGACTCTTCGGCGCAAGGGCTGCGCAACCGGACGACCAAATTATTCGGCCTCGTCATTCCGTCGAGCACGAATCCGATTTTTGCGCGCGTCATTTTCGCCATCGAGGAACGCGCGCACGAACTGGGTTACGACATTTTGCTCACGCATACGTACAACCTGCCGGACCGCGAAGAGGTTTGCATCCGGCGGCTGTTGTCGCGGCGCGTGGACGGGCTGTTCATTTCGCCGGTGTATCGTTTTGAGGCCGAGGCGCGAATTTATCAGGAGGTGCTCGCACGCCAAATCCCGACGGTTTTAATCGGGCCGCCCGCGCCATTTTGCAAATCGTTCGTCAGCGTGGAAATTGATGAACAGGGTGCCAGCTACACCGCGACGCAACATTTGCTGAAGCTCGGCCACAAACGCATTGCCTATCTCACCGGCTCACCCACGGCGCCGTGGGTGCATGAGCGGTTTGAAGGCTACCGCCGCGCGTTGCGCGAAGCCGGATTGGACGTGGACGACAAGCTGGTTTTTCAGGCCGGCAGCACCATTGAAGATGGCACCAAAGCCGCGCTGCAAATGCTGAATGAATCGTGTGGTGCAACCGCCATTCAAACCGTCAACGACCTCGTCGCCATTGGATGCGCGGACGCCTTGTTCTCAAAAGGTTTGCGGATTCCGGAGGACATTTCGCTCGTGGGTTTCGGCAACATCCTGACGGCGGAATATTTTCGCGTGCCGCTGACGACCATCCGCCAGCCAAAGTACCGGCTCGGCATGGCCGCCGTGGAAGCGATGATGAATTTGCTGAAGGGCCAGCACCTTGAAACGAAACGCCTGCCCGCCGAACTTATCGAGCGCAAGAGCACTGCGCCGCCGCGAACGGTTTCCCATCAAACGGGTTGAAGCGGCTTTGGCATGCTCTGACAGACGCACGCCTCAACTCCGAATTTGTTGGTAATGGTGGGGCGGACGAAATCATGCCGGGGTGCGCCCGTCCTCGGGCGCAGCAACCAGCTTCATTCGAGCCACGGAATATTTACCAACCACCTGTCCATCCCACGTTGCTGCGGCCGGGACGGCCGCACTCCGTTAACACAGAAATTCAACTCAGAGTTCGGGTTCAAACCGCTCCCAGCCGGAACGCCGCGAGCGAAGTGTAACGCGCCCCGACCGGGAACAATTCGCTTCGGATTATTTCAATTTCATCCGCCGTCCATTCGCCGAACAGCCGCTTTTCGAGCGACTGCGCTCGGGCGGCCAGGTCCCGGGTATCGGCTGGCCTCGGATTTTTCAGGCGGCCCAACGTGACATGGCCCGTGAAATTCTTCTCGCCCGGTTCGGGACTGAACTGGCCGACAGCGGTTTCAATCTGCTGCTGCAAACTCACCAGCCGTCCTTCACGATCGTTGATTCCCACCCAGATGACCCGGGGCGAGCGGGAATTCGGGAAAAAACCGACGCCCTCGGCGCGCAAGGACAAGGGCCGGGCATTCCGGCAAACGGCACCGGCCGATTTCTTCAAATCTTCGACGCCATCCGCTGGAACATCGCCCAGGAACCGGAGCGTGAGATGAAATTGATCCGACCGGGCCCAGCGGGCCACATCGCGCGACACGAGCGGCTGCAATTCCTGCTGGACGCGGATGATTTCATCCCGGACCGGCTCCGGAATCGGAATCGCAACGAACAATCGGAGCTTTTCCGTTGAACTGTCGCTAGCCATGGTTCAGCCAATCTGTTGCCCGCATCGCCGGAATTCAAGACCGGATTGTGGCCCCTGGGAGCGCCGGCGTCCACCCCCCGCAGTGCTGCTACGGAGGACGGGTCTCGCCGGCAAATGGACAAGTCCGCCGCAGTGGTACGAGCCGGCGGGACGCCGGCGCTCCCAGGACACTGCGCTCCCAGCAAGAAACAAGCTGAAGCTGAAACTCCAACGCCAAACTGACGCCCCGTTTTTTATTCAACACTCAACCCTCAACTTTCAACACTCACCCCATGTCATTGCCCGCTGAAGAAAATTCTTTTTCTTTTGTCGCAAAACCGCCACGGACGTCACTATAGAATAACGGTATGAGTTTGCTGGGACTGGGCATTGCATGGATCTAACCGACAAAGAATACGTCGAGCGTTGCCGCGATGGACATCAGGAGGATTTCCGCGTGCTGGTGGATCGTTATCAGAAACCGCTGTTCGCTTATCTGGCGGGCCGGCTTCGGGATGGACTGCAGGTGGAAGAAGCGGCGCAGGAATCGTTTGTCCGGGCCTTCCTGTCCCTAAAGAAGCTTCGGAAGCCGGAGTCGTTTTACTCCTGGCTTCTGGGCATCGCTGGACGGGTCGCCAAAGAACAACTGCGCTCGATGAAACATCGCCAGCAGGATTGTGAAGTAACGGAATCCATCATGGCCAACGCCGCCGACCGCCGGGAAGATTATCCGTTGGAAGAAGCCATCGCTGCCCTGCCCGAATCCTATCGTCAGGTGATATTGCTGCGGTATTACGAGGGGCACTCCTGTCAGGAGATCGCCACCCGCCTCGACCTGCCGCTGGGCACGGTCACCAAAACGCTTTCGCGCGCCTACGCCCTGCTCCGTCAGGAGCTGGCCGCCCGTGAAAGCGCGGAACCAACAGTCAACCAAACCGAACTGCCATGAACTGCGCTGAATGCCGGGAAAACCTGGTCGCCTGCGTGGAGGGATTGCTCGACCGTGAGGAATCGCTCCAGTGTCAGGCACACCTTGAAACCTGCGCGGCCTGCCGGGCCGAGCACGCGGCCATCACCCGCCTGCAACGGCAACTGGTGGCCCGCGGTCAAACGACCGCTGAGGTGTCACTGGTCGAGCCGGTGATGCGGCGAGTTCTCCAAGAACAGAAAAAAACGGAAAGAGAAACAATTATGAGCACAATATTGAAACATCGTTGGGGATTCGGGTTGGGCACCGCCGCAGGCGCGGCGGCAATCATTTTAATCGCTCTCCTGACTTTGCCAAAAACACAAGCCACCGCTGCAGAAGCCATCGCGGCGATGACCAAAGGCGCCCAAGCGGTGGCCCAACTCACCAGCATCCATCTGCGCGGCCAGTTGCGCACTGCGCCGCAGGACAATTTCAGCTACATCAATGCCGATTGTCCGTTTTATACCATCGAACTTTGGAAACAGTTCGAGCCGGAACTCAAGTGGCGGGTCGAGAAACCCAAGCGCGTCGTCGTCATGGATGGCAAGTCAACCGTGATGCTGATAAAAACTGACGACACCGGAGTGAAGTTTCCGCAACGCACCACCAGCGCTTTTGACACCGAGTGGCTGCATCGGATTGCCAACTTGAGCAATACCATCAGCAACGAACTCGACAACGCCCGTGCCAAAGGCTGGAAACTTAGTCTCACCGAAGAAACCCGTGCGGATGGCAAGTTAAAATCCGTCGTCACCGTTCTGGCCAAATCCGGCGTGCCGGACAATGACTATTGCAAAAACACATTCATGGAAAATGCCGACACCCGCCGGGTCTATCGCTTCGACGCGCAGAGCAAATTGCTGGAGTCGGTGCAGATTTATCTGACCCGCCCGTCGGGCGAGGTGCAAATTTTTGACCTCAGCCAGATTGACTACAACCAGCCGATAGATTCAGGCGTATGGAAACTGGAGTTGCCGGCGGACGTGAGTTGGGCGCAATTGCCGGAACAGTTGTCCAAATTGCCCGACAACGAAAAATACGCTTCCATGACTGCGCAACAGGCGGCTCGCGCTTTCTTCGAGGCTTGCGGCCGCGAGGATTGGAATGAAGCCGGAAAATTCATGTCGCCCATCAATGACCGCTTGAAAGAATATCTTGGCGGTGTGAAAATCATCAACCTGGGCGAGCCCTTTACTTCCAAGGATTATCCCGGCCAGTTTGTGCCTTACGAAATCAAACTTCAACCGCAGGAGTTTAATGTGCGGGTGTCCAACGCCAACGCGGCGAAACGGTGCGTGGTAATGGGAATGTATGACAACAAACTGCGGCTGCAGCAGGATTTTAAATGGTCCACCGAGCCGGAAGTCCTGACCAACAACGATGCCTATGCCCGGCTGACGCCCACGGAAGTGGTGCAGGCCTACTTCGACGCCCAGTCAAAATTGGACTGGGTCGAAATGCACAAGTTCACCTCGGAATCCGACGTCAAGGAAACCAAAAACCAAGTTGAGGCGGCAGAGAAGCAGGGCATGGACGTGCATAAATTGATGCCGGTCATGGAGGCAGGTGAAGCCACTTGGTCGGCGGAACAATCTGCTTGGTTTGTGAAGTGCCACGCTGTGCAAGTTAAGAAATGGAACATAGCCGTGAGAAAGGATAATCCGGCTGGCCGCTGGCAGGTGGATGGCGGACTCTGACCTGCCAGATTCACCAGCAGTTCAAGTTTGCAGCATCAGGGCGGAACTCGTGAGGGTTCCGCTTTTTTGTACACTTAGACCAAGAGCCGGCGGGACGCCCGGCGCTCCCAGGAAAAATCAAGCTGAAGCTTGAACTCCAACGCCCCGTTTTTTATTCGACACTCAACGCTCAACTCTCAACACTCAACGCCATGCAATGGCCTGCCGATTACCACATGCACACGCCGCTTTGCCGGCACGCGACCGGCGAGCCGGGCGAATATGCCAAACACGCGCTGGCCGCCGGCTTCACGGAAATCGGTTTCTCCGACCACTCGCCGATGCCGCGCGACGATTTCGACGACTGGCGGATGCGCGCCGATCAACTGGACGAATACATCGCCAAAGTCTGCCAGGCGCAAAAGGATTTTCCGAACCTGACCATCCGCCTCGCGCTGGAAGTGGATTATCTGCCCGGGTACGAGGACTGGATTCGCGGACTCACGGCGCGCCAACCGTGGGATTATCTCATCGGTTCGGTCCACTACGTTTCCGACGATTGGGTCGTGGATAATCCGCGCGAACTTTCCAAATGGAAAAATCACGACCCGTTCGAGGTTTGGTCAACTTACTTCGAGCGGCTTACCCGGGCCGCGGAAACCGGCTTCTTTGAAATCATCGGCCACGCGGACTTGCCGAAAAAATTCGGCCACCGGCCGGATCGTGACTGCGCGCCGCTTTACGAAAAATTTCTGGACGCGGCCAAAAAGAACAATTGCGCCATCGAACTCAACACCGCCGGGTTGCGAAAGGACTGCAAAGAAATTTATCCGAACCGCGAAATCCTCCAGCTCGCGTTTCAAAAAGGTGTGCCCATCACGTTTGGCTCGGACGCCCACGCGCCGGAGGAAGTGGGGATGAATTTTGCCGAAGCCATCCAGCTCGCACGCTCTGTCGGCTACAGGGAAAGCTGCCGGTTCATACAGCGAAAACGTCAAGTGGTTAAATTTTGATTTCAGACCTTTCGGGTTATGCTCACGGCCAAACTGACAAAAAACCAGCTCACCGCCCTCATCTGCCTGGCGCTTGCCCTGGTTACAACCGCGCTCTACTGGCCGATTACTCATCACGATTTTGTCAACTTCGATGACGACGATTACATTACCAACAATTCCCACGTTCAGGCCGGGCTGACCTGGGCCGGGGTGATCTGGGCTTTCCAAACCGGAGCCGCCGCCAACTGGCATCCGTTGACGTGGCTTTCGCACATGCTGGATTGCCAGTTGTATGGTTTGAATCCCGGCGGCCATCACTCGACCAATCTGCTTTTTCACGCCGCCAACACTTTGCTGCTGTTCCTTTGGTTGAGGCAAATCACCGGAGCCTTGTGGCGGAGCGCTTTCGTGGCGGCCTTGTTCGCCTGGCATCCCTTGCACGTCGAATCAGTGGCGTGGGCGGCTGAACGCAAGGATGTGTTGAGCGCGTTCTTCTGGATGTTGACATTGATGGCCTACACACGATATGTGACAAGTGACCAGCCTTCGCCACGCTTCGGCACGGCAGGCAAGTGGCGAGTGACACGAACCGCTTCCTTCTTGTCACGTGTCACATGTCACGTGTCACCTTATTACTGCCTCGCGCTTTTTTTCTTTGCCTGCGGACTGATGTCCAAGCCGATGGTGGTGACGCTGCCGTTTGTGCTGTTGCTGATTGATTTCTGGCCGCTGAACCGTTTCTCCAGTTTCCAGTTCCAAGTTTCCAGTTCTGAAAAACTCTCAACTCCGATAAATCGCGAGCAGGCCCTCGACCCTCAACTGCACCCCGAATGCCTTCGGGGCTCAACCAAATCAGCCTTCGGGCTGATTTGTGAGAAACTGCCTTTCTTCGCGCTCACAGTGGCAGCCAGCGTTGTGACATATCTTGTGCAAACTTCGGGCCGGGCGCTTTGGTCGTCGGCTGAATTGCCCTTTTCTTCCCGTGTAGCAAACGCTTTGTGGGCCTACGAGCGTTACATCTCCAAAACATTTTGGCCGGCTGATCTCTCAATTTTTTATCCGCATCCGTATCATTGGCCGGCCGGTTTGGCGATTGGCGCGGCATTATTGCTGGCCCTGTGGTCGGGGTTGTCCATCTGGCGCGCGCGCCAAAATCCGTATTTGCTCGTTGGCTGGTTCTGGTTTTTGGGAACGCTCATCCCCACCATCGGCCTGGTGCAGGTCGGCTCGCAATCCATGGCCGACCGTTACATGTATATTCCCAGCGTCGGCCTGTTCATTCTGGTGGTGTGGGGCTTAAACGATTTTTTGAACTGGCGTCCCCACTGGCGGCGAATTACGACGTTGGCCGGGGGCGTGGCGCTGGCGGGTTGTTTGGTGGGCACTGAAATTCAACTGAGTTACTGGCAGAACAGCATAAAACTCTTCCGACATGCCATTGAAGTGACAACCGATAATTTCGTCGCCTACACCTGCCTGGGCGAAACCCTCAGTGATTTGGGCCTGAAAAAGGAGGCCATGATGCTTTGTGCTGAAGCGGTGAAAATTTCGCCGAACAGCCCGGTGACACAATATAATTTCGGCATGGCTTTGTTGCAAAACGACAGGCGGGACGAAGCTCTGGCACATCTTGACGCTGCCGGGCGGCTGGCCCCTCACAATTCCGAGATTCAATACAATCTTGGCCTGTTTTTGGTGCTGCACAACAAACCGGATGAAGCCACGGGTCATTTCACCGCCGCTCTCGTTGAAAGGCCGGAGTTCGCGGAGGCGCATTACCACCTGGCGCAGGCTTTGTCCCAACAACACAAATCAAAGGAAACCATTTTTCATTACCGCGAGGCGTTGCGTCTCAAGCCGGACTTTGCTGACGCGCTCAACGAACTTGCATGGATTCTCTCCACCGCTCCCGACTCCGGACTCCGCTCCGGCACGGAAGCCGTTCAACTGGCCAAACGCGCCTGTGAACTGACCCAAAATCGGCAGGCGGCTTTTCTCACCACGCTCTCCGCCGCCTATGCGGAAACCGGCCGGTTCCCAGACGCCATTGCCACCGCGCAAATAGCCGGCAAACTTGCCCAAACCGCCGGGCAGAAGAAAATCGCCGCCCAAGACGGGGAATTGCTGAACCTGTATCAGGCGGGACATCCTTTTCGGGAAACGCATTGATTTTTAAAAGACTGCTCACCTGTTAATCATGTCCACAGCCAGACCAACAAGGAACCAGCTTTTTGCGGTTATCTGTCTCATGCTCGCCCTTGTGACATTGGTCGTATATTGGCCGATTACCCGCCACAACTTCACCAATTTCGATGACGACGGCTACATCACGGGAAATCCGCACGTCAATTCAGGGTTGAGTTGGCCGAACATCCTGTGGAGTTTCGAACACATTAACGCCGGTTATTGGATTCCGTTGACGTGGATCTCGCACATGGTGGACTGCCAACTGTATGGCTTGAACCCCGGCGGCCATCATTTGACGAATCTGCTCTTTCACCTCACCAATACTTTGCTGCTGTTCCTGCTGTTGAATGAACTGACCGGCGCCTTGTGGCGCAGCGCTTTCGTGGCGGCGTTGTTTGCCTGGCATCCGCTGCACGTCGAGTCGGTCGCTTGGGCCTGCGAGCGCAAGGATGTGTTGAGCGCATTTTTCTGGATGCTGACGTTGCTGGCGTACGCGCGCTACGTGCGGTGCGTGACCAGTGGCACGTGTCAAGTGACACGAACGGACTCTGCTTCGTCACCCGTCACTCGCCACCCGTCACTTTACTACTTCCTCGCGCTGTTATTCTTCGCGTGCGGTTTGATGTCCAAGCCGATGGTGGTGACATTGCCATTCGTTTTGTTGCTGCTGGATTTCTGGCCGTTGGAGCGGTTCAGCGTTCAGCGTTCAGAGGTCAGCGTTCAAAATATGGCACGGTTAATTTTAGAAAAAATTCCGTTCTTCACTTTGGCGGCGGCAGGAAGCGGCGTCGCCTTTTTTACTCAAAAGGTGGGCGGCGCGGTTTCAGCCGACACATTTTCGCTTCGGCTGGCGAACGTGCTTTGGGCGTATGTGCGTTACATTTCCAAAATTTTTTGGCCGGTGGATTTGGCCGTCATTTATCCATTTCCGAGCCAGGGGCTTGTCGCTCTGGCCATTGTCGCGGCGCTGTTGCTGGCAATGTGTTCGGGCGCGTTTATTTTTATAGCGCGCCGCCGGCCTTATTTGTTGGCCGGCTGGTTTTGGTTTTTGGGAACGCTGGTGCCGGCCATCGGCATTGTCCAGGTGGGGTCGCAATCCATGGCCGACCGTTTTACTTATGTTCCAAGCATCGGGCTTTTTATCCTTGTCGTTTGGAGTGTGAATGACATTTTGATTTCGACTCCGCACAAACAAAAAATCGCGGCGCTGCTTGGAACAGCCGCGCTGGTGGGTTGTCTCGCCATAACGTCAATTCAAATAAAATACTGGCGCAGCAGCATCACGCTTTTCCGCCACGCGCTCGCGGTGACAAGGGATAATTACATCGCCTGCGCCTGTCTCGGCCAGGCGTTGGATGCCATTGGCCAGGAGGATGAAGCTTTGACTCTTTGCACCAACGCGGTGCGGATTAAGCCAAACTATCCACCCGGACAATTTTTTCTCGGCATGGTTTTGTTGAAGAAAGGCAAATCCGAGGAAGCGCTCAGTCACCTGAGCGCCGCGGCCCGGCTCGCGCCGTTTGACACAACGATGCACTATAATTTCGGCAAGGTTTTACTGGATTTCGACCGGCCGCAGGAAGCCGCCGCCTGTTTTATTACCACTCTCGACAACAACCCGGATTTTCCAGCGGCGCACAACGGTTTGGGGAAGGCTTATTGGAAGCAAGGCAAATTGGACCAGGCCACCAACCAGCTTTCCCAGGCCGTGACGCTTGAACCTGACAATCCGCAATTTCATTATGATTTCGGGACCGTTTTGCTCGCAAACTCAAACGTGGACGAAGCCATCGCTCAATTTTCCGAAGCCTTGCGGCTGAAACCGGATTTTGCGGATGCGCACGGCAATCTGGCTGTAGCTTTCATCAGACAGGGCAGAGCCAGGGAGGCTCTCATCCATTTTTCCGAAGCGGTTCGACTGCAACCAAACGATCCAGATAGGCGCTTTAACCTTGGCCTCGCCCGGCTCGACAACCATCAGCCAGCCGAGGCCGCCTTCCAATTTTCCGAAGAACTCCGGCTCACGCCAAACGAAACCAAGGCGCACTACCGTCTCGCGCAGGCGCTGCAACAGCAAAACAAACTGGCCGGCGCCGTCGAGCATTACCGCGAAGCGCTGCGGCTCACACCGGAATTCCCCGAAGCAAAAGCCGCGCTCGACCAAATCCTTTCCACCAATCCGAATCTGAAAGCCGAACCTTGAACCGCTCGACACCGTGGGTTGTTTTTGGAAGACTCCCGCCGATGAAACAATCAATCGTCACTTTGGACATGGAAGGCGTGCTGACGCCGGAAATCTGGATTGCGGTCGCCGAAAAGACCGGCATCCCGGAATTGCGCCGCACCACCCGCGACGAGCCGGATTATGACAAGCTCATGCTGGGGCGGCTTGCCATTCTCAACCAGCACGGCCTGAAACTTTCCGACATCCAGCAGGTCATCGGCATGCTGCGGCCGCTGCCCGGCAGCAGGAAATTTCTGGATGAACTGCGTTCGTTCGTGCAGGTCATCGTTCTCTCCGACACGTTCGAACAATTCGCCTTTCCCCTGCTCCGCCAACTCGGCTGGCCGGTGCTCCTGTGTCACCGGCTCGTCGTCGAAAACGACCGCATCGTGGATTACCAGTTACGCATCCGGGAGCAGAAGCGCGAGGCCGTGGCCGCCTTCAAACGGATGAATTATCACGTCATCTCCGGCGGCGATTCGTTCAACGACACCGCCATGCTCGTCGAGGCGCACGTGGGAATACTCTTCCGCGCGCCGGACGCGGTGAAACAGCAATTCCCGCAGTTTGAGGCCGTCGAGACTTATGCCGATTTGATGAAGCTGATCAAGGCGGCGATGGCGTAGCGGTTCCCCATCGTCCTCGAATTTTAGGTTGGAAGATTTTGATTGCGAGGACGAGGACGAGAACGAGGAGGATAAAAAAATCAGTCCTCCGCCTTGAACGCGCGGGAAATCAAATCCTGCACCGCTTGTTTGGGTTTTTTGCCTTCGTAGAGCAGCGCATAAACCTCGTCAATGATCGGCGTGAGCACCTTCTTCCCGCGCGCCAGCCGGTGTGCGGATCGTGCCGTCGGATATCCCTCGGCCAGTTTCGGATGCGACGCCTGGATTGCCGCCATCGTTTCACCGTGCCCAAGGCGTTCGCCGAGGTCGCGATTGCGGCTTTGTTTCGAGAAACACGTCAGCATGAGGTCGCCCAGACCGCTCAAACCGGCGAACGTTTCCGGCTGCGCGCCGCACGCCACCCCCAGCCGGCGTATTTCAGACAACGCCCGCGTGACCAGTCCGGCCTTGGTGTTGTCGCCGTAGCCCAGCCCGTCGCTCACGCCGGCGGCGATGGCGATGATGTTTTTCAGCGCGCCGCCGTATTCCACGCCGAGGATGTCCGTGCTGCGGTAAATGCGAAACTTGGGACGGTGGAAAAGTCCCTGCACCGTTTGCGCCGTGCCGTCGCTTTCGCTGGCGCAAACCACCGTGGTCGGAATGCCCAGCGCCACTTCGCGGGCAAAGCTCGGCCCGGAAAGCACGGCCACGCGATCCGCCGGGGCCTGCTCGCGCAGTATCCGGCTCATCGTTTCGCCGGTCTCAAATTCAATGCCCTTGGTCACGCTCACCATGATGGCCGGATGCCCTTTCAATTTTACGGCGACCTGACGGAAGGCCTGCGACGGGATGGCCATGGCCAGGCACTCGGCACCCGCCACCGCCCTGGCAAAATCCACCTCCACTTTCCAGTCGGACGGCAACGCCATGCCGGGCAGGTAACGCTCATTCCGCCCGTGGCGGAGTTCGTCGAGCGTCCGGACGTCAATGTCCCAAAGTGTCACGGCATTGCCGTTTTCGTGGAGCACCTTGGCCAGGGCGGTTCCCCACGCACCCGCGCCGAGCACGGTAATTTTCATTTCGTTGCCTCCGGGGTTGCGGATTTCTGACCAAAACGTTGCTCGGTGCCATTGAGCAGACGCTGGATGTTGCCCCGGTGTTTGAAGATGGCGAGTAGTCCCAGCACGGTGGTGACAATTCCCAAAAACCGGCTGTCCTTTGTCAACCAGACCGCCGTTGGCAACGCCGCCGCCGCCGCGATGGAAGCCACCGACACGTAGCGGCTCAACACGAACACAACCATCCACGTGCCCAACGAAATGCCCGCGGCCAGCGGCGCCAGCGCAAAATAAACCCCCGCACTGGTGGCGATGCCCTTGCCGCCCTTGAACTTCAGCCAGCAGGTAAAATTATGACCGAGCACCGCCGAAATGCCCGCAACGATTCTCAGATTTTCAATTTGATCTGGCGCGACCGCAAACAACTGGATGACGAAATCCGCAAGCCAGGCACACGCGGCGAAACCTTTGAGTCCGTCCGCCACGAGCACGAAGATGCCCGCCGGTTTGCCGAGAATGCGAAAGGCATTGGCCGCGCCGATGTTGCCGCTGCCAACGGTGCGAATGTCAATCCCCTTGGCGCGGGCGACCAGATAGCCGGTTGGGATTGAACCCAGCAAATACGCCGCCACGGCGATGACAATAAAAACGAGCACGGCGGGAGTTTATGAACCCGAAGTCCAAAGTTCAAAGTCCAAAGTTTTTCAAAAACGCCGCCCTGTCCATCAAAATGGCAAAAACTCCCCTCTCCCGTCGCTTCGCGCCACCCTCTCCCCGCCCAAGCGGGGAGAGGGACGGGGCGAGGGGTGCGTCATTTTCAGTCACTCAATACTGTTCCCTTGCGTGAGACTCATTTCGACTTTCGGTGACTCGGTAAAAATGGCACACTGCCCGCATGGCATCAAAGGTCAAAGTCGCCGTTCTCGGCACCGGCTCGCTGGGTCAGAACCATGTCCGCATCTACTCGGAACTCGCCGCCACCGGCCTAGTGGAATTCACCGGCATCTTCGACACGTCTGCCGACACCGCCCGCAAAATTGCCGCCAAACATGGCACTCGGATTTTCTCTTCGATTGCCGAATTGGCTACCGCGAGTGATGCCGTCAACATTGTCACGCCCACCACTACGCATTTTGAACTCGCCAAATTGCTGTTGCAGCAGGGCAAACACGTCCTCGTGGAAAAGCCGATGACCGACAGCTCCGAGCAGGCCGCCGAGCTGTGCGAACTCGCGCAGCAGAAGAATTGCGTCCTGCAAGTCGGCCACGTCGAGCGGTTCAATCCGGTTTTCAATTTTCTCCAGACCGTCGCCACCGAGCCGGTGTTCATCGAGTGCAGTCGCCACTCGCCGTTTCCCGCGCGCAGCACCGACATTGGCGTGGTGCTGGATTTGATGATTCACGACCTGGACGTGGTGCTCGCGTTTGTAAAATCGCCGGTGACGAGCGTGGATGCCGTGGGCATTCCCGTTTTGAGCAAATCTGAGGACATCGCCAACGCGCGGCTGCGTTTCGCCAACGGCTGCGTCGCCAACCTCACCGCCAGCCGCGTCAGCCCGGCCTGGATGCGGAAGATCCGCGTGTTCAGCGGCCCGACCAATCCCTGCTACATCTCGCTCGATTACCGCGCGCAGGAAGGATTCATCTATCGCGTCGCCCGAGACGGTGAGGAAGAAAGTTCGCTGCTGAAAAAAGTGCTGGCCGCCAAACTCGGCATCGGGAAGGACTCAACCATCGTCAGCGAATTCGGCGGCAAACGCATCGTGCGCGAGCCGGTGCCGATTGCCAAAGACGAACCGCTCAAGCTGGAACTGCAAAGCTTCGTCAATTGCGTCCGCGAAAAACAGACGCCCGTCGTCAGCGGTGAATCCGCCAAACGCGCTTTGGATCTGGCCTTTGAAATCACACGGCAAATCCAAAGTCAAAAAAATTAACGCAAAGGCGCAAAGACGCGGAGAAACAAAAAAACATCGGGGACAATCTATGTTTAAATCGAAACTGACAACACAAATCCAAGTTGAAACTCGTCGCGCACAAAAACACATTTCTGCGTGGGTGTTGCACGTCCTTTTCGCCAACGGATGAAAGGTCCAACTGATGTGAAATATTCCATCAAAAAAAATCCGTTGGCAAGCATTGGGCCGAATGCCATCGTTTTGGTTGCGCCTCTGCGCCTTTGCGTCTTTGCGTTAAAACAGGTTTGTGAAACCAAAAACGTTCATGCTCATCGCCGGTGAGGCGAGCGGGGATTTGCTCGCGGCGGAATTGGTTTCCGCGCTGCTTGCCGCGTTGAAGCGAAGCGAAGACGGGCGCGTCCCGCAATTCTTCGGCGCGGGCGGTTCACGCATGGCAACGGCGGGAGTCGAGCTGGCCTTCGACCTGACGCAGCACTCGGTTATCGGCATTTCCGATGTGCTGATAAATTATTTCAAGTTCCGCCGGCTGTTCCATCAATTGCTGAAACTGGCGATTGAACGCAAACCGGACGCCATCATCGGCGTGGATTACGGCGGGTTTAATCTGCGCTTCGGCCACGCCATCAAACAATACGTCCGCAAAAATCGATCGGCGTCCACGCCGTGGAATCCGAAAATCATTCAGTTCGTGTCGCCGCAGGTCTGGGCGTCGCGACCGGGCCGGGCGAATTTGCTCGCGGCGGATTACGATCTGCTCCTGAGCATTTTCCCGTTTGAAAAGGATTGGTATGCCAAGCGCGTGCCGAAGTTGCGCGTGGAATTTGTCGGGCATCCCATGGTGGATAGAAGTTCAAAGTCCAGAGTCCAGAGTCCAAAGTCTGAAAACGCAGCGCCAACAGTTTTGCTTTTGCCTGGCAGCCGCAAAAGCGAGTTGCAACGGCACCTGCCGCCAATGCTCGGCGCATTGAAACTGATTCAGGAAAAGTTGCCGTCGGTGAAAGCGAAAATGGTTTTGCCGGATGAAGCTTTAAAACAACTCGCGGACAAGCTGTTCACGCTCCCGTCAGATACGGAAATCCAAATTGGCAATCTGCCGCAGGCGCTCGCACAGGCGGACGTTGCCATCGCCTCAACCGGCACGGTGACGGTGGAATGCGCGTTCTTCGGCGTGCCGACGGTGACGCTCTACAAAACGTCGTGGCTTACCTACCAGATTGCCAAACGCATCGTCACGGTGAAATCGCTGACGATGCCGAACTTGCTGGCGAACGAGGAGGTTTTTCCCGAATTCATCCAGGGTGCCGCCACGCCTGACCATATTGCCAGAGCCGCGCTGGAGCTTTTGCAAAACGAACCGCGCCGGATTCAAATTAAAAAGCGGCTGGCGGAAATCATTTCTTCCCTGGGCGGACCCGGCGCGACCACGCGAGCGGCAACGGCGATTTTGAGTTTGTTTCAATAAATAGACGATCCTCATTTTAGTGATACAATTATTGAAATAGCTATTACATAAATTGTGCTGGCGGTTTTGGGGAGCGCTTGTCCCCTTTGCGGCAAAACAGCCGGGCCACAGATCGGATGACGCGTTATCGGCAGTTACACAGTTTTGACTTTTCATGTCTTCATCGCTACTCTGGGTGCATGGAATCGCTGCACGCGCCGTGGCGCATCGAATACATCCTGTCGCCGAAACCACAACTCGATGCCAGCCTGTTCACCCGCATCGCGCAGTCCAATGACGACGAAGCGAACCGGGTGATTGTGCGCGACCGCACCTGCTTCGCGTTGCTCAACACCTATCCCTACAACGGCGGCCATTTGCTGGTCGTGCCCTACAAACAGGTCCCCGACCTGAACGGCCTGACCGAAGAGGAACTGGCCGATTTGTGGAAGCTCACCCGCCGCTGCATCAACGCCCTGACGCAGGTGATGAAGCCGGATGGCTTCAATATCGGCATCAATCTGGGCAAGGTTGCCGGCGCGGGCATCGCTGAACATTTGCACATCCACATCGTGCCGCGCTGGAACGGCGACACAAACTTCATGCCGGTTCTGGCCAACACAACCGTTTTACCAACGGCGCTGGACGAGGTCGCCGCGAAACTGCGCGCGGTGCTGGCACAATAAAATTCTCCGCTTCCGAAAATGCCGACTGAAACCTTGCACTTCGAAAAGTGCCTGTTCCGCATCCTGTTTTTTGCGGACTTGCCAAAAATAATTTTCCGCCGGATGATGAACCTGTAATGACAACGACCGTAGAAGCCATTTACGAGCACGGCAAACTTCTTTTGTCGGAGCCGTTGTCGTTGCCGGAAAAATCGCACGTTCGCGTGACCATCGAATCCGACACGGAGCGCGAGACGTGGTTGAAACTTTCCGAGGAAGCTTTGATGAAAACCTGGGACAATGACGCCGACGACGTCTTCAATGAACTGCTCAAGAAATGATGTCGTTCTTCTGCCGATTCCCTTCACCCGCTTGACTTGCCGTGGTTCTGGCGTGAAACTAAGTTATGAGTGTGACAGAAATCATTGAGCAGTTCAAAGGTTTGCCCGCCAACGAACGGGCGCAAGTGGCGAAGTATGTCGTGGAACATGACGATTCGTGGGTGCCGGAATCTTTCAAGCAAGGCATGGCTGATGCCGAGGCCGGACGCTTCGTGGACATGGAAACGGTTTTGAGCGGTGCTCCGCCTCCGTCCCGCAAACGGCGGAAATGAAATATCGTTTCAAGCCAACCGAGAATTTTTGGGAGAGCTTTTACGATTTAAGCTCCAGCCAGAAAGATTCAACCCGCCGGGCGTGGAAAATATTCCGGGAAAATCCTTTTGACCCACGCTTGCGCACGCACAAAATTCACAAGCTTTCCGCCCTTTATGGCCGCACGATTTACGCGGTGGACATTGAAGGTGACTTGCGCGCCATATTTTTCATCAAGGGCGATTGCATTGTGACTGTGGACATCGGCACGCACGACATTTACAAAGGTTAATCGTGGCAACTGAAACTCTTCATTTCGAAAATGCGCGCGTCGCGCAGCAGCTTTTCAATCACGAGCCGCGCAACCTTAAATCGCTCGAAGAACAGCTCGGCGTCAAGGCCACCGCCCGCGAAGGCTGGATCAAACTCGAAGGCGCCGCTGATGCCGTCGAGAGCGCCAAGCAGCTTTTTGTGTCGCTGGAGAGTTTGCTCAAGGCCGGCTCGCCGGTGCGCAACCGCGAGTTTGCCCATGCGCTGAACATCATCAAGCACGAGGGCGTTTCGACGCTCAAGGATTTGATGAGCGACCGCGTCATGACGCACGACCGCAAGCCCGGCGTCACTGCCAAAACTGTCGGCCAGAAAAAATATCTCGACGCGATTCGCAGGCACGACATCACGTTCGGCGTTGGGCCGGCGGGCACAGGCAAAACCTATCTGGCTGTGGCGATGGCGCTGGCGGCATTGCGCGAGGGGAAGGTTTCGCGAATCATCCTCACCCGCCCGGCCGTTGAAGCCGGCGAAGCGCTTGGTTTTTTGCCCGGCGACCTTTACGAAAAAATCACCCCGTATCTCCGCCCGCTGCACGATGCGCTGCACGACATGCTGCCCGCCGAGGAAATCCAGAAGCACACCGAACGCGGCACAATTGAAATCGCGCCGCTGGCCTACATGCGGGGGCGCACGTTGAACAACGCCTTCATCATCCTCGACGAGGCGCAAAACTCAACGACTGAGCAAATGCTGATGTTCCTCACGCGCCTTGGGCACGGCTCGAAGGTCGTCATCAACGGCGATGAAACGCAGATTGATTTGCCGCCGCACAAAAATTCGGGATTGCTCGAAGCCCATCGCGCGCTGAAAAACACCGAAGGAATCTCGATTGTGGAACTGGGCAAGCGCGACGTCGTCCGTCACCCGCTCGTGCAGCGTATCATCTCAGCTTACGAGGAGCATCGCAGCCAAAAATCCGGAGGGGCGAGCGCTGCGAGCCCCTAATTGAAGCAAGGCGTCGTGGAACTCCGCCCTCCGGCAAAATGAACATTACCGTCGCCAACCGTCAGCACGTGCGAAAAATCAACCTGCGGCTGCTGAAAAAAATTGCGAACGCGCTACTGGCGGAACTGGAGATTGAAAAGGCCGAAATTGGAATCTGCCTCGTCGGCGCGCCGGAAATGACGCGACTCAACGAGACTTTTCTCCGGCATGCCGGTTCAACGGACGTGATTACGTTTGATTACCGTGACAGCGTGTTGCCGGCATCTTGCCGGCAAATCAAATCAGAACTTCCGGCAGGATGCCGGAAGCACGTTCACGGCGAGATTTTCATCTGCGTGGACGAGGCGGTTTTGCAGGCGCGGAAGTTTGACACGAGCTGGCAGTCGGAAATCGTCTGCTACATCATCCACGGAGTTTTGCATTTGGTCGGCTTTGATGATTCGAGTGCGGGTGCCCGGCGCAAAATGAAACGGGAGGAAAACCGCCGGTTGCGTGAAATCACCCGCCGCTTTCCCTTGAGCAAACTTTGATGCGGCCTTAGACTTGGCGCATGGAACAGAAAAGCTTTTTTGCCCGTTGGCGGGCGAATTTTGTGACCGGTTTGGTTATTGTCCTGCCTGGAGTGATTTCAATTGCGGTTCTGGTCTGGCTGTTCGGCACCATCTCCAACATCACCGACACGCTGCTGATTTTCATTCCCAAAACCATCACGCATCGAAACCACGGCGAAGGCCCGATGTATTGGTATTGGAGTTTCGTTGCCTTGATGCTGGCGGTTTTGCTCATCAGCGTGGCGGGCCGGCTGGCGCGGAATTATTTCGGCATAAAAATGATCGAATGGGTGGACCGCGTGATGAGGCACGTGCCCTTTCTGAACAAAATTTACGCCGCCACCAAACAGGTCAACGAGGCGTTTGCCGGGAACAAAAATTCGTTTAAGACCGTCGTGCTGGTGGAATTTCCAGGGCCGGGAAGCTACGCCGTCGGTTTCATCACGAACGAACAACAAGGCGAAGTCCAGAAAATGGCCGGCAAAAATCTGGTCAGCGTCTTTATCCCAACGACGCCGAATCCCACGTCCGGCTTTTTGATTCTGGTCCCGGAAGAAAAGGTTGTGAAATTGAAAATGTCCGTCGCCGATGCCATCAAATACATCGTCAGCCTCGGCGCAATCTCCCAGGAATCCATGCCGCCGACGGAAAAACGAGGATAGAAGATTGAGGATGGAGAATCGCCCAGCGCGCCAAACGGTATGCCATCTTCCATCTTCCATTCTCCATCTTTGTGTTTATGATTCAAAGCGCCACCGGCCTCATCCTGCGCACGCGACCGCTCACGGAGACCAGCCTTATTGTCCATTGGCTCACTCCGGATTTCGGGCGCATCGCCACCGTCGCCAAAGGCGCGCGCCGCCTCAAATCACCGTTTCTCGGCAAATTGGATTTGTTTTACCTGGCGGATTTATCGTTCAGCCGCAGCCGCCGTTCCGATTTGCACACGCTCCGTGAAATCAGCTTGCGCGAGACACACAGCGCGCTGCGTCAGGACATCCGCCGGTTGCGCCAGGCCGCTTACGCCGCGGCGTTCGTCGAGCAGGTCACAGAAACCGGCACGCCCCTGCCCGCCGTTTATGAACTGATGCGCGAATTTCTTGTCTGTCTGTGCCGGCAAAAACTCGCGGCGCAAACTGTTTTTGCCTTTGAACTCAAAATGCTGCGCGAAATCGGGCTGCAGCCGAAATGGGAGCAAACCGGCCTCGCCGCCGGAACAAAAAAAATTGCCGCGGCATTGACGCAAAGCGACTGGCTCGCATGTTTGCGATTGAAGCCCGCGGCCGCCCAAACCGCCGAGTTGCGCCGGTTTTTGCACGGCTTTTTGATTTTCCATCTGGGGCGTCTGCCGCGCGGCCGCGCCGCGGCGCTGGCGGACGAAGTTTTCGCAGATCAACCAAGCCAGTTGATTAAAACCCGGAAGCCTGTTAAGAATATTCCCGCCCAACCGGGGGAACAGGAAGCGACTGAGAACCAATACATGAGCAAGCTTGACACGAAGAGGCATGACCGGTGCGCTGAAAGCAGCCCGTCCAAAGTTCGGCGATTTCGCCGTGAAATGATTTTAACAATCAGATAAACGGAGAAGCCACCATGCAGGACTTCAAACCACTACACGATGCGATCCTTAAAGGAGATGCGAAGACCGCGAAAGCCACCGCCGAAGCCGCCCTGGCCGCCGGGACCGACCCGATGAAGCTGGTGCAGGAATACATGATGCCCGCGATGGCCGAGGTGGGCCGGCGATTTGAGTGCAACGAGTATTTTGTGCCCGAGTTGCTGCTCGCCGCCCGCGCCATGAAAGCCGCGCTCGAACTCATCCGGCCGCTGCTCGCCGCCGGTGGCGTAAAACCCACGGCACGGGTCGTCCTCGGCACCGTCAAGGGTGACTTGCACGACATCGGCAAAAATCTGGTAGGCGCCATGCTCGAAGGTGGCGGTTATGAAGTCATTGACCTGGGCGTCAACGTACCGCCGGAACAGTTCGTGGCGGCGGTAAAGGGAAAAGGTGCCGACATCGTGGCCATGTCCGCGTTGTTGACCACCACCATGCCGGCGATGAAGACAACGCTTGATGCGCTTCAGCAGGCCGGCGTGCGCCAGCAGGTGAAAGTGCTGGTAGGCGGCGCGCCCATCACGCAAAAATACGCGGACGAAATCGGCGCCGACGGTTACAGCGAAAGCGCGGCGGGCGCGGTCAACGCCGCCGAAAGGGCCATGGGCCGAGTTTCAAAACAGGCGCCACCCCAAGGCAACAAAACCGTTTGAGCAATCCCCTGGGCGCCTCACATGTTTTGCCAGGGAAAACCCCGGCTGCGATCACGCGTCGCGCCCCGCGAGCGTGAACAAAGGTAATTTCCTGATCCGGTTGTAGCGTCGGCGCTGTGCGCCGATTGGGTCAAACCGCCCGCCTACACCATGTCCCGATGCAACAGGCAGGCTCGACGCCACACGAAATCGGGACGCAACCCGGATAAAATCCCAATTGTCACGTCGAGCTTTCTAAGGTATTCATGTCACGAGTTATGTCGCATCAAACCGCTGCCCCCAATGGCCTGCCTCCGCGTCGAATCTCCGAAGTCGCCCGCGAACTGGGCCTTAACACCGAGATCATTCTGCCCCACGGCCATTACATCGCCAAAATCCCACTTGCCGAACTGGAGGCGAGACGAAATCAGCCCAACGGCCGGCTTGTCCTCGTGACGGCCATGACCCCCACCCCGCAGGGTGAAGGCAAGACCACCGCCACCATCGGCCTCGCTGACGCACTCCGCCGACTCGGCAAACGCAGCATGTTCTGCCTGCGCGAACCATCGCTCGGGCCCTACTTCGGTATCAAAGGCGGCGGCACCGGCGGCGGCCATGCGCAAGTTGTGCCCGCCGAGGATATCAATCTTCATTTTGTCGGCGACATGTACGCCGTGGAGAAGGCCAACAACCTCCTCTGCGCCATGGTGGACAACCATCTCCAGCACGGCAACGAACTCGGACTCGACCCGCGCCGCATCGTCCTGCGCCGGGTCATTGACCTGAACGAACGCTCGCTGCGCGACATCGTCATCGGCCTGGGCGGCCCCAAAAACGGGGTGCCGCGGCGCGACGGCTTCAACATCACGCCCGCCTCCGAAGTCATGGCCATCTTGTGCCTCGCTACGGATTTTAGCGATCTCGGCGAGCGCATGACCAGAATGGTTGTCGGTTTCACCTACAAGGGCGAACCAGTCCGCGCCGAGGCCATGCAGGCCGTGGGCGCGATGCAGGTGTTGCTGCGCGACGCCATTCATCCGAACCTCGTGCAGTCCTTGGAAGGCACGCCAGCCTTCGTCCATGGCGGCCCGTTCGCCAATATCGCTCAGGGCACGAACACCTGCGTGGCCACGCGCCTCGCGTTGAAACTGGCCGATTATGTCGTCACCGAGGCCGGGTTCGCCACCGACTTGGGGGCGGAAAAATTCTTTCACATCAAATGCCGCATTGCCGGGCTGAATCCGGCCGCGGCGGTCATCGTGGTCACCACCAAGGCCATCGCCTACCACGGCGGCTTTACGGACAGCGGCGGGCTTGGCAACCTCGCCAAGCACATCGAGAACATCCGCCTCTTCGGTTTGGATCCCGTGGTGTGCATTAGCAACTTTCCAGATGACAAGCCGGCGGACTACGCACGGATCATCAAATTCTGCACCAAACTAGGCGTGGAAGCGGTCGTGTCCGAACACTTCGACAAAGGCGGCGCCGGCGCGACAGAACTGGCCGCCGCCGTGCTGCGCACCGTCCACCGGAGCCGGCGAAAGAAACTCCGTTTTCTCTACCCGCTCGCCGCGCCGATCGAGAAGAAGATCGAAACGCTGGCGACCCAGATCTACGGCGCGGATGGCGTGGATTATGACCGGGGTGTACAAAGCAGTATTGGGGTGTTCAACAAACATGGGTTCGGCAATCTGCCGATTTGCGTGGCCAAAACCGCCATGTCACTCTCAGACGATCCCGAACGGCGCGGCCGGCCGAGAGGCTTCCGGATCAAGGTGAACGAACTGCGCCTTTCCGCAGGGGCGGGTTTCATCGTGGCGGTTTGCGGCAATATCGTGACCATGCCCGGATTGCCGAAGGTGCCCGCCGCAGCGCACATGAAGATGATCTCCGGCAAACGGGCAACGGGTCGCACCTGATCACCGCCGGCGGCGAAACCAATTTCTGATCGGCAGCCGGCAACGCCCGTCACCGGCGGCGGGTCCGCACCGGGTTTTGACCCGGGACTTGCCTCAATTACGAATAAAATTCCTTCACCCTCATGATGGTGTCAAAGCCATCCAGTTCCAGCACATCCTTCAAGCATTGCATGGCCGGATGGTCCTCCGGCAAGAGCGAATAATTCCGCTTCACCGAGCCAATGATGGTGTTAAATCCCATCGGCACGGCCAGGGTCAGAAAAGCGCTCTCCAGCGGCCCTTTTACCGGCGAACCATCCGCCCGTTTCGACGGCAGCATCACGGTAAAATTGCTCAGCCCCACGGACATGTTTACACCTTTGAGATCGGCATCCTGATGAATCAGTTTGATCGCATTGATCAATCGCTTGAAATCGCCTTCCGCATCGCTTCCAATCGGAATGATGCCCGGGTCGAGAATGATCTGATCGTTCGTTGCATTGTTGATGCGTTCCCGCGCGATATTGACCATGACCTTCGCGGTGGCATGCGTTTCCCCGGCGGTCTTGTTCATTTTCAAGACGCCATTTTGGTCCACTCCTTCGGTAATCAGCAGCACGGGAACAAAGGGCTGCTTTGCCTGGATGTCAAACATTTCCAATCGCGCCTGGGAAATTGAATTCAATATGGGCTTGCGTCCCCCGGCACGCCCTGGATCGTACGCTTCCAGCCCGGCGGCGGCGATTTCCGGGTCAGGAGTGTCAATCGAAAGGGGCAGCGAAATGTGTTGTTGGATTTTTCGCACAACGTCCGCCATAAATCCAGGGGAACGCAGGCCGACATTCACGTCGATGTAGGCAGCACCGTTTTCCCCTTGGGATTTCGCCAGCTCGATGATGCCGGCCATGTCGTTTTTTTCGAATAACACATGGGTGGAAGGGACGGAATCATTTATTGATTCGCCGATGATCGTAAGGCCCGGGATGGTCATTGCCATGAATGCTTGTTGCTGACAAATGGTTGGCAGGGACAAACAGAAAAACAATCAAATTCAATCTTGGACAGGCACTTTCCCGCACCGTCGATCCCCAAATCCAGAATCTGCGCGACTTCGCGCTTGATCCCGGCCCAGCGGATGACATCATGGCCGTGATAATGTTGAAAACGTACCCGACCAAAAGGGGTTCTCTCTTGACCGTGCAGGCATTAAAATCAATTTCTCATCAGTGTAAATAGATGCAAACATTGCAGGAAAAACTGTCCCAGACTTCCCAGTTTCTCGTCGGGACCGAAGTGGTTTCCGTGCGCGGTTCGATGGCTGAACAGAGCGCGGTAAAGGCAGGCGCTTTTGCCAAACAACTCGTCAAGTGTCCGGCCATTGATTGGATTTCGATTACCGACAACGCCGGCGGCAATCCGCAGTTGGCACCCCAGGCCTTGGGCAAACCCATCCTGGATGCCGGCAAGGAAGTCGTCATTCATCTCACCTGCAAGGACCTCAATCGCAACGGCCTGGAGAGTGAAGCCTGGCTCCTGAACAGCGAAGGGTTTCACAGTATTCTGGCCATGACCGGTGATCATCCATCCTCGGGCATCGAAGGTCTTGCGAAGCCGGTGTTCGACATTGATTCCGTCGGCCTGATTTCGATGTTGAACAAAATGAACCAGGGTTTCGATCCGAAGGACGGCGATGGCAACAGCAAGGGGCAGCGGCTGGAAAAAACCCGGTTCTGCATCGGAGCCGTCACGACGAATTACAAACTGCGCGAGGGCGAAGTAATGCCGCAATACTTCAAACTTCGGAAGAAAATCGAGGCCGGCGCGCAGTTCATCATCAACCAGATCGGCTTCGACTCCCGCAAGGACAGCGAACTGCGGCTTTACATGGATCAGCACGGGATGAAGCCTGTCCCGCTGATCGGCAATGTCTATCTGTTAAACCCCCGGGTGGCCCAACTCTTTCACGAGGGCCGGATTCCCGGCATCGTCCTGACGCAACCGCTGCTGGACTTGTGCCTGAAGCACGGGCAGTCGGCCGATGGCGGCCGGTCGTTCTTCTGCGAATTCGCCGCCAAGCGAATCGCCATCTATCGTGGTCTGGGCTATCGCGGCGTGTACCTGGCCGGCATGCACAATTTTGCCGTTATTGAAAGAATCCTGGAAATCGAACGCACGTTCGCTCCTGACGACTGGAAACAATTCGCGCGGGAAATCAGGTTCTCCCGGCCCGGCGAATATTTCCACTACGCCGAAAATCCGGCGACGGGACTGGCCGATGTCGCCGCCCCAAATCCGGGCGCCAAAATAAAATCAAAACACGTCGGCCCCGTTTATCATCTGTCCAAGTGGACCCATGACCTCATGTTCAGCCCGGGCCACGCGCTGACGAACTGTGGCGCGTATCTTTGCCGGCATTCGGCAGACCCCAGTCAAGGTCCCAAACCGATGCGGGTTTTGGAGCATCTCAGCAAGGCCGTCCTGTTCCAGTGCAAGGACTGCGGCGATTGTTCGCTCCCGGAAATCGCGTTTCTGTGTCCTGAATCCCAATGCGCGAAGAACCAGCGCAATGGTCCGTGCGGCGGCACGCGCGAAGGCCGCTGCGAAGTGGACCGCTATGGCGATTGCATCTGGCTGCGCGCCTACGAACGTCTGAAACACGAAGGCAGAGAACAAGACTTGTTGCAGCATGTGCTCGTAGTACAAAACCAGGGACTACGCGGCACGTCTTCCTGGGCCAACTTCTGGCTCGGCCGCGATCACACGGCAAAAAAGGACCATCCCACCCCGCCCGCTGAAGCGGATTCCACCGCCAAACATTAAAACCGAACCGCCCGATCCGGCCTGACTTTCGCTGGAAAGTAGCCGGAAAGCATCGCACCGGTGACGCTGGAGACGGGGTGGTTCAAACACAGGCTCAAGCCGGGAAACGCATTTCCTCCGCGTAGGTGTCTTGAAAATCCTTGTCCTCATTGAGCGCCACGTGTTCGGTGCGGCGCGCGACGGCGTCCCAGCCGGCCGGGTCTTCGAACAACGCCCGTTTCGCCCCCAGCAGCGCGGTGTTGCCGGCGGGAACGACGCGATGAATGGGAACGCGCAGCAGACCAATCCGTTGGGCGCTGGTCCGGTTGACATAATTGCCGAACGCACCGGCCAGGTGAAGCTGGTGGATGTCATCGAGTGAAGCGCCGAATCGCGCTGCCAGCATCCGCAGTCCGGTGGCGATGGCCCCTTTGGCCATCTGCAATTCGCGCACGTCCGCCGCCGAAAGGGTCACGGCGCCGGCCAGCGGCATTCCGCGATCGGACGTCAGCCGGCCATCGGGCCGGATCCAGCCGAGTTCCAAGCCCGCCGCCACCGCGTCCACCAGTCCGCTGCCGCACAATCCGCGTGGCGCGCCACCGCCAATCACGCGGCACGCCACCGAGCCATTTTGCGCGCGTACCTCGCTGATGGCGCCCGTGGCCGCGCGCATGCCCATCGAGATGCGCGCCCCCTCGAACGCCGGCCCCGCCGCCGTGGAGGTGCACAACATCCGCTGGTGGTTGCCGACCACCACCTCGCCGTTGGTGCCGAGGTCCATCAGCGCCGTCAATTCGCGGCTTTCGTGCAAACCGGTGGCCACGATGCCGGCCAGAATGTCCGAACCAACAAAGCCGCCGATGCACGGCAGGAATTCCACCACCGTCTTCTCCGGCAGATTCCAACCCAACTCACGCGCCGAAAACCGGAACCGTCCCGGCTGTTGTGGCTCGAAGGGATGCCCGGCCAGCGGTGCGACGCTGATGCCGCAGAACAGGTGGTGCATGACGGTGTTGCCGACAATAATTATCTTATTCAAATCATTACCGGCATCCGAACTTTTGTCCCACGTGGGACAAAGTTTTGCACGGCGCGAAACCAGTTGGCTTGCCATTCCGCCGAGCTGTTCGCGCACCTGCCGCTGCAAATCCGGCTGGCCGCCACATAATGCAAATTCGACGCGGCTCATGATGTCGCCGCCGTGACGGGCCTGCGCGTTCAACGCCGTGACCACCGACAGCACGCCGCCGGTCTTCAAATCGAGGAGTTGCGCGGCAATGGTGGTGGTGCCCAGGTCAATGGCCACGCCGAGGCCCTCGCGCGGCGCAAACTTGAAAGTGGACTGATCACTCAGGATGGGCATCTCCCATTGCGCAAGCTCGAGTTTGAGATCACCCGTGATGGAATGCCGGCACGCCAGACGCCAGCCACCGGCAAGCTCCGCGCCCGTCAGCATTTTTTTTTCCTCCTCGCCGACAGGCAGAATGCCTTTCAAGGCTTTGACGCGGCAGCCTTTGCAACGCCCGCGTCCACCGCAGGGGAACTCGACTCCCTGCGCGAAAAGAACGTCCTGCAACTGTGTGCCGGAAGCGACCTCCAGTTTGAGATCGGCGGGCGAAAGTTCGAGGGTATGCGTTGATGGGGTCATGCTGGTTCCACACCGATGAGTTGCGCGTTATGACGCAGGCCAACTCGCTCGCCCGGCTTCAACTTGAGAAATTCGCGGTCATTCCAATCCGCGTTCAACAATCGCCGCAGCCAGCCCAGGTCGCCGGGGAGCTTTTCAAATTTCCAGCCGTGTGCCCGGGCGTTTTTCCGCGCAGCTTTCTCCCATTTTGCCGCTTCAGGCACCGGCGGGGCGATGAAGGCAAGCCGTTCATAGTGCCGGGTGAGGTTGTTCAATTGTTCGAGCAGATAACCGGCATTTTCATCGCCGTATTTTTCAGCCAGTTGTTCGCGTGTGACGGTGGAGCCGGGTCCGAAGGGAAAATTCTGCTGGCGGACATCGCCATTGGCCGGTGAATTCTCCAGCCAGCCCGCGCTCTGAAAGTAGGTGCCCGGTTGTGTTTCCAGTTGCGCGAGATAACACCGGCTGCTGCCGAGAAGCATCCCGATGCAGTCGTGCGCGCGCGGGATGGCAACGGGCAGCGCCCGCGCCTCCAGCCCCACAATGCCGCGATTGCAAAGCCCGTAACCAATGGCAATGGCATCACATTGACCGGTGGTCACTCCATCAATCGCGCCTTGAAGCGCGGCGCGTAGATTTTCAGCGGACCCTTCGTGGAGTCCCATTTCCAGGTGCTGGAAAGTGACCTCGGTTTTCGCCCCGGCGGCAAGCATTTCCAGTTCCCGTTGGAAGACAGGACAGGCGATGACATGCAACCGCAGGCGGTTCATAAATTATGCTTTTCGCGGAGCAGTTTGTGCAGTTCGCTGATAAATTCCGGCGACGTTCCGCAGCAACCACCGATGAAATTCGCGCCGGCTTCGAGAACCGCCGGAACGTGACCGGCAAATTCCACCGCCGTCGTCGTATAAACAGATTTGCCGTCCCTGATTTGCGGCAGCCCGGCGTTGGCCTTGATCCAGACCGGGTGTCCGCCCGCCGCGGCTTTCAACCGCGCACAAATTTTCACGAACCCCGCGATGCCCTGGCCGCAATTCGCGCCGACGACATCGGCTCCGGCTTCCAGAAGACCTGCCACCGCCTGTTCCGGTGTGGCGCCCATCATCGTGCGGTCTTTGTCCTTGCCGGAATCGAACACCATGCAGGCGACCACCGGCAAACCGGCGGCTTTCGCCGCCGTTGTGGCAATTCTGGCTTCCTCCAAATCCAGCATGGTTTCCACGACCAGCCCGTCGGCCCCGCCGCGCGCCAAAGCTTGCGCCTGTTCGGCGAACGCGGCGCGCAATTCATCTTCGGTCACGTCACCGTTCATGAGCATTTTGCCGCCTGGCCCAATCGAGCCAAAAACCAGTGCGCATTTGTTCGCCGCTTCGCGCGAGATGCGGGTGCCCGCTTCGTTGATTTCTTTGACGCGATCCGCGCCGCCACCCCCGGCCAGGCGCAGGCGGTTGGCGCCGAACGTGTTCGTCAAAATAATTTGCGAACCGGCTTCGACGTAGGCACGCGCGACGGCGGTGACTTTTTCAGGACGGGTCAGGTTCCAGAGGTCCGGCACTTCACCCGGCGCGAGTCCGCGCGCCTGGAGTTGCGTGCCCCAAGCGCCATCTGTGAGCACCGGGCCTTGGGCGATCAATTGTTGAATGAGTGGATTAAGCGTCATAACCAAGGGCTTTCACCGGTTGTGTTACCAGGCTGGTTTCAGTTCATCCAAATATTTTCGGTTCTTCCAGCAAAATTCGCCGCGCCCGTTCACGTGCCCGGCCTTTTGGCGGTGCCAGCCGGAACAAAGGGCTTTCCGAAACAATGTCCTAATGGCATGATTATTGCGCAATTTTGGAATCGGTTGAAATGAAAAAAAAGATTTTCAGATTCTCCACATTGCGAATGCAGTTGGTTGGCAGCGTGTTTTTGCTCATCACTCCGGCCTGGTTGCTGATGTATATTTTTGACCTGCCAATGAGCGGGTTTGTGGTGGGGGTATTGGCGCTGGCAGCCTCGTGGTTCGGCGGGGAACACTTCATTTTACGCGAGGTGCGCGCCTTGTCCAGTGTGGCCCAGCGGATTGCAGATGGAGATTTGAGCGCCCGCACCGGACTGAAACCCTCGGAAAACGAACTCGGTCAACTCACAAAGGGTTTTGACCTGATGGCCGAATCGCTGGAGCGGCATGCCAAGAATCTCGAAAGCGCGGAAAAAAACCTGTTGAATCGCACGTTCCAGCAAACCGTTGTCGCCGCGCTCGGACAATTTGCGCTGACCAACAGTGACCTCGATGCGCTGCTGAATCAAACCGTCATGCTTGTGGCGCAAACACTGGGCGTGGAATACTCCGCCGTGTTCGAGCAATTGCTGGCCGGTTCACTGCGGCTGCAAGCCGGCGTTGGCTGGAAACCGGAGTACAACCGGCAGACTTCCCTGCCCGGAAATGAGGATTCCCCGATTGTCTCTGCTTTGAAATCCGGCGACCCCGTTGTCATCGCCGATCTGAAGGCCGAAACGCGAATTTCCGCGTCGCCGTTTCTGGCCGAGCACGGTGTTGTCAGCGGTATCACCGTCGCCATTCCCACTCACGACCGGCCCTATGGAATGCTGGGCATTTACAGCACGCACGGGCGGAAATTCAATTCGGACGAAGTGCAATTTCTCATGGCCGCCGCCACCGCCGTCGGCCTGGCCGTCGAGCGCAAACGGGCCGATGCCGAACTGCAAAAACTCGCCGCGTTCGTCCAGTTGAATCCGGACGCAGCGATGGAACTGAACGAAAACGGGACCATCACCTATTTCAACGAAGCCGCGCAACAACTCGCCGCCTCCGTGCAAAGAAATCAGCCTGGTGAAATATTGCCACCGGACATTGACCGCATCATCCGCGAATGCCTCGCCAGCGGACAAAGCAAGGTGCGCCAGGAAATCAAAATGGAAGGGCGCACATTTTCGTGGTCGGTCCATCCCGTCTTGCCGAGCAACGTGGTGCATTGCTACATCGAAGACATCACCGAACGGCTGAGTTTGGAGGCGCAGTTGCGTCAGGCGCAAAAGATGGAATCCATCGGCCAGCTCGCCGCCGGTGTTGCGCATGACTTCAATAACATGCTCACGATCATTCAGGGGCATTCCAGTTCGCTGCTCGCCAGGCCGACATTGCCGCCGGAGGTGGTTGACTCGGTTCAAGCCGTCTATTTTGCCGCCGAACGCGCCGCGGGTCTCACGCGCCAATTGCTCATGTTCAGCCGCAAGAATGTCATGCAGCCCGAGCTGCTCGATTTGCAGAAAGTTGTCGGTAACATGAGCAAGATGTTGGAGCGTCTCCTCGGGGAAACCATCACGCTTGAATTTCAGCCGGCGGTGGAAAATCCATTTGTTCAGGGCGACTGCGGCATGATCGAGCAGGTCGTGATGAACCTTTCCCTCAACGCCCGCGACGCCATGCCGCGCGGCGGCAGGCTGACCATCGGCGTCGAGACCATGATCATTGATGCCGCTTTCATCGAAACCCATCCCCAGGCGCATGCGGGACGCTTTGTTCGTTTGCGCGTCACGGACACAGGTATCGGCATGGATTCTGCCACGCTGGGCCGCATCTTCGAACCGTTTTTTACCACGAAAGACATCGGCAAGGGCACCGGCCTCGGCCTCGCGACTGTTTATGGCATTATCAAACAGCACGAAGGCTGGCTCGAAGTGAACAGCGAACCCGGCAAAGGCAGCACGTTCGACGTGTTTCTTCCCGCCAGCGACAAAGTGCCCGCCTTCGCAGAAGAAGCGGCCCCCGCTGCCCCTGTCGCCGGCGGCTCGGAAACCATTCTCATCGTTGAAGACGAACCGATCCTGCGGAGCATGGCCCGCGACATCCTCGAAGAGTGCGGCTATCGGATTCTGGAAGCGTCATCCGGCAAGGAAGCGCTTGACGTATGGAATCAGCGCGCGAATGAAATTGATTTGCTCCTGACCGACATGGTGATGCCCGATGGCATTTCCGGCGCGGACCTCGTCGAAAAATTGCAGACCAGCCAGCCCCGCCTGAAGGTTGTCTTTACCAGCGGCTATACCGCCAATGAAGTGAACCAGAAAATGCTGGCCCGGACCCGCGCGAGCTTTCTCGCAAAACCCTACACCCACGCCGAACTCGCCAAAACCGTCCGCGATTGCCTCGACCAAAACAACAGCAGTGATGCGGCGGCTGTGGATAATTGACGCCGCATGGAAACCCGCGCGCAGGGAGATGTCACGATCGCCATTTTGAGCGACATCCATTACGCTGGTCCCGCCGAGCGGGCCCGCGGCGAAGATTATGAATTTCGCACCATCGTCAATCCCCTGCTCCGCGCGGTCGCGCGCGCCTACCGGCATTTGATCTGGATGCGTCATCCGCTCGACCAGGGACGGCAACTCGACCGTTTTCTGGCCGAAATCGGGCCGTTGGATTATCTCGTGGCCAATGGGGATTATCCGTGTGACACCGGGTTTGTGGGCGTAAGCGACACCGGCTCGTTTCAAAGCGCGCAGGACTGTCTCGGCAAGCTCCGCGCGAAATTCGGCGACCGCGCGCGGTTCACCATTGGCGACCATGAACTTGGGAAACTGACCCTGTTTGGCGGGAAGGGAGGAATGCGGCTCGCCAGTTGGCATTGCGCCACGCAGCAGCTTGGCCTGCAACCGTTCTGGAAACTGGCCATCGGCCGTTACCTGCTCATGGGCGTGGCCTCGCCCCTCATCGCCCTGCCCGCAAACAAGGCGGACATGCCGCCGGAGGAGTGGCCGGAATGGCAGCCATTGCGCGAGGCGCACCTCGCCGAAATCCGCGCTGCCTTTGATGCGCTCCAACCGGAGCAACGCGTGTTATTGTTCTGTCACGACCCCACGGCCCTGCCGTTTCTGTGGCGCGAGGAACCAGTGCGCCGCCGGTTGCCGCAGGTGGAACAGACCATCATCGGGCATCTGCACACGCGGCTGATTTTATGGAAAAGCCGGGTGCTGTCGGGGATTCCGCCCATCCGGTTTCTGGGCCGGAATGTCAACCGTTTCAGTTCAGCGCTGCACGAGGCGCATCTTTGGTGGCCATTTCGGGTGCGGCTCTGCCCGGCCTTGTCCGGCACCGAACTGCTGAACGACGGCGGTTATTACACCGTGCAAATTGATCCCACAGCGAACCACCCGGCGCGATTCATCTTTCATCCGTTGCCACGGTAAACCTCAAACGCGAAGTAGCCGCCGACGTCAGTCGGCGCAAAATAATGAAGACAGCGCAGACCAACGTCAGTGGCTACAATTGGCTCAGCGCAAACTTGCCTGGCCTTCTTCCAGCAGTTTCACCACCGCTTCTACTGCCACATCGGCCTTGACGGGTTGCAGCGCGCCGCCGCGCGGTTTGAGTTCCACTTCGCCCTTCGCTAATGATTTTTCACCAATGCCGATGCGAATTGGAAAGCCGACCAGTTCGGAATCCTTGAATTTCACGCCGGGACGTTCGTCGCGGTCGTCCAGAATCACTTCCACGCCGCGCGCCGTGAGTTCCGCGTAAATTTTCTCCGCCAGTTTCATCACCGCGCCGTCCGGCGCGACTCCCAGCGGCGTGATGCAAACCTGATACGGCGCGACACTTAACGGCCAGATGATGCCGTCCTTGTCGTTGCACTGCTCGATGACGGCCTGCAACGTGCGGGTGACGCCGATGCCGTAGCAGCCCATGACGGCGGGTTTGCGGGTGCCAGCCTCGTCGAGGAAGGTCGCGCCGAGCTTCTCGCTGTATTTCGTGCCGAGCTTGAAAACGTGGCCGACTTCAATCGCCCGCCGGATTTTTAACGGTTTGTTGCATTTCGCGCAGGGTTCACCGGCGGTCACAGTCCGCAAATCGAACCACTGTGTTACCTTGATGTCGCGTTCGATGGAGACGTTGCGGAAATGGAAACCGTCTTCGTTCGCGCCGGTGGTCATGCCGTTCGCGCCGTGCAGACGTTCATCGGCGAAAATCCTCGGAGCGCCGGCCTCCGGCACGGCGCGTTGCAGCGGTTCACCTTCAAGCCGTGCCGGAGGCCGGCGCTCCAATGTGCTTGCCACCGCGCCCAAGCTTCCCGGATGCGCGCCGAGCGTGGCCACACATTCTTCCGGCGTGGCCGGACGGAACACCGTGGTGCCGATGATGCCCGCGAGCTTGGCTTCGTTCAACTGGTCGTCGCCGCGTATCAAGATGATGACCGGTTTGCTGTCAGCCATGTAAACCAGCGTCTTGATCTGACGATTGGCCGGAACGTTGTAGGGCGCTTTGCTCAGCGCTTCGATGGTGACAACGCCGGGCGTGGCGAACTTTTCAATGGAACGTGCTGCCGGCGTCCCGCCGGCAGTTCCAGTTTGTTCTTCCGGCAAGATGCCGGAAGCACGTTGAGAAACCGCGCTTGTCGCCTTCTCGATGTTCGCGGCGTAACCGCAGGCTTCGCAATATACCACCTCGTTCTCGCCGGTTTCCGCCGGGACCATGAACTCGTGCGAAAATTTCCCGCCGATGACGCCGGTGTCGGCCTCAACCGGAAACGCCTTCAGCCCGCACCGGGCAAAGATGCGCCCATAGGCGTCGTACATTTTCTGGTAGCACGCCTGCGCCGCCTCGTCGCTCACGTCAAAACTGTAGGCGTCCTTCATGATGAACTCGCGGGCGCGCATCAGCCCGAAGCGCGGACGGATTTCGTCCCGGAACTTCACGCTGATCTGGTAAAAGTTCTTCGGCAACTGCCGGTAGGAATTGATCTCGGCGGCGGCGGTGGTGGTGATGACTTCCTCGGCCGTCGGGCTGAGAATCCATTCGCGGTTTCCACTGTCCTTCAATTTGAACAACACGTTACCGGCGGTTTCGTAACGGCCGCTCTGCTGCCAGATTTCCGGCGGCTGAAGCGCGGGCATGAGCAGTTCGAGCGCACCGGCGCGGTCCATTTCCTCGCGGACGATTTGCTCGACCTTGCGCAGCGCGCGCAAACCGAGCGGTAGAAAGGTATAGACGCCCCCGGCGAGCTTGCGGATGAGGCCGGCACGGAGCAGGAGTTTATGGGAAAGAATTTCCGCGTCAGCCGGAGCTTCGCGGAGTGTAGGAATAAATGCGTTGGTCCACTTCATGTGGCGGGGAATTTAACAACACAGTGGCAAAGGAACGAGGAATTTTATTTTGCGGCGGAGCGGCTCCTCGGCAGAGCGCCGCAAACTTTGGTTCAAGATGGCGGCTTTCTGCCGAAAGCCGCTACGGTCTCAATTCACCGGGAACGGCGTTCTGCCGAGACGTCGCTACGTTCTCGCTTCGCGCGCGATGATTTCCCGCATGGCCTGCACGTCCAACTTGTCCTTGTCGCGCCAGGAACCCTGTTTGAGAAAAATCAAATCTTCGGGTGCCAGATACGGAATGCGGACGCTGCCGGTTTCCAGATGCCGCAGGCGCGGGCGAAAATCTTCGAGCGACTTGCCGCTCATCCGCGTAAATATATCGAGGTCGAATTCCTCCATCACACGGATCGCGCCTTGATCGTAAATGAAATCTTCCGGCTTGAGTTCGCGCGCCCAGCCTTCGCCCCAGCCCGCAAGACTATCCAGCAGTTTGCGGAGATTTTCCGGCGCGGCGTGAACGAGGATGTCCACATCCAAGGTCAGGCGCGGATAACCATTGAATATGACCGCCAATCCGCCGACGACCGCGAAATCAATTCCGTCAGTGGCGAGGGCGACCAACAGTTTTTCGAACCGGGAAATAATCTCCCTCGGCTTTGGCGAGTGATCCATGCGCGTGTTTTTTGAGAAAGCCGGCCAGGTCTTCCAGGTGGGCGAGCCGGCGGGACATGGTGAGCGGACGGCCGACCACTTTGTGGACCGGCTGCTGCATCGGCTCAATCTCCGCTTTCATCATGGCAAACTTAATCCTGTCAGAGGCGGATGGTCAACTCCAAGACGCGAAGAATTTCACTCACGGCGAGCGAAAGCGGTAGAAGCGGCTGGAATAATTCGTCCACTTGGGATCGCTGAAATACGAAGTTCCGCCGGTGAGGGTGTTGGTTGCCACCGGTGACCATACGGGATTGGCCAGGTTTGTGCAGGCTTCCACCACGACGACCAGATTGCTGCTGCCGGCGATGTTGAATCCGAACTGATTATTTTGCACGCCGAAGCTTCCGTCGTTGGTCTGCGCGTGCGGGTTCCACAGCATGGTCGGAAGACCGTCAAAAGTCGGGCCCCAACCCGTGGTGGCCAGCAGGTAATAGACAATTCCATTGTTGTCGCCGGAGAAAACGGATGAATCATTGGTTGGTGTCGGAGCATTCCCCTGAAAATAGACTCCCGTCAAACCGGAACAGTTTGCAAACGCAATGAACCCAATGTTGGTAACGCTGTTGGGGATCGTGACACTGGTCAGGCTGACGCAGTAGCGGAACGCCCCGCCCCCGATGCTGATGACGCTGTTGGGGATGGTGACATTTAGCAGGTTCATGCAGTCAGCAAACGCATTGACCCCGATGTTGGTGACGCTGTTGGGGATCGCGTAGCTTCCGGTTTTGGCTTCCGGATATGCGATGAGCGTGGTCTGGTTCTGGTTGAACAAAACCCCAGCCACACTGCTATAGGCGGGATTGTTTGAACTCACCTTGATTGCCATCAGGCTGGGACAAACATAGAATGCATTGACCCCGATGCTGGTGACGTTGGCGCCGATCATCACGTTGGTCAGGCTGGTGCAGCTAGAGAACGCCGAGAACCCGATGTTGGTGACGCTGTTGCCAATCGTGACACTGACCAGGTTGGGGCAGGCTGTGAACGCATCGGCCCCGATGCTGGTGACACTGTTGGGGACCGTGTAACTTCCCGCTTCACCCCCCGGACACTGGATCAGCGTGGTCTGACTCTTGTTGAACAAGACTCCATCCACACTGCTGTAGGCGGGATTGTTTGAATTCACCGTGATTGCATTCAAATCAGTGCATGAAGCGAACGCGTTGCTGCCGATACTGTTGACATTGGTGCCGATTGTAACATTGGTCAGGCTGGTGCAGTTAGCAAACGCAAGGCCCCCAATGCTGGCGACGCTGTTGCCTATGGTGACGCTCGCCAGCCCACCGCAGAAAAAGAACGCATCACTTCCGATGTTGGTAACGGTGTTGGGAACCGCATAGTTTCCGGTTTCGCCCCCCGGACATTGGATGAGCGTGGTCTGGCTCTTATCAAACAAGACCCCGGCCACACTGCCATAGGCGGGATTGTTTGCATTCACCGTGATTGCCGTCAGGTTGGGGCAATCATAGAAAACATTGACCCCCATGCTGGTGACATTGGTGCCGATCATGACGTTGGTCAAACTAGTGCAGTTATCGAACGCCGCGTCCGCGATGCTGGTGACCGTCAGGCCGTCAATATTGGTGGGGATGGTCACCGACCCGCCAGAACCGGTGTATCCCGTGATGTTGATGGTGATGCCGTCGGCATTTGTCGTGTAGCCCCAGATGCCGTAATTGTTCGTGTAAGTTTGGGCTTGCACCACGGCGGGCAGCACCAAAAGCAGCAACAGCGGCAGCAGTCTCGTGGCGCAGGAGGTTCTTAAACGCGTAGTCATCGTGTTCGTGCAGCTTGTGGTCGCAAAGAAAACCTGAGTTTTCATATTTTTGCCTGCGATTTGATTGCCACCAGCTTTGATCACAATCTGTCAGGTATCGTCTCAATCCCGACATTGGCTACTCTTGCAAAATTGCAGGCTTGAATCAAGATTTTATGATGGAAAACATGGATTATCCGCCTGATGTGGCGTAGCGGCGCGGGATCCTAAATCCGCAGATTACGCCGATTGCACAGATTCGTTATCTGCGTCATCCGCGAAATCTGCGGATGAACTCGCCGAGGCAGTGCCTGGCACTCCCATTGTTCTGCGGCGCTCTGCCGAGACGCTGCTACGTTCTCACTTAACCACGTTCACCAGTGGCGCCAGCCCTTGAATCCGCACCTCAAGCCGGTCGCCGCTTTGAATGGGGCCGATGCCGCCGGGTGTGCCGGTGAGAATCACATCGCCGGGCAGCAGCGTCATGTTCGTGGAAATGAAACTGACCAGTTCGGCGGGTTTGAAGATGAGCTGCTTCGTGTTCGAGTTCTGGCGCAACTGGCCGTTCTGGAAAAGCTGGATGTTCAGTTCGCCCGGATCAATTTTCGTTTCCACGTAAGGGCCGAGCGGGGTGAACGTGTCGAACGATTTACACCGCGCCCACTGGCTTTCGGAATTCTGAATGGTGCGGTCGCTGATGTCCTGCGCGGTGGTGTAACCGAAAATGTAGCGCGATGCCTGCGTAGGCGAGACGTTGCGGATTTTGCGTCCGATGACGATGGCCAGCTCGGCCTCGAAATCCGTGCGATGTTCCCGGAAAGGAATTTCTATTTTCCCGCCGTCGGGGATCAGCGACGTGGTGGCTTTGAGCCAGAACAACGGCTCTTTTGGCGGCGATTGGCCGATTTCCCGCGCGTGGTCGGCATAATTGAGGCCGACGGCGATGATTTTGGATGGCACAACGGGAATCAGCGTGCGGATGCCTTTGCGCGGAGTGGGCTTGCGGTCGAAGGACGGCGAACCGAAAACTTCGCCGCACAGCCGGAACAATTCGCCGTCCACGACTTTGGCGTAGAAGATTTCCTCGCCCTTTTGAAATCGGCCAATGGCTGCCATAAAGCGGGTGCAAATTAACAAACACCGCAAAGCCGTCGCAAGATTAAAGCCAATTCCACCGTACAAACATAGGTCGTTAGCACTGTGGGTGCGACATCGTTGTAGTTTCATCGCCCATTCGATATCAAGCTCTGTAGGTGCGACATCAATCATATGGACATATGCCGCTCCGACGGAGCTGAAACATTTAACGGCGGAATTCTACAAATATGTCGCGCCTACGGCGCTGGTTTGCCATTCTGCGTTACGGAATCAAGGCCATTAGTACGACTTGCCGAAACTGCCTTATTCCGTTAGATTATTGCCATGAATCGCCTGACGAAACAGGAACAAATGGTTCTCTGTATTGTCCTGGGTTTGCTGCTGACCGGCTGGGCCGTTAAAACATATCGCACCGCCCATCCCAATGCGGGAACGAATCCCGCAAAGGCGGGAGAAGCCCCTGGCAAGGCAGTGAGCCGGGTGGCGGCGCCTTAAAATGCAAGAAATCAATTTTGACGAAGCGGTGGAGCAAATCCTGGCCAGGGATTCGCGCTACACACGCGAAGCCTACCTGTTCGTCCGCGAGGCGCTCGACTACACGCAGCGGCTCGTCGGCAAGGAAACCCGCGGCGCCATCCGCCATGTCAGCGGCCAGGAATTGCTCGACGGCATCCGGCAGTTTGCGCTGAATCAATTTGGACCGATGGCGGTGACCGTGTTTGAAGAATGGGGCGTGCATAATTGCCGCGACTTCGGCGAAATCGTTTTCAACATGGTGGAAACCAGCCTGCTCGCCAAAACCGAAAAAGACACGCGCGACGATTTTCAAAACGGCTATGATTTCACCGAAGTCTTCCGCAAACCGTTCTGGCCGCAGAGCAAATCCAATTCCGAAAACAAACCGATGGTTGGTTGAAAAATATAAAAGCGATAATCCGCATGGGCAACGGGCAATTTGTCGCACCGAAATCAGATGAAGGCGGAAGGCAACCGATTTCCTGAAATCATTTTGGGATGGACGACCGCCGGAATGAATTTTGTTTTGACGCTCGCCCTCACCTGTATCCTCTCCCCCGGGAGAGGATTTTACCCATCACGGTTTCTGGTTATTCGTTCGCCCATCCGGCCAATCCAGTCGCGCGAATTTCCAAGCAGACGGAGAACGATTCTCCTTCTCCTTCCGTCTTCGCTTCGCTTCGATGCGACTATAAATTTGAACCGCGCCGTAGCTCGGCGTAGGCGGGTGGGGAGAAGGCCGGGATGAGGGAGGTCGTGAACCAAAGGCGGACTGGTCGCGTCCCACAAGGCGTGACGGACGGGAACCGATTTCTTGGAATCATTTTGAGATGGTCGAGGAAACCGATTCCGAAATGGCGGTCGTCACCCTTTACATAACGTCCAAGTTCGGCAAGTGTGAGAAAGGACCGGGCGCATGAAGATTGAATACGACAATTCGACACCTCACCTTTAATTCCTCTCCCCGTTCGAGACGGAGCGGAAATCCCCAAGCCAAATTGGATTGCCCAAAGCGCATTTCCCCATATCCTTCCCGTCCGATATCAATTGGCCATGACAAAACGATTTCAACCTTTAAATTCGTGCGCCCCGGTTTCGGGCGAATTTGATTTCATCCAATGAGTGACACCACTTTTTCAACCAGAATTTCGGCGATGAAAATTCCGTCGCTGCCGCCCGGGGTCACGCTCACCACGCTCGAAAACGGGCTGGTCATCATCGTGCGCGAAGATCACAGCGCGCCGGTCGTGTCAGCGCAGGCGTGGTGCATGGCGGGCAGCATTCACGAAGGCAAATGGCTCGGCGCCGGCCTGTCGCACGTGCTCGAACACATGCTGTTCAAGGGCACAATCACCCGTCCCGGCAGCCGCATTGACCAGGAAGTGCAGGAAGCCGGCGGCTACATGAACGCCTACACAAGCTTCGACCGCACGGTGTATCACATTGACGTGCCGGCCACCGGCACGCGCACGGCGATTGATGTCCTGTGCGACATCATGCAGCACGCCACCCTGCCCGACGATGAACTGGCCAGGGAACTCGACGTCATCCGCCGCGAAATGGACATGGGCCAGGACGATCCCGGGCGCCGCGCCAGCCGCCGCCTGTTTGAAACCGCCTACACGCGCAGTCCGTATCGCTTCACCGTCATCGGGTACCCCGACATTTTCGGCGAGTTGAAACCCGACGACATCCGCGGTTACTACGCCGAAAAATACGCGCCGAACAATGTGTTTTACGTCGTCGCCGGCGACGTCAAGAAAGACGAAGTCATCGCGCAAATCCGCACCGCCTACGAAAAAACCAAAGCCCGGGCGCTCCCATCAGTCGTGTTGCCAGAAGAACCGAAACAGACCGCGGCGCGTGAAATCGTCGAGGAAGCGCCCATTGAACTTGGTCATTTTCATTTTGCCTGGCACATTCCCGAAGTGCGGCATCCCGACATGCCGGCGCTCGACGTGCTCGCCGTTTTGCTGGGGTGCGGCCGCAGTTCGCGCCTCTACCAGCAGGTCCGCGAGAAGAAGGGCGTTGTGCACCACGTTGACGCGTGGACTTACAGCCCCGGCAATCCGGGTTTGTTCGGCATGAGCGCCATCGTGGACGCGGACAAATTTACCGTTGCGCGTGATGCGATGCTGGCCGAGGTTGAAAAAATGAAGACGTCGCCGGTTACCGCCGGTGAACTTGGCAAAGCGGTGAAACAATTCATTGCCGCCACGCTTGCCGCGCGCAAGACGATGGAAGGCCAGGCGCAAAACCTCGGCGGAAACTGGCTGGCGGCAAATGATTTGAATTTTTCCGAACGTTACCTCGCCGCCGTCAAGCGCGTCAGGCCCGATGACATCCTGCGCGTCGCGCGTGAATATCTCACGGCGGAAAACCGCACCCTTTACACGTTGTTGCCCAATGGCACCGCGCCCAAAGTGTCCGTGGCCGTCGAAGAAAAAACCGAGCACGCGATCCAGAAATTTGAATTGCCGAACGGCCTCCGCCTGCTCGTGAAGGAAGATCATCGCCTGCCCTTTGTTGAATATCGCGCCATGTTCCAGGGCGGCGTGCTCGCCGAAACCAGGGAAAACAACGGCATCAGCCAGTTGACCAGCCGGATGCTGCTCAAAGGCACGTCGCAGCGCAGCGCCCGGGACATTGCGACAGAAATCGAGACCGTCGGCGGCAGCATAGACAGCTACGGCGGCAATAACAGCTTCGGCGTTAATCTGGAAACCATGAGCAGCGATTTTGCGACCGGCCTCGATTTGCTCGCCGACGTTTTGCTGAACCCGGTTTTTCCCGCCGACGCGCTCGAACGCGAGCGCGAGGTGCAGATTGCCGACATTTGTGCAGACAAGGACAATCTGCTTAAAAGCGCCAGCCTGGCCATGCGACGCACGCTTTTTGGCAACATCGGCTACGGCTTGGATTCAACCGGCATGGAAGAAACCGTTGCCAAACTTAAGGTTGCCAGTTTGAAATCGTTTCACAAAAAGCTGGCCACGCCGAACAATTGCGTTCTCGCCATTTACGGCGACGTGGATGCGGCGGAGGTTAAATCCGCCGTCGAAACAGTTTTTGGCGGATGGAAATCCAGCGGAAAATTTGAACATCCAACATCCAACATCCAACATCCAACATCCAATCGAGTAACGGAGATCCGCGACAAAAAGCAGGCGGTGGTCGTCATCGGTTTTCCCGGCACGACGATGCACGACGAAGACCGTTACGCGCTCGAGATGATTCAAGAATCGTGCAGCGACCTCGGTTCGCGGCTGTTTCTGCGGATTCGCGAGCAACTCGGCCTCGCCTACTACGTCGGCGCGCAACATTTCGCCGGACTGGTGCCCGGCTACTTCGCCTTTTATGCCGGCACCGAGCCGTCGAAGGCCGCGCAGGTCGAACAGGAAATTCTCAAGGAAGCCGGACTCCTGCGCACCGAAGGCCTGACCGCCGAGGAACTCAAACGCGCCAAGGCCAAACTCATCGGCCAGAAAAAGATCGCGCGGCAGGACCTGGGTCATCTGGCCTCCACGACCACGCTCGATGAACTTTACGGCCTCGGCTACCGGCGTGCGGAACTCGACGACGCGAAATACGAGGCCGTGACGCTGGAACAAATCAAAGCCGCCGCGCAAAAATATCTCAAGCCGGATAAACTGGTCGTCGCGGTGGTGAAGCCGGAGAAAATTTAATTGGAGCGCCGGCCTCCGGCACGGCTCTTCCTGTTGTTTCATTGTCGCGCTGTGCTGGAAGCCGGCGTTCCAGCTGGAATCAAATAACCGCTGGAACTCATCTCGAAATCTTGCGCTGCTGAATGACCACACCTCCGATATTCGGCTGAGTTTTGCTTTGATCGGGTTGTTTTCAATATAACGAACCGCCTTCCTTTCCTGCTCTTCGTCCCGCATGAATGTATCCCAGTATTCCCGCTGCCATTGGAGCGCCGGCCTCCGGCACGGCTTGTTTCAGCTATAACATCGGGCCGTGCCGGAGGCCGGCGTTCCGATTTATGCCTTTGCCACCAACTGCCGCAGGACGTACGGCAAAATGCCGCCGTGCTGGTAGTAATCGATTTCAATCGGCGTATCAATCCGGCAACGCACTGGCACATCTTCCACGCCGCCGTCTTTGCGCGTGATCTTCAGCGTGAGGTCCTGCTGCGGCTTGAGGTTCGCATCGAGGCCGACGATGTCGTAGGTCTCCGTGCCATCGAGCTGGAGGCTCTGCGCCGTCGTGCCTTCCTTGAATTGCAGCGGCAGCACGCCCATGCCGACAAGGTTGCTGCGGTGGATGCGTTCGAAGCTCTGCGCCACGACGGCTTTCACGCCGAGCAGGTTCGTGCCTTTCGCGGCCCAGTCACGGGATGACCCGGTGCCGTATTCCTGGCCGGCAATCACCACCAGCGGAACGCCGGCCGCCCGATATTTCATGGCGGCGTCGTAAATGGACATTTGTTCTCCTGGGAGCGCGGGCGTCCCGCCTGCGGCAGTCGGCGTCGCGCCGGCTGCACTCGTTGAACTGACTGACGAAGCGGAAGGCGAGACGCCTTCCGCAGCACGCGAGGACGCGTGCGCTCCCAAAAACCTGGTCACTCCGCCTTCGACACCAGGCACCATGAGATTTTTGATGCGGACGTTGGCGAACGTGCCGCGGGTCATCACGCGGTCATTGCCTCGCCGCGAGCCGTAGCTGTTGAAGTCGGCGGGCTGAACGCCGTTCTCAATGAGATATTTTCCGGCCAGCGAGGTCTTCTGGATGGATCCGGCGGGTGAAATGTGGTCGGTCGTCACGCTGTCACCAAAAATGGCCAGCGTCCGCGCACCCTTGATTTCGGCGATGCCGCCGGGTTGCATGGAGAAGTTCGCGAAGAACGGCGGTTCCTGTATGTAAGTGGACCTGCGTTCCCATACGAAAACATTGCCGGTGAACGAGGGGATTTCGTTCCACTTGGGATTCTGCGCCGCAAAATCCTTGAACAGCCTGCGATAAACTTCCGGCTGCAACGCGGTTTGCATGAGGTCGCGGATTTCCTGCAGGCTGGGCCAGAGTTCGCGCAAATAAACCGGCCGGCCATGCTTGCCCATGCCAATCGGATCGCGGCTGAGGTCAATGTCCACGCGGCCCGCGAGCGCGAAGGCGACGACGAGTGGTGGCGACATGAGGAAGTTCGCCTTGATGCTCTGATGCACGCGCGCCTCGAAGTTGCGGTTGCCCGAAAGGACGGAGGCCGCGACCAGGTCGTATTTGCTGATCGCGTCTTCGACCGTGGCCGGCAGGGGGCCGGAGTTGCCGATGCATGTCGTGCAGCCGTAACCCACGAGGTTGAAGCCAAGCTGGTCGAGATACAATTGCAGGCCGGTCCGGTCCAGGTAATCGCTCACCACGCGCGAGCCGGGCGCGAGCGACGTCTTGACGACGGGATTCACGCTGAGTCCGTGTTCCACGGCCTTCTTCGCCAGCAAACCGGCGGCGAGCATGACGCTGGGATTCGATGTGTTCGTGCAACTGGTGATGGCCGCGATGAGCACGCTGCCGTGGCGAATTTCGGACTGCACCCCGCGAAACGTCGTGGGAGGCACCTGCTCCGAGGTGTGGGGCGCGGGGTGCTGGTCGCGCATCTCGGATTCGCTGGGTTCCACGCCCAGCTTGCGATGGCCATAGCTGTGATTGATGGGCGGATGGGCCTCGCGCGCCGTGTTGACCCGCGCGGTTACATACAACTCCTCGTAACGCTTGCCGAAGCCATTGTCCATGACCGAACGCGTCATCGCCTTCATGAACGCGTCTCTCAACTTCGGCAGTTCGATGCGGTCCTGCGGGCGCTTTGGGCCGGCCACACTCGGCACCACCGTGCCAAGGTTGAGTTCCAATTCCTGCGAGTAGGCGATGTCGCCCTTCTTCGGAATGCCGAACAAGCCCTGCGCGCGGTAATAATTTTCGTAGGTCAGGCAAAGCTCCTCGCTGCGGCCCGTGGCGCGGAGATAATTCACGCACTCGGCATCAATCGGGAAGAAACCCATCGTCGCGCCGTATTCGGGCGCCATGTTCGCTATCGTCGCGCGGTCCACGACCGGCAACGCCGCCGCGCCGGGGCCGAAAAATTCGACGAACTTGCCGACGACCTTTGCCTTGCGGAGCATTTCCGTGACGGTGAGCGCGAGGTCGGTGGCGGTGACGCCGTCGCGCAACACGCCGGTGAGATGCACGCCGACGACGTCCGGCGTGAGGAAATAAACCGGCTGGCCCAGCATGCCGGCTTCAGCCTCGATACCGCCGACACCCCACCCCACGATGCCGAGACCATTGATCATTGTCGTGTGCGAATCCGTGCCGACCAGCGTGTCGGGATAGTAAAGTGGAACGCCGGCCTCCGGCACGGCGCGTTGAGCGTCTTCACCATCTTGCCGTGCTGGAAGCCGGCGCTCCGAAAGCACGCCTTGGGCAAGATATTCCAGGTTGACCTGATGGACGATGCCGATGCCGGGCGGCACGACCTTGAACGTGTCGAACGCCTGCATGCCCCACTTGAGAAACTGGTAGCGCTCGCGATTGCGCCGGAATTCCATCTCCAGATTTTTCTGCAACGCATCCGCGCTGCCGGCAAAATCCACCTGCACCGAATGGTCCACCACGAGGTCCACCGGCACGAGCGGTTCGATGATTTTCGGATTTTTGCCCAGTCGCTGAACCGCGGAGCGCATCGCCGCCAGGTCCACCAGCAGCGGCACGCCGGTAAAATCCTGCAATACGATGCGCGCAACGATAAATGGAATTTCCTCCGTGCGGGTTTCGGTTGGCTTCCAATTCGCCAGCGCGCGCACGCTTTGTTCGCCGACCTTTTTGCCGTCGCAATTGCGGAGCACGGATTCGAGCACGAGCCGGATGGAGACGGGCAATTGGGAAACCGGCCCGACCCCGGCCTCTTCCAGCGCCGGCAGGGAATAAAACGATCCCTGCCGGCCGTCGCCGAGGTCAAATTTCTGGAGCGTGTTGAATAAGTTGTGCATTCCGCTTATAAAAAATCACTTATGCGGATGTGAAAATGTAGCCTGCCTGCGGTTGTGTCAAGCGAAGCGGAGGAAGGTAGGCAGTGACTTAATTTGCCTTCCACGCTTTACAATGGGGGATTTGGCATGAAATTCGGGTCATGCGAGATTGGCGAATTATTTTGGATTTACGAAAATTTCACAAACCCCAGCGGGAATGTTTGTGGTTGTCATCCATTGCGATTGTATCCCTATTGCATTGAAAGCGGACTGAACAGCCAAAAAGCCGGACATCTGAACCGGAACGATGCCGTCGGAATTGATTTTTGATATGGTTTCATCCGCTGAAGGCGGGGCGATTTTCTACTGCATTGCAGTTGGGTAATGGGCTCAAAATCTTTTCCCACAATCGTCGCCACCAGCCAC